>Ga0307373_10002469_pt1 | contig 33335 bp, 31 predicted proteins | sample OX2MG_FD_202534 | JGI IMG/M metagenome (GOLD analysis project Ga0307373, IMG submission 202534) | Soil microbial communities from Risofladan, Vaasa, Finland - OX-2 | ecosystem: Environmental > Terrestrial > Soil > Coastal area > Acid sulfate soil | place: Finland: Risofladan, Vaasa | collected...
GTAGAAATAAAAACGAAAATTATATCTTCACAAAACACAAAAAGCTCTTTCACTTATTGGTTCCTCTAAGGGGGGTACCATGGATCGGAATGAGGGGGTACCATCATCGGAATAGACAACTTTTGCATAAAATATGTTTCCAAAAAAGTATCTTGCAGGCGATCCGCACTATTTCCAATTATAATAATCATGTCGCGCGTTTATGGAAATGAAATTATAGGTTTACTGGATATAACTACAAATTGATATTGAAATATCTTCGTTTCATCTAAATCTGTTTTTCAAAATTTTATAAACATCAAAGTATTTTTTTAAACACCAGCTTTTTTTGGTGATTTAATTAAAGCAGGATTTCCTGTTTTTAAATTTGCAAGAGCTTTTATTTTTTCATGTTAGTTTAACCTGATATTACATTGCAGAAATAGCTTTGAAATTTCAATGAACTTTGATGTCTGATCCTATATTTTTTTTATGCGCGGGATTTAATATGAAAGAATACCCAACGAAATGACCATGATGCGCCAGTGAAACAGGGATATGCATATTTTGGATTCCCTTTAATATGACCGGGTAACCAACAGGAGTTTTATCTACATGCAAATCACCGGGGAAAAATGAGCTTAACTTTTTTAATAGGAATGTTCTCACAGCTTTTGATTGATGATAATAACTTTTTTTAGCAATAGATTGAATACCCCAATAAACATTGTCAAAAATTTTATCATCATTAACCACGGTAGCTATCCAGTCTTCAGTTATTTTTGACCGGAAATAAAAAACATAGGAATCGTAAATCAGCATCCCACTGTAAAACTCTTTTCCATTTCCGGTGCTTTCCCAATGGGTATTTTTGAACGCACTCAATAATGGGCTTGAGGGAATTTTGATATATTGAATCACGAACTTTGTTGGAGAAAATACCAAACGAGGAAGAATTCTTTTTAGGTATTTGTAAGCCGACTCTTTAGCCGACCATAATAACCACACATAGTTCTCAAAAGGTATATCTGTAAATGATGGCTGATGGTAAAGAACCTGTTCGTAAGCAGAAAGGATTTTTGAATAAAACCGAATCTGGTTAGTACGTTTTTTATTGATGCTTTTTAATGCTACAATATCATTGCCAATGCTTTTCACCTTTTGAAATTCATTTTTTCAACAATCACATCAATGCAGCTTCTTACATTGGTCATTTTTTCTGCCGAGGCTAAATCAATCTCTATATTGTATTTTGATTCTGCATCAATAATAACATCCACCAGGTTTGCGGAATTAATTTTCAAATCGGCTATAAGGTTGGTCTGTTCATTTATACACCCCAATAGTTTTTTATCTTCCACAAAGGGTGTCAGGACCTTTTTTAGCTCGTCAATAATTTCTCGTCTGTATTCATTGGAATTACATTTTGAAGATATTAAAGAGGTATTAACATTATCAAAATCAAAATTGGCTTTAGGCATTGTATTAATTTCTTTTTTTATTATTGCCATTGGAAACTCATTGGTTTTTACCATCCATCTACTAAGATTGGGTGGTAACACGAATCAAAAAGCAAAAACTCTTATAGTCAACCTTTGATTTCTCTTAAACGAGGGAGCATCTCTTTAGCTTCCTCTTCTTTTATTTCCTTGAAATGCAATTTATTTTTTAAAACCCCATGTTGAAAATTAACCTGGATATAGTAGGTTTTTCCAGCTTCGATCTTTTCTTCCATTTTTTCAGCCCTATCATTGGGGTTCTTGCCTGCAAATTGAATTGAGAAAGTGTGTTTGCCAGGAGTAACATCATGAATTGAAAACTTTTTATTACTAAGTCTGCCAACGAATTTGTGATCAATGAATACACTAAAGGCAGCAGCCGGCGCCTGGAAGCCTTCTGATCGCATGAAATACACTTTCCCGTTCTGGCCTTGGGCATATAGTGCATTTGATATCAGAAGCACTAAAATAATTGAGAATAGCTTATTCATAATAATTAATTTGAATAACAAATATCTAAAATTTCAAACATAGAATTGTTACATAATTCCTGAAATTAATTACATAATTCACACTTTTATGGGTGGGTTGTTTTTATGCCGCATTTAGACAGGATACATCAATCATATAATGCCCTTGTCAAACGATTCATAAAATTCGTTATACTTGTTTTGCTAGTGAATATCCCTAAATTTGTAATGGAGTATCAGTAAAGAGGATGAATTCTCTGAATGATGAATTTTATCGGAGAAAATATAAGACTACGATATCATTACCGGTGCTATTCACGTTTTAAGATTCATTTTTTCAACAATCACATCAATGCAGCTTCTTACATTGGTCATTTTTTCTGCTGATTCGAAATCAATTTCAATATGGTATTGCGATTCTGCATCTATAATAATGTCTACCATATTAGCTGAATTGATCTTTAGATCCTTTATCAGATCAGTATTTTCATTAATTCCATTCAACATTTCTTTGTTTTCCGTGTAAGGGGTAAGTACTTTTTTCAATTCATTTAAAATTGCATTTCTATCCATTGTTGTCATATTTTGAAATTATTAAACAGGTATTAATATCGCCAAAGCCAAAATTAGCTTTTGCTATAACATTAATTTCCCTGTCTATCTTTTTTGTGGGTAAATTGTTTGTTCCTATTAGATCTATTATTTCCGGGTTGGGATCTTCCAGATTGATATTGGGATGCACAAATTGTTGCACAATCTGCAATACAGCAGCTACAGTTTCAATAGAACCAGCCGCACTGAGGCAATGGCCAATCATACACTTTAATGAATTGACTAGTGGAAAATCAACTCCTTTCCTGCCCAATGCCTCGGACCAGTTTTGGATTTCAAGTTTATCTGTAAAAGTAGCAGTTAAGTGTCCACTTATCAGGTCTATTGAATGAGCACTTGTTTTTGCATCCGCCAGGGCGTCCCGTATGCATCTGATAACACCCGCCGGACTAGGAGCTGTCATAGTGCCACCATTTCGTTGTCCGCCCGAGTTATTACTTCCACCAAGTATTTCTGCGTAAATAGTAGCATTGTGGGATAGTGCAAAATCAAGTTCCTCCAGAATAAGGGCACCCGCACCTGATCCGGGAACAAAACCTCCAGCCGACATACTCATTGGCCGCGATGCCCTTTCAGGTTGATCATTAAATTTTCTTGATAAAACACGCATAGAATCAAATGCACCAAATATATAAGAATCCACATATTCGCTACTGCCTACTACCATCCGTTTAGCCATTCCATATTTTATATATTCATATCCTATCAATATTGCCTGAGATCCGGTGGCACACGCTGCTGAATTACTAATGATTTTATTTCCCAATCCTAAGCGGCCAGATATATAAGCAGTAACGCCGCTGTTCATGATCTGCTCTACTACACGTGAACCAAGTTTTTTTGATTCCCTGGCATCTACACGGGTTATGGCATTTTTAATCACATCTGTATCAGCCACACTGCTCCCGAATATACAACCTGTTTCCCAAAGCGTTTCTTCTCTCACAATGTTATTACCTGCATCCATCCATGCATCCAGCGCTGCTTTTAAACCATAAGCAATCCCTTTACCTTTTAAACCATACAAACTGGTTTCAGTAATATAATTTCTAAGTTGTTCCCATTCAAAATCAGGCATTCCGCTTACCTGGCAATTAAATTTGAGCTCTTCATATTGCGGCATAAATTTTATACCCGAAATACCGTTTTGTATGGCGTGTAGAAAATCCGTAATTCCAATTCCATTGGGTGAAACAACTCCTAAACCAGTAATTACAACACGATGACTCATTCGGTTTTTTTTATTATGGCATTCTTAATAATGCCCGAAAATATACCTTTTGCAACTAATTCTGATGCACCATTATGCATTTCTATCAAACATTTTAATTTCCCAAAACGAAAATATTGTTTTTTAGAAGTAACTATAACTTTTTCTCCGGGTAATACCATTTTAAAAAAAGAAATATCTGTGGCCGTAAGCAATGGAAATGACCCACTATTCAGTCCCATATCAGCATCACTATTTTCGCACGTAATCAGGTGTATCCCTAATACAACCAACCCGATCTGTGCCATAATTTCGGTAATAATTACACCAGGAGTAATTGGATTATTGACAAAATGATCCTCATAAAAAAAGGAATCTTTTCTTAATGTATAATCGCCTGTTACCCCTTCCATATCGAGAGACGAGATGTTATCTATAAAAAGGAAAGAGGATTTATAAGGTAAATGAGATATAATATGGTTGTACTTATTCATTGATCAGTTGTATTATGAATTTAATGCAAATGTTAACCGAATGATTACCGGCAATGTTCTCCACCGTCCACATGAATTAAAGAACCATTTATCCATGACGCTTCGTCTGTACACAAAAGATAGACAACGTTTGCGACGTCCATAGGTTTAGTAATCCTGCCCAACGGATTTCTATCTTTTGCAATCCGGATCAATTTTTCGCTTTCGGGTATCTTTTTTAGGGAAGGGGTTTCAGTGATTCCTGCCTGGATCAAATTTGTTTTTAATCCATATTTACCCAATTCTATGGCCATATAGGTTGTAAGGCTTTCAAGAGATGCTTTGGCAATTGACACCGCAGCGTAGCTCCCCCAATATTTATGAGCACCCTCGCTGGTGAGCCCAATTATTCTGGCATCAGGTTGAAAGAGTTCAGCTTGTAAAATGGATCTCGCCCAATCCAATATACTAATTGACATAGCATAAGTAGTTAACTGTATATCTTCAACAGATAAAACCTCGTTACTTTTAGCAGGGTCAACACCAGGTAAAACCAATGGTTTTAAATTTCCTCTTGCTATAGTATGAAGCAGTAGTCTAACACTATGTTTTTTTTTAATTATAGTTTTTAATTGCTCAATAAACGTGTGACGGGCTAAGGTATCTAATGCATTAATGTTGAATGGTTCGATATTTACTTCATGCTTTTTAGCTAACTTTAAAAATTTTTCTTTAAGCGGTCTTTCTTTACTTGCAGTTTCCCTGTATAATACAGCAATGTTCATACCGTGCATGGCCAGTTTTTCAACTGTGGCAAAGCCGAATCCACTAGAGCCACCCAAAATTATTGCCCATGAGTGTAAAAACTGATTTTTGTTTGTTTGCACTTAAACTTATTTAACTAACATAAAATTTTCTGCGTGTAATTTTTGTTAATATGCGGTAAATGGAAAAAACATACTAATTAAAAATATACAACCACAGTAGTAACAAATATAAAGAACATATTTGTTAGGAGGTTAAATGATTTAGTATTATTTCCCAAAAGATATTTTAGGATTGTAGAGATGATAAATATCTGTCTTTTTTGTTATCCGCAGAAAGCGAATTAATGAAAAAAAATTATCTATAAAAACACCAGGATGTTTTGATCTGCCCGGATTTCCATTTTCAATCCCTTTCTTGTTTTATTTATGGTTACCAAAACTGAAGTGAAAGAGAAAAAATTACCCTTGACATAAAAATGATGATTACCATATTGTCTCTATCTTTGCCATGCACCAGATTTGAGCTTACTATGAAATTGAAAATATTATTTATATTGTCCTTTATTCTTTCCGGGGTAATGGTGCGGGGTGAAAGTTTGAAACAAGATTTTGACAAGCCTGGTTTTTATGAAGTGTTGGCATCAGGCAAGTTGAGCGAGATTAATAAAGAGCTTGACCTGTTAAATACAGTATCTATTCCCGAAAAAGAAGCGTATGAGGGAACCCTGCTAATGAGAAAGAGCGGACTTTTAAAAATTCCTGCTGAGAAGCTGAGATTCTTTAAAAAAGGGCGTATTAAACTTGAAAGTGCTTTATTAAAAGACAGCAGTAATTGTGAATACCATTTTTTGAGATTAACCATTCAGGAACATGCGCCTAAAGTAGTTAAGTATAGTGCTGAACTTGAAAATGATAAACAATTTATTTTAAAATACTTTAAAGACTTATCACCCGTTGTTCAGAAAGTCATTATTGACTATAGTAAAAATTCAAAAATATTGAACCCTGAAGATTTTTAATTCTTAAAAAAGGATGAGTAAAAAAGTATTGGCTATTTATTATACACAATCGGGGCAGTTGGGCGAAATTGTTGATCATTTTATTGAACCATTTATCGAAGCTGGCATATCAGTAGAAAAAGTAAGCATCAACCTTTCAAAGAATTACACCTTCCCATGGACTGCTGATGGCTTTTTTAGCGTGATGCCTGATTGTGTTTTAGATGTGGTATCAGAACTGGCTCCTTTTGAATTGAAGGAAACTTCATATGATTTGATTATTTTAGGATACCAGGCATGGTTTTTATCCCCAAGTATCCCAATTAATTCTTTACTACATAATCCCGGATTTATGGCGCTAATAAAAGATACACCTGTTATAACTATCACTGGTGCACGAAATATGTGGCTGAATGCTTTTGTAAGGGTTAAAAAATTAATCCACGCTAATGGAGCAAAACTTGTTGGCAATGTTGCTTTGGTTGATAAGCATCCAAATCCGGTTAGTTTCGTTACCATTTTTCACTGGATGCTCCACGGTAAAAAAGATCGCTATCTAAATATTTTCCCCACCCCGGGTGTTTCAGATGGTGATATTAAACATACCAGTATATTTGGCAGGCGTGCATTACTTCATTTAAATAGAAATGAATGGGATGGATTACAGGATGGATTGGTTATTGATGGCGCTGTCAAATTAAATTACAATTTAATGATTATAGAATCAGTCGCTGGTAAAATATTTTTGTTTTGGGCAAATATTATTGTAAAAAGGAAAAACAGAACTATATGGCTTAAAGCCTTCAAATATTATCTTTTGATCGCTTTTTTTATAGGAGCGCCTATTATTCTTACTTTAGATACAATATTCATTAAGCCCTTTACGCCAGCACGAATTAAAGCAAAAAAACAATATTATTTAAATTTAGATTAATTTACCCCTATGTCTGATATCGAAGTATATATAAATAGTACATCGGCTTTCTTTCCTAATGAACCTGTTTCCAATGATGATATGGAATTATATCTCGGGTTTATAAATGGTACACCATCCAAATCAAAACCTATCGTATTACGTAATAACGGTATCATTAAACGGTATTATGCCTTAACAAAAGGTGGAAAAGCTACGCATACCAATGCACAAATGACTGCATTGGCCGTTGAGGCATTATTTGAAGATGATCCCGATAAAATAAAAGATATTACATTGCTTTCGTGCGGAACTTCATCACCTGACCAGGTAATGCCTAGTCATGGTGTAATGACGCATGGCTGGCTGCCGGAATCAAAGGCTATAGAGGTTGTTTCTCCTTCCGGTGTATGTTGCGCCGGTATGCATGCTATTAAGTATGCCTATTTGGCTATTAGGTCTGGTGATGTAAAGATAGCAGTTGCAACCGGGTCCGAAAGATTTTCGGGTCTGCTTGTTTCAGATGTTTTTGAAGAAGAGGCAAAAAAACTTAAGGAGCTCAGAGATAATCCTTATATAGCTTTTCAAAAAGATTTTTTAAGATGGATGCTATCTGATGGTGCGTCTGCTTTCCTGATGTCAGATAAGCAAAATGAAAATGGCCTTAGTCTTCGACTGGATTGGATAGAAGGGGTTTCCTATGCCAACGAGATGGACACATGCATGTACATGGGAGGCGAAAAAATGCCTGATGGCACATTAAAGGGTTTTATGGATTTTACGCCTGAAGAGATCATGAACAAGTCTATTTTTAGTATAAAACAGGATATAAGTTTACTGAGCGATAACATTGTGACTTTGGGCGGCAAAAAAATAAAAGAAATATTTGAGAGAAGAGGACTTACAGTTGCTGACATTGATTATTTTCTGCCACATATTTCAAGTGAATTTTTTAAATCTAAAATTTACGATCTTATAGAAATTTACGGCGGTGGCATACCGTACGAAAAATGGTTTATTAATTTATATACCGTGGGTAACGTTGGGGCGGCTTCCGTTTTTTTAATGGTTAATGATTTGTTCCATAGTGGAAGGTTGAAAAAAGACGAAAAGCTTTTATTACTGGTTCCAGAAAGTGCGCGTTTTTCTTATATGTATGCATTGCTCACTGTTTGTTAAACAAGTTATTGCTAATGTAAATTTTAATTATCCATGAAGAAAGAAGATGTTCCGCAGGATTTGAGTTCACTTGGCAAGATGAGCAAAGAAGTTTGTTATGCTACGGACAATTCCGGGAAATATGTTACTAAACTAAGTATGGGATGGGATATTAAAATTACCGCTCTTGACGCTACCTGGCAGGATATTGAAGGGCGCATAGCTGTTGCCCGTGAAAAAGTATTACATAAAGAAACGAGCCCATTACTTTTTTTTATGGAAAGGGGATTGATGGATATTGGTATTTTATCCAGTTATACAGGCTTTTGGAAATGGCAGATCAAAAGGCACCTGAAACCCGGAGTATTTAAAAATCTACCTGATAAAAAGCTCAGGCGCTATGCAGAAGTTTTTAATGTGAGTGTGGATGATTTAAAAAACATGAATGTACATGAAGATTAATTTTGAACACTTACAGTCTGCACATTGTGAAAATGGAGTTACCCAAAGTTTGTTGAAAAACATAGGTGTTCATCAAATAACTGAACCACTCGCTTTTGGCATAGGCTCGGGTTTGTTCTTTGTGTATATACCCTTGATAAAAATAAATAATGGTCCTGTTATCGCCTTTCGTACCTTACCAGGCCATATATTTAAAAGAACCTGCCAGGCATTAGGTATCCATGTTGTTCGCAAGAAATTCACTTCAAAAGAACAGGCAGAAATATTTTTAAATGAATGCCTTACTTCCGGTCATCCTGTAGGTTGTCAGGTGGGAGTTTATTATCTTCCTTATTTCCCAAAAGAGTATCGTTTTCATTTTAACGCTCATAATATAATAGTATATGGACGCGAGGAAGATAAATACCTGGTTAGTGACCCTGTAATGGAAAATGTGGCAACCTTAAGTAGTTATGAACTGGAACGGGTGCGTTTCACGAAAGGCTTGTTGGCGCCTAAAGGCCAAATATATTACCCAAAAGCTAGTTCGATTGTGACGGAGGCTCAAATAAAAAAAGCGATAATAAGTGGTATTAAAAGAAACGCCAACAATATGTTACAGGTTCCTGTGCCCGTAGTTGGGGTAAAAGGGATAAGATATACTGGTAATAAAATAAAAAAATGGCGGGATAAACTTGGCTTAAAACAAGCTGGTTTGTATCTGGCACAACTGGTACGTATGCAGGAAGAAATAGGAACAGGAGGAGGTGGATTTCGTTATATTTACGGGGCATTTTTGCAGGAAGCACATGCTTACCATCCCATTGATGCGTTATTGGAAATTTCAAAAATGTTCACCCTATCCGGGGATCTTTGGCGCACTGCTGCTGTTCAGGCTTCCGGTATTTATAAGGGCCGTATTGGCAGCCAGGAAGATTTTAATGTAATGGGTGATTATTTGTTGGAAATAGCAGAAATTGAACGGAAGGCATTTTTAGCGTTATCCAAAATTAAGTGGCGATCATGAATACATTAGCAGTAAATGTACAAAATCTTTCATTTTGTTATCCTGGACAAGAAACCTCAATCTTCTCCAATTTCAATTTGGAAATAGCAGAAGGAGAAAGATTTGGCTTGTTTGGGCCAAATGGCTCGGGTAAAACAACATTGATAAACCTAATTACCGGGGTATTATCTTTTAGAGATGGAAGCATTAAATTATTAGGAAAGGAAATAAAAAAACGCGACAAATCAATCAATAAACTTTTCGGATATATTCCGCAAGATTTATCTTTTTACCAGGAACTGAGCCCGGCAGAAAATTTGAAATTTTTTGGGGCATGGTCTGGCCTGTCTGCGCAAGAGATCAAGGCCAGATCAAAAGAATTATTTGGTATATTGGGTTTGACAGAAGTGAGAAACATGCCAATACAAAACTTTTCAGGGGGGATGAAACGGAGGGTAAACCTGGCTATTGGTGTAATACACAATCCCAAAATATTGTTTCTGGACGAACCAACTGTTGGTGTTGATGTACAAACGAGGGTTGCCATAATTAATTACCTCAAAGAACTGAATAAAAATGGAACCACGTTGATATATACTTCGCATCAATTAAATGAGGCAGAAGGTTTGTGCGATAAAATTGCTTTAATAGATAAAGGTAAGATCATCGCCCATAATAACCTTGATATTTTACTCTTAGAAAATGAGCAGGAAGGCCTGGAAGGTTTATTTTTAAATTTAACAGGAAAAATCCGAGGAGTTCATGATGTTTAAACTTTGGTCCACTATCATAAAAGACATTCGTATCCTAACCCATGATAAGTTAGGGATAGCGTTAATGTTTGGCATGCCAATTTTATTGGTAATTATTGTTACCTCTATTCAAAACAGTACTTTCCAGTTAATAAATAAAAACAAAATATCTCTTTTAATATGCAACCGTGATACTGGAAAAATAAGTAAGGAGTTTATAACGGCTGTCGATAAAATAAACGTGTTTAAACTTGTTCAGGTTTCAAAAGATGAAAATGAAAAGATGATAACCGACCGGATGCATTCCAAGGATGCACTTTTGGCGATGGTAATTCCTCCGGATTTTTCTGAAAAAATTAATACGAGGGCAAACGCAGTTGCAGGCAAAGCAATGAACGCATTTGGCCTAACGGGAGATACGATTAATACAAATGAAGACAATACAGGCTCTGTTACTTTATATTACGAGCCTGTTTTGCAGGGATCTATACAGCAATCTATTCATGGTGCGTTATTCGGTGCATTGCAGTTAGTAGAGAGTAAGCAGATATTAAGAACTCTGTACTTTTCTATTAATGAAACGCCATTACCGCCAAAATTGGAAAATGAACTGCTGAATAATAAGGCATCCATTAATGAAGTGCCGGTTTCCCTTGACCAAAATAGAAGCATACCGAATGCTTCCCAACACAATGTTCCGGCGTGGACGATATTTGCTATGTTTTTTGTGGTGATATCACTGGGGGGTAGTATTGTCCGCGAAAAGCTTAGCGGTAGTTTTACAAGATTAAAAACTTTACCAACTAACTATTTTGTTGCTCTGTTGTCAAAACAACTCACGTATTTATTGGTTACCATGGTACAGGCAGTTGTAATTTTTTCAATAGGGATATTGTTGTTTCCGTACTTAGGCTTGCCTGCACTCAACCTTCCTGTTGATATATTGGGCCTGGTTCTTGTCTCGTTAATTTGCGGATGGTGTGCGGTTAGTTATGCTATTTGTATCGGTGTATTTGCTCAAACCCAGGAGCAGGCCAATGGTTTCGGTGCTGTATCTATTGTAATCCTGGCAGCTATCGGTGGGCTGATGGTACCTAGTTTTGCTATGCCGGAGTCGTTTAAAACTGTAATGAAATTATCCCCCCTTCATTGGTGCCTTGAAGCTTATTATGGTTTGTTTCTGGAAGGCGGCAAATTGAAAGATGTTTTGGTAAATGTTATACCTTTATTACTAATAACCTTTTTTATACAGGGAATTATATTTTTAGGACTGAAAGTAAAAAATCTTATTTAAATAAATATACAAATATGGAAATTCAAGAATTAAAGCAAGAATTAAAAAGACAAATTATAGAGTTCCTCAATTTGACTCCTTTGACTCCCGAAGAAATCAATGATGAGGAGCCCTTATTTGGTGACGGTCTGGGCTTGGATTCCATTGATTCACTTGAACTAATTGTTTTACTCAAAAAGGAATATGGAATAACCATCCAGGACCCTAAAGAGGGAAGGAAAATACTATCGAATATAAATACGATGACAGACTACATAGTACAATACAGAACAAAATAAAAAGTCATCTATATCACTGCAAAGGTTCCTTTGAATTTGAAACAAATTTCTTTTAGGACGATAATACTGGCCGTGACTTTAATTTGATTGTATTCTCCAGGTGTGTAAGTTATGGCCACTTGAAGTGAGTTCTCAACCCCTGGGTCTATTAAACGAAGAAACTTAATTTGATCAGCCTTTGTTAGCATTAGGTGTTTAGTAAGTGTTTTTTCCAAAACTTCTTTTATCATTTGTAGCATGCACACGCCTGGTAATACCGGATGGCCGGGGAAGTGCCCTTTAAATATTTCATTGTTTTTATCAAGTTCCAGTGTAGCGTGAATAATAAACTCCTGGTGATCTGAGAATGTGATTTTAAAAAGTTTATCTTTTAGCATACTTCAGTGCAGTTAGCAGGCCGAAACCAGCATTAATGAATGATACTTGTTCAGGTAATGATTATAGATAAGTACTTTATTTGGATTTATTTTTTTTACACTTATTTCCTTTACCACAAGCGGAACTTCCTCCCTTTTTATCATATTCGTTGCCAGCCATAATGCAAATGCTGAAGAGGTAGGATACTCTCCGCACAAATGTTTATAATGTCCCAGTGCGATATTTCTAAAGATGGATTGGCTTAATTGGTTGTACACTTTATCGTTTCGCGGGTCGCCGTTTTTACCGGTAATTACTATATCAATATCGTCAATTTGAAGATCATGTAGCGCCAGGAAAGAGATTATTTTTAGTTCAATTTCAGCAGTATCAACCGGTTTGTAAAAAGTTTGCATTCCTAAAAGTTCAGCCAGGTTATCTGCTGATGTCCGATCAGTCAATAAAAAAAACACAGCACCTTCACCGCCGATGGTTCCATTTGAACTCGTTTCAAAAAGAGACAAATTTGAAACCGGCCATCTTTTATATAATCCTAACCTCGTTAAAATGGTAAAACTGGCATCTGTCATTTCATCAATGCCACCTACCAGGATATTATCAGCTTCTTTTTCTTTTAGAAGCATCAAAGCATCAAATAAGGCACTTTCAAATGAAATACCCTTATGCACGAAAGTATTGTTGTATTGCTGACATTTAAGCATTATAGCAATTTGAGCCGCAACTGTATTGTGGGTTGAATGTATAAATGCAGTTGGTGGAAGCATTTCTTCGTTTAGTTCGATTAACCTGGTTAAAAAAGAAACTGTATCTCCCAGGCTTCCATAAGCCGTACCGATAATTATTGCTCCGGGCATATTCGTATTACCCTCATTTAAGCATTCCTGAGACGCAGCTAATCCCATCTTAATAATATGGCTCATTCGCCTTATTATTTTTGGATCAATAAATTCCGCATAATCAGGCTCGATAGCTCGTAAACGAGTTCCATTATATTCAATTGCGTCTGTTAGGAAGCTTGGATGGCCGAATGTTTTTTGCGGCGATATGCACGCGGATGAACGAATATATTGCTTCATATTATATCCTGGAAAAAATTAACGATGTACAATTTCCTCCAAAGCCAAAAGAATTAGACATCACGTGATTAATTGTTTGATCCTTTAAAATTTTTTTTTCAGGTGCAAACGAAAATTCATGCATTTGTGTTTCAAAACGCAGATTTGGATAAATAATTCCATGCCTGATTGCCAAAACTGAAAATACCGCTTCAATACCTCCACTGGCTCCCAGAGTGTGACCTGTAAAAGATTTGGTAGAACTCATCGGCGGATAATCCGGATCAAATAATCTCTTTATTGCCGTTCCTTCTGTGTTATCATTATTTGATGTGCCTGTACCATGCAAATTAATATAATCAATGTCCATAGGTTTTAACCCGCTCTTTTCCAAAGCTCCCTTCATAGCAAGATATGAACCTGTTCCGTCCGGGGAAGAAGCGGTTTGGTGAAAGGCATCATTGCTATTATTATAACCACTCAGGTTACAGTATAGGGCTTTCTTCATTTTTTTTGTCACTTTTGATGATACCATTACTACATAACCTGCACCTTCCCCCATGTTTAAACCCTGCCTGTTTTCATCAAAGGGTTTACAGTACTCTTTATCCAATATCATAAGAGTATTAAATCCATTCAATGTAAATTTTGTTAAAGCATCTGTTCCGCCAGCAATCACCACATCTAAGAGGTCGTTTTTAATTAACCTGGCACCGTAAATGATGGCATTGGCAGATGATGAACAGGCGGTGCTAATCGTAGTCATAAAATCTTTGATCCCCAATTGATCTGCTATAGCTTCTGTTACACATCCACATTCATGATCAAACACGTTTCTTAATTTCCCCTTACTATTATTAGCAACAAAGTCCTTAAAGAAAAATTCGCTTTTATCCATACCACCTACAGTATTGGCAGAAATAATGCCTGTGCGTAAAGAAGAAAGATTAGCAATATCAGCATCCTTTAATGCTTGCTTCGCTGCTATCAAGCCCAAAAGTGTAGTTCGGCTTATTGCAGAAGAAATACACGCAATTTTAGCAAGTTCATTATTACTCAATTTCACCTCCGCTACAGGGATATTATGACGATGCTTCGTATCTATGTAAGCAATATCAGCCATGCCTGCCAACCCTTTTTCAAAAGAGCAAAGGCATTCAGCAACATCATTACCTATAGCAGTAATAATTCCTACGCCAGCAATAAAAACTTCAGGATCCATTGATAATTGATCTTTTTAATCTTCAAAAATTTTATTCATCTGTTCTTTAGTAAAAGCGACCGCATCCTTACTTTTTAATTTTTCAACCAAAAATAAAACAGCTTTGTATTCATCCCCAACTAATTCAATCCAACCGCAAATACATGCCTGTAAAACATTATTATCCAGCAGGTTGTTTACATAATTTTCTATAAAGGCTGCATTAAAATAGTCAAACAAAAAAAAAGCATCTTCGCCTTTAAAATTATTACGGATACATATTTCGCCGGTTACAATATTTGGCAGCGTATAAACAAATAATGATGATCTGGGAATATCATTTACACTTTCCATATATTTCTGATCAGTATCAAGGCTTGAATTAGCATTCGAAAGAATCAATCCTATATCCTGAGCCCTATAGTTATCTTTTTTAAAACTGTCTTTCAATAATATTTCAGAAGCCAGCCATCCAAGTTTACACAAATTGTCCATTTTGTAAAACCTGGAATAATTGATATCAAAATGATCGTACACCAAAAGAAGAAAACGAGTTATGTCAATATCTTTATTTACAAACAGCAGTTCCCCGTTTTTATAAACTGCGTTTTTACTGATCAGGCAACTGGAAGTGATATAGTTTTCTACTATCAAGTCTTCAAATTTTTTGTCATTTTTTTTATTGTTTTTTCTTTAACTACAGCAAACAAAGTAATATAGGCTTTTATTATTTATTGTTTACTAAATACAACAGCAGCATTACAACCTCCAAATCCGGAAGCAATTTTTAAGCAATTTTTAAAATCCCCCGGCAACAAATCAGTACAAATATTCAATGGATCGGGTATGCCAATTTCTTTAAAACCTAAAGTTGGGATAACCAGGTTTTCTTTTAGTGAATGTACAGATACTATTGATTCAATTAAACTTGCAGCTCCTAAAGTATGCCCGTAATAACCTTTCAGACTATTTACAGGAATGGTTTGCAGGTTAGATAATGTTATAGCCTTAGCTTCCATTTCATCATTATAAACCGTTGCAGTACCATGGGCAGATATAAAATCAATGGCCGATGAAGAAATATGCGCTTCATCAAGGGCTTTTTTAATGGCTTGGCTAAGTTCTTCCCCTGTGCGCGATGGCGCTGAAATATGATTGGCATCATTGCTCACCGACCCACCTATTACTTTTATATCCACTGGATTGCTTTGGTGGGCAGAGAGAATAATTGTGGCAGCTCCTTCGCCAAGATTTATCCCTTCCCTGTTTATATCAAATGGTTTACATGGCACCGGGCTGATGGCCTGAAATGATTGAAAACCTGATAAAACAAATTTTGAAATCACATCTGCACCGGCAATCACGGCGTGCTCATATTGACCAGATTGTATAAGCCGCATACCGGTTATTATGGCCATTATTCCCGAAATACAGGCATTGGATACTACAATCGGTTGATTAATGAACCCAAAATATTCAGCAACTAATTTAGCTGAAGAAGGCAAGGATATACGTTTTCGTATTTCAGGGCTATTCCTTTCTGTTTCAAGCAAACTTATATTTCCTTTGGTTGAAGAAATGATAAGCACAGTTTTTTTATTGCCGGCCTCTATTTTACAATGTTGCAGGGCATCCCCGATAGATGCAATAAGTATTTGCTCAAACTTCGTATACTTATTAACGTTATCTTGTATAAAAACGCTTTTACAATCAAAAAGAGAAGCATAAAAAGGCCGGTTTGCCAACGAAATATCATTGTGCTCACGAATACCTGAACAGCCATTTTTAAGCTGGGAAAAATTTTCATCAGTTGTCAAACCAAGCGGCGAGATAATATTATCTGAAACAATAAAAATATCCTTTAATGTTTTACTTAAAATGATATTCATTTCACATTGCGCTATTACTTTATCATTAATTCTCACAGTTCCTGAAATTACGGTCATATCAAATACCTGGTTCTCTATTTTTACTTCTGTAACTAATTCATCGTTAATTTTAGGTAGTTCAAATATCTCCAAATTTTTAACCATGCTAATATAGCCTACTTTAACAGGTATGTTTTGCATCATTGCCAGATAACCGGCCTGCGCAGCTGCAGATTGGGCAATGTTTTCTATTAAACCTTCTTCACTGAATTCTCCTTTTATTACCAAAACATTTTCTTCATCTACCCTGAAAGAAGTCTTAGAACTATTTTCATCACAACTCAACAATTTATCTACCATTACAAATGGCGGTCTTTGGGGTATTAATAATAAAATATCTTCCGGGGACATATTGCTTAATAAAACTTTCATAGAGTGATCTTTAGTTATTCTGAGCTACATCAACTGTATTCGTTTTCTTTAAGAACTTATGAATACAAACCACCGTTTATAGACAAAACCTGAGCTGTGATATAAGCAGCCTCAGGTGAGGCTAAAAAGGCTACAGCGTGTGCTACTTCTTCTGTTGATCCGAACCGGTTAACAGGAATCATTTTTTTTAATTCCTTTTCATCAAGATCCTCTGTCATATCTGTTTTGATAAAGCCAGGAGCTACGGCATTCACTGTAATACCACTCCGGCCAACTTCCTGTGCTAATGCTTTGGTAGCGCCAATTACACCAGCTTTGGCTGCTGAGTAATTCGTTTGTCCGGGCAATCCCTTTAATCCAGACAAAGAAACTATATTGATGATTCTACCATATCGGTTTAATAACATACTTTCCAGCACCAAACGTGTAACAAAGAAAAAACCATTTAGGCTGGTTTTTATAACACCATCCCATTGCTCATCTTTCATCCACAACATCAGGTTGTCATCTTTAATGCCAGCATTATTTACCAGTATTTCAATTTGCTTATCGGGGTTTATTGTTATCCAGTCACCAAGTGTTTGTTTTATTTGATTTCTGTCGGATACATCAAATTTCAATAATTCCCCATTCTTACCGTTTTCCCTTATTTGCGAAAGTGTTGTTTCAGCTTCCTCTAAATTGCTTTTGTAATTAACCAGCACATAATAGTCCATTGCTGCCAGTTTGATGCAAACTGCTCTTCCAATACCTCTGGATCCGCCTGTTACTAATGCAGTTTTCATTTATAAAATTTTAATCTTTGAAGGAAATTGCAGGATGAGTTGTTTCAAGGAAAATCCTGACCTGCTCCATTTCTTTGTACCTGGGTTGATCTTCTATAAATTTTGGAAAAATTTTCCTCAATTCTGAATACAAAGCTAATGTATTCGGTGAAAGCCTGTCCATGCAATTTAAGTAATCAATCGCCTGTAAAATGGTCATTACCTGGATACCCAATATTGAAAATGAATTATCAATTACCTTTTTAGTCATCAAAGCGGCATTGCAACCCATACTTACAATATCCTGGTTATCGTTGTTGTTTGGAATACTGTGCACATACATGGGAAAAGAAAGGGTTTGATTTTCGGCTACGGTTGATGTGGCTGTAAATTGAATGCCCTGCATACCAAAATTTAATCCCAATACACCTAGGTTTACAAAGGGGGGAAATTTTTGATTTAGCTTATCATTAAGCAGGTAATTAAGCTGTCGCTCTGCAAGCATAGATAATTTAGTGATAGAGATCTTCAGTTTATCCATCTCAAGTGAAACATAATCACCATGGAAATTTCCACCATGAAAAATATTTTGATTTTTATGATCGATGATCGGGTTATCATTCACGGAGTTTAATTCATTTACTAGCACTTTTTCTGCCTGAATAATAGTATCATAAATTGGACCTAAAACCTGTGTAACACAACGCAATGAATAATATTCCTGTACCTTATCCTCAAAAACATCCTGGTTAAGGTTACCCGGATGGTACAAATGTTCCGAACGGCTGCGGATCATTTTGCTACCATTCAAAATTTCGCGTAACATAGCAGCAATCCGGTTCTGGCCTATGTGGTGCTTTACGATATTTAGCTCTCTTGAGTAATGATCATCATAAGCCTCAACGATCTCATTGGTCATAGCAGAAAACATGGCTGACCACACCAATAATTTTTGAGCCCGGATAATATTCACCATGCCTATACCTGTCATGGCAGAAGTGCCATTTAAAATAGCCAATCCTTCCCTCAAATGGATTGAAAGAGGTTTAATGCCAAATTTATCGAATATCACTAATGTTGGATAAATATTACCTTCAAATACAACTTCACCTTCACCAATGAGAGTTAAGCCCAGATGTGCTAATTGTACAAGGTCTCCGCTGGCCCCAACTCCACCATGCTCATAAATACAAGGCGTAATATTTTTATTAATCAGTTCCTTAAGCAACTCCACAACATCAGTATGCACACCCGAATAGGCCAGCATTAAACTATTTAAACGGGCGATCATTAGCGCCTTCACTAAAACAGGAGCTAAAAGAGTACCGCTTCCTGAACTGTGACTCCGGATCAAATTATACTGAAGTTGTAAAAGATTTTCATCGCTTACCTTATATTGTGCCATTGGTCCAAAACCAGTGTTGATACCGTATATTAATTTATTAGATGCAAATTTTTGTAAAAACTGAAAGTTAACATTGATTGTTTCTAAAGAGGAAGCAGGCAAAGTAATTGCTGTTTCCTTAAACAGGATGTCAGAAAAATCATCTAAAGTCAGGAAGTTTTGACCAATTGGTATCATCGGTTAAATTTATTTTTATTTATAAAGGTAACCTTCAAATATAAGAGCATAACTAATAATTACATTAAATGTGGTAAAAATATATATTTTTAAATGATGTAGTGGGAGTTGAATATTGAAAATTGAATAACTAACCATTTTAAAATCTATTCAACAATCAAATTCTTTTGTCTATGAATTTAATCACTTTCCTGCTTCCTTCCTGGAACTGCATTTTTTGGATCTCTTCGACAGAAATATAGAAAACATGCGGACTTACACGTAAGCGGGCCTGTAAATAAGCTCTTATCCGGTTATCACAGGCTTTACTATCATCTGCAGGCAGGAGATAAAGTAAAACTTCATCCATACCTATTTCATTTGAATTTACTTCAACTACAAAATCTATTACATCTTTCGTTTCATTCAGTAAATCAAACAAAGCGGGTGGATAAAGTGTAGTTCCTTTAAATTTTATCATTTGTTTTTTACGACCTATAATGGGCGACAGGCGCAAACTTGTGCGACCGCATGCACATGGCTCATCAAAATACATGCAAATATCTCCTGTTTTATAACGCAGCAATGGCATCCCCTCTACACCCAATGTAGTAATAGTTACTTCGCCTGGCATGTTTGATGCTACCTGGCGGTTATTCTCGTCTAGTAGTTCAACGATCATTAATTCAGGTTGCAGGTGACCACCGTGTCCTTCTCCGCATTCCGTAAATGCTGTCTGCATTTCAGTAGAAGCATAAGTTGAATAAAGTTGGATGTTCCAGGCTTCAGTTATCTTTTTACCAAGTAAATTATAAGAGAAATCAGTATTACGTATATTTTCGCCAATACAAACAGCTTTTTTTACGGAGGAATCTGTCAGATCAATATGATTATCTTTAGCAAATTGAATGAGCTTGAGTATAAACGAAGGAACGGCTACTATCGCTGTAGGTTTAAGGCGTTGTATGGTTTCCCATTGCATTGCAGGCACTCCCGGACCTAAGCGGATAATACCTGCGCCCAGCTTTCGCAACCCGGAGTAGTAGGCGATACCGGCCATGAATTGCCTGTCAAGTGTTAGCATTAGTTGGAACGTATCCGATGAAGCACCATCGGCACAAACGAAGGAATTATATTCATTAATTGTTAATCGTTTCAAATCATTTTCGGTGAGTTCAATGGTTACCGGGCTGCCTAATGTTCCTGATGTGGATGTGTACTCTATGATCTTAACGGGATCTACGCATAAAAAATCATTATTGCGTTGCTGCAAATCCTCTTTACTGGTAGTTGGCAGCGCAGGCAGGTCTTCCAGCGTTTTAATATCATCTATTTCAATATGGTTTTTAGCAAATAGTTCCCGGTAAAAAGGAGAGTTTGTGTTAAGATAAAGCAGTAATTCCTGCAGTTTTTGTTCCTGCAATACTTTTGTTTTTTCTTTTGATTCAGATGCTAATCCCTGTAAACTCATATTACTTTTCTATGATCACTACTGCCGAAGCAATTTCTTTAAGATGCGACATAGAAACCAAAATTTTTTTTATCCCCAATGGAGAAAGCGTCTTTTTGGTTTCATCCAACAAAATCAAGACAGGTTTTCCCGACTTATCGTTTATTATTTCAACTTCGTTAAAATGTGTTCCTGTTATCCAGCCGGTTCCAAGCGCCTTAAAAAAAGATTCCTTGGCCGCAAAACGTGCCGCATAATGCTCAAACTTATTGCTTTTTGATTCACAATAAACTATTTCTTTTTTTGAAAACACTGTCTCTCTGAAACCGGATTCTTTCTTTATTTTTTCAGCTATTCGATTAATTTCTATTAAGTCCGTACCCAACCCTGCCAACATAATTTGAATATTAAAATTAATGATTATTATGCGATGAGAGATTAAAATAAGAACATGAATAAAAAGTTTTTATGCATAGCCTTGAACAATACCTTAAAGTCTTTTTATGCTTATCAAATATTTGTCTTTGCAACTCAATAAAAGCAATTTCAATCAATTTGTGAATATTACCAAATCTGTTACGTAAAGGATGCATGGGTGATTATTTTGCTAATTGAAAAATAATTTCAATGATAGAACGAAATATAAGGATTTCAAAAATAGAAAAGTTACAAGTTCACTATTCTTCAAACCTTTAGTAATAAAAAATTTAAACTTCCTGTATTACCTTTGCCTATCTGAAATTTATCAACTCTCCGATTTATGACCTTCAAACAGTTACTCACATCTTCGATTGGCAAAAAATATCTAATGGCTTTCACCGGATTCTTTTTGATAATCTATCTCATTATCCACGCGACTTTAAACGCACTCATTTTTTACAATGATGATGGTGCTACATTTAACGCAGCGGCTCATTTCATGCTATATAACTGGATCATCAGGGTTCTGGAAGTAGGATTATTTGCGGCATTTATACTTCATATAGTACAAGGACTTTTATTATGGAAACAAAATAGGGCAGCGAGGAAAATAAATAACCTTAAACACAACTATGTAAAAGAAATAAAATGGAACAGCCGCCTTATGGGATGGCTCGGAACATTTATACTTTTGTTTTTAGTAATGCATTTATCCCAGTTTTGGGCACATACTAAAAGCGAATTGTATTTTCACGGACCTGATATAAATCTTTATGAACAAATGCAAAAGATATTTACCAACCCCGTGTGGTTTGTTTTATACATGATAGGACTGGCTTCTCTTTTGTTTCACTTACTACATGGATTTAAAAGTGCCTTTGAAACATTTGGAATTAATAATAAAAGATGGACACCTCTTATAAGAGGTATCGGTGTTTTTTATTCCATCGTCATTTGTTTATTATTTGCCTCAATGCCACTTGCATTTATGGCAGGATGGCTTCAGTAAATAACTGTGAATGGTCAATGACCAATTGTGAATGTGAAAACTAAAAAGTATGGTTTGCTGGTTTTAAAAAATCAGTTCCGAAAATGACAAAGTTGAATTGTATTAATTCTAAAATAATTTTTGAATAGAAATATTTAATATTAACGTATGGCATTAGACGCAAAAATTCCGGAAGGTGAAATGGCTCAGAAATGGACCAATTACAAGGATCATGTAAAATTAGTAAGCCCCGCTAATAAAAGAAAATTAGAGGTGATTGTAATAGGCACCGGGCTTGCCGGAGCCTCTGCTGCAGCTACTTTGGGCGAATTGGGTTATAAAGTAAAATCTTTTTGTTTCCAGGATAGCCCGCGCCGAGCGCATTCCATTGCGGCACAGGGAGGAATCAACGCCGCAAAAAATTATCAGAATGATGGCGATTCGGTTTATCGTCTTTTCTATGAAACAGAGAAGGGGGGGGATTTTCGCTCTCGCGAAGCAAATACTTATCGTCTCGCGCAGGTGAGTGGAAATATTATTGACCAATGCGTGGCACAAGGTGTTCCCTTTGCACGTGAATATGGTGGCTTGTTGGCTAATCGTTCTTTTGGTGGAACGCAAGTACAGCGTACGTTTTATGCCGCAGGACAAACAGGACAACAATTATTGCTTGGCGCTTATGGAGCGCTTGAACGCCAGGTAGCGCTGGGTAATGTCACTATGTATGCCCGTCATGAAATGCATGATATTGTAAAAATTGATGGAAAGACAAGAGGTATTATTGCGCGAAATCTAATTACAGGAAAATTAGAGAGGTATTTCGGACATGCGGTGTTGATTTGCTCAGGCGGATATGGAAATGTTTTTTATCTGAGCACCAATGCCATGGGCAGTAATGTAACCGCAGCCTGGAAGTCGCATAAAAAAGGAGCTTTTTTTGCCAATCCTTGCTACACTCAAATTCATCCTACATGCATTCCCGTTACAGGAGATCATCAAAGTAAATTAACTCTGATGAGCGAAAGCCTTAGAAATGATGGAAGAATATGGGTTCCCAAACAGAAAGACGATAAAAGAAAGCCCAATGAAATTCCGGAAGATGAAAGGGATTATTATTTGGAAAGAAGGTACCCGGCATTTGGAAATCTTGGGCCACGCGATGTTACCTCACGTGCCGCCAAAGAAAGGTGTGATGCGGGTTACGGAGTAGGTACTACAAAAAAAGCGGTGTATCTCGATTTTGCGGATGCGATAAAAAGATATGGCACAACAGAAGCACACAAAAAAGGAATACATGACGCAAATGAGGAAACGATTATTGAATTAGGTAAAGGGGTTATCAAAGAAAAATACGGGAATCTTTTCGAAATGTATGAAAAGATAACAGGCGAAAATCCATACGAAGTTCCTATGAGAATTTATCCTGCAGTGCATTATACCATGGGAGGACTTTGGGTAGATTATGAACTGATGACAACTGTTCCGGGATTATATAGCCTTGGTGAAGCTAATTTCAGTGATCACGGGGCAAACAGGTTAGGGGCTTCTGCATTAATGCAGGGATTGGCAGATGGATATTTTGTGATTCCCTATACTATTGGAAATTACATGTCCGGCGAGATACGCACTCCGGCGATTTCTACGTCGCATCCCGCTTTTGAAGAAGCAGAGAATGCTGTAAAGGAAAGAATTGAAAAATTAATGAGCATCAAAGGAAAAGAGTCCGTTGAAAGTTTTCATAAAAGATTGGGGCATATCATGTGGGAAAAGTGTGGTATGGCGCGCAATGATAAGGGATTACGGGAAGCAATAGAGGAAATAAAAGTTTTGAGAAAAGAGTTTTGGGAAAACGTAAGAATCCCTGGAGAAATTTTTGAAATGAATCCTGAATTGGACAAAGCGGGTAGGGTAGCGGACTTCCTGGAATTGGGAGAATTGATATGCATAGATGCACTTAACAGGAGGGAAAGTTGTGGTGGACATTTCAGGGAAGAAAGCCAAACGCTGGACGGAGAGGCGAAGAGGATTGATGAAGAGTTTAGTTACGTTGCTGCATGGGAATATACACAAAACAGGGAAGTGCTAAATAAAGAGCCGTTGACATTTGAATTGACAAAACCAAGTGAGAGGAGTTATAAGTAAGTTTAATTATAATTATTTCAGTAATTAGAAATTAGATAAAATTTATCTCGCTAAATCTGGTTGCAACAATAATAATATTATTATTTAATAAAAAATAAATTAAGGAATGGACCACTATAATATGAATCTAACCCTGAAAGTCTGGCGTCAAAAGAATTCAGCTACAAAAGGAAATTTTGAAACCTTCAATGTTAAAGATATCTCGTCTGAAATGTCATTCCTTGAAATGTTTGATGTGCTAAACGAAAGACTGGTAAAAGAAGGCAAAGAACCTATTGCTTTTGATCATGATTGCCGCGAGGGAATCTGTGGTGCATGCAGTATGTATGTAGATGGAAGAGCTCACGGTCCCTGGCAAAAGAATACTGTTTGCCAATTGCATATGCGCGCATATAAGGATGGTGATACAATAGTAGTAGAGCCCTGGAGAGCTACTTCTTTCCCGGTAATAAAAGACTTGATGGTTGATAGATCTGCATTCGACAGGATTATTGAGGCCGGTGGTTTTATCTCTGTAAATACCGGAAATCCTGTAGATGCTAACGCGATTCCTGTAGATAGATATGTTTCGGAAGAAGCTTTTGATGCAGCAGCTTGTATCGGCTGCGGGGCTTGCGTAGCCGCTTGCCCCAATGGTTCTGCCATGTTATTTGTAAGTGCCAAAGTAGCTCAGTTAGCCTTATTGCCACAGGGAGATCCTGAAAGGAAAACAAGGGTAATAAATATGGTTCAACAAATGGATAAAGAAGGTTTTGGTAACTGCGGGAATATTCATAATTGCGAAGCAGAATGTCCAAAAGGAATTTCTGTAAGAAATATTGCAAGATTGAATAAGGAACTTTTACACGCGGCTCTTTCTTCTGAAACCATGGCGAAATAAGGCTGATTAATGGTTAAGTAGTTTATTGATAAATTGGCTGAATTGTTTATTATTTTATTATTGAATGAGAATACCGGATATTTATTTCCAAAGGAGAGAGTAAGGTGTATTTGTTTGCTGGGTCATGACTAAGAAATGAAATCTATTTTACAGTAAACAAATCATTGCTTGCCTTTTGACGAATAACTATAGTTAATTAAAAGGTAGGGAAATTATATAAAGATTAAGCGTTGGCTAATAAAGAAACCTAAAACACTTCTCCTAAATTACCAAAAAATCCATGTGAGCCATTAGTGCCTATACCGTAATCAATACAAATATTTGTACCGGAGAATTTATTGAATTTGATACGTAATCCTGCACCAATTGCAGGAGCAATTGATGTAAATTTATTAGTGCCCAATTCTGAAAGCGACTCAGCGTTTGCAAAAATAACACCGCCTAGAAATCCATTATTTGTAATACCGTATCTCAATTCAGCTTCAAGATCTACCATATTTTTTCCGACAAACCTGTCTTGCGCATAACCTCTACCGGTATTATTATAAGTATCAGAAGCTGTTCCCGGAAGGTCCAGGTAAGGAGGATTGCCGCTTAAAGTAAATACATTGTAACTCCAGAATGCCAATACATTATTATGTGTTAATTTGATATATTTTCTTACATCAATAAGAATGGAGTTCCAGTTAGTTGTGCTGCCAAGAAACCTGGCGTTTTGTCGTAAAACAATATTACTATAAAAGCTGCCGCCCTCCGGATTAATTGAGTTTTTTCTTGAATCATATAAAAAATCCAAAGCAATCCCCGACGAAGAAGAAGTTTGACTGTATCCATATTTTTCAAGATCTGTAACTCTTCCCGTAGGAGCATTTAATTCTTTTATATCCCAATGGTAATCGAGCTGATAGCTAAAACCTGCATATAAATTCTTACCAATATTTTTTAAAACATATTGATAAAACCGGATGTATTTATAATCAACAATATATCCATTTGCTAATGAATTGGAGGTTCCAAATCCATAAGTTTCCTGTGGATAATTTAGATAACGCAAATCTCCCAATAAATTATATTTATTATTTTTTGTCCAAATATTTGATTGTATAGGAATCAGAAATTGTTTATCCTGTGTATATTTTATGGCAGTCAGGACAGATGATGTATTCGTATGTCCGTCACCGTTTGTTAAGAATCCTGCAATTCCTGCTATTCCGCCGTCAAAACCGGTTGAAAGTGTATATTCTGTAATTGGAGCTGCTGAAATATGAAACTTTGTATTCTTATTTAAAGTACTGTCAAATCTTTTATCAGGATTTTTATGTAAAATTATCAACACATAGTCTGCAAGGTCTTTCTGTGTTTTATAATAAGCCTTTTCCCTTTGAAACGCAATCGTTGAACTATCTTTCGAAACAGTTGATTTTTTCTGTGCTATTACTTTAAAACCAATCAAATTAATAATAAAACTTAGAAGTATTAAAAAGATATTTTTATTAAGATTCAATGTTGCTTTATGCATTTAAGAAATGTTTTTCAATTTTATATTCATCATTCGGAATTTTATAAAGAATTCTATCATCCAATTTAATTAAGAGGTAATTGAATCTTAAAAATAAGGATATAAAAACCTACAGAAAATTAATAATTTATTAAAGATTTAATAGTTAATTTTTTTTGAGTGAGGAAAGATTTGTGGATTGGACCTGGTATTTTTTTTCAAATGATTACCGGGATTTAAAATTATTATGCTTCTTTACATATTCCAGACTTTTCTCACTCATTTTTCAATAAAGACCATCGCGGTAATAATATCTACAATATTATGAAGAATAGCCTATATATTTCCTTCTTCAAATAAAAAGCTTTTTATACTATGTCTTACCTGATACGGATTACACAACCAATTTTACTGCGATTATTGGAATGCCCGAAGCCTTAGCTGGTCAGCCGTTATGAGAGTGGAAACAGTGCGCCAAATGCAGAGAGAAGAAAAAGAAAATTTGAAAAGCGAACAAAAAAGTGATTGAGGTTCATTTAGTCAGAAAAACACCATCTTTTGATATAGAAGGCTTAATCTACTCAACTTCCAACCATAAATACTAATTTTAGACCTTTGTAAAATCCTACTGCTTGAAACCGGAAAGAACATACCTTCTTATTGTCTGCTTATTTTTTTATTGTAATGGATTTTCCCAGCAGAACCACGCACCCATTTCCAATTTAAGAAGTAAAAAGGTTTCTACTAAAATAAATCCTTTTTTACTTGACAGCAATAGCATTGTACCTAATACATTTATTGTGACTGGCATCCCCGAAACTGCTTATTCCTTAGATTATATTAATGCCAAAATTTCCTGGAAATCAAAAAATTTGCCTGATAGTGTTTTTGTTACTTATCGAGTTTTCCCATTTAAATTAAATTCAGTGATAAGGCATTTTAATTATGATAGCATCCGTTTTAATTTTGCCATGGAAAAACCGTATGTTCTAAAAAGTAACCAGTTTCAAAGTAATTTAATTGACTTTGGTAACATTAATTATAATGGAAGTTTTGGTCGCGGAATCTCCATTGGTAATAATCAGAATGCGGTTGTTAGTTCTACCTTAAATCTCCAACTCAGTGGTTACATTGGCGACAGTTTGCAACTTACGGCAGCTATCAGTGATAATAATATACCCATACAACCAGAAGGGAATACGCAAAATATAAGGGATTTCGATAAAATTTATATGCAAATAAAGAAACATGGCTGGGAGGCTAATTTTGGGGATATAGATATCAAGCAAAGCAAGAATTATTTTCTGGATTTTTCAAAAAGAATACAGGGGGCCTCATTTCAAACTGATAATGTAATTAATAAAAATATGCGGAATTCCCTTGTATTAAGCGGTGCCCTTACCAAAGGGACGTATATGAAGGATGTCATTACTCCCATTGATGGAAACCAGGGGCCATACCAGCTTTACGGCGCTAATAATGAAATTTATTTTGCTGTAATTGCAGGTACCGAAAAGGTTTATATTGATGGTCAATTAATGACAAGAGGAGAAAATCAGGACTATATAATTGACTATAATACTGCCCAAATAACGTTTACGGTTAAACGATTAATCACCAAAGACAGCAGGATACAGGTAGAGTTTCAATATTCTAATCAGAATTATCTGAATTCACTTCTATATGCAAATGATGATCTTACTATCAATAAAAAGTTGATGGTGACAATAGGTGCTTATGTAAACTCTGATGCCAAAAATTCTTCTATTAATCAGACGCTCACTACACAGCAAAAGCAATTTTTATCACAAATTGGGAATCATATTGATAGCGCAACTTATCCCAATGTGGTACCTGATACATTTGCTGTAAACAAAATTTTATATAAGAAGGTGGATACCGCATATAATGGGATTCATGATACTATTTATGAATTTTCTGTTAGCCAAACCGATTCTTTATATAACGTTTCATTTACCGATTTAGGTCCTGGTAAGGGTAACTATAACATCGTTGATAACGGGAATGCAAATGGAAGGGTTTTTCAATGGGTACAGCCTGTAAATGGCGTTAAACAGGGAGAATGGGCGCCTTTGCTTCTTTTGATACCACCCCAAAAACACATAGTATTAACTGCAGGGGCTCAATATTCTTTTAATGCTAAATCATCTCTTAAAGCTCAATTGGCAATGAGTAATTATGATGTAAATACGTTTTCAACTTTAGATAAAGGAGACGATAAAGGAAACGCTGCTAAAATTGACTATGTAGCGAAGCAAAACGTATTTGGCAATATAAAACAAGGATTGGTTTTACAAACAGATGTGGGATATGAATATGTTCAGGATAAATTTACACCTATAGAAACGTTGCGCAATGTAGAGTTTAACCGTGATTGGAGTCTTCCCGATAGCGTAGCTCCCGCTACAGAAAATTTAATCAATGCTTCCATGCAATTAAGTGATCCTAAAAATAATTTTTTGAAGTATCAATTTACCAATTATGACCGTAGCGATCATTACCAGGGCATAAGAAACTCTATTGATAATAGTATGGTCATAAGTGGATGGCATTTCGCAGATAAATTTTACATAACCAATATTAATACCTCAATACAAAATGGGAATTACCTCAGACCTTCTATTGATATATTTAGAATATTTCCCGGATTAAATGATATTAAGATCGGCGGAGGATATTCTTCTGAAAACAACCAACAATTTGATAAAACTGGAGATACTTTATTACCGATAAGTTTTGCTTTCAATACCTGGCAGGTATATATTAATTCTTCTGCTAAAAAATCAAATAAATGGGGTATTACCTATTCTACAAGAGAAGATAGAATTCCATTCCAAAAAGGATTAATAACCCAGGATAAAAGCCAAAGTATTAACCTGATGACACAGCTAATGAAAAATGAAAATGAGCAACTCAGGATGAATGTTACCTATCGAAACCTGGATGTAATTAATCCCGGGGTATCTAATGAACAAAGTGATAAAAGTCTGTTGGGTAGGTTGGAGTATGCTATGCATGAATGGAAAGGTTTTTTAAACGGGAGCGCGTTGTACGAAATTGGATCCGGGCAGGAACAAAAGCTGGAATACACTTATGTGCAGGTACCTGCAGGGCAAGGTTATTATACCTGGATCGATTACAATAAAGATGGAATTCCTGAATTGAATGAATTTGAAGTTGCTGTTTTTGATGATCAAAAAACATGGATAAGAGTTTATACTCCTTCGAGTGATTACATAAAAGCCAATTATATAACTTTTAATTACAATTTTACGATTAACCCCAGTTTAATTATCTCAGCAAAAACAACAAAAAGATTTCTCGGATTTCTAAGAAAATTCAGTACCTCCTCTTCGTTACAGTCTAATAAGAAAGAAACCTCTAATGGAGGGTTTGATTTCAGTCCTTTTAGTAAAAAATTGGTTGATACATCTTTAATTGCTCAGAATTCTTTTTTAACGAATACCGTTTATTTTAATCGTACCAGTAGTGTGTGGGGAATTGATCTCTCACATCGGTTAAATATTTCGAAATCACTTTTAAATTATGGATTCGAGAGTAATTCCCTGAGAGATTTATCTATAATGGGTAGATGGAATTTAAACCGTTCTATTACAACCTCTTTTACTAATAAGTATGACCGCAGTCAATTAGCTAATCCCACTTTTGCCAACAGGAATTATCTGATTGATGAAGTTTCTGCAGAACCATTGGTAAGTTACATACATAAAAGTAATTTTAGAGTCAGTCTCGGCTACACGTACGACACAAGAAAAAACGTGCTTGACGACTCCTCAAGCGCATTCAATAATGAACTAACAGCAAGTGTGAAATACAGTATCCTTTCCAATGGTACTATCAATGGTAGCTTTTCTTTTAATAATATCAATTTTACCGGCGACCCCAATAGTACGGTAGGTTATCAGCTATTAAACGGATTATTACCGGGTAAAAATTATCTATGGGACCTCGAACTTACTAAACGGCTTGCCGGAAATATAGAACTTGACATACAATACGAAGGTCGGAAACCGGGAACAAACCCTGTGGTCAATACAGGAAGGGTTTCACTTAAGGCTATATTTTAAATGGCATTAAGAGCCTGAAATGGAACAATGAAATAAAGAAACAGGAAATAAAAAACAAGGAATAAGAAAGTGATAGTAAATTCGTGTGAATTCACGTATCCCGATCTATAGGGAGTTGCAATTGTTTTAAAACATAATATCATGCAAAATTTCATAAAAGAATTAAAGGTTTCGGAATTGAATAAAGGTGTTTCTACCGGAGTAAAATGGGTATCAGCTTCCGGAGAAAAAATAAAATCTTTCTCTCCTGTTGATGGTAAATTAATAGCTACTATAAATGCATGTGATAAAAGAAGTTTTGATCACGTGGTAGAAACAGCGCACAATGCTTTTCTTGAATGGCGCACTTGGCCCGCACCAAAGCGAGGTGAAATCATCAGGCAAATAGGAAATGAGCTCAGAAAACATAAAGACAACCTGGGAAAATTAGTAAGTTATGAAATGGGTAAAAGTCTCCAGGAAGGAATGGGAGAAGTTCAGGAAATGATTGATATATCTGATTTCGCTCTCGGGCTTTCGCGCCAGTTATACGGATCTACAATGCATAGTGAAAGACCTGGCCACAGAATGTATGATCAGTATCATCCTTTGGGTATTGTTGGAATTATTTCTGCATTTAATTTTCCTGTTTCTGTATGGAGCTGGAATAGCCTGATAGCAATAGTTTGCGGTGATGTCTGCATTTGGAAACCATCAGAAAAAACTTCCCTTTGTGCGATTGCCTGTCAACATATTATTTCAAAAGTTTTTAAAGAAAATGATGTTCCCGAAGGAGTAAGTAATATAATAACCGGGGGTCGGGAAGTTGGCGAATGGCTTTGTAATAAACCTGAAATTGCATTAGTATCTGCAACCGGATCTACCCGAATGGGCAAAGCTGTCAGTACTGCTGTTGGCGCCAGGCTTGGCAAAAGTTTATTGGAACTGGGTGGAAACAACGCAATTATCATTTCAAAAGATGCAGATATAGATATTGCATTGGTGGGATCTTTGTTCGGTGCCGTTGGTACTGCAGGCCAACGTTGCACCACCACAAGAAGGTTAATTATTCATCAGGAAATATATGATGCATTCAAAAAGAAATTGATAAATGCCTACAAACAATTGAAAATCGGAGATCCTTTAAAAGAAGAAAATCATGTAGGTCCATTGATAGATAAAGATGCTGTGAAGTCATATTTGAATGCAATAGACCAGATTAAAAAACAAGGCGGCAAAATGACGATACCCGGTGGAATTTTGTCCGGTAAAGGATTTGAGAGTGGTTGTTATGTGAAGCCGTGTATTGCCGAAGTTACTAACGATATGGCTATTGTACAGCAGGAAACTTTTGCTCCTATTTTGTATTTAATAAAATATAAAGACATCAACGAAGCAATCGCAATTCAAAATAATGTACCACAGGGTTTATCAAGTTCTATCTTCACTTTGAATCTTCGGGAAGCAGAAACTTTTCTATCTTATGCCGGAAGCGATTGCGGAATTGCTAATGTGAATATCGGCACTTCCGGCGCTGAAATTGGCGGCGCATTTGGGGGTGAAAAAGAAACTGGTGGCGGAAGAGAAAGCGGAAGTGATGCCTGGAAAGTTTACATGCGCAGGCAAACTATTACGATTAATTATTCTGAAACGCTCCCGCTGGCACAGGGAATTAAATTTAATGTTTAAAGGTTAGCAACCTTATCACCTTTTTAAATATTCTTATCAAATTCAGAAAGCATTTGTAAATATTCTATAATTATTATAAATGGCTTCTTGCTTTTAATAAAATTTCTAAAATTTGCAGGCTAAAATCAAATAAATAAAAATGACACAAAAAAGTAAACAGTTCTTTTTGGGAGTATCACTTTTGGCTATTTTGCCTTTTTACGTATCTGCACAAACGGATTCTACTAGTTCTATGGATTCGGCAACAGTAAAAAGAGTAGCACCAAATGATTGGTTCGAGCTCGACAGAGGTACCACTGGATATTATGGGATCAGTCTTGACAAGGCTTATGATTTTTTAAAAGGAAGAAAAAGTAAGACCATTGTCGTTGCAGTTATAGATAGCGGTGTGGATACTTTGCAGGAAGATTTGAAACCCATACTTTGGCACAATCCGGGCGAGATACCACATAATGGAATTGACGATGATCATAATGATTATATAGATGATGTATATGGATGGAATTTTATTGGAGGCAAAGATGGACGCAATGTTCACCAGGATTCTTATGAAGCCGCAAGAGTATATTGGAAACTGAAAAGCAAATATGATAGCACCGAAAATGACGATACAACAAAAATGGATGAAACTCAAAAAGCTCAATACGCTTGTTACCTCCGTGCAAAAGATGATGTTACCAAAGGAATTAATCCTGGAGAAATGTTGCAGATGAAAAGAATTTTACCAATTATGGAAAAAGGGGATTCTATCATTGGTAAAGACCTTGGAAAAACTGAATTTACATGTAAAGATGTAGAAGGTTATACTTCTGATGATATCAATGCAAAAATGGCTGCTGCTATTTATTTGAATATTGGTAAGATGAACAATAATTATGATCTCACTAACACAGATATTCTAAATGATTTGCGTGGCCAGATCCGAAAAGGGGATGCAGCTACCACTCCTCCTGAAGATTATAGAGACGAAATTGTAAAAGATAATCCTAACGATATCAATGATCGTTATTATGGGAATAATGATGTAATGGCAGGCACTCCATCGCATGGAACTCATTGCTCAGGAATCAT
>Ga0307373_10002471_pt1 | contig 33304 bp, 30 predicted proteins | sample OX2MG_FD_202534 | JGI IMG/M metagenome (GOLD analysis project Ga0307373, IMG submission 202534) | Soil microbial communities from Risofladan, Vaasa, Finland - OX-2 | ecosystem: Environmental > Terrestrial > Soil > Coastal area > Acid sulfate soil | place: Finland: Risofladan, Vaasa | collected...
CGAACTATCCTTGCCGATCGAATAGAGCAGCACCGGTTTGGTGAATTGCGCGGCTACCTCGCGCATAATGTGAATGCTCTCGGCTTCGAGCTCCGCGAGATGAGAACGCTGATCGACCGTCAACATGTCATCCAACATCACGTTGCAGGCACGTTATAGTCGCGGAACCATGCGACAAATCGCGCGATGCCGTCCTCGATGGCTGTCCCCGGGCGGAAGCCGAATTCGCGCATCAGATCATCGACATCGGCGCATGTTGCCGGCACGTCGCCGGGCTGCATCGGCGCGAGTTCGATCTTGGCCTTGCGGTTAAGCTCCTTCTCCAGAAGCGCGACGACATGAGAGACTTCTACCATTTTGTTATTGCCGATGTTGTAGAGGGCCCACGGAGCGACACTACTTTTCGCGGGATCGGGAGCGGCGTTGGAGGTACCGGCGTTCTTTGCCGGAGCCCGGTCGATGACGCGTTCGAGCGCCTCAATAACATCGTCAATGTAAGTGAAGTCGCGCTGCATGCGGCCGTGATTGAACAGTTTGATCGGTGCGCCTTCGGCTATCGCCTTGGCAAAGATGTACATCGCCATGTCCGGACGGCCCCACGGACCGTAAACGGTGAAAAACCGCAATCCGGTGGCCGGCAAGCCGTAGAGATAAGAATAGGCGTGCGCCATCGCCTCGTTGGCTTTCTTGGTGGCAGCATAAAGGCTCAACGGGTGATCGACGTTATCGTGAACCGAGAACGGCATTTTCGTATTGGCCCCGTAAACCGAACTCGACGATGCGTAAACCAGATGGGGAGTCTTACGCTCGCGGCAGCCTTCCAACACGTTGAGAAAGCCGGCGAGATTGGCTTCACCGTAAGCGTGCGGATTCTCCAGCGAGTAACGCACGCCCGCCTGCGCGGCCAAATGAACCACCGGACCGAAATCCTGCTCTGCAAAGAGCGCGCGACACGCATCCGTGTGCGCGAGATCGACACGATGAAACTTGAACGCATCGAAACGGTGCAACACATCGAGCCGCGCCTCTTTCAAACGCGGATCGTAGTAAGCATTCACGTTGTCGACGCCGATCACGGCGCGGCCGCTCGCAAGCAGCCGGCGCGCAAGATGAAAGCCGATGAAGCCCGCCGCGCCGGTAACTGCGACCGCCTGTTGTTGTGTCGACATTACCATTGCGCTGTCGTTGTGCTGGTCGTCATATCGCATCGAACCTACTGGCTGTCGTCTAACAAGATTTCAGCGATGCACTTCGGCTTAGGCTCGTTCATGGCCCAATACAATTTCTCATATTGCCGAACACAAGCCTCGAATGAGAAGTTTTCCCGCGCTCGCAACCGCGCCTCCGCCGCAAAATTCCGACGCAAGTTCGCGTCGTTGGCCAGTCGCAGAATAGCGGCGGCTAATTCGCGCGGATTTCCGGGGGGTGTCAGTATCCCAGATTCGTTATCAATTATCGCGTCGAGGTTGCCGCCGACGGCTGTCGCGATCACTGGGAGGCCCACGGCCATCGCCTCCAATAAGGCGTTCGAAAATCCCTCTTCGCGCGAAGGCAAGACAAAAATGTCACTGCCGCGAAGCAGTTGGTCGACAGCCCCCTGCTCGCCAAGCCAAATGATCTTGCTTTCGAGATCGAGCGCCTTTGCTTGCTGGCGTAATTGATCACCGATACCATCGTCGCGCCCAATTGCGAGTAAAACCCAAGGGCGCAAAAGTTTATCCCTCAGCAGCGCTAGTGCCTCGATAAGATCCTCATGCCCCTTGTATGGCAAAAGATTTGCAACGACGACAATCACCAACGCATCGTCAGGGATCCCCAACGAATGACGGGGCCGTTGTCGCTCGAAGGCGACGATCGGTTCAGGTATTTTGACGCCATTGTGGATAAGCGCGAGCTTGTTGGAATCGCCGACTTCCGTCCCGAGTTGATCGAGGACAGCGCGTGAATTTCCGATCAAGCCGATCGTTCGGCGATGTAGAAAACGCTCTACACTCCCGACAAATGGATACCGGGCCCGATAATTATTCAGCGAACGCCTGCTCATGATCCGTCGCCGATGACCTGCAAACTCGGCCGCCAGCGAGCCATAGATGTAAGGACGGGTTAGAAAGAAATGAACGATGGTCGGACGTTCGCGACGTAGCCAAAGCGCCAGACCGGCAGTCGCCCTTGCCCAGTGAAGCAACCCGGGGTTCTTGCGCCGCGGACCCTCCAGACGAACTCCTTGGTCCAAAAGTTCACGCTCAAGGGAACCTCCCCGCTCCATGAGATACAGAGTGATGTCGATTCCTCGCCGGCGCAACTCGGGTACGACGCGAGCGAGATGCCCCTCTGTACCCCCAAGGTCGAGGCGGGACGTGACGACAGCGACTCGGGGCGGGTGCACATGACCAGAACCGAGCTTCACATTTAAGCCGGAGGTCATGCCGTCGCGAAGTATCGTCTCACAGCAACGAACTCATCACAATGTGTGCCAAACAAGCCTGCAGCGGCCGGCTTGTGTTCGAATACGCGTTCAATATCAAAACCGAGACGATTCAATTCGACCCTGACCGCATTCGAATCGACCGATTCGTAGGGATAGCCCCCCAACCAGTCGTGCACGTCGTGTTTCCAGTCCATGCCGCGGGTCGTTCGATAATTTCTTTCGTAAGCTACCGGATTTCGACACCGTGCCAGCAAAGCGGCACGATAAAAGCTGACGTAGAGACAGCGAATGACGGATTGGGTGGAAGTAGATGCATGTGCATAGAAGCGCTTTTCGCGCGCCCACACCGAACAAAGCGGGGTCTTTCGATAGAGTGCAATGGCGAAAGTGCCGGACGGCGCTACCATTCTTGCGGCGTCCTCGATTGCCCGCCAAACCGCGCCGGTATGATGAAGGACACCCCAACTATAGACGATATCGTAGCGTCCATCGTCGGGCGTGAGATCGAACACGCTTTTCAGAGTAGCCGACCATCTCCCACTCGGCGCGTGCATATTCAACAACGTTCGTGTGGCATCCACTGACTCTGCGTCGTAATCGATGCCCTTGACCGAAGCGGCTCCAAGCCGAAGAGCCGCGAGCATCGAAAGACCCGATCCACATCCAATATCGAGAAAGCTTTTCCCGACAATAGCGCTTTCCGGCAGCAGCCGAAGCAGCCCTTGTTCGGCTTGCAATATGGCTTCATCGGTTACTGTCGCCAAGAATGAACGCCAATTCTCGCCGAACAGAAACCGCGTTGGCGGCGGCGAATTTTGCGAAGACAATCCCCTCATGTTCGTGTTCATGCTCATGTTCAGCGGCAAGGGAATGCTAACGGCCGCGGCGACGACAACACAAACCTAGCGTGGAATTGATACTAATCGCCAGGAACCGAACGCTTGTATTTCCGATTTCGGCAGCTCGCGATCTACGACGCTCTCGCCAGCGGGCCAATAGCGTTTGTCGAACAAGAGCAGACCGCAGTTGTATATATTAAGCGCCTCGCCGACCTTCACTCGCATAACCGGATAGATCGGCTCCAGTTTATCAAAGCCGAGTCCGTGGCCGCCCCAAAGAACGGCGTGGCTGGTCCGATATGCAACCGCCTCAGCGGCGACCAGCGGGAAGACAGCAATTCGACCGGGCGGCAATAACTCAAGTCGCTTGAGCGCCTCTTCAAAGCTCTCGTCTCGCTCACCGAGATTTGCGCGACGAAGACGGTAGCCGTACACGAGGCTGGCCATCGTCGCTGCTAAACCGATTGCAAACACCGCGAGCGTCGCGCGATGTCCACCGCGTATAATCGATTCCCACCACAATGCGCTCGGAGCTATCGCGTTGAATATGTAGAGGTGACCGGCGCCGAAGCACCGTAGCCAAGAGACATAGAGCGTAACAAACGCGACCGCCGCGGCGCCGACCGACCAGATCACGATCCAGCTTGCCGGCGCCTCATCCCAGAGCAGTGTCACCGGCACGAGCCATACGAGCGGCCCGTGTCCAAAGGCCCGCGCTGCATGGCTTAACATGCCGTGCAGGCCGCGTTTGTGAAACGCGCTTTCCTCACTGCGCGCGAGATTGCCGTAAATAGGAGAAGCATTAAATAGATGTGCGCCCAATTCGTCCCGATGCCGATGCCAGAACAAAATCACCTCAAGATGCGCGCGCCATAACAGCCGTGCGAAATCGAATCCAGTTATAAAAGCAGCCAAAACGACGCCCAACAGCGGGATCAGAAGGAGCAGCCAATCGCCGCTGAGGAAAGCCCACAACGGCCATAACACGAGCATCAGTTGCACCGTCATCTTGTGGGTCAGCACGACGGCCGCGGCCATGACTGCCGAAGCTGCGTAAAGCGTCAGCGCAAGCGCGTCGATCTGCGCGCGATCCACCGCAGCTGCTGCGGCGAGAACCGCCCCCACCAAAAACAGATTGCCGAAGGCACGCGACGCAAGCTGAGTATTGTACGCGACGAGAGCGGGCGCAGTGCCGTATACCGCGACGACCACCGCGATGTCGCGAACCGACGCGTTGTACGCCATCGCAAACGCGATGAGCATCAGTAGAACCAAAACATCGGCGATCTGAACGACGACCACGATGCTGGGACGCAGCAGAAGCTTCTCCGGCAACCGCGCAAGCAGCCAGCCAAAAAACGGCGGATACGCCTGCCGTTCGTCTTCGAGCAAATATTTGCCGACAATCTTTGCGGGCAGATGGCGGGTCTGTCGATAGGCGCGGGCAGCCAGAAGCCAGTAGTAATGATCGACAGCGCCTTTCGCGGAGACCAGGATAAAAGCCGCACGAGCCACGGCCACAACAACGACGCTAGAAAGAAGAAAAATGTCGAACATCATGCCGTTACGAGCCGATCGGCGGTCGCTCCGGAGTTGTCCTCGCTTTGCATGCGCCAGAACGCCGCGAACCGCCCTTGAACGGCAAGGAGTTGGGTTAGACTCCCGCGCTCCACCACGCGCCCTGCTTCCATCATGACGATGAGATCGGCGTTGCTCACAGCCGCTAGCCGATGAGTAACGGCAAGCACGGTCGTTAGCCCGCGGCGGCTACTCACCGCCTCGGCGATCCTGCGCTCCGTTTCCACGTCGAGCGCGCTCGTAACCTCGTCAAGAATTAGAAGTCGTGGTTCGCCAATGAGCGCACGTGCCAGCGCCAGCCGCTGACGTTCGCCGCCGGAAAAGGTGTTAGCCCCTTCTTGAATGACCGTGTCCAAGCCCCGCGGCAGAGCAAACACAAACTCGGCATTGGCCGCCCTCAGAGCCGCAGCAATGTCTGCATCAGTAAAATCCGTGCGCCCCCAAATGATGTTCTCGCGAATACTGCCGGCGAACAGCACTGGATCTTGGCCAAGATAGCCAACCAACCGCCGCCAGACCGGCAAGGCGATGGTGCGGATTGAAACGCCATCGATCAAAACGTCTCCGCTCGTCGGCGCCACCAAGCCGAGGACACAATCGACGAGCGTCGTCTTTCCCGCGCTGGTCGGACCGACGACGGCGACGAAGGAGCCCGCGGCGATGTCGAGGTCGATGGCGTCGAGTATGACGACCCCGGCGTCGGCACGCATCGTGGTCTTTCGAAAGTCGATCGCCGCGGCACCGCCCGCTTGCGGCGGGACACCGGTAGAACCTTCGCGAGCAGCATCGGCTTCCGCGGCTATCCGCCGCAGGGTCTCATACCCCGAAAACGAAAAGCCGAATGCCTGCATACATTGCCGCAGCGCCGTTACCTTGGGGAACAGGCGCACGAACATCGCAACGACAATAACGATAGCGGCGATCTGAACACCGAACAGCAGCGGCCCGACGATCAGCAGCGCCACCAAGGCCGCGCCGCTGCCGTAATTGAACACCGCACGAACGATTTGGACATCCAGCAAATTCCTAAAACTGTACAACTCGATGCGATCGACGATCCGGCTCACAACCCGCTTCGTCTCGTTCTCTCGAGATGTTCCTTTGACAAGCTTAATCGCGCCGAGCAGCTCAGCGGATGCAGACAGCAAATCGGCATTCGCGCGCGTAAGTTCGTTGCCGTGTGTCAGCGCGCGCCGCATCAAGTGGCGCGTCAGGCCGAACAGAAGGAGGGTGAGCGCGCCCATGGCGGCGACCACGGCCGGTGCGATAACGGCGGCAATCGCGGCCTGAGCGATCAGAAACACCAGTGAAGAGACGATGATATCGGCCTGATAGAACGCGTTGCCGAGCCGCGCCGCCTCGGTACTCATCCCGCCAACGATGTCGCCGGGACGCCGGCGGCGCAGGAAATCCCACGAGGCCGCGACGACGGCGGCAAACAACCGGTTCTGCCAATGCGCCACATAGGCCGCCTGCAAACGAGAAGCCAAATAGGCTTCGAGCAAAAAGAAAACCGCACTGGTAAAAATGAGAATCGCCATAGCCACCGCGATGGAGAAGGTGGAGACAGGCATGCTTAAGGCGCCAAACAACTGAGCCACGGCGCGCGTGACGTTATCCGGCGCCGCCGCCGCGCCTCCGAAGCCGAGCGACGCAAACAGCGGCAGCAGCATGGCGAGCGTAAAGCCCTCGAGCACGGCGTTGACCAGCGTCAGAGTGAACAACGCCGGCAAACGCCACGCGAAAACGCGATAAGCGTCACGAATGAAGGCAAGGAGTGATGAGGTCATTGCGATTGGACGCTAGGCGCCGCACTCATTTTGTAGTTCCAGATTGCCAGCCTTCGAGGCGCAGCAACGGCAACGAAATGGCGACCCAGATGTACGAATGTTACGTTTCGATTTGACGTGAAAATTCCAGCGCGGGCAACGTCCAGAGTTTTACCCCGGGGCAATTAGCACTCACACGCGCGCGCATTTGCTCGAAGTAAACCGGGTTTGCAGAGAATGTAATATCGGTTATGCCCAATTCCACACATTCCGCCAACGAACTCACACGACGTCCAAGCTTGGTTGTGCCTTGAAAGTGGGGATTATCATCAAAAACAGCGGCGACCTTTTCGGCCGATATCCTTCCCAGGGCGTGCGCTCCCAGCGCCAGTAGGCCTGTTCCGTAAATACCGACTCTATGATCGGTCGGAAGCTCAGACAATTTATCGAACACATCATATGCAGTTGCCAGCCAAGCGACGCTCGCGTGGGCAAATGCAGGCGAATCAATCGAAGCCGATTCGCATTTACCGCGATTGGCGAGCACGCTCATGCTGACCCGGCTGCTACTTACATTCAAAAGTGCAGGGTTTAGGCCAACTGCGTTGAAAGCCCAAACAATGCTTTTCGGCGTGAAGCGGCTCAAATGATCGAAGGTGATCAGATCACTCGGATTGTTCTCGAAGTTCGGCACCACGATATACGCGAGCCCGTTCGGACTCATGACGCTTTCAACGCCGGACAGAAAAGGCAGCGGGTCCGGCACGTGTTCTAAAACATTGGCCGCAACCACTAGGTCAAATTTTTCGTTACGGAACGGACTATTTTCAAAGCCACCGTGATGGAGCGGCACGTCCGGCATTTCTTTCTTCAGTTCGACGAAAGCTGTGTCGCTGAGTTCGATCCCGGCAACTTCCCATTTCGGAAACTTCAGTCGAAACTCGCGGAGAAAAAGTCCCTTGCCGCAACCAATATCTAACAAACGTCCAGATTTCGGTAATAGCTTGGATTCGTACAGATATTCCACCAATTGGCGATTGGCGCTGACAATTTGGTTGTTGGAAATTGACACGGCTTCCGCTCCAGTATTTTCAGAATGGAGCTTATACTTGCGGTAAAAGTTGAGTTCCTTGCCTCGCGGCCCTGCTAAGTTCGAGACCAACCCACATCCGAAGCAAAAGACGTTGTCCGTAATATCGTCGACGATAAGACCATCACTCGTTACGCTCCTCCCAAAGCGTGCCAACGGCTCCAAATTTCCACTGTCACAGGCGGGACATTTCCACATCGAACGTCGTTTGCCTCTAAAAACCTATTCAATCGTTCCGAAACTCGGCTGGATCGAGCGATCGAACATCGCCCGCCAATTCGTGCACAGGTTTCCAATCGAAGGTTTTGGATACCGAGGTAATATCATAGCGCGCCGTTGCATTATCAAACGCGTCCGGCGCCGTTCCGACGGCTATCGAGCCGGATTTTAACGCCTTCACGATCAGTGTTGCCAATTGCAGCATCGTCAAAGGGCGGCCAGCAGCAGCATTGTAAATGCCGCTACGATTTGAGAGCGCGCCATATGCAATCAGATCACCCAGGTCGGCCGATGCGACAAAATCTTGCTCACGCGTACCATTTCCCCAGATTTCCAAAAGCTCTCCTCGTCGTGCTTTTGCGATCATTTTTGCCAAAATCAGATTGCGCCGCAGACCGGGACCGTAGGGCGCCGACACGCGAAAAATAAGTGCCGGAGCTATTTGGGAAAATAGCAACTCACCGTCGCGTTTTGCGGCAAAATAAGGAGAACGAATTTTTATCGCCGAGTTTTCTCTTTTAAGGGAGACGTCAAAAGGGTCGTATAGTCCCGCAGTCGAAACATAAATAACCTTGGCCTCCCATTTCCGTGCGGCCGCCGCCACTTTTTGGTCGATCCGCCGAGTCAGTGCGGCGCTTGCCAACGTGTCGGGAGATTCAGCCGCATGCGGAACGGCTGCAGCCAGATGAATAATGGCACGCGGCTTTCCAACAAGCCGGTGGAGGTCGGTATCTTCGGCAGCCAAATCAGCAACGATGCAACCCGGACCGGGCTTCCGTGTAATCCCGACAACGTCATGCCGGAGCGAGACTAACTTTTGCACCACCGCCCGGCCGATCAGACCTCCGGCTCCGGTGACGAGAATAGTTTCGCTCAAAGCAGCTCTTTCCAACTCGGCGGCTTTTGCACCGGCATTTCGTGCTCGATCAGCGAACGCAAAACCGTCCCAAATCGATAAGAAAATCGCGGTTCAACCTTTTCACCCAAAACGTGCTCACGGATCAGAATATCCGGCTCGTTGTAACCCATCATCGCGCGCAGCGACGTCGTGCCGGAAAAACGCGGGTTTATCTCAAACACGCGCACTTTGCCCTCGACCACCCGGCATTGGATATTGATCGGCCCGCGCGCCCCCAGAGCTGATGCTATCTCCTCACATTGTTGCCGTATTGCCGGAAAGTCCTGAAATTCACCGTGACTTACTCCGGAAGAGACGACGAGCCACTCACCAAGGTCGTTGCGACCGGTGACGTTGCGTACCGACAACCTGATATTCAAGGCGCTGTTCATCAGCCGGCGCAACGCAATGGAGTGCAGTAGTCGTCCATTCATGTCGTGAAGGACGCCGACCGTGTACTCATCCGTATATGCTCCAACGTATTCCTGAATCAGGAACGGTTCATTCGCGGCGTCGAGATACTCCGCGAGAATTTCGAGCTGCCGTGGGGTTTGAGCGACGAATGTGTCGCGCGAACCGCCGCCACCCCGCGCCGGTTTAACGATCACCGGGTATCGCGGAATTGCATCGATCACCTCACGTCCCGAAAAGAGCGCAAACCATGGCGGTTCAAAACCATGCGCTGACAGGAAATCGGCGGTTCGCGCCTTATCCATGCAAATATCGATTACCTCGGGGGGATTTATCGGCAGAAAGATCCCGGCGGCGTCAAATCGATCGCGGCTGCGATGCAGCGCCAGGAGTTCGGGCTCGCAGCCGTGAAATACCGCTTTGACTGAATAACGTTTGGCAAGCGCGAGCAGAACCTCCACGTAGTCGGGTTCTGAAGCTTTGGGTAACAGCACCGGCTGATCCACCAACGCAAATTGCGGACACATCGGCGAAGCGTCGCCACCGACGATGAAGTAGCGATTGGCTCCGGCTGCGCGAAGCGCTTTGACGATTTGCTCGCCATGACCACCGCCACCGATCGCGCCGACCAGAACTGAGACGCCGCTAGTCGCCAATGCAATCTCCCGCCGGCGCGACATCGGCTCGTCGGCGCAGCGCAGCCAACACGTTCGGATGAACCCCTTTACACCGCGCTAAGGCCGCTTCGACGAGGGACCGAATATCAAATCTCAACATGCGCACCTCTCCACTGTCGTCGTCATGAACCGCCACGGTACCGATGCCGGCAACGTCGCGCGGCATGGCGCATGAGCCAACGTTTACGTACCGGACCTCCCCATGGGTGGTGCGGATAAAGGCGCGATGCGTATGGCCCATGAACACGGTGGTTCCACGCTCGACTTGAAAGTCATCAAGCGAAGAGTCCGGCTGGACATACTCGAATGTCGGATCCCGGGGACTACCATGGACGAGGAGTAGTGGACCTGAGCGTGTCGGAATTGCCCGAGACGCCGGCCACTGCGCGACCGCATCCCGCTGTCCTGGCGTCATTTCAGCTCGCGTATCGTCAAAACGGTAAAGCTTCTCACGCTCGGCATCGACGTTTCCCGCCAACAACATGGCTTCGTGATTACCTCGAATGGATTTGACATCACTGTGAATGAGCGCCGACAACGCAGTTACTCCGGGCAGGTAGCCGACGCAGTCGCCGAGAAAATAAATCTCACTGGCCCCTTCAGCGCGCAATAGCTTGAGCGCTTCCTGCAAAGCCTCGACATTGCCATGGACGTCCGACAAGAACCCGCGAATCATTAAGCGCCCACGCGAATCGGCCGTTCACCTTGTCCCGAACGTCTCGCCGAGGGCGTAGGCGATACGGCCTGAGTTCCAGCGAGCTAGCGCGAGCGTGTGGAAATTATCGCGCAACCGCACGCGGAGGTCCGGCTCTGTGATTGCGCGAACGACTTGTTTGGCCAATGCCACAGTATCGCCGCGCGGTACGAGCAGCGCGGTGCATTCATGCTCAAGCAGGCTTTTAACCCAGTCCGCGTTGTATCCAACGACGGGCAGACCGGCCAGACCGGCCTCACGTAGCGACGTTCCCGTAATGGTCGAAACAAATAAATCCGCCGAACGATACACTTCCGCCAAGTCTCCTGCCTGAACAAATCCAAGCCAGTCAATCGCATCGGCCACGCCCAGTTCGGCGGCTCGCGCCCGCATCGGCCTCTCTTGCGGACCTTCTCCTGCGATAACCAAACGAACGCGATAGCCCCAACCGTTCAGGTGGGCCAACGTTTCAATCAAATCCATTGTCATCTTCTCGGGATGCAGACGCCCGACGTAAAGCAATTGCGGCGGATCGCTCAGCGGTCGCGCAAAATCGGGTGCAGTCGCCAATTCGCGCAGTAGCTGTTCCGGAGGAAATTCATCGACGATACATTCAACAATTTGCAGCTTCCGCGCAGTGCGGGCATCCGAACTCAGCCACTTTATGTATTCCTCAACATGGCGTGAGGTTATGACTTTTGAAGCGGCTGCATAGCACAGATGGGTGAGAAGCCTTTCGGCCGCGATCGGAATTCCACTCAGCGACCGTCCGGTGACGCTATAGACTTCTTCGGGAATGCAGACCGGCATGAGAATGATTTTGGCATTCAAGATCAACCGCAGCAGCACCGCCGTCCACCAGGAAAATACCAAATCCGCCGTCAAAAAAGCGCCAGCGTTTACGTCACGCGCCAACCTGAAGAGTCTTATTGGCGCCAGCAGAAAATCAAAAAGACGCCTGCCAGTACTGAGCGACATCAACCGCGTGCAGCCCATCGTGACATTGTTGCAACGAGGGCCGAACAGATACGCCACGTACACATCATCGAAATAATGCTCGTAACCTCGCACGTAAGAGACGTTGCCTTTGGCGAGCATCGACGCAAGGCTGACGGGGCTAAACAGCAACAACGTCCTGCTTTGCGATTTACCTTGCCGTCCTTCGGTCGCTCCCATCTTCCGCGGCTTCTTTGACATTGTTGGGCCGACGACTTTACCGCGCATGCGCCGACTAGATCAGTCTGGCCCTTAAAGATTTCGATAAATCTGAAAGGTCGTTCTGCCTGTCGCCCCCATCAACGGTAACGTCCTCGATAAGGAGGCACCCCTCGCCACACGCGACTACAGGACAACCGCCGACGCGGGCCATGAACTGACCCGGCACGGCGCAAAACGAGCCCGGATGATTGAACACCGACGCTCGCCAGATCGTAACGCGCCGACCATTTTCCAAAAAGGCGAACGCCCCAGCGAAAGGGTGAGATGTGGCGCGGATCAATCGGTGCACGATTTCAGCAGGAGCATTCCAGTCGATCCGCCCATCTTCGGGGCGCCGTGGATAGCATCGCAAAGCGAGTGACTGCTCGTTTTGCTGAGGTATTGGCGTCACGGTCTTTCGTAATACGCCAAGGACTGCCTCTCGGAGCAATTTCGGGATGCACTGATCCAACCAATCATACACATCACCAATATACGTTTTAGCTCCAATGCAAAGACCGTCCCGCAAGACGACAGGTCCGGAATCGAGAGCATCGGGCTCCATGAAATGTACGCAGAGCCCGATGCGCGATTCGCCGTTCAGAATCGCCCAGTTTGGACAAGCGTTTCCGCGGTATCGCGGCAAATCTCCCGCATGGGCGTTTAATATGCCAAGCGAAAAATGGCCAATGAACTCACTATTTAGCACCGTGGGCCAGTTCACCGATATTGCAAGGGCACATTTGCATTCTCGGATTGCAGCGCTCAAGTCATCTGATGAGGTCGTCGAAACGTTGACAAACATGGCCCCGGTATCGCGTGCCAATTCGGCGTATTCGGCCTCGCCGCAGTTGTAAAAGCTCTCGGCACGCGCCGTTGCGACGAGCCGAATCGGAATGTCGGATTGGGCAAGGCATCGCGCGGCCTCAATACCCCAGCGAGTTCGCGCTAAAACCGCGACAGCGTTCGTACTGTGGCTCATGATACCGATGAACCGCGATCGATCGCCATCGCATCTGGCATCGCGATAGCCAACCCGGATTCCACCGCTGCGGCGACAGCCATCTCAGGTGAAGCTCCCCTTCGCCGTGCACGTATCGTAATTTCGCCGACGCGGAGGCCTGCAACATGTAGATTAATGACTGGAGAAGCAGCTACGAATCCGGTTGTTACAGTCATTCGACCGGCCGTCGCAGGCTGCGGGGGGTAGATCTCAACGCCACACCGTTCGATTTCTACAAGGTCGAGAGCGCCACAGATGTGGATAATGGCAGCCGAATCTTCCGCGAGGCGATGCGGTGGAATTGCGGACCTTCCGATGAGCAAATCTCTGCTCCGATGCTCCGCGAGAACAATAGCATCAGGCCGGCGGCGCAGAGAGTCGTACCACTCCGAAATCTGAAGCTTTCGTGCCGCCGGCTCATACCTGTGCACGGAAGCGCCAAGATCGCTTAACGTTTTTGCAATCGGCCCTCCGAACGGATCAGATGCAACGATCGCGATGTTTGATCCGAGTATTGCGAAGCGACGCTCCAAGAGCAGTTTCGCAGCGACTATCCCCAGAAATTCAAAAGTTCTGACACGTCCATGATTTTCGTTCGTGCCTACAATCGGAATAGCAAGTTCGCGGGCGGCGCCAAAGTCGACGTCATCCGAGCGCGCCTCCCAGGGTTCCCACATGAGAGCCACCACAGCGTCGGAGGAGAGTTGCGACAGCAAACACCGATCAATCGGGCGAACAAATCCCAAATTGGTAACGAGGTCGACCGAGCCATTGGGAATTTCGGGCCGCCCAACCTGGATTGTTAGCCGTTCGTCGAGTTCCAACGTCTTCGCCCATTCGAACATGGCGTTGGCGATCTCGTCAGCCTGGCCGTATGGCGAATCGCGGGTGACCGCAATCACCTTCTGGGCACGCGCCATGAGCGCTGCCATCGCGGTGACAGCGAAGGGTCCGCTCGCAGCCTCTGTAAGAACACGAATTCCGGAAAGATCGAGATCGAAATCGGAAATGGCAGCCAGGATTGCCCGGTCAATCCTTTTACGCTCACCGCCTACAGGCAACAGCGACACGCCGCGCTCGCACAACCGTTCACTTCCCGCATCAGATAGTCAGATATGCTCACGTCTCAATATTCCGATGCCCATGCGCCGCATTGGGCGCTGCAGCAATTGCTTCTTCATGCGTCGGCACGTCATCGCGATTGACCGTATGTCGAGCGACGGTGAATCCGGGCTTTTTGGCATGCTGAAGCTGCGGCAAGCCGTAACCGGAACATAATTTGCAGATCGACACCTCGCCTTGCCTGGTCAGGATGCGGCGACGAAAATCGGAGGCGGCTTCGCCGTTGAATACCGAGCGCAGTCCGCTTTCGAACACGTTGCCGAGGATGAACTGCCCCTGCGGGTCGCGGCAGCACGGCACCGCGCTGCCGTCCCAATTAAGCTGGATGGAGTTCCAAATCCATACGCACTCGTTGTCAGGAACGTGCTTGGGTTTGAGAATCCCACGCGCGAAAGCTTGCTCGTCGTAGAACCAGTATTTTTTGTTTTTCGGCAAATAAGCATGCGCCTCCAGCATATTGCGCGCGCACGGATCGATGATGTTTGCGGAATCGACACCGAGGTCTTTTGCCCATTTCAAAAATTCATCCACCTGGTGCTCATTGTGCCGCATCACAATAAAACCGACCTCGATCTGCACGTTTGAATCAGGGTGTTTCTTGCGTTGGGCGACGAGTTCTTCGAGATTCTTCATCGCCTTATCGAGCCGCGTGCGCACGCGATAACGCTGGTGAGTCTCGTTATCCATGCCTCCAAGCTGAAAGCTGATCTTGTTGATGTCCGAATAGATGACGCCTTCGGCGTCAACGAAATCACCGTTCGTACAGGTTTCGACAAAAATCCCCTTCTGGCGCGCGTAGCGGATCATGTCGTAAGACGAGCGATGCATGAACGGCTCACCCATGAAATAATAAAGCAGCGTGGCCGTGGTGGGCGCGACCTCGTCAATAAATTCCTTATAAAGTTCTTCATCGAGAAAGCCCGGCTTGCGCCGCATCGAACCGTTGCCGGTCTCGCAGACCGGGCAACGCGCATTGCAAGCGTTGGTCGGCTCGATTGAAATGTGCACAGGTGACATAAGAGGTCCGGCCTGGCGCATCTGCGCCATCGTCGAGTTCCAAAGAAGCGATTGCCAACCCTTTGGCCGCTTGCGGACCAGATCGCCTAGCAGTTTTACCTTGCGAGCTAACATGATCGGGATCTTATCGTCTCAACCTTCGCCGAAATTCAAGACACGATGGCGGAACGCCGGCGTTCCACGGCGTTGCTGGTCGACACAGTGACGGTGGAACCCATAAACAGATCGAGCCATGTCTCGAGATTGAGCAGCGACCAGACCAGCAGGCGGCGGTTCGCCCTACCTTCCAGATGGTCCAGTACCAAGGCCTGGGTAGCGGTACGATCCAGATAATTCCAGATTCGGGCATCGTTCCGAAGCAAGATTCGCCTCACGTAATCGATTGATTCACCACGAAACCAGCTCGCGTCTGGCGCCGAGAAGCCCTTCTTGATACCGTCGGCGATGTCGGCGGGAACGTAACGTTTCATAACAGTGCGCAATATCAACTTGCCATCGCGAGTTTTTTCAAAATAACGCGCGAGTTTTCCCCCGGGTTCATTTTCGTCAAGTCGCATGACCTCGTTGAGCCGGCCAAGTTTATGGCGCACCGGCATATGCATGGCCAGATCGACGAGGTCATTATCGAGGAATGGCACACGCGATTCGAGCGAATGCGCCATCGATAATTTGTCTTCAACCACCAACAGGCCATGCAAGAAAGTCTTGGCCTCGAAATAAAGCGAATGATTGACGTAGTCTTCGGGCTTAGACACCCGTGAGGCATGGTCGCGAAACACCGAGCGGAAAATATCGCGCGCGTCGACGCGCTTGACGTCATTCCAGATCGGCGCCAGCACGCGCTGATAGTCACCGTTGGCAAGCAGCCGCTGCCAAAAGCCAAAATACTTGTCGGTGTAATCGTCAAAATCGCTGTTAACGACCGCGCGATAATAGCGCCAAGGATAGCCGGCGAACAACTCGTCACCTCCGGCGCCGGAAAGCACGACCTTGCCGAAGCGCGAGGCAAGTTTGGCCGCGTAAAAGTTTGGATAGCTTTGGCCGACGCGCGGCTCCTCCAAGTGCCAGACGACCTTGGCCAACGAGCGCTCCATGTCGCCGGATTTGAGCACCATTTCGTAGTGCTCAGTGCCAAACAAATAACTCATTCGCTCGGCCTGGGGCCTTTCGTCAAAGCCAAGTTCCAGGCCGGACGCCGATGTCATGTCGAACCCGACAGTGAATGAACACAGATTGGCAATTTGACGGGCCGCGACCGCCGTGATCGCACCGGTATCCATGCCGCCAGACAAATAAGAGCCGAGCGGCACATCGGACACCAACTGCCGCGATACCGCCTCAACGAAGCGGCGATCGAGCTCCTCGACCAGGTCGGCTGGTGAAGACTCATCCGCATCGCGGAAATCGAAGTCCCAATATTGCCCGCGCGACGGCTCGCGTCCCGGCTGCGCTTCGAGCCAGGTGCCAGCTGGCAAAATGCGAATACCCGAAAACAAGGTCCGATCAGAAAAGAAGTTCTGGAATTGCAGATATTCCGCCAACCCTTCGAGATCGAGGTTTGCCCGCAACGCACCGTGCGCTAAAATCCCCTTGGCCTCGGAAGCGAAGAGCAACGACTTGCCGTCGACGCAATAATAGAGCGGCTTCACGCCGAACCGGTCGCGAGCCAACAACAGACGCTGCTCGGTGCGGTCCCAAAGGGCAAAGGCGAACATGCCATTGAGGCGCAACAGAGCCGACTTGCCCCATTGCACCAGCGCGTACAGCATGACTTCGGTGTCGGAAGCCGATCGAAAGCGCCAGCCTGCGCCTTCCAATTCTACGCGCAAGGCGCGATAGTTATAAAGTTCGCCGTTATAGATCAGCAGATAGCGCCCATCCGGCGTCGCCATGGGTTGATGGGCGGCGCTCGATAGATCGATGATCGAAAGCCGGCGATGACCGAGCGCGCATGGCCCCTCCGCAAAATGGCCTTCGTCATCCGGCCCGCGATAAATCATCGCGTCGGTCATGGCTTCAACAAGCTGCATCGACGCTGGAGCCTGATCGAGGTTAAGGATGCCCGCGATACCGCACATTGGCGTTTTGATGGTTGCTTAAGACGGCCAGCTGGGATGCTTCATCAGAAAAATCGACAAGCCATGCGCGAGCAAATCGTCGACTGCAGCGTCGTCGGCAAGCGCCACAGGCGGATCCGCGTAAACCTCTACCCAAGCGCCATCGCGTCCTTGAACCAGATAGTGCAAGCCGGCTGTCAGCATCCCGTCTGGCCGCATTGCCGTTGCGGGATGAAGCTCGATTGAGATGGGTTGCGTATGCTCCCACGGCTGCTTCATCACCCGTGCAATTTTGAGCTGCAGATCATCGAGGAGCGTATTCACAATTTCCTCGCAATGATCGAGATGCCGGCGTCCTCCACGCATTCGTGCTCGATAGCGAGACCAAACTCCGCGCACCAGCTGCGCACATCTTCCGGGCTTTGTCGGTGCGCATTCTTCGGCGCAAACCAGTCAAAATTCACATGATTCATTTCGTCGATGGTCATTTCCGGCCGATAGAATGCCTTCAAGATATTCCAGTAGAAGAACCGCTGCAGATCAATGCGGCCGGCGGGAATATCGAGAAGTTCGATGCGCTCGGGCACGTCGATTTCAATTTTGAGTTCACCCAAAGCCTTGCCGAGCTTGCTGATCGGCAGAACTGCTTCCCATCCTTGCGACGGTGACATCGTCTGAAGCTTTTTGCGGATAAAATCATCGGTAAATTCGCGGATTGGCCCCTTTAGCCGATAGACATAAAACAGAATACGCCCGCCCTGTTTGAGATATCGCACCACCGCGGCAAGCGCCGCGCGCGTGTCATCGGTGTGATGCAATACTCCCTCTGAAAAAATGAGATCGACCGAATTCTCCGGAAGCGGCAACTGATTGAGGTCGGCTTGGATGAAAGCGGCCGAGAGACCGCGTTCTTCGAAACGCTTTTTGGCGACATCGATTGCGGATGACACGTCGACACCGAGATAGCGGACACGGTCGAGCACAGGCTCGAACAACGCCAAGCCCGACATCGCCGCTCCACAGCCGGCATCGAGCAGAATGGGGTTTTCGCTACTCTCGAATAACCAGCTTGCGGTAGCAACATCGCCGTACTTCTCGTTCAACCACTGTCGCATGTATTTGCTGGGGCCGCCTTCAAATGCCTCGCGCCGGCCCCACTTGAAGGCGAATGTGTCACAGGTTTGGTGTTGTGCAGCGGACAAATATTCTTGCGCACGAAGGACGCCGTCGCGCATTGTCAGAGCTTGCCCCCTCATTTCGAAGGATACTCCTTCGCCGGGAAGCGCTATCCCCAACAAAGCAGCCAACCAACCGACAGCCGCAGAGTCAGGCGCGGTACGCAATGTCTTTGATGCAATCGACGACATAGTGGTAGTCATCCTCACTCATCAGATTGTGGAGTGGTATCGCCATCGTGTTGCGCTCGCAGTCCCGTGCGGCGGGCAGGTCGTCTGCCGCATAACCGAAACGCCGCTGATAATAGCTTAGCGCATGAACGGCGTGCGTGCCGGGCCGCGTCGCCACGCCATGTCGATGCAGCTCGGCCATAATTTCGTTGCGAGAAAGCGGCGCCGCCGGTTGCGGCTCAACGTAGGTTACATACGCCTGCCACGCATGCTGCCCGTCGTTCGGCATGATCGGTTGTCGCAACCACGTGATATCGGATAAAGCGTCGCGATAAAATCGTGCCCAGCGTTCGCGCTCGCCGATAAAGGTATCGAGCTTGCCAAGCTGGACTAGGCCAACGGCGGCCTGCACGTCGGTCATGCGGTAGTTAAATCCAAGTTCGTCGAAATCAGCGAGTAGATAAGGCTGCGAACCTATATGGCGCTGCTCCTCGGAGATCGATGCGCCGTGATTGCGCATCACATCGGCACGCGCGGCAAGATCTGCGTCATTCGTCACCAGCATGCCGCCTTCACCCGTAGTGATTGATTTGCGCGGATGAAAGGAAAAACACGCAATGTCTCCAAGCGTGCCCGCCGAAACGCCGCCGTATGACGCGCCGGCAGCACAGGCCGCGTCTTCAACAATTTTCACACCGCTCGGCAATACAGCCCGCAGCGCACCAATTTCGGCGCATAGGCCAAACAAATGCACAGGGATGACGGCTTTGGTGCGCGGCGTGAGTTTGGCGGCAACGGATGCGGGGTCGATATTATTCGTGCGACGATCAACATCACAGAGTACCGGCGTCGCCCCGCAATAAAGCACGGCGTTCGCCGTTGCGACCCAGGTAAAGGATGGCACGATGACTTCGTCGCCTGGCCCAATACCGAGCGCTGCAAGAGCGAGATGCAATGCGGTCGTGCAGCTCGTCGTCGCCAGCGCATGCTTGACTTGATGCCGTTCCGCAAATGCCCGCTCGAAGGCGGCGACCTTCGGGCCCTGCGTGAGCCAGCCGGAGAGAAGCGGCTCGCGCATGGCTTGCCACTCTTCTTCGCCAACCGAAGGCCGCGCAATTTGCACCTGCCTAATTGCTTTTTTATCCATCACGGATCGGCGTTGATCGGTAACCGCGCTCAAAAGGCGGCTTTTGCCCGACGCTGCTCAACATCCTGCTTGTGCGTCTCGCGCCACGCAATCAATCGCCGCAAACCGTCGTCGAGCGCGATTGCAGCGTCGAAGCCAAGCTCGGCCTTCGCCTTCGCGGGCGAGCCGATACGGTTGCGAACAAGCGTCGCCTGGCTGCGCGGCGCGCAATTGATCGGCTGATTAGATCCGGTCAGGGCTAATAGTTTTTCTGCAATTTCCTTAAGTGAGGTTCGCTTGCCGGTGCCAACATTGTAGAACCGATCAACGGCGCCGGCTTTGAGTGCGCAAAGATTGGCGAGCGCGCAGTCCTCGACCGCCACGAAATCGAATGCTTCGGAGCCATCGCCGTAAATGGTCGGGCCCTCGCCCCGATCGATGGCGTCGAGCATCTTCATGATCACGGCGATGTAGGCGCCACGATAATCCTGGCGGGGGCCGTAGACGTTCATGTAACGCAACCCGACATAGTTGAGCCCATAGCGGTGATGAAATGCGCGCAGCATTGCTTCCCCACAAATCTTGGTCGCGCCATAAAAATTCTTGTTGTTGAAGGGGTGGTCCTCGGTCATCGGCTCTTCGACCGCATCACCGTAGACCGACGCCGAAGATGAGTAGACGAGCCTCTCCACGCCGTGCGAGACGCAAGCCTCCATGACATTGAATGTGCCGCGCACATTCACATCAAACGCAGCGCGCGGATAATCGTGACATTGCAGGAGCCACAAAGCCGCAAAGTGGAGCACGCCGTGGGCGCCCTTAAGGGCGGCATGCAGAATATCGGTTTGGGTGATGTCGCCGCCCGCTTCAAAAATCCTGACGCGCGGGTCTTTCAAAGCGGTGGCGAGATTTTCATGCGTGCCACGCACGAAATTGTCGTAGACGACGATTTCGCCGACGTCCTCGCGGACCAGAAGATCGACACAATGACTGCCAATCAGCCCGGCACCGCCGACCACCACGAATTTCTTGCCGCGAATATCCATTAATCTACCGCTACGAGTTTGCTGGGTGTGATTTCGCGATAACGCCGCTTGGTCGCCGGGCAAACCAGGTCCTCGCCAAGCTGCAGCCCGTGCCGGCTCATCCAGCCAGTGCGCCGCGCGGGCACGCCTATCATAAGTGCAAAGTCCGGCACATCCTTTGTCACCACTGCTCCCGCCCCGATGAAGGCATAACTGCCAATCGTATGGCCGCAGACGATGGTGGCGTTGGCACCGATGGTGGCGCCGCGCTTGACGAGCGTCGGGCGAAACTCACTCTTGCGCGAAATCGCCGAGCGTGGGTTGGCAACGTTGGTGAAGACGCAGCTTGGGCCGCAAAAGACGTCATCCTCGAGCGTCACGCCTTCGTAAAGGCTGACATTATTCTGAATCTTGCAATTGTTGCCGACACTCACGCGCGGTCCGATCACCACGTTCTGGCCGATCGAGCAGTCGCGACCGATCGTGACCTCGCCGAGGATGTGGCAGAAATGCCAAATATTAGTACCTTCACCAATTTGCACCGGTTCATCGACATACGAACTTTCGTGAATTCGGACGTTCGGGAAGCGCGCGACCGCCGGCATCGCACCACTCATGGCAGGTGCCGCGCGACAAGCGGATGGCGCTCGCCGCGATTAAGCTCGATCGGAGCGTTGCGGAAGGTCGAAACGATGTCGATGGAGGGTCGCACGTCGGCGAGCGTGAACCCACGCCCAGCGACGATTTCCTCGTAGCTTCGCGTATGCAAGTCAGTGAATCCGTCGGAAAATTCCAGCTCTTCTTCATCAATAGTGATCGAACGATGGGTCGTCTTGTCGCGCGAAACGCCGGCAGGCAGATCGTTGCGATCCACCGAAAGAAACCAGCGGATCGATGCGCGCCCGCACACCAGATACCCGGCTGCGCGCGAAGCGTCGCGCAGATGCGCTACATTCACGACGGGCTGACCGAAGATGTATGCAAGCATGTCGAAGAAGTGGACGCCGATATTGGTCGCCACGCCACCGGACTTGGCGTCGTCCCCCTTCCAGGAGGCGTGATACCAGCGCCCGCGGCCGGTAATGTAACTCAAATCGATGGGGAATTCGTTTCGCGAATCGGCCGCGATTTTTTCTTTCAACGCCTTGATGGCCGGGTGCAAGCGGAGCTGGAGAATAGTTGAAACCTTGCGGCCGGTGCGTTCCTGGATTTCCTCAAGGCCATCGAGATTCCAAGGGTTGAGAACGAGCGGCTTCTCGCAAATAGCATCCGCATTCGAACGCATGGCAAAGCGACAATGCGCGTCGTGCAGATAATTCGGCGAGCAAACCGAAACGTAATCGATCTTCTCGCCGCGGCGGCTCATCTTATCGACGTGGCGGTCAAAACGCTCGAATTCGGTAAAGAAATGGGCGTCGGGGAAAGAGCTGTCGATAATGCCGACCGAGTCGTTCGGATCGAACGCCACTTTCAGATCACCGCCGATGGCCTTGATCGCCTTCATGTGCCGCGGCGCGACGTAACCAGCGGCGCCGATTAACGCAAAGCTCGCCACTCGTTGCCTCTCTTGTCCATGCGAAACGCTTCCACCCTCACAAATGCTACCGCACTCCGGGTGAACGCACTCCACCCGAAAAGAAACCCAAGCCGGCTCGATCTACGCGCCCGTCAGGCTGCCGCCACCGAGTCCGCGTCGAGCAACACACGAACCTTCCGCCCGAGCAAATCGAGGAGCACGGATACGCGCTCGATATCCTTCATGCCCTCAAACAGCCCGATACAATCCGCGAAGGCGCCATCCAGGAGGCGTACCTTTTCCCCGGCCGCAAAAAGCGGTTGCGGGGGAAGCCAAACAAGCCCCTCACCGTCCTCGCGTCCGCGCAGCGCTGCAATCACGCTGTCCGGAACCGGGGCGGGTTCTTGACCATTGCAGACGAGATGGCTGACACCGACCGTCGAGCTGATGCAACGCCAGCGTTGTATCTGCCGGTCTATCGCAACAAAAAGATAACAGGGGAACAGCGCCGCGCGGACTACCTCGACACGCCGGGCATGACGACGCTTCTTGAGGTAACGCGGCAGATACGTCTCAAAACCCTGGCGACCAAGATGCGCGCACGCCTTGTTTTCGGCATGCGGCTGTGTCCGCACCACATGCCAGCGATAGCTCTCCATCGCGCTCATGCCGTGCCCTCGCCGTTACCGGTTGCCCGCTTGAGCAGTTTTGGAACAAGGACGCGTTCAGCGCCGAACCGCGCGACGGCCGCCTGAATTGTCCCTTGCGTCGAGCCAAGGTTCGTGACGATCAAGCCGTCGACCCGGTGCGCAACCGCGTCGTAGTCTCGAACGACCGGAATCCCGGCGAAATGATCGAGCGCGGTTTTCGCGTCGACGATCGCCACGATCTCTATGTCCGTTTCGCGCGCACAGATCGTGGCTATTTCGGCAATATCCGAAACGCCGTCCAGCGCGACGCGGCCGATGCCGCGCGCGCGCGCGGTTTCGAACATACTCAAACAATCGAGCTTGGCCCGACGGAAGAATTGGAACGAATAGCTGAGATATTCCAGCGAAAGTCGCGATTTTTCGACGAACCCCCGAGGCGTCAAATAGTAAGCGTAGCGCCGCGCTGGCGCCTGCGTGACCTTAACCAGCCCCTTTTGAATGCAGCGATTGAGGTAAGCGTTCACGAGACCGACGGCGACGCCGAGTTCAGCCGCCAAACGACGTTGCGACGTTGCACCGTCCAGGTCGACCGACTCGAGCAGACCCAGCACCACACGTTCGTCCTCGCCACGCTTGGCCGATGTCGCCACGCCGCCCTCCGCTACCTTGGTCTCTAGCGTGTTCACATTCTGAACGTCAAGGCCAACGTTCAGAATGTGAACGCGGCACCAAAATGATGCCAGACCTCCTAAAATATTGGTTTTATTGATAAATACGCGCCAGTAAATCGAGTGTCTTGTGTACCGAAGCCCACAGCTATTGCGACCCGCCACGCCCAAGCCTAAAGCTCACACGCACTTAGGGGCATGGGGACAAAGTTGCGGAAAATTGCTGTTATCGGGCTGGGTTACGTCGGCCTCCCTGTAGCGGTGGCTTTCGGTAAGGCCGGCGTCCCGGTCATCGGCTTCGACATTAATTCCGAGCGCGTGCGCGCGCTCCAGTCTGGGACCGACGCGACGTGTGAGGTCGATCCGGACGACCTCAATCGCACGACGCTCACGTTCACCTCCGACCCGGCACCCCTCAAAGCTGCCGACTTCTTCATCGTCACCGTGCCGACCCCAATTGACGATGCGCACCGGCCGGACATCACCGCACTATTAAAGGCCTCAGCCACAGTCGGCCGCGCCTTGAAGGCGGGTGACATCGTTGTCTATGAATCCACCGTCTATCCCGGCGCCACCGAAGAAGATTGTGTTCCGGTTCTCGAGCGCGAATCCGGGCTGCGCGTCGGGACCGACTTTAGCGTCGGCTACTCGCCCGAGCGCATTAATCCGGGCGACCGTAACCATCGCTTCGAGACAATCAAAAAAGTGGTGTCCGCACAAAACCAAGATGCTCTCGATATAGTCGCCGCAGTCTACGGGGCGGTGGTAACGGCCGGCATCCACAAGGCCCCATCAATCAAGGTCGCCGAAGCGGCCAAGGTGCTGGAAAACACGCAGCGCGATCTCAATATCGCGCTAATGAATGAGCTGTCGTCGATTTGCCACTTATTGAATATCGACACCATGGATGTACTGACCGCCGCGCAAACCAAATGGAATTTTCTGTCGTTTACGCCCGGCCTGGTCGGCGGTCACTGCATCGGCGTCGACCCTCACTACCTGACGCACCGAGCGGAAAGAGCCGGGTATCATCCAGAGGTGATACTCGCGGGCCGTCGGATTAACGACGGTGTCGGGCAGCGCGTGGCGCGCGAATGCATCCGCCGTCTTACCCGCAATGGCTCCGGTTCGAGACTGGTCACTGTGCTCGGCCTGACATTCAAGGAGAATGTTCCCGATATCCGCAATTCGCGGGTCGTCGACATCGTCAACGAACTCAATTCGTTTGGCGCGTCCGTGCAGGTGCATGACCCGCTTGCCTCGCCGGTTGACGCCGCCCACGAATACGGCATCAAGCTTGTGAACATCGACCAGTTGCAACCCGCAGAAGCCGTGATCGTCGCGGTGCCCCACCAAACTTACTTGCAGCCGGGATGGTCGTTGATTGTATCGCTTCTGAAAAACGCCCGCGGCGTTGTTATGGATGTGAAGTCGCGACTCGATCGGACAAAGGTGCCCCCCAACGTCGAACTGTGGCGGTTGTGAAGGCGGCTTTTGAATCCACGGGCGGCCAAAGATGCCTGGTAGAAGGGTGCCTCCTTGCCTGACGGCAAAGCCAATTCGGCAAATGGCGATCTGCGCCCAGAAGGATCGCCGCCGCGGCTGCTCTACGTCGTTTCCGAGGACTGGTATTTTCTCTCGCACCGGCTGCCGATGGCGCGCGCGGCCCGCGATGCGGGCTTCGAGGTGCATGTCGCGACCAACGTCCGGGATGGCGCTGCGACGTCGAGGTATAGCGATTTATCGTGCGGGATGCGGCATAAGGCTCACGTGGAGATTTAAGATACCGGGCATTGCCAGCTTTGCCGAAGCTAACTTCTGCGGCTGTTGACCGGGCTCACTGACCTTTGGTTTCAGAGCGAAAAAGAACGGCTGGACCAGTCAGGCTATTGCCGTAGACCTAATTAGTGACTCGGCGGCATAGACCGACGCGGGGTTCGAAAGCGAGTTGCAAAATCCACACGAACGATCAAAAAAATGGCTGACAGATTCTTGAGCATAGAAGTCTGATGGCATTTTTAAACGCCTTCAACATTTACAGGAAATAGTCGCTTTGACGCGCACACTCACCGTCGCGTCGCTAGCCCGCCTCGCGTCAACGAAGAAATTCCTCGGCGCGATCGTCTCAATCAGTTTGACGATCGCGGTTTTTTATCTTGTTCTTTCAAAAGTCGACGTTTCAACGCTTTCAAGTCTCATTGCCGCGTTTCCCGCCGAGCGGTTGTTGACGGTCTCCGGGTTTCTCCTCATCGGCGCGGCGTTGTCAGCTTGGCGCCTGCAGCTGATCGCCAAGGATCTTGGTTATAGGCTCACTGCCCTCGACGCCATCGCAACGCTCGGATGGAGTCAGATTGTCGGCAGCCTCTTTTTCCAGATTTTAGGGCAACTGGCCGCGCGTGGGGCGCTGTTGGCGCGCCGTGGCATGCCGGTAGCCGCCACCGTGACCCTGACCGTGTATGAGCGTGCCGCCGCGGCCGCGGTTTCATTGCTCTTAGCCATCGGCGGCGGGTGGTACGTCTTCGGACGCATCACGCTCGACATACAGCAAGGCGGTTTGTCGTTTCTGAAAATCATTGCCGGATTACTAATCGCTACCACAGCGGGAGCCTGGCTTGCTTGGGGCGCGAAAGCCCTTTCCGCAGGCCGCCGGACGTTAAATATCGAAGCGGCGCGATCGATTGCACGCAACGTGGTCGTGAGTTTTTTCATTCAATCCGCGACCATGGCGGCATATGTCGTGGCGGCGAATACTGTTGCGCCGACCGTTGCGCTCACCGACCTCGGAGCGGCCTCCGCGGTCGTCATGCTGGCGGCTAGCCTGCCGATCAGCCTGGCCGGCTGGGGTATTCGCGAACTAAGCGCAGTATTTGCGCTCGGCGCGATCGGCGTGTCCCCACAGGGCGCTCTGACCGTCGCCTTACTTATCGGCGTCATCTCTTTGCTGGTAGTCGGACTTTTTGCGACCGCGTCCTTCCGGAAGCAGTCGGCAACCGCGGCAGTCACCCCGGTCGCGGTCAAAGCCGCCACTGACTATGGGCTGCTCCTCGCCTCGTCAGTCCCGCTACTCGCCGCAACAGCGGTGTATTTCCAGCTCTACATTCCGGTCGGCCAGGGCCGTCTGAGCGTGAATTTGGCGGATCCTCTGGCAGTTCTCGGCGGAGCATTGTTCGTGATCGGTTGCGTCACGCAGCGACGTTGGCCGCAATGGCGACTTTCACACCTTAACCTACACATCATACTCGTGACGCTTGCGCTGGCAGCCGGCCTCCTGTACGGCGCCGCCTCTTTCGGTTGGACCGCGTGGGCGGTCACCAACCGCTTTCTTGGCTGGTTCATTCTGCTCGGCTATGGCGCAACCGGCGCCCTTCTCGTGCGTGCCGATCGACGCGAAGGATTGCGACTGATTTTGCGAACATTTGCAGCGGTTGCGGCTTCCATTGTCGTAATCGAAATGTTCCTGGTGATTCTGGCTCAACTTGGCATCGACATTCCCCGCGACGTGCTATTGCCGCGAATCGCCGGCTTCTCGCAAAACCCCAATGGGTTTTCGTTCCAACTTGTTCTTGCATTATGTGCCATATTTGTCGCCGACTTTCCCGAACGAACCGCCGTCGTGCTCTTGACCGCATGTTTTGTCGGCTTGTGGTTTGCGGCCTCGCGGTCGCTGATTCTGGCTTTGCCTGCAGTCTTCGGTCTTGCCCTTTACACACGTGTGTTACCGGTGCGGCGCATCGCAGTTTCGTTCATGCTCTTTGCCGGCGTGTTGACAGCGATAGCGCTGTTGCCGGCGCTGGTGGGCAAACCAATTTTCGGTAATATTTTCCAACAGTTCTCTGAAGTCGCGAGCAAATCATCTGACTCTGAAAGAATGGCGAGCCTTCTCGGCGGCCTGCATCTGTTCCTTTCGCATCCGATTTTCGGCGCGGGACTCGGCGCTTTCATGGAGCAGCATCTGCGGGAGTTCGGAACTCCGCTCGTCATCCACTCCACACCGCTGTGGCTTCTGGCTGAATTCGGCATCGTCGGCTTCCTCGTATTCCTCGCTCCGGCAGTTCGGATATTTCTCGCCGAAATCGTCCGCGCCCGGCACGGGGATCTCGCGGCGCCAATTCCGGTTCTGTTGCTTGCCGTCCTCGGAACAATGGGACAGGTTCACGAGCTGCTTTACCAGCGCGGTTTCTGGTTGCTCATTGGAGCTGCGTTGGCATGCACGTCCGTCGTCCTCAAAGCGAACCCACCGGCCAGCACATGACCCGCAATACGGGCATGGAGCTTCACCGACACTTGGCTTACGCACCTCGCAGCGGCGCTGGCAGCCGTTTATAAGTCTGGTGCAGGCACGGGGTTTTTCTTGGCTCATCGCGGTTCGAAAACGATGAATGTGAAGGTGCACGCGGACTGCGCCGCGACCGCCATGCCCCGGCTGCTCTACGTCGTTTCCGAGGACTGGTATTTTCTCTCGCACCGGCTGCCGATGGCGCGCGCGGCCCGCGACGCGGGCTTCGAGGTGCATGTCGCGACCAACGTCCGCGATGGCGCGGCAGCGATCGAAGCCGAGCGATTCATTCTGCATCCGATACCGTTCGCCCGTGGGCGGCTGTCGCCGCGCGCTTCGCTCGCCACCATCATGGCGCTCCGCCGTACCCATCGGCTGGTCGCACCTGCGGTGACGCATCATGTGTCATTGCAGCCGTCGCTCCTTGGCCTGATCGCCGCGCTCGGCCGGCCGACCGCTTACGTCAACGCGCTCACCGGACTCGGTTACACATTCACTTCGACGAGTTTGCAGGCCAGGGCGATACGGCTCGTCATGAGCGCGGTGCTCCGTCCTCTGATCGATCGCGAGAGGGTCATCAATCTCGTACAAAACGGCGATGACCGCTCGGCTTTGATGGCGCTTGGCGTTTCATCGGCCCGGATTGCGCTTATTCCCGGCTCTGGCGTCGACGTCCGCCGGCTCAAACCGCTGCCCGAACCGGACGGCCCACCGACCATCGGTTTCGTCGGCCGGCTGCTTGACGATAAAGGGATCGGGACGCTCGTCGAAGCGCAGAAAATCCTGCGCACGCGCGGATTGCCTTCGCAGCTGTTGATCGCCGGCACGCCCGATCCGGCCAATCCGGCGTCGGTGACGCAGACCGAGGCGGTCTCCTGGAACAGTGAGGCCGGCGTAACCTGGCTCGGGCACGTCGACGACATCGCTGGACTATGGACGCGGGCGCACATTGCCGTGCTGCCGTCCCGCCGCGAGGGGCTGCCGTTGTCGCTCCTCGAAGCCGCCGCGTGCGGTCGTGCGATGGTCGCGACCGACGTTCCCGGTTGCCGTGAGGTCGTCGTCGATGGCGAAACCGGGCTGTTGGTCCCGGTCGACGAACCGAATGCGCTGGCGGATGCGATCCAGCGACTTCTGGAAGATCCGCAACTGCGCGCCCGCTACGCAGCCGCAGCGCGCCAGCGCGCCGTCGAGCGATTCTCGGCCGATCGGGTCGGGTTCGAGATCGTGGCGCTCTATCGCCGGCTGCTGGATCAGTTCTTTGCCGCGCGCCACCCGGCAGGCGGCTTATAACCTATAAGCTATAATAATCATCCGGGATGATTCATCAGCTGACCGAAATGGGGTGGGTGGAGAGCGCGGCGACGATCGCTGCCGCCGCCATTTTGTGTGCGCTGCTGATCGTGATCCTCCGCCCGCTGCTACAACGCTATGCGCTCGCGAAGCCGAATGCGCGCTCGTCGCACACGACGCCGACCCCACAAGGGGGCGGCATTGCCGTCATCGCGGCGACCATCGCCACGACCTGCATTGCTCTTTATCTTTCGGCTGGCACGCCGGAGCCGGCGGGACGGCTGCTTGCGCTGTTTGCTGCCACCGTTTTCATGGCGCTCCTGGGCGTTGCCGACGACATCCGTTCCGTCGCGGTGATGCCGCGGCTCCTGTTCCAGGCGTTGGCCGTCGCGGTGGTGATCTACGTCCTGCCCGCCGACATGCGTGTCGTGCCGTCGCTGCCCTGGTGGATCGAGCGCGCGCTTCTCGTGATCGGCGGCTTATGGTTCGTCAACCTCGTGAATTTCATGGATGGCCTCGACTGGATGACCGTAGCCGAGGTCGTCCCCATGACCGTCACGCTCGCCCTGATCGGGGCTTTTGGTGTTCTACCGCGGCAAGACGCCATCATCGCATCATCGCTGTGCGGCGCCATGATCGGTTTTGCCTATTTCAACCGGCCGGTCGCCAGGCTTTTTCTCGGTGACGTCGGCAGCCTGCCGATCGGCTTATTGCTCGGCTGGCTGTTGTTGCTGCTCGCCGCGAACGGACATCTGGCGGCCGCCCTCCTGATGCCGCTCTACTATCTCGCCGATGCGACCATGACCCTGCTGCGCCGTCTTTCTCGCGGCGAACCGGTGTGGCACGCGCACCGCACCCATTTTTATCAGCTTGCCACCGACCGCGGCTTTAGTGTCGCCGGCGTGGTTGCGCGGGTGTTTGCCGTCAATGTCGCTCTGTGCGCGCTGGCGCTTCTGATCGTGATCTGGCCGAGTCGAACCGTCGAATTTGCGGCGCTGGCCGGCGGCACTTTGTTGGTCGCGTGTGAGCTTTTTGCGTTTACGCGCGGGCGGAGATAAAGGCCCACTCGGATCGAACGGGGCCAGACGCGCGTTCAGGCGGCCGCGCCCTCGAAGTCCGGCACCGCGTCGCGCAATACGCGAAAAATCGCCGCGCGTTCATCGCGCGCAAGACCTTGCTCAAGCAGCGCAAGCCAGCCTCGCATCGCCTCCAGGGATGGCTGCGCCGGACGGGCGGCGACCACGCCTTCGATCCCGATATCCGCGGTCGGTTCGCTGCGGGCGAACAACACCTCCTGCATGCGCTCGCCCGGACGCGCCCCGGTAAACACGACATCGACATCGCGGCCGGGCTCGAGCCCGGCGAGCCGGATCATCCGCTCGGCAAGATCGACGATCTTCACCGGCTGACCCATATTGAGAACGTAGACGGCGACATCCGAGCGCTCGCGCGCGAGCGCATGGCTCGCCGCGGTGACAACGAGATCGCAGGCTTCACGGATCGTCATGAAGTAGCGCACCATGTCTGGATGCGTCACCGTCACCGGCCCGCCCGCATCGATTTGCGCTTTGAATTTCGGAACCACCGAGCCATTCGAGGCGAGTACGTTGCCAAAGCGCACCGCGATCAGCCGCATCGGCTGCCGCGCGCCATGCGGGCGGTGGGCAAGTTCTGCGTCGAGGGCCTGGCAATACATCTCAGCGAAGCGCTTGGTCGCCCCCAGCACCGATACCGGCTCGATCGCCTTGTCGGTTGAAATCATCACCATCGCCTCGGCACCGGCCGCCGCCGCCGCATCGGCGACATTGACCGAGCCGAAAACATTGGTTTTGACGCCTTCTTCCCAATTCTGTTCGAGCAGCGGCACGTGCTTGAGCGCGGCGGCGTGGAACACGATGTCCGGCTTAAAGTCGGTCATGAGACGCAGCAGCCGCGCGCGATCGCGGACATCGGCGATACGCCCGACGATTGCCGTTCGCATTTTTTTGGTGGCGAGCGTTTCCATGACAGCGTGCAGCGCCGGTTCGGAATTTTCGATGATCAGCATCCGCTCCGCACCGAACGTGATGACGCGATCGCAAATCTCCGCCCCAATCGAACCGCCTCCACCGGTGACGACGATTGAACGGCCTTTCAGCAAATTTTCCAGGCGCGCGTAATCGATCTTGACGGTCGGGCGCAGCAGGAGATCCTCGACGTTGACCGGCGCGAGTCGCGGCATTTCACCGGCATCGCCGAGTGAAGGCAGCCGGCTTACCGCCAGGCCCAGGCGCCGCGCCTGCATCAACGCAGCTTCCGGCTTGGCATCCGGCTCGAAGGCGGACGGGGTAAAGATCAGCCTGGCAATCTTGGTGCCGCGCTGGTCCAGATCATTAATAACCGCATCGAGCGCTTCGAAGCCGCCGAGAACGGGAATGCCGCGAATGCTTTGTCCCTGATCGGCGGCGGACGGCGACAATATACCGGCCGGCCAGGTCTTGGTGACGGCTCCGCTTTCGATCGCGCGCAACAATACTTCAGCATCCGCTGCACGACCAAAGACGAGGGCCGGACTGGAATCCGGCGAACGCGCGTGGTGGCGGGTGCGCGTATAGCGGAAATAGCGATACGTCATCCGCGCCGCGCTCAAGAATACAATCTGCAAAATCCAGTAGAGGACAATCGTAATCTTGCCGAAGAAGAATTCGCCAAGCACGTTTGGCGCTACGAGAATGTAATCAAGCACCAAGAGCGATACGGCGAGCACCGACGCCGCCCGCACGATGTTCATCAAATCGGGCAGCGAGGCAAACCGCCACTTCGATTCGTAGAGGCGAAACAGCGAATAAACAGCGCCGGCGTAGATGACGAAGCCGGGCAGGAATAGCACCAGCGTATGCCAGCGCGACGCCAAGCCGGCGGCTTCGAACCGAATATAAAAGCTCGCGATAACGGCTGCCGCCGTCACGATAAGATCGTGCGCGACAACGAGCGCTATGCGCGGGCTAAGTCTCGATCCGAACATTGTGTCGTGATGGGATTTCCCAGCCTTCCCATACCGAGCTTTTCACCGGGGCGCTACCCCGCCGGCGGAGCCAAATTTCCGCGCGCCAGCAGAAGCGAAACCGCATCGCTGAGCGAATCCGCGATTTCTTGGCGAAATTCCTCGGACTGGTGCCGTGCCGTTGCATCACTCAGCAGAGTTTGTTCGGCGCGGGACAGGAGGATGCCGCCCCGTAACCGCGCGGCGCGGCCGGCGGCAATGTCCGAATTGCGGTCGCCGACGATCCACGAGCGTGCCGGATCGAGTTTCATATGCTCGACTGCCGACAGGATCATTCCCGGATTTGGCTTACGCCACGGATGATCGCCGACATTCAACCGTGCGCTGCCGTCGGCGTGGTAAGCACAGGCAAAAATCGCGTCGAGCCGCGCTCCCGCGTTCTGCAGCGCACCCGCGAGCGCCGCCTGCACGGCATGAAAGCCGTCCCAATCGTAATAGCGCCGGGCGATGCCGGACTGATTGCTCACCAGCACCACCGGTATCCGCAGAGCATTGCATCGCGCAATCGCGTCCGCCGCACCGGGCAGCATGCGAACATTCTCGGGCTTGCCCAGATAACGGGTGTCTTCGACGATGACGCCATCACGATCGAGAAACAACGCCGCCCGGTGCGCGAAATCGCCCGCGGCTACCTGATACCAGATGCCGCGGTCGGTATCGTAACTGCCTTGGGACTGCGGCGGCCGACCGGTCACTTCGCCAGCGCGCTTTCCACCAGCGCGCAAATTGCGTGCCCGGCGATCATGTGAATCTGCTGAATGACCGCGGTTTCGCGCGACGGTGCAGCCAGGAAGTGCCGGCACAGATCGGCCATCTCGGTTTTGTCGGTGCCGGAAAAGCCGACGGTCACCAGACCGATGTCTTGCGCCGCCTTGAGCGCACGAATGACATTGGGCGAGCGACCCGACGCCGAAATGGCGAGAAACACGTCGCCGGAGCGTCCGAGGCCGCGCACCTGACGCTCGAACACGTGCTCGAAGCCGTAGTCGTTTCCCACCGCGGTCAGCACCGACGTATCCGTAGTCAGCGCGATTGCCGGCAGCGGGCGGCGGTCAACCAGAAAGCGGGAAAGAAATTCCGCGGCGAGATGTTGGGCGTCGGCGGCGCTGCCGCCGTTGCCGGCAATCAAAAGCTTGCCGCCGGCGCGCATCGATTCTTCGATAGCGCGGGCAATCATCGCGATCGAGCCGAGCAACACGCGGTCCTTCGCCGCGCTTTGCACGGCGATAAGCGTGCGATCAAAGAAGGCGGCGACGAGATCGTCGCCCTGGTTTCCAGCCACGATGAATCCCTCTGCGCACTGATCCTACAAAACCGGCAGGCGAACCATTTCACCGTTCGCCTGGTACGCGCAAGCGACATTGG
>Ga0307373_10002472_pt1 | contig 33297 bp, 27 predicted proteins | sample OX2MG_FD_202534 | JGI IMG/M metagenome (GOLD analysis project Ga0307373, IMG submission 202534) | Soil microbial communities from Risofladan, Vaasa, Finland - OX-2 | ecosystem: Environmental > Terrestrial > Soil > Coastal area > Acid sulfate soil | place: Finland: Risofladan, Vaasa | collected...
TTGGTCTGGGATCGCGGGGAAGGTGCCATGTCCCATTTTCCCACATGGCATGTTCAACTCATGGTATTTCGCGAATATCTTTAATCGCTGTCCCAAATGGCAACGTCTTGCCTCGTTTACACACCAAACTTCACCCTCGATTGGTGGCCTCTATGAGATGGGGTCTTCTAGAACTCCGCTCCGAATACCGCTACGGCAAAAGAGTTGAGCAACTCGAACCCGATTCATGCCCCATATGGCCATAGACGTCATCAACGCGCCGACCCGTCGATCTGGGGTGCCATCCCGTGCAAGCTGACGATCATCCGGGCGCGCAATCTGTGTTCACGACAGCTCACGACCGGCGTTTCTGGAACGCTGATCGCATCGTCGTTGCATCGCGTCGGGCGGGGTGCTCGACGAGCACCTACGCTCGTTCACACAAGGTGACAGTACGACGATTTCCTTGAAACCCGGAAGAAGATGTCATGATTGACGAGATAATTGCAGCTCCTTGGACTTGTGCTCGTCGTCTGGCTTTCACCTCGCGGAACTGGCGATGGTCCACTCGAGCGAGGACCATCGAGCGTTGCGGGAAATGGTCCTTGAGCCGTGACCCGCATTGCGACACGTGCGCCTTTGTGCGACGACGCCACGTTATCCAAGGGTGTCGGCGATCACGGTGATGCGGACGAAAGAACGGAGACACAACATGACCAACGTGCTTTACGTAATCACGCTCATCGCCGTCATCGTCGCCGTCGACATCTTGTTCTTCAGACACCACTTCGGGCCTCGGCTGATCGCAAACGTCGGAATAGTGCTGGTATTCACGGCGTTCTACCTCAGATTCCTGAAGCGATAATCAAACAACAGGTCCCCGCATACTGAGATGATGCCATAGCGCTAGTCGGAATCGGAGGTTGGAGTCCAGATGATCTCCCAGAGATGGTCGTCAGGATCACGGAAATAACCCGAGTAGATCCCCCACGGACGTTCGCGTGGAGCCTCCGTGATTGATGCTCCCGCAGCGACGGCTGCGACAAGCAGCGCGTCCACGTCACTTTGTTCGGGAACGATGTGCCCGATGCTGAAGGAACCCGATGACGCGGGCACAAGATCGATGTTGGCGTCTTTCGCAAGCTCAGTCCGCGGATAAAGGGCAAGAACAAGTCCGCCGTCGAGCTCGAACATTGCAACGGCTCCAGCGGCGCTGTTTTCATCACCGGAATGTTCCGTTCCGATAACCCCGGGCGACTCAAGCCCAAGACCGTCGCGGTAGAACGCGAGCGACCGCTCGAGGTCGCCAACTGCCAAGGTGATCACATGAATGCGAGGTTCCACGGTGTCTCCTCACTGATAGCTGGATCGGATGGCCCGTATAGATGCCAATTGCGTCGGTAATTGCTGTCGGTAATCATCTCTTCATCATGACAATGCCCGATCCGTCTGCACCTCCACCGCTACCATGAGCGACACTGTTCGACGTGCCGTTCGATGTTCTACGCCGTCAACCGTCGGCACTTTCGCCGAGCCACACCAGCCCCTCGGAGTGCACGTTCTGGCACACCGCGCGGGCACTGAACCCGAAATCCTCACCGTAAACCGCCAAGCACTGTGGAAGTATGAATGACGATGCGAACGGTCGAGACCGTCTTCGCCGTCGCATGGGCGGCGTTCTGGCTGTACTGGCTCGCGGCAGCCTTTTCCATAAAGAGAGGTCGCGTCCCGTGGTCGCGCGATCTGCGTATCAGGGCGATGATCGTTGTCGCCGTGATCCTCTTGGTGCGCTTGGGAGCCTTTCGGGACCACGGCCTCAACACGGATCCGTGGCGCGCCGGCCTCGGGCTCGTCCTTCTCGCTCTCGGGTTGGGGTTCGCAATCTGGGCACGTGTGCACATCGGGCGCAACTGGGGCACACCGATGACGCAAAAGGACGAGCCAGAGCTGGTGACAAGCGGCCCCTACCACCTGGTCCGCCATCCGATCTACTCGGGCATCCTCGTCGCTGGCATCGGCACCGCGGTGGCGCTGAGCTGGTGGTGGCTGATCGCCATCGCCCTAGCCGGGACCTACTTCATCTACAGCGCGACCGTCGAAGAGCGCTACATGACCAAGCAGTTCCCAGAGGCCTACGCGCTGTACAAGCTCTCGACCAAGATGCTCGTGCCGTTCATCTTTTGAAAGGCGTCGCTCGACTTTGCTCTGGCGAGACGACAACGGGCGCGATGTTCTGACAGATCGGCGACGCTGCTGGAACTTAGCATCGCCAACCGAGTGACCAAAGAAGGCTCGTACTCCAGCGGTCACCTACAGACCTCCTGAGAATCTTGAAAGAGTCGCGCGGACTTAACAACTCGACTGTTCTCTCGCCCAGGCGAGCAGCTGGTGCTGCGTCGTCAACGCTCAAAAGCGATGCTTCATTCGCAGCGCCATCGGACGGCCGTCCGGGTCAAAGATCACGCGATAGGCGAGCTCGGCCAACAGGCGATTTGCGCGAGGAACAGGCGCGATCGCGTGAGCTCGAACGCGACTCGACGATCGGACTCCGCGATCACTCGGATCCTCCCCGAGGTCGTCTCCGCGGCCGGCCGCCTCCCACAGCTGTGTCGAACCCACAAGCGGGAGAAGGGCGGGATCGTCAGGTGTGCTTCCGAGGTGTTCTGCCCAGAGCGCGAGACGCAAGTCACGCGCGAATTTGCGACTGCCGTCACCCAATCCAGCCGGGTCGAGGGGTTCACGAGCGTCCCTTTCACTGTCAATCACCGCGCACGAGAGCTCCGAATCGTGCGTCCACGAACGCCGATTGAGGTTGTCCGAACCAACCGTCGCCCACACGTCGTCGATCACGCAGACCTTGGCGTGGACGTAAATCGGCGTTCCCGCCTCGTTCTGAACGTCGTAGATGCCCACGCGCGAGCCACCCGCGGCCTGAACTACGGCGAGGGCCCGGGCCTGTGCGAGGCGACTCGGCGGTCCCGAGAGACGCCCGTCCTTATCCGGAAAGCGCGGGACGACGGCGATGAGCTGTAGTCCAGGCTGTTGTCGCAGAGCACTCGCGAGGATCTCGGCGATCTCGATCGACCAGAAGTACTGATCTTCGATGTAGATCAGCGTGCGAGCCCGCCGGACTGCTTTGGCGAACGCTCGGGCGACGCTGCGCTCTCCGGACGGAGCGAACGGGTATGGAGGCCTGCGCGCCGGGTAGGTGCGCAACACCTGAACGGCGTGCCCACCCGGGGCGGGCGGATCAGCGAGCGCGACGGGCAGTGTACCGGCGATGCGGTCTCGCGACAGGACCCTCGACGTCCACGACCGCGCGAGACCCGCGTGATTCAGTGGCGTAGGGTCCTCCCATCTCTCACGGAACGTCCAGTCGAGGTCACTGATCGCCGGGCCTTGCACGGCGAGCTGTACGTCGTGCCACGGGGGACGCGAACCGTAGCGCGCGTCCAATTTGATCGCCTGGTCGTTCCCACGGTGGCGGCCATCGTCGCGACGACCGTGACACAGATCGATGCCCCCGACGAACGCAATATCACGCTCGGGGAACGAGGGGTGTCGAAGTAGTACCGCCTTCTGGTGATGCGACCCACCGCGTCGGACCCTTTCGTCGAGGAGAACCTGGCCGCCCGCCCTCGTCACGTCCACACCAAAGCGTCGATTCTGCTTCGCGCTGAAGGCCAAGCGGTCGCTGTGCGATCGCCAGAGCAGGCCGCGAACGTCCACTCCGCGACGACAGGTGTCGACCACGAGTGACCGAATCGTCGGACCACCGTCACTCAGACGTTCGTCCCCGTCGCTGCGCCAGTCAGTGAAGCGCAACTGGTCGCCATATTCCAAGGCGGTGATCTCCTCCAAGAGTCGCGAAAAGTACGCCTCACCGTCGATGAGGAAAGACACATCGTTGCCCTCGGTCCAGGCCTCTCTCGATGTCCCACTCGCGTCGATCCTGCTGTGTGGGTTAGCCCTTTCCTCAAGGGTCAAAAACCAGTCATCCAATCGCATGTACTGCTACCGTACCGCGAAACATTTTTGGTCCGTTTTCGGAATTTTATGGATGACTCTTTTGAAATAGCCCTGAAAGGCCATTGGTGGCAGAAATCTTCCGTGCTGAGCAGGCATTAAGGGGTGAATCCACCGTTCACCGACGGTGGCGTCGGCTCATCCAACACCTCTCGCCGAGTCCTCACGCGTTGGGTTGGCGAAGAGCCCGTCGAGCGCGACGAGGAGCTCTCCGCGCTAGCTCAGCCCACCTCGGTGAATCCGATCCGAAGGTGGATGTGCCATGACCACCTTCTGGTCAACGGTTACATCTTGGGTTGAAAGGGCCAACGCTGGATGCGCTGTCTATATCCAACCGTCGTCATCGATTCGGTGAGCGACGAAGGACTGGATCTACCCCCCCCCCGAGCGGCACAGAGTTGCCGGGGGCAGCGTGAGATGACTCGCGTCGTCCTAACTTCAGTGTCGATCACCGGCTTCTCTGGCCATCACGCACTCCCCGGTGTCGTGGATCGAGGTCAACGCGGGCTGGTTTTGTCCGACGCCTCTGTTGTGGAGTGCTTCTCCTAATTGCCCGAGATGGGAATCGACCGGCCAAGTACGGTGCCGATCGCGTCGATCAGGTCAGATGGGGTCCAACTTCCAAATCCCGGCTGCGCGAGATTGGCGCGACCCTGCTTGTCGAGCAGGGTCAAAAGCCGCTCCGGAAGCCTACCGCCGACATTCGGGTTTCCAACGGCAATCGCCCGCTCGGTACCGGCCCGATCGAGCACAATGACTGCGTCAGAGTGCACAACGTCGTAGGTGTAAGGCCTGCCCGTCTGCCAGTTGATCGCCGGAGGCTTTGGTTCAGGAGCTCGCTGGTAGATCACACCAAACCAGGACCACAGTCGGTCGATGTTCGCGGCCGTACCCGTCAACATCGTCCAGTGGATGCCAAAGGCTCGTTGATAGACGCGAAAGCGACTCGGCGAATCACGCCTTGGATCGATCGTGGCCTCAACGATCTCGATACTGCCAAGTAGGTGCGCGTGAGCGAGGTCGCGTTGCACACTCATGAGTGCTCCCGCCGTGATCGGGCACACCTCCTGGCAAGAGGTCATGAAATCGGCGAGCACGACGATCTTGCCGTGAAAGTCTGCGAGATGCGTCGTCTGACCGGCCTGGTTGACAAGCGGTATCCGCGCCACTTCGCTTGGCACGATGCGATCGGTCGGCTGTACGGCGTGCACCGTCGGCAATGCATTTTGATTTCGCCGCGCAAACACAACCGCAAGCAAGGTGCCAACCAACGCGGTGGCGACAACCGCAGCAACCGCAGCAACTATGACCCGATTGCGCATGCCGGCTGCTTCGTTCACGCCTGCGATCCTACGCGCCATTCATTTGCGTCCGACGCGCACGCACATGGTGGCGTGTATCAACGGATCCACTCGCTGGCTCTCGCCACGCGATTCCCGATCCCGGAGTGTTTTGGCCGACTCCGACGGACGGCCCGAATAGTCGAAAAAACTGGTTCCGTCTCCAAAGGTGCATCTTCAGATTGCTGTCTCGCGGAGTTCCGGCGCTCATGACAACGTCGTCTAGTAGGCGCTGCCAAGGGTGGCGGAGTCGTCAGTGAGTTTTCGCTCCAGCGAGTTGTGACGAGTGTTCAAGCACTCTGGCAATCTCGCGAAGCGCGGTGCGGAGCGTCGCGCGACTGAGTCTCTCGGTGAGCGCGTGATCAGACATCGCGGAGATCACAGGGGGGCGAAACTTTCCACTCACACGCAGTTCCGTGCGGTCGTCATCGATCGCTCGGATCGTGAGCATTCCCTCGAAATGAGAGGAGGGACCGCGCGAGCCCCCTGCCTCCCAAATGAGTCGCTGCGAATACGCATACTCCTCATCCAAGCGCGTGAGCACAACCGCAGGTGTCGTCGATGGTTCCCACGGCAGACTCGTCGGGTCAATACCAATACGAAGTCCTTCGACATCGTGGTAGCCCGCCTTCACGCAGCGCGCGAGCCACGGCTCAGTGTGTTCGAACTGTTGCAATGCCACTGAACGGGGGACCTCGACTTGCACCCAATCCTCGACCACGAGCGTGGTCGAGCTATGTCGATGCGAATCAAATGGCTGCGGGTAATCAGAATGTTCAAGCGCCGCGTCGCGCGCCGCGATCTGCGCGAGGCTCGTCTCACCAAGCGTCTCGCGCAACGCGCTCGTGGCAGCCCCCCACGTCTCGTGCAAAGGACACACCTTCTCCCAGCGACACGGTCCCGCTCCCAGCGCGCATCGCTCGGAGCGGAGCGGTCCCTCCCCTGCCTCGATCACCTCGAGCAGACTCACCTTCTCTGGGGAACGGACGAGGCGATAACCGCCCGACTTTCCGGCGCGGGAGCTCGCCAGTCCAGCGCGGACCAGATCGGCGAGGATCTGCGAGGCGAACGTCTGCGGGATGTCCATCTCCGCCACCACCTCACGGATCTTGCGATACCCGCCATCTGCATAGGCGCGAGCGAGGCACAGCGCGGACCGTACGACGTAGTCACCCCGCTTGGAGAGGGTCATATCCATGAAATAAGTATAGCTTGTGACTTGACGTATAGCTATTACATCTGCTAAACCGAACTACGTGGAGTAAACAACTATAGGTGTGAAGGGGGTCTCATGACCCGAACGAGCGTGTCTGAACTTTCCTCTCAGGAGTCGATCTCGCCCCACGATCCCGTGGCGGTCGCGATACACCTGCGACCAGCGGTGCGCGAAGAGGCCGACCGTCATTTCTCGCCGAGTGATCTGCAAAAGAACTGGGATGTTGCGCGACATCCGAGGGTCGCCCGGATGCTGCGCAGCCGGAGGTTCCAGTTCGCCCTGATCGTTCCGAACCAGATCATCTTCTGGGTCGTGATCCTCACCGGGCTCCTCGGAACCGTCGTGCCCGGGTTGAATTTCGGGACCGCAATCACCTGGTACATCTGGTTCTGTCTCGTCTTCGTGATGATGGTCGTGGTTGGGAGAGCCTGGTGCGCGATGTGTCCCTTCGGCGGATTCGCGGAGTGGGTCCAGCGCGGTTCGCTGTGGAAGCGTACCCAGCACCGTCTCGGCCTCGGACGCAAGCTCCCCGAGCCCATCGCCCGCTACGGCTTCTTGCTCTCGGTTGGAACATTCCTTTTGCTCACATGGATCGAGGAGTTCTTCAATATCGCCGGTCCCGGCAACCCGTGGGCGACGAGCTTCATGGTTCTCGGAATCGTCGCCAGCGCATTGCTGTTCTTTCTCATCTTCGAGCGACGCACCTTTTGTCGTTACATTTGTCCGCTTTCCGCATTGATCGGCACCGTCGGTGCGATGGGATCCGTTGCCGGTTTCCGAACACGGGATCGACAGATCTGTCTCGACTGCGAGACAAAGGACTGTATGCGCGGAGGAACCAACGGTTATGGCTGCCCCTGGTACACCTGGCCGGGAAGCGCGGACTCCAACCTCGCCTGTGGGCTGTGCAGCGAGTGCTACAAGAGTTGCCCCGAGGACAACATCGGTCTGTTCCTGCAAAAGCCGCTTACCTCGGTCGTTGCACCGACGAGGCGACGCGCCGACATCGCGTGGGCCGTAGCGGCGTTGTGGGGGCTCGTCATCTTCCAGCAGTTCAATGCGACCAATGTCTTCGCGAGCATCGACACCTGGATGAACCGCGTGACGCATCTCGCCTATCCGAACCCGATCGACTACATCATGATCATCGGACTGGTTACCCTTCTCATGGCCGCAATCGTGAAAGGCATAGAACATGTGCTCGCGCGAGACGACCTCGAGGTCAATGAGGGCGTGCATATCGCTGCGTATCCGGAACCATCGGTGAATGCGCTCGCGTTTTCAAGCCACACAATGTCACAGGGCCAAGGCTCGGTACTGCACATGTTGGCCGTCGATCCGGTTGGTCCATCGATGCACGCTGAGCTCCCAGCAGCGGCGAACACGAACTTCATCACTCGAACGAGTCGGTTTCGCATGTACTTCCTGCCGTTGATGTATGGACTCATTCCGGTTGTCGGTGCGGACTATTTCGCACGACAGCTCCCGAAATTCTTCGAGCACGCGACGCGAATCGTTCCCGCGGTGGGGCACCTCTTTGGTGCGGGATCGACGAAATCGATGCTGTACCACACGCATATCCTCTCGATCGGCGGAATCGTCAACGTTCAGCTAATTGTCATCGCGCTCGGCACAGCCGCCTCGATGTGGGCGAGTTGGAAGATCTCGAACCGCGAACTGATCCTGATCTCACGCCATCCGATTGCGGCGCGCTCCATAGCGCTCGCACTCCCGCTTGCCTGCGGACTTGTCGCGGGAGTTCTCTACATCATCATCCACGCGGCACCCTAGGAGGCATCAGATGACTCTGTTGCACCGAACACTCGATTCCGACACAATCACCGAAAGCCCACATGTCACGATCTTCGCGGACCGTTGCGCGGGGTGTCAGGAGTGCGTCATCCGCTGCCCCATGGGCGCATTGACGATGGACCTCTCCAGCTGGATCGCAGTCGCGCGCGATGACCGCTGCGTGGGGTGCCGCCAGTGCGTGAGGACCTGTCCGTTTGGTGCGATCAAGGTCGAGGGCCCCCTCATGGTCGCCTCGCGCGTCGATATCGCTCAGCAGCACATGAAAGGCCTTGAGGGAAATCTCGAAGAGACGCGACACGGCATCGAAAGTTGGACCGATGTGCTCGCCGAAACTTCGCGTTGCCTGCACTGTCCGGACCCGACCTGCGTGCGCGGCTGCCCTGCGCACAACGACATACCGTCATTCATCGCAGCCGTGAGCGCCGGAGACCTCGATGAGGCACACAAGGTAATCCGAAGCACGAGTTTCCTTCCCGACATCTGTTCTCGGGTCTGCGATCAGGCCCTGCAGTGCGAGGGTGCGTGCACGTGGTCACTCGCCGGTGGAGAGCCAGTCGCCATCGGAGCCATCGAGCGCTTCATCACGGACAACGCGCCGGTCCCACCGATCCGCGTCCAAGATTCACGGGCTAAGAGCCTCGCGGTCGCGATCGTAGGCTCTGGCCCGGCAGGCATCGGAGCAGCATTCGAACTCGTACGCGCTGGCGCGAAGGTCACGGTGATCGACAAGGACGCGGAGCCCGGTGGTCTCTTGCACGCCGGCATACCGAACTTCACCCTGCCGCGCGCGGTTGCCGAGCGTCCCTGGCAACAACTCCTCGCGAGCGGTGTCACTTTCGTTGGCAACGAGACCGTCACGCTCGACACGGTGGAGAGGCTTCGACAGACACACGATGCGGTGCTACTCGCGACGGGAGCCGAAAGTGCGATCCGCCTCCCGGTTGCCGGAGGCGACCTCGACGGAGTCATTGACGCGACCCGCTTCGTCAGCGCGGCTCGAGCGTCTCTTGTGGACGCGCAGCCATTCACGCTCTTTGCCGCAAGGGACGGACAAGACCCTGACACGCTGAAGACCGTGTTGGTGCTCGGCGCGGGCAACACGGCGATGGACGTGGCGAGACTTGCGCGGCGTCTTGGAGCGAACGCGATCTGTATCGACTGGATGGACGAGCATTACGCTGCCGTCCGGCCCGACGAACTTAAAGAGGCGCGAGCAGAGGGTGTCGACATCCGATTCCAGCGCACGCTGACGAGACTCGAGGGGGACAACGGGAGGGTCGAACAGGCGGTGCTGAGCTCGACGCATCAAAAGAATGCAACCAAATTGCCGACGATCGACGATTCGCCGGTGACGACCGAGCACGTCGATCTGGTCGTGATGGCGATGGGATACCGGATCGATCCCGCGCTAGTTGGGTTCGCCCCAGAAAAGCCCATCGCCCGACCCCTGCCCGATGTTCTTGACCGTCGCCTCCAGGCGAGCGGACTTCCCGCGGCGGGTGCGCCCGCGTTTGCCCGGCATCGCCGCATCGGCGAACTCTCGATCGTGCGCGAGATCGGCCGCCTCAGTGCGGCGCTCGGATCGAACGACCGAGTCTTCGTCGCGGGGGACGCGCTGATTGGACCTTCGAGCGTGGTCGAGGCAATGGCACAGGGACGCAGGGCTGCTGAGGCGATACTCGATCACCTCGCGCGTCCACATCCTCCCGAAAAGAACAGGAGTGCTGCGACAATCCTCATCACCTTTGAGAGCAAGGCTGGTCACACCAAGGCCATCGCAGATCAGCTCGAGAGCGCGCTCTCTCACGCGGGTGCAACGGTAAAGACAAAGAGGTTGAGCGAGGTCGGACTCGATGAGATTGCCATGGCCGATCTCGTGCTTCTCGGGACCTTCGTCGAGAGATACCCCATCGCTGGTGTGGGCCCGGCTCGCGTCACCAAGAGGGAGATCCATGCGCTCACCGCGCTCGGTGCGACGAGATTCGCCACCTTTTGCGCCTACCGGTTCGCGCCACGAAAGACGCTGGAAAAGTTGAGTCACCTCATCGAAGAACGCGGCGGGCAGGTGATCGCACAACGTGCATTCAAGCGAGAGAGTGGTTCCGAGATTGCCGTGGCTCAGTTTGCGCGAGAGATCGTCGACCTCCTCGAGATCGATCCGGCGGTCGAAGCACTCGTAAAGATGGCAATCAACATCGGAGGGCGTTCTTCGACACTCGACGCGGCGCACGAGATTACAGCCTTGGTAGATGGACGCGCCTCCCTGCTTCTCAGAGCACGGGATCAGCTATCAGAACGCGTCGGGCAACGGACTGGGGATACCAGTGTCGAACGGGCGCTCCACATCATCGACCACTGCCTCGCCGGAAACGGCTTGACACAACATCCATCGTCTTTCACGCGGTCGTAGCAAAGGCGTGTTCTCGGGCGATATCCACGCGACCTGGAACCGACGATTGAATCCGGAGCGGACCTAGCGGGCTCCTGCTTTGGTCGTGTCTGGTGACGCGTCAGACTCGTTTTCACGAGCCTCCTGAATCGCACCATCTTGCGCGTGATCGGGCTCGATGTCGGCCGCAACCGGTCGAGTTGACACGGCTCTCCTGAGTTCGATGTTCGGAATGCGCCACGCGAAGAAAAATGCAATAGCGGCTATTGGCGCGGCAATCACGAACACGGTTCGGATCGAGTCCGCGTAGGCGGCCACAAGACCGCCGCGGACAATCTCGGGGAGCCGGTCCAACACCGCCGGCGTAATACTCGAACTCGACAACCCCTTCGGCAGGCCAGCACTGCCAAGGTGACGGATGAGATTTCCTACGAGCACATTCGAAAATATCGCTCCGAAAATCGCCGCGCCAAATGATCCGCCGATAGATCTGAAGAATGTCGCTCCGGAGGTCGCGACTCCGAGCTCGGAATAGGGCACAGCATTTTGCACAACAAGCACGAGGATCTGCATCACGGATCCGAGCCCCATCCCGAGGACGAGCATGAAGAACGCGGAATAGACAGGATTGGTGTGGATCCCCATACGCGACAGCAAGAGCAGGCCTATCGTGATGAGCGCGGTACCGATGATCGGGAAGGCACGGTACCGGCCGGTCCTGCTGATGAACTGCCCCGCCCCGATCGAGACAGACATCATTCCACCCATCACCGGCAACATCTCAAGGCCTGAGATCGTCGGTGACTCACCGTGAACAACCTGGAAAAACAGCGGAAGATAGGTAATCGCACCGAACATCGCGAAACCAACAATGAATCCCACGACGTTCGCGACCCAGAAGGTACGGATTGCAAAAAGGTGCAGCGGCAATACCGGCTCCGCCGCCCGGCGCTCAACGAAGACAAACACTGCGACGAGCACGGCACCAGCTGAACCAAAAAAGATGATCGGGGCAGATCCCCACGCGTAGGTCGTTCCACCGAGACTCGTAAAGAGCACGAGCGCCGTTGTTGCAAGCACAAGAACGATCGTTCCGGAGTAGTCGATGATGTGACGCACACGCCGCAGGTTTCCCGGAACCTGCATTGCGATGACGACAAGCGCGACTGCTCCGACAGGGACATTGATGTAAAAGATCCAGCGCCAAGAGAGCTGCTCCACGAAGACACCTCCGAGCAAAGGACCGATCACGCTCGCCACGCCGAACACCGCACCAAACAGGCCCTGGTATCGGCCACGCTCGCGCGGCGAAACGATATCGCCGACGATCGCCTGGGTTCCGACCATGAGGCCGCCTCCACCAAGGCCCTGTATCGATCGGAAAACAATCAACTCGATCATGGAATGGCTCAGTCCCGAGAGCACCGACCCGAGGAGAAAGATGAGGATTGCGCTTTGGTAGAAGATCTTGCGTCCATATTGATCTCCAAGCTTTCCCCACAGCGGTGTCGAAACCGTCGACGCGAGCAGGTACGCGACAACAATCCACGAGAGGTGCGATGCACCATGCAGATCAGCAACAATTGTCGGGAGCGCCGTGGCAACAATGGTTTGGTCGAGCGCGGCAAGAAACATCCCGAGCATCAGCGCCCCCATGACGACCAAGATGCGTCGATGCGTCAGCTGCAGTTGAGGCCCGGCGTTCGCGTCGCGCGCGATATCGCTCATCGCAATACCAAGATGAGGTCAACGAAAAATGAGGTCACAACATCCTTTCTAATGGCTCCTCTGCTCGGCGTGCGCGCGTTGCCCGCCAATTTCTCGCGCGAACTCGACCAACGAGTCGAAGAAGAGGTCCTCGAGCTGGATCGCGCGTGGATCCGCAAGAACCTTGTCGACAATGATACGCCAGGCGATGGCGGCCTCGAGAACCCCCTCAGCTTCGATTTCGAACCGGCCCGGCACTCCCTCCACCTGGGTCACAACCCGGCGGCACCGACACAGATCGGAGAGGCTGGTCGTCTCACCACGAAGGTGTCGCTGTTGCGTGAAGGCGGCCATCGATACGCGAGACGCGCATCGGGATGCCGAAGCACTCGCTCAGCAAAATATTCGTGCACACCTCGTCAATTGGCCCCGCCGCGACGGTTATTCCCTCGCGAAGCATCAGCATGTGCGAGGTCGACCGCGGAAGCTCTTCAAGGGTATGGACAACGTGCACCGTTGTTGGTGGACTCGACGAGGAGGCCAGATCATCGAGCGCCGCGATGAGTGACTCGCGTCCGGGGAGATCGACACCCAACGCAGGTTCGTCGAGCAACAGAAGTGGATGTCGCCCAAAGAGTGAACGCGCGAGCAGAATTCGCTGGCGTTCGCCCTGAGAGCACCGACCAAAGTGCTGGTCGACGATCCGGTCACATCGCAACTGGTGCAACAGTTCAACCGCGTGCGCCTCGTCGTGTGGGCTGAACGTCGACCACCAGGTTGCAAGCGTGCTGTCCCGGCCGGTCAACACCACCTCGCGCGCCGTCGCATCTCTGGGAAGTCGATCAGCAACGAGATGCCCAACGGAGCCAATGCGCTTTCTCAGCTCGCGCAGGTCGGTCCGACCAATGAGCTCTCCGAGGACATGAACCTGCCCACTCGTCGGGTGTCGCTCCGCACCGGCGAGCGACAGGAGGGTCGTCTTGCCTGCACCGTTTGGGCCAATCAGTGCCCAGCGCTCCTGCGCATTGATCTGCAAGCTGATCGGACCGAGGGTCTCGCGGCCATTCACCACGACGGTGACATTGTTGATGTCGACGACGAGATCGTCGCTCGCGGATGCGCTCACCGGGAAGACAAGTCCCGAACCTGCACGAATACCATGAACGCTCCTTGGCCATGACGTGCGGACCGTTGGGGGAGATCCGACATTCATTCCTTTCTTACTACTGACCGGTACCATCGCGGAAAGACCGCCGGATACAGATTCTTTCCGACGGTGACTCTTCGCTGCGGACTACCCTTTGACCTGCGTATATGACCGGACGCGTCAAAACCATTAGCGTCGAAGGAGCGCGCGCCGCGCGCGGTGGAGGACGAAATGACACAGGACAGCTTTGGGGCAAGGGGAACGCTCGATGTCGGCGACAGAAAATACGGGATCTATCGCCTCAGTGCCCTTGGCGATCGACACGACATCGATCATCTGCCCTATTCCATCAAGGTCCTTTTGGAGAACCTTTTACGCAATGAAGATGGCGTCAACGTGCGCGAGGGCGACATCGCCGCGCTGGCGGATTTCGCCACCAACGGCGCCGGGGAACGCGAGATCGCTTACTCCCCTGCGCGAATTCTGCTCCAAGATCTGACTGGAGTTCCCTGCGTCGTCGATCTTGCCGTCCTGCGCGATGCAGTCGAGGCGCTCGGGGGGTCCTCGGACCTTGTCAACCCCTTGGTTCCGGTCGACCTCGTGATCGACCACTCGGTGGTCGTCGACTCCGCCGGACGACCCGATGCATTTTCCATCAATGCCCGGCTCGAGGCCGAACGCAACATCGAGCGGTACCGCTTCCTGCGCTGGGGACAACAGGCTTTCTCGAACTTCCGGTTGATCCCGCCAGACATCGGCATCTGCCACCAGGTCAATCTCGAGCTTCTCTCGCAGGTCGTCTTTTGTGACAGCTCCAACAACGCGTATCCCGACACCGTCGTCGGAACCGACTCGCACACCCCGATGGTGAACGGCCTCTCGGTCGTCGCCTGGGGTGTCGGTGGGATCGAAGCGGAGGCGGCGATGCTCGGCCAGCCGATCTCGATGCTGGTTCCCAAGGTGGTCGGACTTCGCCTCGAGGGTGCGCTGCCCGAGGGGTCGACCGCCACCGATCTCGTACTCACGCTCGCAGAACTGCTGCGAAACCACGGCGTCGTCGGTAAATTCGTCGAATGCTACGGACCGGGGATCGCGAACCTTCCCGTCGAGAACCGCGCCACGATCGGCAACATGTCTCCCGAATACGGCTCAACGATCACCATCTTCCCGATCGACGAACAGACGCTCGACTATCTGCGACTCACCGGACGCGCCGAGGAGCAGGTCTCACTCGTTGAGGCCTATGCAAAGGAACAGGGCCTGTGGCACAACCCCGATATTGAGCCGGTCTATTCCGAGCATCTCTCGCTCGACCTCTCCACGGTCGTCCCAAGTCTCGCCGGCCCATCGCGTCCGCAAGACCGCGTTCCACTCAACCTCGCCAAGCCCATGTACCGAGAGGCGCTCACCAGATCACTTCCAGATGACAAGAGTTCGGAGTTCAAGGTTCCTGTCACCCTCTCCAATGGGTCCTCTTTCGATCTTGAACACGGCCGCGTCGTTATCGCCGCGATCACGAGCTGCACGAACACCTCCAACCCGCAGGTGATGATCGCCGCTGGCCTGCTTGCAAAAAAAGCTGTCGAACGCGGCGTCATCGCAAAGCCCTGGGTCAAGACCTCATTGGCGCCAGGCTCGCGAGCCGTTGTCGACTACTACGAACGGGCTGGACTCCTCCCCTATCTCGAGAAGCTGGGGTTTGGCGTCGTCGGATTCGGCTGCACGACCTGCATCGGCAATTCGGGACCCCTCGAGCCGGAGATCTCCAACGCAATCAATGAAAATGGGCTAGCTGCAGTGGCAGTGCTCTCTGGGAATCGGAACTTTGAAGGTCGCATCCACCCCGACGTCCGCATGAACTACCTCGCCTCTCCACCGCTTGTGGTCGCGTACGCACTCGCGGGCACGATGGACATCGACATCTACAATGAACCGCTCGCATTCGACCAGGGCGACAGGCCCGTCTTTCTCAGGGATCTCTGGCCGACCGCCGAGGAGGTCTCGACGACGGTGCGCGAAGCGGTCAAGACTTCGGGATTCCAAGAAAGTTACGAGGGCGTCTTCGACGGGGATGCCGGATGGCGAGCAATCACCTTCCCGACCGGAAAGCTTTACGCATGGAATGAGGATTCGACCTACATCGCGAAGCCTCCCTACTTTGACGACATGGCGATCGAGCCAGAACCACTCACCGATATCGAAGGCGCCCGCGTGCTCGCGCTGCTCGGGGACAGTGTGACAACCGACCACATCTCGCCCGCCGGATCGATCCGGACGACGAGTCCTGCAGGGACCTATCTCATCTCGCGCGGAGTCGAACCGGAGAGCTTCAATTCCTATGGTGCACGACGCGGGAACCATAACGTCATGGCCAGAGGCACCTTCGCGAATAACCGGATCCGCAACAAGATTGTTCCGGGCACCGAAGGCGGCTACAGCAGGTATCAGCCCGACGACAGCGAGGGATCGATGTATGACGTCGCCATGCGCTATCTCGAAGACGGAACCCCACTCATCATCTTGGCCGGCAAGGAGTATGGATCAGGATCGTCGAGAGACTGGGCTGCCAAGGGTCCGATGCTGCTCGGCATCAGGGCCGTCATCGCCGAGAGCTTCGAGCGCATCCACCGCTCCAACCTGATCGGGATGGGTGTGGCACCGCTTCAGTTCATCGACGGGGAATCGGCTGGCTCGCTCGGTCTCGATGGCTCCGAGGAGGTCACCATCACCGGAATTGCCGGCAGCTCCCAGGGCGGGTTGATCGGCAAAAGGGTCATGGTGCGCGCCGGTGACAAGGCCTTCGAGGCGATTTTGAGAATCGATACGCCGACCGAGGCGGACTATTTCCTCAACGGCGGCATCTTGCAATACGTCGTCCGCAAGCTCGTCGCATCCGGACGGAGCTGATTCCTGCGGACGCGGCGAATGCGACGCGCGCCAGTGAGCTGATCGCAGCGATCAAAGAAGACCCCACGCATAGCGCGCTGCTGCTCGATTTCGATGGCACGCTGACGCCGATTGCCGAAGATCCCGATGTTCCGGCGCTGACCAGCGGCGAGATCGACCTTTTGCACCGCCTCTCCATGATCCTTGGAACACTCGCGGTCGTTTCCGGTAGACCGGGAGAGTTTCTCGCCGAACGGCTCGGTCTCGAACAAGGACGCGAGAGTAGGTTGTTCGCCGTCGGACGGACGGGCCTCGACGAGGTCAATGCGCGCGGCGAGATCACGACCGACCACGAATTCGATGGGTGGGGTGAGCAGATGCACGAACTCGCAACAAAGGCGCGCGCGGCTGCGCCTCTCGCCTGGATCGAGGAGAAGGGCGTCATCCTCACCTTCCACTGGCGGCGCGCGCCACAGACAGAACAGACGCTGCGCGACGTCGCCGCGCACGCCATCGAACACGAGGGCCTCTCTTCCCGGGAGGGCAAACGGTCGATCGAGGTCTTTCCGCCTGGCCTTCCGGACAAATCGACCGTCGTCCAGGAACTCGCTGGCGCCTCACGCGTCATCGCGTATATCGGTGATGATGTCGGAGACCTCGAGGCCTACCAGGCGCTCGACGAACTCGATGCGACGAAACGAACCTTCCGCGGCTGCGTCCTTAGCGACGAGGTCCCGAGCGAAATGACGCGACGGGCAGATCTCCTTCTTGCATCGAGCACAGAGACGATTGCCCTTCTCGACGCGCTGGCCGAGGCCCTCGAGATCTGAACCACGAGCGGTCATTCCCGCTCAGACAGCAACCCTCGCCTGGTCGAGGCACCCCACAAGCCACTCGGCAGGTGCGAGAATACCCGCGCGCGCTCTCAGCACCTGTGCGCGCGACGAACGAATCGCGCGCGACAGCGTCAACGCCTCCGCGAGCGCCGCTGCCGTCTGCTTGACGTCAAATGCATCGATCCCAATCACAACGTCGCGGAGCTGTTCATAGGCACCGGCACCTGTGCTGAGGATTACCGCGCCATCACGGGTGTTGAGCACCGGAGCCTCCTTCGCGACAAGGTTCATCCCGTCAAAGAGGGGATTGACCATCAACACGTCATAGCGCCGGTACGCGGCAAGGGAGGCTGCATAGTCGGTGGCGACTTCGAAGACCACCGGCTGGTGGTCCGAAGTTCCAAAACGCGCGTTGATCGCGTCAACCTGGTGCTCGATCTCCTCCCGATAGCTCCGATACTGACCCAGCTCAACGCGCGAGAGATACGCGCGGGCATAGAAGATCACCTGCGAGCGATACTCCGGGTGATGCTCAAGGAGTTCACCAAATGCCTCAAATCCGCGAACTATGTTCTTTGTCGGCTCGAGCCGATCACTTCTCAAGATCAAGCGTTTTCCCGAAAAGCGCTCGAGTTGCCGGTCCGCTTGGAACTGGACCTCGGGGGTCGCATCCTCGCGAAGAAGGAACTCGACGTCGATACCGAGAGGACAGCAAAAGATTTCCGGCGCTTGAACCCCGAAATGATCAAGACATTGGCGAAACGATGTCGCCCAGCGATCGATATGGAATCCGCAGGCTCCGAACCCGGCCATTCCGACGAGCAACTCCCTGGCGATGTCGTGGGGAAGGCGATCGAGATCTTCAACACGGGCAAATGGCGTATGGGTGAAATGGACGGTTTTGAGATCCGATCGCGCCGCTCTGAGCATCATGCCCACAAGCGGCAGGTGATAGTCATTGACCATCACCGTCGCGCCAAACGCGGCTCGTTCGACAATTGCCTCTGCAAAAATCTGGTTGTAGCGGCGGAAGTTGGAAAATGCGGCCCTCCAGCGATCATCGAACTTTGCGGTCGCGACCTCGGTCATCGCGTGGTAGAGGAACCAGAGGGTCTCGGAGGCGATGGTCTGGTACGCGTCGTGCACGCATTGATCATCGATCAGGAGAAAGCGGAGGTCGACCCCGTCGACGAGTGATCCCTCTGCGCCCATCGCACCGACCTCGCGCTCGAGCTCTCCCGACGCACACGCGATCCATGTCGCGCCGGTTCCAGAGATTGCGCGGAGAAGGCTCGGTGCGAGACCTCCCGAAGCCTTGCCGATAACGAGTTCGCCGGCTCCGTCACGGGCGAGCGTGACTGGCCCACGATGCGTCACGATCAGAAGGTCGCTCAGGGGCGCCGAAGCTGCCCGATCAAAGGGTCGCGCGCAAAGACTCACGGCACCTATCTTCGCCGATCGACGGCACCGTCACCGCCTGAGATCCTCGTTGCGGACGCTACGCTTGTTCCGCGCCTTTTCATCGTGCGGCCAAAATCGCCGTTGAGCTGGGCGCATTGACTATTTTGGATTTTCAGTCCAAAATATGAGGAAATCATCAAGAGCGGCCGAGGGACGGGCCCTGTGAAGCCGCGGCAACCAGTAATTCGTTGACATGCCAATCTTGTCGGCGTCACCAGGTGCCAATGCCCGCGCGATGAGGAGCATCGAATGACATCTGTACTTGGATTGGCCTGCCGAGAGTGTGGGCGTCCCTATCCGGCCGAGGCGCTGCACGTCTGTGACTTCTGTTTTGGTCCTCTTGAGGTCGTCTATGACTACGAGGAGATCAGCCACAAGGTCTCGCGCGAGTCCATCGAGCGCGGTCCGCTGTCGATCTGGCGCTATCACGAACTCCTTCCGGCGCACGAGACCTCTTCGATCGATCTACGCGCTGGGTTCACTCCATTGGTACGCGCAGAGCGCCTCGCCGAGGAGCTCGGTCTCGGTGAACTCTGGCTGAAAGACGACACACGCAATCCGACGGGCTCGTTCAAGGATCGGGTTGTCGCCGTCGCGCTCGCCAAGGCGCGCGAACTCGGCTTCAAGGTCGCCTCTTGCGCGTCGACCGGGAACCTCGCAAATTCCGTCGCCGCGCACGCCGCACGTGCCGGAATGAGCGCCTATGTATTCATCCCGAGCGACCTCGAGCACGTCAAGATCGCGATGACGGCAATCTTTGACCTGAAGCTCGTCGCTGTCGAGGGTAACTACGACGATGTGAACCGCCTGTGTGCTGAGATTGCGAGCGAACATTCCGACTGGGCCTTCGTCAACGTGAATGTCCGGCCGTACTATTCGGAGGGTTCCAAGACGCTCGCGTTCGAGGTCGCCGAACAGCTCGGCTGGCGTGCCCCAGACCACGTCGTGGTGCCGGTTGGATCGGGTTCGCAGCTGACCAAGATCCACAAGGGTTTCCACGAACTCGAAAGGGTAGGACTCATCGACGATGGACACCATGTCCGAGTCTCGGGAGCCCAGGCTGAGGGATGCTCACCCGTCGCAACCGCGTTCGCCAGTGGAGCTGACCAGATCCGTCCAGTTCGTCCCCATACGATCGCCAAGTCGCTCGCGATCGGTAACCCTGCCGATGGCTGGTACGCACTCCAGGTGGTGCGCGAGACCAGAGGGGGAATGGGTTCGGTGAGCGATCCCGACATCGTCGAGGCGATCCGCCTCCTCGCGCGCACCGAGGGAATCTTCGCCGAGACGGCGGGTGGAGTGACTGTTGCGACGCTTGGAAAACTGGCACGAGAGGGCACCATCACCAAAGACGAGGTCGTCGTCGCCTACATCACCGGCAACGGCCTCAAGACCGTCGAGGCGCTTGGTGACACGGTTGGCCCGAGCGTCGTGATTCCTCCGACGCTCGAGGCATTCAGCGCATTTGAACGCGACCAAGAGGGGAACAAGTCATGAGCGTCACCATCCGCATTCCCACCCAGCTGCGCCCGCTGACCGCCGGCGAGGGCGAGATCGTCCTCGAAGCGACGACGGTCCGAGAGGCGATTGGTGCCCTCGAGGCCGCTCATCCCGGGATCGGCGAGCGGCTCCTCGACGAATCGGGCGGACTGCGCCGCTTTGTCAACCTCTTTGTTGCGGACGAGGACGTCCGGTTCCTCGAAGGGCTCGACACCCCGCTCGCTCCTGGCCAGACCCTCTCGGTCGTTCCCGCCGTCGCCGGAGGATGACGGGGTCGCAACGACACGTGCGTTCGAGACCAGCGGCGCGTCCACTGACCAGCCGATACCGCCCTCAAAATACCTGTTCAGCCCGGTGCGGTTGCAAAGTTTCCATTTGCGTGGTTACCTATTAGCACTCAACTATCGAGAGTGCTAATCACAGATCGAGTGCGGCTGTCGACCCCCGACAGCTCACCAAGGAGGAGACCGAAATATGCCGAAGCTAATTGCCTTCGATGAACAGGCCCGACGGGCTCTAGAGAGCGGCATGAACCAACTCGTTGACGCAGTAAAAGTCACGCTTGGGCCCAAGGGACGCAATGTCGTCCTCGAGCGCAAGTGGGGTGCTCCGACGATCACCAACGATGGTGTATCGATCGCGAAGGACATCGAACTCGAAGACCCACTCGAGAAGGTCGGCGCAGAGCTCGTCAAAGAGGTCGCGAAAAAGACTGATGACGTTGCGGGAGACGGAACGACAACCGCGACTGTGCTCGCAGGCGCTTTAGTGCGCGAGGGACTCCGCAACATCGCGGCAGGCGCGAACCCGATGTCGCTCAAGCGCGGCATCGAAGCAGCCGTCGAGGCAGCGGTCTCGCGTCTTGTCGAGATCTCGCATGAGGCAGATACCAAAGAGAAGATTGCACAGGTAGCTTCAATCTCCGCTGCAGACAAGGAGATCGGTTCGATGATCGCCGAGGCGATCGACAAGGTCGGCAAAGATGGCGTCATTACGGTCGAGGAGGCGCAGACCTTTGGTATGGGCATGGATCTCGTCGAGGGCATGCGTTTTGACAAGGGTTACATCTCGCCGTACTTCGTCAGCGATCCAGACCGGATGGAATCCGTACTCGAGGACCCCTACATCCTCATCTTCGGCTCGAAGATCACCGCGGTACGCGACCTGCTTCCTGTTCTCGAAAAGGTAATGCAGTCGGGCAAGGCACTGCTCATCATCGCCGAGGACATCGAGGGCGAGGCTCTTGCCACACTTGTCGTCAACAAGATCCGCGGCACGTTCAAGAGTGTCGCGGTCAAGGCGCCAGGATTCGGCGAGCGTCGCAAGGCAATGTTGCAAGACATCGCCATCCTCACCGGAGCACAGGTAATCACGGAAGACGTCGGCCTCAAACTCGAGAACGTCACACTCGACCTGCTCGGTCGGGCTCGTAAGGTCGTCGTGACCAAGGATGAGACCACGATTGTCGAGGGTGTCGGAGAAGATGCCGACATCAAGGGCCGGATCAACCAGATCAAGGCCGAGATCGAAAACACAGACTCCGACTATGACCGCGAGAAACTCCAGGAGCGCCTTGCAAAACTGTCGGGAGGCGTTGCCGTGATCAAGGTCGGAGCGGCAACCGAGGTAGAGCTCAAGGAAAAGAAGCACCGTATCGAAGATGCCGTGTCGACGACGAAGGCGGCCGTCGAGGAGGGCGTGGTTCCTGGTGGTGGCGTTGCACTTTTGCGTACGCAAAAGACAATCAACGAGATCGCCGCGAAACTCGAAGGCGACGAAGCAACCGGTGCGCGCATTGTCGCCCGGGCCGTCACCGAGCCGCTTCGACAGATCGCAATCAATGCGGGGTTCGAAGGTGGCGTCGTCGTCGAGCGAGTGCTCTCGCTTGAAAACATCCCAGATGGTCTCAACGCACAGACCGGTGATTACGAAGACCTGATCAAAGCCGGAGTCATCGATGCCACGAAGGTCACTCGCTCAGCGTTGCAAAATGCCGCTTCGATCGCCGCTCTTTTCCTCACTACGGAGTGTGTCGTGGTCGACATGCCCGAGGAGCACCATGCCCCGGCGATGCCAGGCGGAGGCATGGAGGACTTCTAGTCCGCCTTCACTGCACAATCAAGGACAACGGGGCGCGCGTCGCCCCGTTGTTCGCGTCCGGCAGTCTCCCCCTACACTTGTCCACGTGAGCACCGCGACCGAACGCGACACCAAACCCCCCGCACCCGGAGACGAAATGAACCTGCCCGGCCTGAACGTCGTTCATCTCTTTTGCGCGGTGGACGTCTCAGTCGACAAAGCAGCAATCAGGGATGCAATCGAGTCGTGCGAACAAGATGGATGCCAGGTCGTCAGCATCGCGATGCTCGGACATAAATCCGACCTCGGGGTCGTCGCTCTTTCCAACTCCGCAGAACGCCTCCGTCATCTCCAGACCGATCTCACCCGGGCGGGATGTGACATCGCTTACTCCTACGTCTCGCTTACCGAGGTATCCGAATATTCTGGCGGCGTTCCAGAATCAATGAAGATGGCGAGACTCAGGCCGAATCTTCCTCCCGAGGGGCTCTCCGCATTTTGCTTCTACCCAATGTCAAAGCGACGCCTCGAATCGGACAACTGGTATCGCCTCAACTATGAGGAGCGACTCAGGTTGATGATCGAACACGGCGTCAGTGGAAGAAGCTTCCGCGGACGTGTGCTCCAGCTCGTGACCGGGTCGACCGGTCTCGATGACTACGAATGGGGCGTAACACTGTTTGGCAAGAGCTTCGACGATCTCAAGGACTGCGTCTACCAGATGCGCTTCGATGAGGCCTCTGCAAGATACGCCGATTTCGGTGTCTTTCTCACCGGCATTGTGAAAACTCCAGACGAGGTTCTCGATCTGATTGGATCAAATTAATGAGCGTACGCCTGAAGCTGATCTTTCCCGAACAATATGTCCGCGAGCCGATCATCGCAACGATGGTGCGCGAGTTCAACGTTGAACCGAACATCCGACGTGCGAGTGTCGAGGAACACTTCGGCTGGATCATTCTCGAGCTCGGTGGAGGTGCTGACGACATCGAGCGCTGCATCTCCTGGCTCGGAGAACGCAGCATCGATGTCGAACTGCTCAACGACGTGATCGAGAGTTAGTGCTACAACACGATTCGCTCCCCGACGCGCAAACTGAAGGTGGGACTATCCCGGTCGTTCTGGATCGGGGCGGTCATGTTCTGCTACGTGCCAACCTGCACTTGATGTTCGACGCGACTCATAGAACACGCACCCGTCGGGGCAAGCGAACGGTACGTGCTCATTTACGCCAAGGCGACAGCGTTCGAGCCGCTCGCCTCCCCGCACCGTCTGCATGACATAATGACGGCAGTCATCTCGAACCGCCATCGATCAGGTCGCATTCTGTTCGATAATCGCCGGACTTGACACCACGATCGCGCTAACTCTCTTCCCCACGATGCAGATAACGCTCGATCTCCTCCGCAAGTCCATCGGTTGACAGCACCTCAGAGTCAGCTTCCTCGAATTCCTGAATCCGCTCAACATAGGCGGCAACATTTTCATCTTCTGAGAGCAACTCGTTCATTCGCATCTCATAGTCGGTCGCCTCGACCTCGAGTTCAGCCATGTCCACAAAGCGCTCCGCGAGTGTCGTTGCGACACGCGTGAGCGCGAGTGCAGCCTTGGGTGCGATCGGCAGCGAATAACAGGGAACGCTCGCCCATACCGATACCGATGGAATCTTTGCCTCGGAAAGTGCCGCACCGAGCACTCCGAGAATACCGGTCGGGCCTTCATAGTGCGACGGAGAGAGCCCATGATGGTCAACAAGGGTCGAATCATGTGCCGAGGCCGAAATGGGCACCGGTCGCGAGTGGGTTATCTCACCAAGGTAAGCGCCGAGCATGATCACGCGTTCGACGTTGAGACTCTGTGCGAGTTCGATGAATGCCTCACAGTATGTTCGCCATCGCAGCTGCGGCTCCGAGCCGCTGACCAAGATCACATCATTGCCCTGACCTCCGGCAGTGGCGAGCGAAAACGAGGTGACAGGCCATTTGATTGTACGGGTCTGATCGGAATTGAACTGAACCTGGGGACGAACTTCGGTGAAGTCAAAAAACTCCTCGGGATCGATCTCGGCAAACGGCACCGCAGACCAGGCGCGCTCGAGAAAACCCGCCGAGTACGAGGCCGCCTCCCCGGCGTCATTCCAGCCTTCGAAGGCAACGATCATCACCGCGTGGTGCAATGGGGGAACATCTGCCTCGACTTGGCGACCGGTTCTCCGGAAAAAACGACCGATCAACGGGAATCGGAGTGACCCGGTATCGGAAATTTGATTCTTTCCCCTTGGAATCGATACCTCGTTCATGCTCACAGGGCTGAGCCTAATGGCCGCGCCCGACACTTCAGCGCTGAATCCGGCAGACAATGCAAAGCCCAGAGTTACTACACTTCAGCGATGGCCGGAGATCTGATCACCATAGAACGGGTCCTCGAGCCAACCTCCGACCATGTCGAAGCGCTCAAACGCCTTCTCCCTCAACTTTCGGGTGCCACGCCGCCATCGCTTGCCGAACTTAAGCTGGTCACCTCGAACCCCGCAACATACCTGTTCTTCGCGCGACACAGCGACCTCCTTGTCGCAAGTCTCTCGCTCATCACCTTTGCCACCCCGACAGGCGTGCGGGCATGGATCGAAGATGTTGTCGTCGACTCCCCTTTTCGGGCGAAAGGAGTCGCCTCGATGCTCGTCACCCATGCCGTAAGTCAGGCAAAGCTGCTCGGCGCAGTCCATGTTGACCTCACCTCGCGACAAGAACGTGTCGAAGCAAACCGCCTCTATCGTCGCCTCGGATTCCTTGCGCGAGAGACAAACGTGTACCGGCTCAATCTGTGATCACCTTTACAAAACGACGATGACCCGATCAATAGTCCAGATCTCCTCGGGGCACTACGGCCTCCGCCGTTTCACCCACATAGCCGATGCACGCGCGAAATCGCCTGATGGATTGTTCCACGACCACAGAACGACCTGTCCGTCGACCTCCAATTCGCGACTCACGGGACAACTCCGTGTCTCTGAGTGCTCATTCGACGTCACGCTGATCGGAATCGTCTCGGTGGGGACAATGCAAGGTCGGGCCACGGCACGCCGTGAGTTGCGTCTGTGAGCATCAGCCGGCGACGATGCACCAGCGCGAGGACGTCCGTTCGACATGAATGAGAGCCGCTGAAAACTGCTCTGCCATGGGGACGTAGTAATGATCCACTTAATCGCTCGAATGCGGAACGCAACCGTGCAGGAGTTCTTGTCAACTTCGGCTGTTGGATCGATGGCGTCGAGGTTCTATCACATTGCTCTCGGTGTTCGCCGACACCCTAAGGGGCACTCGCAAAACACGCACACGGATGGTCGCTGGTATTCGTGATTTCGTGATTGAGTCGCAAAGATCGTTATTCGATGTTTGTCTTTCGAGTACGTTCGATCTTCGAGTAGAGCATTCGGCTACCGGGCTTTCGAAATGCCCAGATCGCAACCCCGACCGCGATGACACTGAACAGAGCCCCAGCCGCATAGCCGAAGCTCAGGCCATGTGCGAACCGCACAAGCGTTGCCGTGGGAAACGTCGAACCCGAATGCGCGGGTAGTTGGTCCTTCATCTTTGCCGCAGAGAATGCAATCGAACCGATCAGCGAGATACCGAGACTCGTCCCGACCTGTCGCGCGGTCGCCGTCGTCGCGGAGGCGACACCAGCGCGTTCCGGTGGCATTCCCGCAACCGCAGCATCGGTGATCGGTGTATTCAAGAATCCATTTCCGATGCCGAGTAGGGCATAACCGCAGAGCAGCAGCACAATAGAAGTTGTCGGACCAATCGTGATCGTCATCAGAATCATCGACGCAACGGCGAATGAAGTCGCCAATAATGTCGGGAGCAACGGCCCACGCGTACCAGTCATCTTTCCAGACAACGGTGCCAGCACGACGGTAAACGCAGCGAGGGGAAGAACGCTGAGCCCAGCGGCGAGAGGAGAAAACCCCCTTCCCTCCTGCAGATACAGCGTATTCAAAAAGATAAATCCACCGCTAACCATAAAGCTGATGATCGCGAGGATCACCGCTCCCGACAACGCCCGGTTCTTGAAATCCGAGAATTCGAGCAACGGCGACCGGATCCGCCGTTCGATCGAGACGAATCCGATCGCGCTCACGATTGCAACCGCGAACGCGACGAGCACCACTGGGGCAAACCAACCGCTGCCAGAGACGGTAATGAAACCATAGGTAAGCGAGAGGAGCGTCAACCCGATTGCAAACTGACCTGCTTTATCGAATCGACGAACGGCTGATGCCTTTGACTCTTGCAGGTAAAGACGCGAACCAATCAGGGCCAGTATGCCGATGGGAACATTGATCCAGAACACGCTCCGCCAGCCAAAGGCGACGACAAGCGCTCCCCCGACGAGCGGTCCCGCTGCGACTGAGATACCTGTCGTCGCGTTCCACACCCCAATCGCCCGAGCCCGGCGCACGCGTTCAGTAAATGTGTTTGCGATAATCGCAAGGCTCGCAGGCGTCATCAGCGCAGAACCGAAAGCCTGGAACACGCGAAAGTATATCAATGCATTGATATTTGGCGAGAGTGCACACGCAATTGAACCGGCGACGAAGACTATCTGTCCCACATTGAAATAGCGGAGTCGGCCGTAGCGATCACTAATTGAACCTGCGAGAAAAAGCGTGCAGGCGCGCCCGAGGACATAGGCGTCTGCGGCCCACTGAAGCGCCGGAAGGGATGCATGAAATCCGCGCTGGATCGAGGGGAGCGCCACGTTCAGCACCGTATTGTCAAGGGTCGACATGAAAAGCGATGTGCAACAGACGAGAAGGGTGAGATTTTCCTGCCTCGTCGTTGACACACCTGCTGGTTGTGGCTGGCTCGATCTCACGTTCGGTTCCCGAGTGTCCCTCTTGCCATGCCAGCTTCCGGGCGGACCGACATCCTCACTGAATCACCGAGACAAGGTATGGCTCTCCGAATGCGAGCTGTGGCTGCGCGTGAGGACACATCCTGATGGTCTAGATCGAATTCGACCTTCGACGCTAATCACCTCAAGGATGATACTCATCGCGCGGATCTTCACTTGGTTCCGATGGATCTCCCGCTCGCCAAAATCGCGAAGGAAAGAGACGAGATACATGATCGACGCGTGCCCGGCGTCTGTGTGAGACCCGCTCGAAAATCACTCTTCGGTAACGCTCTCGGCGTTTCATTCGAAGGACCTCTCTGGTCGGGTCCGCCCAGGTCTCCTTGGATCGAGCATGGGCGTCGGCGCTAGGGTTCCGGCGAGAACAGAAGGTATTGACCAGGACGTTGTCACGATCCGCATTGTCTCTTCTGGCCGGCTCTGCTAGATATTTATCGGACTTTGCCCTTGGCAGATTCCATGGTGAATGTCGTTCCGCCCGGCCTCGGCGCGTGACGACTCGACAGCGTGGTGGGACTACGGTCTTCAAAACGCGGGGCAACGCGGGAGGAGAGCAAGTCGTGACGCATTCGGACAGCACGTCGCAATCCCGTCAGATTCATGACGGACTCGAACATCCGGTCATCGACGCCGATGGCCACTGGTTGGAGGCCGTCCCAATATTTCTCGACTTTCTCCGCGATATCGGTGGTGCGTCGAGCGTCGAATCCTTCCTTACCTACCGGCATGAGCGGTGGGACGCCTGGTACACCGATTCAACCGAACAGATGCTGAGGACGAGGCGACTTCGCTCGAGCTGGTGGACATTTCCAACGAACACACTCGACCGTGCGACCGAGATGATGCCAGAGCTGCTCTATCAACGACTCGATGAGTTCGGAATCGATTACGCGGTGGTATATCCGACGCTCGGGCTCGGTATCCAGACGATCGGTGATCCCGACCTGCGCCGTACGGTTGTCCGCGCTCTGAACACGATGTCCGCGGAGATGTTCGCCCCCTATGCTGACCGATTGACACCGGTGGCGACGATCCCTGCATTCAGCCCGCAGGAGGCAATCGAGGAACTCCGCTTCTGTGTCAACGAATTGCACCTCAAGACCGCGTGGCTGCACGGCGCTATCCGCCGGCCGGTTCCCGCGTTCTTGCGCGACAGCGAGTCCGCGGAATGCCCCACATTCATTGACAATCTTGTCCTCGATAACGCGGCGAGCTATGACCCGCTCTGGAAGGAATTTGTCGACCTCGAGGTTGCAGTATCGACCCACGCGGGGAGCATGGGGTGGGGAGACCGAACGTCGCCGAACAACTACTGCTTCAACCACATCGGCCACTTCGCGCAGGCAAACCATGTGTTTGCCCGGGCACTCTTGCTCAGCGGCGTCACCTACCGATTTCCGACGCTGAATTTCGCCTTTCTTGAAGGAGGTTGCGGGTGGGCCGTGAACCTGTTCCATGACCTTGTCGCGCACTGGGAGAAACGGTCAAGAGAACCGATGCAGCGAAATCTCGACCCTCGCAACCTCGACAACGACAAGCTGGTGCAGTTATTCAAGACCTACGGAGGCCGCTGGTTCGAGGACCGGGCGGAAGAGATGCTGGAGAATCTCGATCCCTACTACCCGCAATTCTCGGCGGATCAGCTCTCCCAACAAGAATGCGGACACGAGCTCGACGACTTTGCGGCTGCACACGTTGAGAGCGTCGATGACATACGCGAACGGTTCACGAAGAACTTCTACTTTGGTTGCGAGGCCGATGACCCGATGACTGCGTGGGCGTATGACACAAGGATGTCCGCACGGCTCAAACCGATATTCAGCTCCGATGTGGGACATTTTGACGTACCCGACATGACCTCGGTACTCGAAGAGGCCTACGAGCTCGTTGATCATGAGCACCTGAACAGCTCTGAGTTCCGGGAGTTCACCTTTACCAATGCGGTTGAGCTGTACACCGGCATGAATGCAGACTTTTTCAACGGTACGGTCATCGAGCAGGCAGTACGAAACGAACTCGGAAGAAACCTTCCCCGGTCTTGACCCTCGGTTGGGCCATCGCTTGCAGGCTGGATTGGCCCTGATGCCCGAGATGATTTGGAAATTCTTCGTTGGAACCATCATGCGAAGTCAACGAGATCGAAACTGATCGTTTGAGAGAAGTGTAGGTTTCGATCATGACGATGGTGACCGTCTTCCGGAGCCGTTTACGACCAGGGGTCGAAGACTCCTACCAACGCGTCGCGGGCGAGATGAGCCAAATAGCACATGCCATGCCTGGCTTCATCGACGAGAGGTTCTATACCTCGACAGATGGCGAACGCGTCACGGTTGTCCGATTTGCCGATCGAGAGAGCCATCGCGCCTGGGCCGAGCAGCCCGACCACCTAAAGGCGCAGCAAAAGGGCCGCGACGAATTCTATTCGTGGTACGACATCTCGGTCTCCGAAGAGACCTATCACCGCAACTTCATCTATCAGAAGATGTAACCGTCCGTTTCAATCGACTCTAAAAACCCGCCAATCTCCGCTTTTTGTGGTATTTGGACCCGGTGAATTCCACGGAGGAGCGGCAGATTGCACACTTCGGGAAAACAAGCCGAGGGGTGTTTAGGACGACAGGTGGACTGAAGACATCGCCGAGATGTCTGGAGTTGTGCTCAGTTGCCCGTTTCGGCAGACGAGGGGAGGCCATTATGGGTCAGCCACGGTCGGAGAAACAGCTCAGCGTGAGCCGCCCAAAATCGACAAGCGCGGGAGTGCACGGCATTTGGGAGTCCGTACGTATTGCGCTCGCCGAGATGGGTCCAAAGCGAAGCCTGCAGACGCTCCTCAAGGTGAACCAGGCCGACGGCTGTGACTGCCCGAGCTGTGCGTGGGCCGATCCCAGTGCAGACCAGCGAAAGACGGCAGAGTTCTGTGAGAACGGGGCGAAGGCCGTCACATGGGAGACAACGCGACGTGAGGCCAATGCCGAATTTTTCGCGGCCAACGCGGTCTCTGCCTTGCGCGCGATGGACAATCACTCACTCGAACACTTCGGCAGGCTCACTGAACCGATGTATCTTGCCCCCGGCGCGACGCACTACACGCCAATCTCGTGGGGGGACGCATTCGCGCTCACGGCACGTCACCTGAAGGAGCTGGCTGATCCCAACCGGGCGGTCTTTTACACGAGCGGCCGGGCAAGCAACGAGGCGGCTTTTGTCTACCAGTTGCTGGCGCGTCGTGTCGGTACGAACAATCTGCCCGACTGTTCGAACATGTGCCACGAGTCGAGTGGTGCGGCGCTCAATGAGACAATCGGTATCGGAAAAGGAGCCGTCACACTCGACGACATCACCGACCATGCCGAATTGATCATGATCGTCGGCCAGAATCCCGGAACCAATCATCCCCGAATGTTGAGTGCGCTCGAAACCGCCAAGCGACGCGGCGCGCGGATCATTGCCATCAATCCGCTTCCCGAGGCGGGATTTGGCCGATTTCGCAACCCACAGACTCCACGAGGCCTGGTTGGACCCGGAACCGTCCTTGCCGATCGGCTCGTCCCGGTACGTGTCAACGGAGATCTCGCACTCTTCACAGCGATCAACCGCATCTTGATCGAACGCGAAGATGCGCGCCCAGGAACCGTACTCGACCACGATTTCATCGACACCTATTGCGATGGCTTCGAGGCGATGGCGGAGGCATCGCGGGCGCTTGACTGGGCCTCCCTCGAGTCACTCAGCGGTGTGGACCGACAGACGATTGAACGATGTGCCTCCGAGGTAATTGCTGCAAAAAGTGTTGTCGTCTGCTGGGCGATGGGCCTTACACAGCACCGCAGCGCCGTCGCAACCATCCGGGAGATCGTGAATTTTCTCTTGCTGCGCGGAAATATTGGACACCCGGGAGCGGGGCCTGCTCCAATCCGCGGGCATTCCAACGTGCAAGGTGACCGAACGATGGGTATCTGGGAGAAAATGCCCGAGACATTCCTCAACGCCTTGCGCGATGAATTCGAATTCAATCCGCCGCGCGATCACGGTTGGGATACGGTCAATACGATCCGCGCGATGCGCGATGGAAAAGTCGACGTATTCTTCGCGCTCGGAGGGAATTTCGTGGCGGCCGCACCAGACAGCGAGGTCACCGAGACTTCGATGGCGAAGCGCAAACTCACCGTCCATGTCGCGACAAAACTGAATCGATCACATCTGTGCCACGGAACCGAAGCACTTATCCTCCCCTGCCTCGGCCGAACAGAGATCGATGTCCAGGCAAGTGGGCCCCAGTTTGTGACGGTCGAAGACACAATGAGCATGGTGCATGCCTCCCGCGGGACACTCGCACCCGGATCTGCGCAGTTGCGAAGCGGAATATCCATCATCGCGAATCTTGGTCTCGAGCTCTTTGGGGAAGATATCGGGTGGCGCGAGATGGGCGACGACTATCGAACGATCCGGCAGCACATCGCCAACGTGATACCGGGTTTCCAATCCTTCGAAGAGCGGGTCTCGCGTGCCGGTGGCTTCATGTTGCCCCGCGGACCGCACGACTCTCGCACCTTTGCAACCGCGACCGGAAAAGCGCTTTACGGTCAATCACCCAAGCGCCGTTGAGGTTCCGAAGGGATATTTGCTCTTGCAGACCGTCCGGTCGCACGACCAGTTCAACACGTCCGTATACGGACTGGATGATCGATATCGGGGAATCAAGGGAGGGCGACAGGTCGTCTTCGTCAACGACGAGGACCTCCGGTCATACGGCCTGAGTGACGGAGATTACGTCGATGTCGTCAGTGTCTTCTCCGACAAAGAACGACGAGTACGCAACTTCCGCGCGGTCAAATATCCAATTACACGCGGCTGCGCGGCTGCATACTTTCCCGAGGCAAACGTTCTCGTACCACTTGACAGCACGGCGGAGCTAAGCAATACCCCCGCCTCCAAATCGGTGGTCGTTCGCCTCGAACCGTCGCTTCGCCCGAGTGTTGTGTCTCTCTAGCAAATCTCACCTCGACGCACACTAATCAGTTACGAACCGCGCCCGTTGCAACTTGCGCGAACTTACCCGTGGTTTTCGATCTCGATCCGTTGTCTGCCAGAATAAATGACGCAGTTCGCGCCACGCAGAAACCCGACGAGCGTCATTCCCGCGTCTTTGGCAAGTTCAACGGCGAGGCTCGTGGCGGCAGAGACAGCTGCGATGACTGGCACCCCGGCTCGAAGCGCCTTCTGGACAATCTCAAACGATACGCGCCCCGAGACCATGAGCACGGACTCAGAGAGTGGAAGCCTTCCCTCGAGCATTGCCCAGCCCAGCACCTTGTCCACGGCGTTGTGCCGACCGACGTCCTCACGGATACAAAGCAGCGCGCCGCTCGAATCGAACAGCGCGATCCCGTGCACTCCTCCCGTCTCACGGAACGCCTCTTGCCTGGACTGGAGAAGGTCCGGAAGGGTCGAGAGAACGTGAAACGGGATTATCGGCCCCGCTCCAAGCTCCGGATGACCGGCGAGGTGAACCGCGTCGATTGAGGCGGAACCACAGATACCGCAAGACGAAGAGGTCATTACCAGTCGCTCGATGCTCGCGCGTCCCGGCAAACCAAGAAGTCGGACGGTCACAACATTGAACCGCTGTATCGCATCGGGATCCTCACTCAGGCAATAGGCGATATCGCGGATCTGTGCCTTTGAGTCGATCACTCCCTCGGAGAGCAAGAATCCTGCGACGAGTTCAAAGTCATGTCCCGGAGTCCTCATCGTGATCGAAAGCGTCGTCTCCTGATCGAAATGCGCGAGGCGGATCTCGAGTGGCTCTTCGATTGCCAGCCGGTCGCTCTTGTGGACAAGTTCGCCATCTCTTAGAGCATGGACCGTTGCCGCCGAGGTCGGAGTCCGCCTACCCGTCACGGACACCGATGCCTTCGACCGGCCTCCGGAAACCGTTCGGTCAACGCTCAGCCTCGACAACGAGTTCGTCACGAATCTTCTCGGCGATCGCGAGCGCC
>Ga0307373_10002473_pt1 | contig 33282 bp, 27 predicted proteins | sample OX2MG_FD_202534 | JGI IMG/M metagenome (GOLD analysis project Ga0307373, IMG submission 202534) | Soil microbial communities from Risofladan, Vaasa, Finland - OX-2 | ecosystem: Environmental > Terrestrial > Soil > Coastal area > Acid sulfate soil | place: Finland: Risofladan, Vaasa | collected...
CATCATCCAGCAACACCAAAGCGCGCCTGCGCCGGTCCTCCAGAAGATCGGCGCTCCCCTTCAGCCTGGGCATAGCTCTTCTGTACCTCAATACCTATTATTGCATTCTTTATACAGAGAGCAATAGGAGGTCGCTTGAAAGCCCTCATACACTCTGCGTTGGTGCTGGGGCTTGCCCTTGGTGCCCTTCCGCAGGCCCGCACGCAAACGCTGCCCAGGGTCCGCATTCAAAACGGGGCATCTCAGTTGATTGTCGATGGCAAGCCGTTTCTCATTCTGGGCGGCGAGCTGGGCAATTCCTCGGCAGGAACTGCTGCGCAGGCCGACTCCATTCTTCCCCGCCTCGCGCGCCTCCATCTGAATACCGTGCTGATGCCCGTTGCCTGGGACCAGTTGGAGCCGGCGGAAGGTCACTTCGATTATTCGATTCTCGATCACTGGATTGCGGTCGCGCGCCAGCAGCATATGCACCTTGTGCTCCTCTGGTTCGGCAGCTGGAAGAATGCTTTCTCTGAGTACGCACCCAAATGGGTCTTGTCGAATACCAGGCGCTTCCCGCGCGAAGTCTCCGCCGACGGCCAACCGCTCGAAATCCTTTCGCCGCTCGGTGAGCAGACCGCGAAGGCCGACGCCATCGCCTTCGCCATGCTGATGCGACATCTGCACGACGAGGACTCGGCGCAGCAAACGGTGCTCATGATCCAGGTGGAAAACGAAATCGGCTGCCACTGCCTGGGCGGGCGCGACCGCTCCGCGCTGGCCAACCGGCTCTTTCAGCAGCCCGTGCCCGCGCCGCTTCTGCAGGCGCTTCGAGCACATCCCAGCGCGTGGCCCGCGCCCGCCACGCACCCCGACGCCGCCGGACACACCTGGATGGATGTCTTCGGCGACCGAGCGGATGAAGCCTTCATGGCGTGGTTCTACGGCCGCTTTGTCGACGAGGTTGCCGCGGCCGGCAAGCGCGAATACGACCTTCCCCTCTATATGAACGCGGAGCTTCCCGCGCCCTTCGAGCGGCCCGGCGAGTATCCCAGCGGTGGGCCGTATCCCATCGAGCAGGTCATCTATCGCGCCGCCGCGCCTTCCATCGATTTCTACGCGCCGGACATTTACTGGCCCGACTTCGAGCATTGGGTGGAGGACTATCAGGCGCAGGGAAATCCCGCCTTCGTCCCTGAAGCGCGGATTGATCTGGCACCCTATTACCCGCTTTACATCTTTGGCGAGGCGCGCGGCTTCGGCTACTCGCCCTTCGCCGTGGACTCGCTGCCGGAGAATGGCGCGCCGGACCAGCTCTCCACGCAAATCGCCGACGGATATCAGGCGCTTAGCGAGCTGACTTCGCAGATTCTGCAGGCGCAGCAGAACCACACCATCCGCGCCATGGTGCTGCATGCCTTCAGTCCGCGGCCCGCGCGCACGCTGGCTCTGGGCGGTTTCCTCTTCCGCGCAAGTCTGGCCCGCAGCTGGCCCTCCAACAAGCTTGCCTCGAACAATGGCGCAATGCTGGTGATGCAGATTACCCATGATGAGTTCTACGTTCTCGGCAGCGGATTGCGCGTGAACTTCCTGCGCGATCCGGATACTGACAATCGCGTCGCCGGCATTGCAAGCATTGAGCAACTTGCATACCAGAATGGCAAGTGGATCGCCACGGATGTGCTGAACGGCGACCAGAGCGACCAGGGGCGCGGACTGCTGATGGACGCGCACGTATTCCAGGTGTATCGTGTCCGGCTCTACACCATTCCCCAAGGCGAATAAGCGTCTGATCGGGCTTCGCTCCGCACCCATTCGCTATGCTGTCTGCATGAAGAAGCAACGGCGTTTCCGCGTCTGTTCCCTCTGCCTGTTTCTCACGCTCTTGGTCGCGAGCATCCCCGCTCGCACGCACGCGGAGACTTCGCCTCCTCGCCATTCCTTTGGAATTGCAGGGCGGCAGTTTCTTCTGGACGGCAAGCCATTCGAAATCATCTCCGGCTCCATGCATTACACGCGGATGCCGCGGGCGCGTCGCGGCGAGGGCGCGCGCAATTCCATGCAGCGCCGCTTCCGTCAGGGGTTCATGAAGGGCCCAGAGATTAAGGGTGGCGGCGGATCTGGAATAGAGAGCACGCCGAGCGCTCCTGACTGCCGAATCGCGCAAAGAACGAATGACTGCAGAGCGGGTGCGCCCACTCTTACAATTCAACCGCGGATATGGGAATTCGGGTCACTGCTGAACGCTCGATATCTACGTCACCGCGTTTTTCTTGGTTCGGACTCAAGGTGACATTTCGAGAATGCGCGGCTGAATCTGTTCGGTCGTATGGGCTATCGACTCTAAGAGAAAAATGCATCCGGTGCTTCGATGGTTACGGGGATATGCACGTGTCTTTGTTCGCGAAATAGTGTCCGATGCCCATCCCGCACATTTTTCTCAACGAGCAATTTGTTAGCGCATCACCCAATCGAGTTGTTTGTAGGATAGACAAATCCTATGCGGGGCAAATTGGAGCCCGAGCCGTGGACGAATCTTTGAATGAAGGATGAGTTGATCCGGTCGGGGTGGGTTCCGATAGACTGCTATAGGGCAGGAGTTTCTCGCTATTGAGGGATTTTCGAGGATATGACAGATATATCTGACACAATTCTGGTCACCGGCGGTGCAGGGTTTATTGGGTCCAACTTTGTGTTGCACTGGATCGAGCGGACCGGCACCAACGTGGTCAATCTAGACTTGCTGACGTACGCAGGAAATCCAGCGAACCTTGCGGCGCTTGAGGGCGATCCCAGGTACCGGATGGTGCGCGGCGATATTTGTGATCCCGAATTGGTTGCTGGGCTGTTGCACGAGCACAAACCCAGAGCGATTGTTCATTTTGCGGCGGAAAGCCACGTGGATCGCTCGATTACCGATCCAGGCGCATTTATCCGCACGAATGTGCAGGGTACCTTTACGCTGCTGGAGCAGGCCAAGAAGTACTGGTTGCAGCTTGACGCATCCGAGAGGCCAGCATTCCGCTTTCTCCACGTCTCCACCGACGAAGTCTATGGATCCCTGGGCCCGGATGATCCTGCCTTCTCTGAAACGACAGCCTATGCGCCGAACAGTCCTTACGCCGCGTCGAAAGCGGCTTCTGATCATCTCGCGCGGGCGTACCACCACACCTATGGATTGCCGGTGCTCACGACGAACTGCTCAAACAACTATGGGCCATTCCAGTTTCCTGAAAAGTTGATTCCGCTGATGATTCTGAATGCCCTAGAAGGCAAACGGCTTCCCGTGTATGGCGACGGTAGTAACGTGCGCGATTGGCTGTTTGTGGAAGATCACTGCCAGGCCATTCGCGCCGTCCTCGACAGGGGCCGCGTGGGAGAGACTTACAACATCGGCGGCAATAGCGAAAGGAAGAATCTGGACGTTGTGACAGCGATCTGCGATCTGGTGGATGAATTGCGGCCCGATCCCACGCTCACACCTCGGCGGAACCTTATCACTTTCGTGACTGACCGCCCCGGACACGATCGCCGCTACGCCATCGATGCCTCGAAAATCAGTCGTGAGCTTAGTTGGCGGCCGGCGGCCGAGTTTGTGAGCGGTCTGCGCAGAACGGTAGCATGGTATCTCGAGCACAGCGGCTGGGTGCAGGATGTGCGCACGGGTGCGTACTTGGATTGGATTCGGCAGAACTACGAGGAGAGGCATCCGCGATGAAAGGTATCATTCTTGCGGGCGGATCAGGAACCCGCCTTTACCCGGCAACGCATGTCGTATCAAAGCAGCTGTTACCGGTTTATGACAAGCCGATGATCTATTACCCGCTCACAACTTTAATGTTGGCGGGACTTCGCGACATACTCATCATTTCTACACCCCAGGACACGAACCGGTTTGCGGAGCTTTTGGGCGATGGGGGCCGCTGGGGCATCAACTTAAGTTATGCAATCCAGCCCAGTCCGGACGGTCTGGCGCAGGCTTTCCTGATTGGGCGAGATTTTGTCGCCGGTGATGCGTGCGCGCTGGTTCTTGGCGACAATATCTTCTACGGTCAGTCGTTTTCAGCACATCTGCAACGCGCAGCCGCGGTGAAGCGAGGAGCCGTTGTTTTCGCCTATCCGGTGCAGGATCCGGAGCGGTACGGTGTTGTGGAGTTTGATGCAACGGGCCGCGCAATCAGTATTGAAGAAAAGCCGAAACTTCCCAAGTCTCGTTACGCCGTCACCGGCCTCTATTTCTATGACAGCGAAGTTGTCAATCTTGCCGCCTCGCTCAAGCCATCGGCCCGTGGCGAGTTGGAGATCACCGACCTGAACCGGCTCTATCTGGAAGCTGGCAGCCTAAAAGTGCAGGTGATGAGCCGCGGTATGGCCTGGCTCGATACCGGAACACATGATTCGCTTCTCGAAGCCGGCCTCTTCGTCCAGACCATTGAACGGCGGCAGGGATTGAAGATTGCCTGCCCCGAAGAGATCGCCTATCGTCTCGGTTACATTACTGCCGAGCAGCTCGAAAAACTGGCTCATCCCGTGAGCAAAAGTGGCTATGGTCAATATTTACTAGCTCTGCAAAACGAACCGCAGTTTGCGACAAAGATGGACGATCTATGAAGGTAGCTGAAACAGCCTTGCCCGGCGTACTTGTGGTTGAACCGAGCATATATCAGGACAGCCGTGGCGCCTTTTGGGAAACATGGAATCAGCGCAGCCTCGCTGAGGCTGGACTACCGTCGATCTGGGTACAGGATAATTTCTCTGTCTCCAAAAGAAACGTCGTTCGAGGCATCCATTACCAGGTGATCCAACCACAGGGGAAGCTGGTGCGTGTCACACATGGCGCCGCACTGGATGTCGCCGTCGACCTGCGCCGCAGTTCTCTCACGTTTGCCAAGCATGTCGCCGTGGAACTGACCGGGGAGAACGGCCAGATGCTGTGGATTCCCGAGGGCTTCGGTCACGCCTTTCTTGCTCTCAGCGACGTTGTAGGCTTTGCCTACAAGGTCACAAACTACTATTGCCCGGCCGGCGAACGGACCATCGTGTGGAACGACCCGGATCTGGGAATTTCCTGGCCAATTGGCCCGGAAGACGCCGTCGTCTCAGAGAAGGATCGCAAGGGCGCGACCCTCAGTGCAGCGGAGGTTTTTGCGTGAGCAGCCGACCGCGCATCCTCATCGTTGGCGCCACAGGGCAGATCGGATGCGAATTAGAGCGCAGCTTTGCCGATGCGGGTGAGATGATTGCATGCAGTCGCAGGACGTTGGACCTGACCGCGCCGGATCAGGTGCGCGCAACAGTCCGTAGCGCCTCGCCAGACGTCATCCTCAACGCTGCGGCATACACGGCCGTGGACCGCGCCGAGTCCGAACCGGAACAGGCTATGGCTGTCAACGGGCACGCTCCCGGCATTCTGGCCGAAGAGGCTCTGCGTGCAGGCTCTTTGCTTGTACACTACTCCACCGACTATGTCTTTGACGGATCGAAAGCAAGTCCGTGGGTCGAGACGGACACGCCGAATCCCCTGAACGCGTATGGAGCAAGCAAGCTGGTCGGGGAGAAAGCCATAGAGCAGGTGGGCGGCAGGTATCTAATTTTCCGGACGAGCTGGGTCTACGGTCCCCGCGGCAACAATTTCCTTTTAACGATGCTCCGGCTCGGCCGCGAGCGCTCGAGCCTCAACATCGTGGATGACCAGATTGGCGCGCCCACAAGCTCCATTCAGCTTGCCGACGCCACGCGCAGTATCGTCGGCGGCGTGCTAGACGGTCAATTCGGCGCAACGCTGGATTGGACAGGCCTCTACCACATGACCTGCAGTGGTTCGGTTTCCTGGTGCGGGTTTGCGCGGGCCATCTTTGCGCGCGCACAGGTGCAATTGGGTGCGAAAGCGCCTGATGTAAATCCGATTCCTTCCAGAGACTACCCGACTCCAGCCCGACGACCCCATTACTCGGTCCTCTCCAACGAGAAGCTGAACACACGCTTCGGCCTGCATCTCCCTCCGTGGGAGTCCGCACTGGATGAAGTGATATTTAGCCTAGCCGTGCAGCAACAGCGTGGCTAAGGTCCAAATTGTGTGCTGCCAACGGCCGCGAGCCGTTGAGGCAACTTGAATTCAAATCGGCTCAAGCTTGCCGCACCACTCACGAGTGTACGGATTGTTCCAAAAGCGTCACGTACCTTGAAACAATGTCTGGCCATTGATAGTTCATTCGAGCTCGTTCCCGCGAGGCCTCCCTGTATTGGGCTATTTCGCTATCTTGCTGCTCTGCGCGTTCGATCACTCTTGTTAGCTCACCGGGGCTTGCAAAATAGAGTCCACAAGACCCCAGCGTCTCGCGGTTAAAGGGATTATCGTGTGCGAAGATGAGGTTGCCACATCCCATCGCCTCGAGCAAAGACGGGTTCGTTCCCCCGACGCTGTGACCGTGTAGATAGGCAAAGCAGTGATATCGCAGGCTGTTCAGCTTGGGCTCGTCGTACACCGTTCCAATCATCCGAATGCGGGGATCCTGGATGGTTCGAAGCTGAGCCACATACTGAGTATCCGCGAGATGATTGCCTACCACGATGAGTTGCTTAATGCTTTTGGATTGTCGAAATGCCTGAAGAATCTCGAGCACATGGTTTTCAGGTTCGAGGCGGCAAACGACGAGATAGTACTCTTTTGCGGAAAGGTCCCACTCGGAAAGCGGCCCCGTCGGGGGAGGAACTTCAATCACCTCGCAGCCATAAGGGATCACTGTGCATGCGGAGAGTTTGCCGTGACGGCTTGCGAGGCTCGTCGCGATCGCTTCTGCATCTGCGATCACGCGATTGGCGGCGTGAATGGACGACCACTCCATTAAGCGGAAGTACGTCTTCGCCACAAGACCCCACTTGGCGCGCGCCCATTCCAGCCCATCCGGATTGATCCAGACCTCGGTATTCCACAGCCGGGGAATCAGACAGAACGGGGCAACTCCATAGCCCAGCATATATACAACGTCGTAGCCCTTGTGTGCCGCCCACAGGCATCTCAGGTCGTAGAGGATCGTCTGAAGAGGACCGAGTGAAGGAGCGGAACAGTAGCGTAGCTTCACGCCTTGATAAATATCGGGCGCAGAGGATTCGCCGGCTTCGCAGAAGACCGTTACATCGAACACGCGCTCGGAACATCTGCTGGAAGGGATTCTTCTGATCGCCATGGCGGCGGTGCTGAGCGGGGCCGAAAGCTGGAACGATATTGCAGATTACGGCGAGGACAAGCGGGAGTGGTTGAAGACATTCTTGACACTTCCGTCGGGCATTCCGTCCCACGATACGTTCAACCGGGTGTTTGCGGCGCTGGACCCGGAGGAGATGGAACAGGGTTTCGTGACGTGGGTTTCGTCGATCGCTAAATTGACGGCCGGCGAAGTGGTGGCCTTTGACGGCAAGACGCTGAGCGGCACGCGTGAGGCGGGCAAAAAGGCCTTGGTCCACATGGTTTCGGCGTGGGCCAGCGCCAACAACCTGGTGCTGGCGCAGCACAAGGTTGACGAAAAATCCAATGAGATCACGGCCATTCCCAAGCTGTTGAACGCACTTGAGTTGACAGGCACCGTGGTGACCGTCGATGCGATGGGCTGCCAGCGCAAGATCGCCAGCTTGATCGTCGCCAAGAAGGCCGACTACGTGCTGGCGGTCAAGGATAATCAGGGCCTGCTGGCCGAACAGGTCCGAGAATCGCTTCTGTTGTTGACCTCCGACGCGGTCAGCGAAGAAATCGACTGCGGCCACGGGCGCGTCGAGCAACGCCGTTGCTCGATGATCGCCGACCTGAGCATGGTCGAGAAGGCTGCGGAATGGGCATCGCTGCGGGGGTTGGTGCGCCTAGTACTACTGTGTTATAAAGTGGATACCTCATGTTTGATTGAGCTGGCGGGGGAGATTGTTGGGTAGTACGTTGATGGAATGAGCCTTCGCCAACTGGACTTCTCCCGTCAGGCGGGACGCCTCCAGTGCTATCTGGATGGCCTTACGGAAGCCGCCGGACATGCTGATCGCAGGGCCCCCATGGAGAACTACACCAAGGGACTTATGCTGCCGATCGAGCGCAAGAGCGTGGAGCCGATGGCCGCACGTCTGGCTCCCGGCAACGTGCGCCAGATGCACCAGTCGTTGCATCACGTCGTTGCCGATGCGGCCTGGAGCGATGACGCGCTTCTGAAACAAGTTCGCAGTCAAGTGCTGCCTGCTATGACGCGAAGACATGCATTGGCAGCCTGGATTGTGGATGACACGGGATTCCCCAAGAAGGGTACTCATTCGGTTGGAGTCGCCCGCCAGTATTGCGGGCAGTTGGGCAAGCAGGACAACTGCCGAGTGGCGGTGAGTGTATCGCTTGCCACCGAAGAAGCGAGTATTCCCGCGGCGTACCGGCTTTATCTTCCCGAGGTGTGGGCGAACGACAAGGAGCGGCGCAAGGAAGCTGGCGTACCCAAGGAGATAAGTTTCCAGACCAAGCCGGAGATTGCGCTTGGGCAGATCCGTTCGCTGGTCAACGAGGATGTGCCGCGCGGCGTGGTGCTGGCTGACGCTGCCTACGGCGACGATAACGGATTTCGCGAAGGACTCGTATCGCTGGGGCTTTCCTACGCGGTTGGCATCAAATCTTCGACCACACTTTGGCCCCCGGGCATCCTGCCACTGCCGCCCCGGCCGAAGGGCAAGATGGGCCGTCCGCCACGGCTACTGCGGAGGGATGAAAAGCATCAGCCGCTTACTGCGAAAGAACTTGCCTTGTGCCTGAGCGCCGTCGACTTGCGCAAGGTGAGTTGGCGTGAGGGAACACGCGGCATGATGCGTTCACGGTTCGCCGCCATTCGTGTTCGCGTAGCCCATCGCGACTACTGGCGCAAGGAACCGCATCCGGAGCAATGGCTGTTGATCGAGTGGCCGGCAGGGGAAAAGGAGCCAACGAAATATTGGCTGTCGAATCTGCATGCGGCGATCACGCTGCGCAAACTCGTTGCCATCGCCAAACTGCGCTGGCGCATCGAGCGCGACTACGAAGAACTGAAGCAGGAGCTTGGCCTGGGACATTTCGAAGGCCGGAACTGGCGCGGCTTTCATCATCATGCAACTTTGTCGATCGCGGCCTACGGCTTCCTGGTTTTGGAGCGGTGCCATTTTCCCCCCTCAGGCAACTCGCGGCCACTCCAAGCAGCCAACATCCAGATTCACGTACCCCGAGTGCAATCCGACTACACGCCCCGAGGCGCTGCCCCTGCGCACAGAACGGCATAATCCTCAATCCATTGCCACCCTGCGCCGTCAGATCGCAACACACCTCGTCCGATCTCTGCCGCGATGCCCATGCTGTCTGTGCAGATTCTTGTAACACAGTAGTACTAAGGGATACGTTTTGCGCGGGCAAGGTCAGGCAGTGGTGCGCAGTGGGCCGAGATGCCGGCCAAATATCCGCCGTATCAGACCTGCCATCGGCGCTTCCAGCAGTGGATACGCGAGGGCAGGCTGGTTGAGTGCTTGCGGCTGCTGGCCAAGGATCTGCATGCGCGAGGCAAGCTGAATCTGGATGAAGCGTTCGTGGATGCGACATTCACGAGCGCCAAAAAGGGGGCTTCGCAGTCGGCCCGACCAAGCGGGGCAAGGGGACCAAGATCATCGCTATCGCCTCTGGTGACGGTCTTCCTCTCGCCGTTGCTATCGACAGCGCTTCACCTGCCGAATGCAATCTTGTGGAAGCTGTTCTGGCCGGATGCTTCCTCGACGAGGTGCCCGAAAGACTGATTGGCGATAAGGCTTACGACTCGGACACGCTCGATCAGATGCTGGCCGATGATTATGGCGTTGAGATGATCTCCCCCCACCGATCCAACCGGAAACAGAAGACCCAGGATGGCCGACCGCTACGGCGCTACCGGCGCAGATGGAAGATCGAAAGAGTCTTCGCATGGATGCAGAACTACCGCCGACTCGTCACGCGATGGGAATACCACATCGAAAACTTCCTCGGCTTCGTACAACTCGGATGCCTTCTCATGCTCCTCAGACATTTATGAGATGGCTTCTAGAGAGCGAGCGTTACCACAAGGCCACGGGCAAGACCGAGCGCAAAACTCGCTACTATATCACCAGCCTCAAGCCCGATGGGGCGCGGCTGAACCGGGGGCTCCGCCAGCACTGGGGCATCGAAAACAAGCTGCACTGGGTCCTGGACGTGGGCTTTGGCGAAGACCTGGACCGCAAGCGAGCAGGACACGCCGCGCAAAACTTCTCGCTACTCAACCGCATCGCACTGAACATGCTCAAACAGGACACCACCTTCAAACGCGGCATCAAGGGAAAACGTCTCAAGGCCGCATGGAACCACCCCTACCTACTGAAATTACTGGGGATTTGATATGCGTCGGCCCTGGGCCTATTCCAGTTTTCCTCGACGGACATCAGTGAAGGCTATTTAATAGTATAATCTGACAGTTACAACTGGCCCGGATCGAACAACCTCCCTCAGCCGATTATGAATGATCGCATGATGATGAGAGAGATTATGATTTCGGCCGATCTCGGAAAGGAGTCTCGTAATAGCCTTTATGACCTCTCCGTTGCGGAAACTGAAAGCCGATAGCAAATATAACCGCAAACTCCGCATCGCGCTGTTGGGAAGCCGCGGCGTTCCTCATACTTATGGCGGGGCAGAAGCGTTTTATATCGAATTAGCACCCAGGCTGGTGCAACGAGGGCACGAAGTCATCGTGTACAACCGCAGCAGCCTCTACAAGGAAAAGCCGACACACTATAAGGGAGCACGGCTCATCTACACCGGAAGCATCGAATCAAAAAGCCTCGGCTCCATCACGCATGCTTTCTCATCTATGCTAGACGTCATTTTCCGAAAGACAGACGTAATCCTCTGCGTCAATTCGGGGGTGCTGCCCCAGCTTCTGATTCCGCGCTTGCTTGGAAAGCGTGTATGTGTCAACATGGACGGCCTGCAGTGGAAGCGGGATAAGTGGGGAACCTTTGCCAAGAAGTATCTCTACTGGAATGCCAAGATCGCCAAGAGAATCTGCCCCAAAGGGATTATCACCGACGCCTATGAGATGCATCGCGTCTACATGGACGAATTTCAAACGGCCTCGGCCTGCATCACCTACGGCGCGAACATTGAGATGAGTGAGAATCCGCAGATTGTTACCCAATACGGACTAAATCCCGGGGAGTACTACCTAATCGCAAGCCGCATGGTGCCTGAGAACAACGCGGACCTGATCATTGATGCGTTCAATCGCACTAAAACGCGGAAATTGCTGGCGATTGCAGGAGGGGAAAACTACAAGAGCAAGTTCGTTGAAAAAATCAAGCGCATGGCTGGGCCGCGTGTGAAGTTTCTGGGGCACATCTCAAACCTGGACCACGTCAAGGAACTGCACTGCTGCTGCTACGCCTACTTGCACGGGCACATGCTCGGCGGGATCAATCCGGCTATGGTGAAAGCATTAGGATACGGTAACATGATCTTGGCCCTGAACACCCTGTTCAATTACGAAGCTGTGCAAGACGCTGGCATCCTGTTTGAACTCGACTCAGAAGACCTGCGAGTGAAGTTGCAGTACATCGAGGATAATCCGGCTGTGGCCGTCGCATATCGCCTGCGGGCGCCCGAGCGCATTCGTGAGTCATTTACGTGGGATCACATTGTGGATCAATATGAAGAGTTTTTTCTCCAACTCGCGGCTGGCGATGATCCAACACGAATCCACTCCACGGTGGCTGACGCGGACAATTTTGCCGCAAAACTCGCCCTAGAGCAAGCGGCAGGTCTTGCCGCCAGAATCAGTCTCTACAGTGCGAATTCTGCAGCCAAGCCACGGGTATGAAGAGCAGTAGCCTTATTTTAGGGAGATCATCTATGCCTTTGGAATTTGAAAGATCGTATATCGGTGGGGACGTTGTGGTGATCAAACCGGTCGTTCTCGGAGACGATCGAGGCTTTTTCATGGAAACCTACCGCCAAGACAATTTTCGTGATTTGGGACTGCCCACCGAATGGGTTCAGGACAATCATTCACGCTCATCGAAGGGCGTGCTGCGCGGACTTCATTTCCAGTGGGATCCGCAGATGGGTAAGCTGATGCGAGTGACCCGCGGTGCGGCATTTCTGGTTGCTGTCGATATTCGCAAAGGCTCGCCAACACTTGGCCAGTGGTTCGGGATGGAAGTTACTGCGGAGAATAAGAAACAAGTGTATGCTCCCTACGGGTTTGCTCGTGGTTTCTGCGCCTTAACCGACGAGTGCGAAGTTCAGTACAAGTGCACGGGGATATACAACTCGCAGGCAGAATCCGGGATTTTCTACAAGGATCCGGGAATCGGAGTCGAGTGGCCGCTCGATGATGTGCAGGTTTCTGGAAAAGACGCCAAGGCGCAATCTCTGCGGCAATGGCTTGTTTCGCCGCTTTCTGACAATATCATCTATCAACCCAAATCAGCCGTTCTTGAGGGAGCGAAATAAGATGCGTATACTCATCGCTGGCGGTGCCGGATATGTCGGTTCCGCGTTGATCCCACAGCTTTTGGATCGCGGTTGCAAAGTTGACGTCGTCGATTTGTTCTGGTTCGACAATCATCTACCAAGCGATGTCGGTATTCTCCAAAAAGACATCTTTGATCTGGCGGTATCCGACCTCGCCGGTTATGACCAGGTTGTATTTCTGGCAGGTCTTTCAAATGACCCAATGGCTGATTTTTCACCTGCCAAGAATTTCGTTTTCAATGCGTCAGCCCCAGCTTATCTGGCCTACATTGCTAAAAAAGCAAAGGTAAAGCGCTACGTCTACGCGAGTTCGTGTTCGGTCTATGGATATACCGAGAACCAGCTTTTTGATGAGGAGAGCCCAGTCAGTTCGTCTTACCCATATGGCATTTCGAAGCTTCAAGGCGAGCAAGCGGTAATGCAGATGGTTGATTCGGACTTTTCAGTGATTGCTCTCCGCAAGGGTACAGTATCCGGATACAGTCCGCGGATGCGCTTTGATTTGCTAATCAACACGATGTTCAAATGCGCCATGAAGGATGGCGTGATTCGCGTTAACGACCCCGCGATCTGGAGGCCCTTCCTCGGCATTGAAGATGCCACTATGGCCTACACGCGTGCTATCGAAGCCAACGAGTCTCTCAGCGGCATCTACAATATTGCATCTGGCAATCACACGATCGGCGAAGTCGCCGATCTGGTGAAGCTCACCGTCGAAGAAGAGTTTGGCAAGAAGATCGCGCTCGACATCAAGCACATCAAAGACATGCGGAACTACAAGGTTTCGATCGCGCGGGCGGAAACGGTCCTGAGCTTCCACCCACATCAGAGCGTAAAGTCAATCGTGCGTCATCTCATCAACAACCTGGACAAATGCAGTGACTGGGACAATCCTCAGTATTACAACATCCAAGTGTTCAAGGGACTCCACGCTTCGGAACCAACCTGGCGCGGGGTATTTACTAACACGGCAGGAAGCGGCAAATGAAGGTTGCGGTTCTGGGGGCAAATGGGCAGCTTGGCAGTGATGTCTGTGCGACATTTTTGCGGAATGGCGATGAGGTCATTGGCCTCACACACTCAGATATCGAATTGACTTCAATTTCATCGGTTGAAGCAGCGTTCGCGTCTCATCAGCCGGATTTTATTGTCAATACGGTTGCTATGCATCATGTCGAAAAATGTGAAGCAGATCCGATCGCTGCATTCACTATCAATGCTATTGGCGCGAGGAATGTCGCAAAGTGGGCGAAACAAGCCGGCGCGACGGTCGCCTACGTCAGCACGGATTACGTTTTCGATGGCAAGAAAGACTCACCATATACTGAAGCCGACGTCGCAATTCCGCTAAATGCCTATGGCATTACAAAGCTGGCGGGAGAGCACTTTATCGCAGCCTCCGCCACAAAGCACTTTGTCCTTCGGGTCTCTGCCATCTATGGTCTTCAGCCATGCCGCGCTAAGGGTGGGCTGAATTTCGTTGAGTTGATGTTGAAGTTGTCTAGAGAACGCGACAAATTGCGTGTGGTCGACGATGAGTTTGTAACGCCAACACCCACTATGCAGGTTGCTGAGCAATTGGTTGCCCTGAGCCGGTCGAGCCGTTACGGTCTCTATCACGCAACGGCAGAGGGTAGTTGTTCCTGGTACGAGTTTGCGAGCGAAATTTTCCGCGCTACAGGCACAAAAGTGTGTCTGGAAAAGGCCAGCCCTGGAGAATTTCCAGCCAAGGTTGCGCGGCCCAAATATTCGGTCCTCGAAAATTCTGCACTTAAAACAGCTCAACTCAATGTGTTTACAGACTGGCGCGCCGGTTTGGAGAACTACCTTAACGCTCGCGGACATGCAGGGACTACGGCGTAAGCGAAGAGAAAAGATTATTTCAGGATGAACGATAGACACTGTGATGTCGCGATTATCGGAGCAGGAATTGTTGGTCTTGCTGTGGGGGTCGAGCTCCTTCGCAAGAACCCTGCGATCAACGTCGTTGTTCTCGATAAGGAGCTTGAAGTCGCTTCTCACCAAACTGGACATAACAGTGGGGTGATGCATTCCGGCTTGTACTACAAGCCGGGTTCGTTGAAGGCGCGCCTTTGTGTCGAGGGCAGGACGGCCATGGTCCAGTTTTGTCGGGAAAATGGAATTCCATACGAGATTTGCGGCAAGATCATCGTCGCAACCGAAGAGCGCGAGATTCCTGGATTGAATGAGCTACTTCGTCGAGGGAAGGCGAATGGCGTACCGGGACTTCGCGAACTCAATCCAGAACAGATTCGGGAAATAGAACCGCATACATCGGGCTTGAAGGGCCTCCATGTGCCGGGGACTGGCATTACGGATTTCAAGATGGTTTCGGCTAAATATGCGGAATTGATTGAAGGGCGCGGCGGTGAAGTTCTTATCGGACATTGTGTCGAGCGCATAGCGCGCGACGTTGATGCAATCGTGCTGGAGACACCTTCTTCCACGATACACGCCCGCTTTGCCATCAATTGTGCCGGGTTGAATAGTGATCGCGTCGCTAAAATGGCCGGCGCCCATCTTGGGCTTCGCATAGTACCATTCCGCGGCGAATACTATGAATTGGTTCCCTCGAAGCACCATCTCATCAAAGGTCTGGTATACCCGGTTGCCGATCCTCGTTTTCCGTTTTTGGGCGTGCACTTTACCAGACGAATCCACGGCGGCGTTGAAGCGGGTCCAAACGCAGTGCTATCGCTCAAGCGTGAGGGATATACGCGAACATCCTTCAACCTAGCTGACGCCTTTTCGACCATGTCGTTCCCGGGCTTTTGGAAGATGGCTTCACAGAATTGGAAGAGTGGGGTCGGTGAGATGTATCGCTCATGGAGCAAGCGGGCGTTCACATGTGCGCTTCAGAAATTATTGCCTGAGCTAACGGAGCAAGACATTCAACCTGGAGGTTCGGGCGTGCGCGCACAGGCGTTGGATCGCTCCGGCAAGTTGTTGGATGATTTTCATTTTGTCTATCAGGATCGTTTCCTGCACGTCTGCAACGTACCTTCCCCGGCCGCCACAGCCTCTCTGGTGATTGGCAGGGAGATTGTTTTGACCTTGGAGGGGAATGCTGATTCCAAAAGGGTGCAGGTTGCAATGGAAGGTGAGGTTGGGTCGATGAGCAGCTGAGGCCTTCGACTGGTGATAAGTTGCGTCCGCATGTAACATACGGACCTGGAAATGGCTGATATGCCGGTAGCGTCCACTATCTGGAGAGCTTTTTCTTTAGCTGCCTTGGCGTCTTCCTGGGCATCGAGATAACGATCCATTATGCGATTGGAATTCGAATTTCATCAAAAGTCACTTGCCACCGAAAGCGGCGGTGCTTTTGCCCAAACCCCATGCTCAGTATTTTGCTGCCGCTCCGCCTCTGCGCATCGCTGCGCATGAACGTAGGCTGCGCCAACCACAAGGAATCCCATCGAATTTAGAAGCAGTGGGTTTGAACTAGCGATTCCAAGATACGCGACAAATGCGAGTCCTGTAGCTAAAGCACCTCGAATGAAAAGACGACTGGCAACCCAGACGAGCCCGGCACAAAGCAAAGCGGCCATGGGCAATCCGAATATTCGCACCAATTCAAGATAGGTCACCTCGGTGACCGTCGTCCATGCCTTGAATCCTTCGCTGTAAAAGGCACTATTGGCACCCTCGCCCCAGAGAAGCACACTGGGTCTTTCGTTGAACTCTTCCTCATAGGAATGGATATGTCCGAGCTTGATGGCGTTGGAGCCTTCCCGTGGATTCACGGCTCGCGGTACCACAGTCACCGCCGCAGCCGTCACCATCAGTACTCCGATCATCAGTGCGGTTGCCCAGCCCGCTGACTTCCGAATCCTTCTGAGCACAAAAAAGAATAGGAGGCAAAGAGCAGCGAGTATGTTTGCGCGGGCTCCCGTAAGTAACAGTGCCGACCCAAAGAATACACACAGCGTTGCGGCGCCGATCCGACAGCCGGCTCGCCCTTCCATCATCGTCCAGCAGTGGCGGCTGAAAGGAAAGATCATAATAGGGCAGGTTGAGTAGTAGAATTCGCCAAGTCCCAAACCAAAAACATTGCGGTCGGGAGTAATGATTCCATTCCGATGATCCATGATGAAGAAAAGCAATCCAATAAGCAGCTGAGGGGAGATCAAACTAGCGGCTACCAGCAGAAATGTGATCACTGCGACGAGGACGCTTGATTTTTCGATGATCGCCATGAGATCTATCCTTTCGCTGATCAGTACCGGAACTATCAGGAAAAACAGAAAGGTCTTCAGCAAACCGAATGGTGTATCGCCACTATGAACGTTCGCGGAGATTATTCCGATTAGCGTCCAAATAGAGGGGATGACTAGGGCAACGACGAGCGTCGCAATCCATACGGATCGGTTCAGTCTCCGATCACGCTCGCGACGTATTTGGCTACTCACCCAGACCTGACGATAGAGCCACAATAACATCACGAGAGCGAAGAATGGCATCTTCAGGTGCAGCATCATGTCGGAGGGATCAATAAGCAAAACTATCACCAGTAAGACTACGCACCCGCGCACCATCAGACCTGTCGGTGTTCGACGAGCAAATCCATTCCTGCCAGAAGGTTTCACTGTCTGCTGATCTCCTACTTCCCGGTACGCACGATGCGGAAGACTTCCATTAGCTGCCGCCTAGCCTTCAATCGGGCCCAAACGCCCACGAAATCCGTCAAAGACGCCACGCATCATGCTCGTAAAGCTTCGCCATTTGTCCTTCGAATACCAGGAATGGACCACAATATGCTTTGGTATTCTCAACAACATGGTTGTGACCCATTTCCAGCCCAGTTCCTTTGGCTGCAGTAGATACACTGCATTTCGAACAATATAATAATTGCGCGCTGTGCTGTGGAGGTTGAACTCATAGTTCAGGAGCCTTTTGGGGGAGTCGCCGATACTGTGTTCCATAACGTTCTCCGGAACTATAAAACTTCTGAGGCCCATCTGGCGCGCGCGCAGACCCCATTCGGCATCGACCCAATCGATAAACAACTCGTCCCTCATCATACCGGCCTCGTGGAGCACTTTACATTGAATCAGGCTACCAGACGCAATCAGCCAGTCTGTTTCAACCGGACCTTGGTGCGGTTGGTCTATCTGGATCTTCTTCACATGGAACCAGCCATATCGAATCGCGTAGGATTTTTGACGGGTCTTCCGGTCGATAAACGCAGGACCCACCGCGGCCACTCGAAATCCTAATGCTTCAAGACTTTGTTCCGCTTCCAGCAGCTTTTCAGTAAAGCCGCGTGGCACAACGCTGTCTTGATCAAGTAGAAGAACGTGAGAACATCCCTCGCGGAAACAAACCTGAATCGCTAGGTTTTGGGCCGTTGCTAGACCTCGGTTTCCACGCAGCGCCACATACTCCACCATCACATGCGATTTTCTCCATAGCTCCCTCAGTGCATCGGATGGAGCAGGGGTGTTATCGATCAGATGGAGCTTATCCACCTGTCCGTCTAAACAGTAAATTGCGCGTTCCAGCAACGTCATGTCCGGGTGATAAAGGACCATTACGGCGGCAATCATCATTCCTCTTCCGTTAGCACGCAATGGGACAGACGAATGAACGATCCACTCGATTCGTCGTCCGCACTGCAAGCGGCACAACTCCGAGTGGGGCAGAGGCAACGGTCTCGATCATCTGGAGCTCCAAATCAGTTCCTTGCGCAAATGCGAATATCCCAATGCCAGGGCAGAGGAAATCAGACGCGCTGCCCGGTTCGGTAGCTGGGTTCCCACATACCATATTCGAGCAGCCCAATAAGGAAGGAAAGCAACGGGAAACACATAAAACCAATAGCGCCAGTTTCCTTTGTGCAAAGGCTCAATCGATTCACGAAAATGTGCCCGGTTGAATGGGGGCATGACGGATTGACGCACCACCGTCAGCATATTTGGAAAGAAGTCACGCAGCGAAGAGTTGACAATCACGGCGGCAATATCTTCGTTTGCCGACAGAGTTGTTCGCAGCAGTTCATTCAGATTTTCACCAAAGACCTTAGAAATGCTCCAAGCGCCGGCGTAGCTGTGTCGTCCTGCGAGCAGTTTCTCCCAAATAATCAAACTCGTGCCGCCGCTGCCGAGAACAGGAAGCATCCAACCAAGCTGCATAAGATTGGTCCCTATAAAGTTTTCTAGGCATGGCCGTTCCGCAGAGCGATATCTGTCCTTGTTCACTATTATGGCGCTAGTAAATGTAATCATAATGCCGACTTTGCGAATAAAGGGCAGTCCGTTTTGGATAATTTGGGCAAACCTTTGAAATCTATCGTGCTGGCGCTCAGTCAAGTAGTCGCTGCGAAAGGAATATGCACAAAGATAGATAAGTGCGTAGTCAGCCGCTTCAAGCATGCGCAATATCTTGTTGAGCCCCCCGGGAACGACGATATCGTCGTCTCCGAGTACCCAAAGATACTTGCCGCATGCCTGTTCAAAGCAACGTAGAAAGTTGGCATCGACTCCTAGATTGACTTCGTTCCGCAGGTAACGAAGTTTCAGTCCGCGCGTCTGAAACTCGTCAATTACTGCAGAGGTTTCATCTGATGACGCGTTATCCGAGACAAGCAGTTCCACAGTTGGCTGGGCATCCAACTGATCGAATAGAGTGGACAGCGACTCACGCAGGTATTTTGCCCGGTTGAAGGTCGGGATGGCGATGGTCAGCAGCGGCCGTACGGATGATCGACTCGCTTGCGTCATAGAGTGCCTGAGTCCTCAAACGAAGACGCCGTATGCCACTGCCGGCGTTTGGTGATGAAGATGAACGTACCGAAGACGAGGCCGAGGAGTCCGCTGGTACAGAAGTAGCCGAGCGTTACGCCTGGGGCGCCCCAGAATCTTCCCAGTAGTAGGGTACTACACGCCGTGAGCACGCCAACCGCAATGGAAAGCAGGAGAAACGGCTCGCGCTTGTGCGCACGTAGGTAGAGTGCCTCGCTGAAGACTATGTGATTGCACAGGATCGTGGCCAGCAGCAGGCCAAATACGTGCAGGGGCAAGACTCGCTCAGCAAAATGCGGAAAGTGTTGCGTGAGAACGGCGAGGCCCAACAGCAGCACCAATGCTCCCGCAGCAAGCAGAACGGCGGATTGCCAAAGCGTGCGAAAGAAGAGTCGATCCAGTGTTGCATATTCGCGGCGAGCAATCATAGCCCCAAAAGGCGAGGATTTGGTGTTCATCCAGGCCACAGCAACAGCACTAAGCGCTGAAGCTATGCTCAGCGACATGCCCATCCGCCCCGCTTCGGCTGCGCCTCGATAGGCAAACAGAACTGGATTGAAGAACTGAAAGATGAAGTACCCACAGAGCCAACTGATGGCAATTCGCCACTGGAACGGCCAAATCTCGCGCCGCCAACTCACAATGTGAACGGATGTCTTGTGAAGAAGCAGTGGCAGCAGCAAAGTGCGCTGGGAGAAAAGAAAGTAGGAGCCGGCGATCGCCTGACCGGAGATGACCAGAGCCGGGGCGAAGAGTCCGTGGTGCAGGCAAAGAGCTGTCCATGCCATCAAGGTTCCCGCAATCGCCTGGGTAAAGCGCATGCGCGCAACTTGATGGATGCGCCCGCAGCCTTCAAGAAACGCGAAGAGCGGATCCATCTGGAAGGTAAAAGTCGTGGCTAGAACCGCAGCTATCCAAGGAAGTTGCCAAGAAACGGGAACACCCGACTGGCGGTGGGCAAGAAAGAAGTAGAAGCCCGCGGGCAGCAGCGCGCCAGCCATCAGCAGTGCGCCCGCCATATACCAGCGAACGGCTTTTTGGAGCACGGAAGCAAGGCGGGAGTGGGCAACTCGGTCGCCGGTGATCGAGCCGTTGTCCTGAATGTGCAGGTGGGCGCGCTCATGGGCAGCCAACTGCAGAATCACGAAGGAGAAGCCCAGTTCAAAGACGATCTGCAGCGCAACCAGACTGGAAAAGGTAAAGTAGTAACCCTGTTCGGCGGGAGTGAGGAAGCGAGCGATGAGTAGGACTGTGAGGACGCCGGCCAGGGTGCTCCAGCCTCGAGCCAGGACGGTAAAACCGACCGCGCGATCAAGGCCACTGAGGTGCTGTATGCGCCGTCGCAACGAGGGACGTGTTGCAACATTTAGACCGTTCGCGGGCGACTTTGTTTTCAGATCTGGCAAGAGTGCATTCCCTCAATATCTTCTTTTGACACATCGACCATTTGCCAGTTCCAACTGTGCACGGAGACGCCGTATAGAAACGGTCGTCATAAATGGCTAGGTCGCTTCCATTTCGGAAGAAAAAACCATGGGTTCCATCGATGCCATCCCTTTCCCGAATGCAAGTTTTGGATATGCGTTAACAGATGGAGAAATCATCACCTGCAGTAATGACGGTCCGCCTCCACAATGTGTTAGCCAGGAGACTGCTTCCTCGACCTCCTTGGAATCTGCAATCGTCTTGCTGGGGATTCCGTAGCTTGCAGCTACAGCAGAAAAGTCAGGCGCAGAATAGCCCCATACTGTCGATTGATACCGGCCTGCAAAATAACTCTGCTGGAACTGCCGTACCATGCCTAGACACTGGTTGTTGAGAACAACCATTCTAAGAGGCAGTGCATGGCGCACAACTGTTTGCAGTTCCTGGATATTGCACTGGAAGGATCCGTCGCCGGCAATCATTACGACTGGCCGTCCCGGCCGACTAATTGCAGCTCCTATTGCGGCTGGCAGGGCAAAACCCATTGACCCCATCCCTCCCGACGTGATAAATCGCTGGTTGTGCTGAATCTCAAGAGACTGAGCTGCCCACATTTGATGCTGGCCAACATCGACAACGTATGCCTCAGCATCGCAGTTTGCGCGCGCTAGCTGGTGCATGAACCGATTTGGATTGATTCCTTCGATGTCCTTCAGTTCTTGGATGTCGGACCATTCAGCGCGTAGGCTTGTGATGGCCGATAGCCAAGTTTCTGAATGCTTGACGAGTTGGCCAGCCACAGGCGTGAGCACCTCGATAAGCCGGGCAATTCCCGGAACTAGATGCGATACGACAGCATGACATCCCTTTACCCGATTGTTTATTTCCGCCTCATCGCAATCGACGTGGAAAATCTGACGATCGCCTTTAAAGTTATCCGTGTCCGATCCTGTCTGGCGAACATCGAGCCTGCTGCCCAAGACCAAAAGCAGATCCGACTCCGAAATTGCTAGATTCGACCAGCGATTGCCGTAACTGCCGATCAGACCGGCATTCAGAACGTGGCCCCATGGCAGAGCATCGACGCCCATCAACGAGTGCACGACAGGTATGGATGCGATTCCAACCAATTTCCGGAAAAGGTCTGCGCTCCCAGCTGCTCTGATCCCACCTCCAGCCAAGATGAGCGGTCTCTCGGCACTTAGAAGAGCGTCTCGTATGCGAAATGCATCCGCCGCGGTCATACTCGCCAGGATTTCCGGTTCTGCCGGCTTTGGCGCACGTTTCGTCAAAAGATCTATTTGCGCGCGTTGAACATCCATTGGGATGTCGATCAGAACAGGCCCCGGGCGGCCACTGGTTGCCGTTCTGAACGCCTCATCGAGAATTGCCGGGATCTGATCGGGGTCGTCAACCGCCCAGGAGCGCTTTACAATAGGCTGCACCATCCGTACGATGTCGGTTTCCTGAAATCCTAGCTGACGAACAGTACTGCTGCCCTTTTGCTCGAAGCGATTGACTTGGCCTGTGATAAAGACGGCAGGAGTCGAATCAAAATAGCAACTCCCGATGCCGGTAAGAAGATTTGTGGCGCCTGGGCCACTTGTCGCCAAAGCGACGCCGGGGATTCCGCTAATCCTCGCCGCGCCTTCCGCCGCAAATGCCGCACCCTGCTCATGATGCATACTGATGAGCCTGGTTCGACCGTCGCAATGGATTGAATCGATTAGAAAGGTAATCATGCCGCCAACAAGTTCAAATACAGCGGGAACTTTCTTCTCGGCTAGGTATTCGGCAATATAATCGGCGACTTTCATCTATTCCTCTCGGTTTGCGAAGGGACAGTCAAGTGATTCTGAACGAGAACATCGGCGCTGGATTGGCAGTGAATCCGGTGCCAATCCACGCTCTTTCGGATTCCCTCTTGCCAGCTGGTTGTTGGAATCCATCCCGTTGCCTTCCTAATGCTACTAACGTCCGCCTCCAGGCGCATTACCTGACCGGGAGGGTAAGGCACTTCGCCGAGTCCCACGGGGAGCACCGGATCGATACAATTACGCACTTCGGCGATAAACTCCCGCAGAACGCATGGCGTTCCTGAGCCGAGATTGAAGACTCCGGCGGCCTCGCATTCCATCGAGATGCAGATAGCGACCACCGCGTCGGTGACGTCGAGGTAGTCCCATATCTGTTCGCCGGCCGTCAAAGAAGGCCTTTCACGGCGGAGGAGTGTCTGGATAAGGCTTGGAACCATGTGCCGTTCATGATCCGCAAGCCCGTACGCCGAAAAAAGACGCATCCAGATAAAACGCATTCCGGCTGTAAGGCAGGGTTGCCTTAACACAATGAACAAAACCAACTTTGAAGATCCATATGCGGTTACAGGGTTTGTTGGCATTTCCTCGCTCAGGAGGCCTAGGTGCGGACCATATTCCGGCTGGTAACCAACTCCAATGAAGACTCCGCACCCTGTTTTCTCTAAAACCTGCCAAAGCTCCAGGGTGCGGGTGACATTATAAGTCACTTGGTTAGTGCTGTTTTGATATTCCGCGGTTGCGCCGGACCAAGCAAGATGGAAGGCGGCGTCAACAGGTTCTAATAGGAGGGCTCGCAGCAACTCCGATGTGTCCTCCAGGTTGCCGCGCACGATGGATACACGGGACAGGCAATTTTGGACGCGGTCAAGCTGAGTACCTGGACGTAATAGGATCACTACAGAATGCTGGCGGGCGAGCAATTCGCGGACGAGATGAGATCCCAAGAAGCCCAAAGCTCCTGTTACAAGGCAGCGCATTGTCCTCTTGCCACCTCGCCGAGAGAATTGAGCATATGCTGAAGCATACTGTCGTTCAACCCAGGATAAACGCCAATCCAGAACACGTTGTTCATTACATAGTCAGTGTTCTTCAGGTCGCCGACGACCCTGTATTCGACACCCATGTAGGCGGGTTGCCGGACGAGGTTTCCGCCGAAGAGCAGCCGCGTCCCGATCTTTCTAGATTCCAGATAGCGCGTGACCTTGTCTCTGGTCATCCCCGACTCCGGCTTCACTGCCAAGGGAAATCCAAACCAACTCGGTTCGCTTCCAGAAGTCGCTTCGGGAAGCAGAAAAACGTCCTGAAGAGACTCCAGCCCGCTCTTCAGGAAAGCGAAGTTCCTTTTCCTTGCAGAGATATAAGTATTCAGCTTCTCCAACTGGGAGACGCCCACGGCCGCCTGCATATCGGTAACCTTGAGGTTATAGCCAATGTGGGAGTAGGTGTACTTATGGTCGTAACCGCAGGGAAGGGTCCCACGTTGCCAGTCGAAGCGCTTGCCGCAGGTGTTGTCCTTTCCGGGTGCGCACCAGCAATCGCGTCCCCAGTCGCGGAACGACTCGACCAGGCGATCCAACTGCGGCTTGTCAGTCAGCACGCATCCGCCCTCGCCCATGGTGATGTGGTGAGCTGGATAGAAACTCACGGTTGCAAGATCACCGAAGGTGCCGACGTTGCGGCCCTTGTAAACCGAACCAAGCGCATCACAACAGTCTTCGACGAGCCAGAGGTTATGTTTGCGCGTGAATGCCGCCACGGCATCCAGGTCGAATGGGTTTCCCAGCGTGTGTGCAAAGATGACAGCCTTGGTGCGCGAACTTAAGGCCTCTTCCAGCAAGGAAACGTCGGCGTTATAGGTTCCCAACGCAACGTCGATGAAGACGGGAACGGCGCGATTCTGAATGATTGGATTGATCGTCGTTGGAAAGCCGGCGGCAAGCGTGATCACCTCGTCTCCAGGTTTCAACTGGCGCTCGCCCAACGTCGGCGATGTGAGCACGGAGACAGCCAGCAGATTCGCCGAGGAGCCGGAATTCACCAGGCGCGCACTGCGCAGACCGAAGCGCCGCGCGAATTTGCGCTCGAACTCTTCGGCGAAACGGCCCGCAGTGAGCCAAAAGTCGAGAGAGGAATCGACCAGAGACTTCACGTCCCTGTCGTCGAAGACTCTGCCGGAGACCGGAACAGGACTCTCTCCCGCCACAAACTCTTTTTTGGGGGGGAATGCCTCGTGCGAGTATTCCGCAACAAGATTGAGGATTTGTTTACGAAGTTCGTCTGCTCGATTCATTTGAGTTCTCGATGGCGGTCAATGTGCTGCGGCAAACGTAGATGCTGCGCGTTCGCGGTTGTCTTTCGAAAGCAGAATGTATTGTTTGATCTGTCCGAGGGTCATGTCGCGCGCATCTTCGCCTGCATTCCATCGGCGATACCAATCAGCGGTAAGCCGGAGAGCCTGCTTAAGCGTCAAAGCGGGGCGCCAATCCAGGGACTGCACGGCCTTCGAGCAGTCCAGTTTCAGCATTTGAGCCTCATGCGGCTGCGCGTGGCCGTCTACTTGCCAATGCGCATCCGCGCCCCACATCTTCGCCAACTCGCGCACGATCCACTCGACCGGCTTTGCATCGGCATGCTCTGGACCAAAGTTCCATGCATCGCCGTATTGCCCGCCCGCCTCAATTAATCGCTCTGCAAGCTTGAGGTATCCGGAAAGCGGTTCGAGCACATGCTGCCAAGGGCGCACTGCGCTGGGATTGCGAATCTTCAGCACTTCGTTTGCGGCAAATGCCCGCATGATGTCCGGTACCAGCCGGTCTTCAGCCCAGTCTCCCCCACCAATGACGTTGCCCGCGCGCGCAGAGGCGATCGCGAGTCCATGCTGGCCATATTGTGCAGGCGGGAAGAACGAATTGCGATAGGCCGACACAACCAGTTCCGCGCATGCCTTGCTGTTGCTGTATGGGTCGTAACCGCCGAGCCGGTCCGTCTCACGATAGGGCCAAATCCATTCTCTGTTCTCGTAGCACTTGTCTGTGGTGATGACCACAACGGCGCGGACCGAATCGCTCCCCCGTACAGACTCAAGCACGTTCACTGTGCCCATCACGTTTGTTGAATAGGTGCCGACGGGGTCCTCATAGGATTTACGCACCAATGGCTCCGCTGCCATGTGGAACACAATTTCGGGTCGATATTCCTGAAGTATCGTCCTGATGTGCTCCAGATCGCGAATATCCGCAATCTCGGAGCGTATCCCCTGTCCGACTCTGGCCTCATTGAACAGGCAGGGATCGGTGGGAGGATCGAGGGCAACGCCACACACCTCCGCGCCGAGCTGTTCAAGCCAGAGCGAGAGCCAACCGCCCTTGAATCCCGTATGTCCGGTGACAAAGACACGACGCCCATGCCAGAAACTCATAACCACACCTTCCAAGGGGCGTTGCCGGCAGCCCAGAGTTCCTCAAGCGCCTGCCTGTCATGGATCGTATCCATGGGTTGCCAAAATCCCTGATGCTGATAGGCGGAAACCTGGCCTTCGCGGGCCAAATCTTCCAACGGTTGGCGCTCCCAGATGGTCGTATCGTCCTTGAGATATTTCTCGACTTTCGGTGAAAGGACAAAAAAACCGCCGTTCACCCACCGGCCATCGCCACGTGGTTTCTCCATGAAGTTGCGTACATGCGAGCTGCCGTCTATATCGAGCGCGCCGAACTTTCCCGTAGCCTGCGTTGCGGTGAGTGTAACAATCGCACCCTGGCGGCGGTGAAACTCGATCAACTTCGAGATGTTCACGTCTGCAACTCCGTCTCCGTACGTAAAACAGAATGCCTCTTCCTCGGCGACGTATGGCAGCACGCGCTTCAGGCGGCCTCCTGTCATCGTGTTGGCTCCGGTATCTACCAGGGTCACACGCCATGGCTCACACTCATTATGATGAAACTCCAGACGGTTCTCTACAAGATCGATAGTCACGTCGGAGGAGTGAAGAAAGTAGTTTGCGAAGAACTCCTTGATGATATGTCCTTTGTATCCAAGACATACGATGAATTCATGGATGCCATAGGTGGAATAAATCTTCATGATGTGCCAAAGAATTGGCTTGCCGCCAATTTCCACCATGGGCTTCGGCTTCATCGAGGTCTCCTCGCTCAGCCTGCTTCCAAGCCCCCCTGCAAGAATTACAGCCTTCATCGTTCTCTCCCAGAGGATTCGCCTAATCCTTTTCACGATTTCCAGATGAACAGCGTGCTTTTCAAAGAAGCCAGCCTGGCGCACGTTTCTGGATCCGCCTTCGAGCGCTGGAGACCGGCCTGGAACAGTGCAACAAAAATTCCGATAAAGAATCCAACTGCGGTGGCCCCGATCACAATCAGCGCCCGCTTGGGAAACGATCGCTTGTCAGGAGGAATGGCGGGGTCAACAACCTGAATGAGCGCTCCCTCCTTCGCCTCGTCGAGTTTAGCGACCTCGAACTGCCGTGCGAGGATGTCGAAGATGGTCTCGTAGTACTTCACGTCGCGCAGCTTGCGGATGTATTCGAGGCCTGCCTCGGGAACCTTGCCCTTTGGAACGATCAAACCGCTAGCGCTGTCTTCGGAGCCGCCGAGCTTCGCTAACTGCGCGCGGAGGCCCTCCAGTTCCCGCTGGGCCTGCACCAACTCGGCATTCTGGCCCGTTGCGTAGGTTTGCATGCCCTGAATCTGCACTTCCCGCGCGGTAATCTGAGCCCGCAGCGCCGCCGCAGACTCGATGAGGGCGCGCGTCTGGCTGTCGATTTGGATCAGCCCGGTTTTCTGTTCCGTCTCCTTCAGGGCTTCTTCGGCGTTGGCCAGGTTGTCCTTTGCCTTTTCAAGCTCCTGCTGGAAGAAGAGCCTGCGCTGGGAGGCCTCCGTGATGGCGAGATGTTCAGACAGGTCACGAAACTGATCGACGTAGCCATTGGCAAGCTCCGCGGCGCGGCGCGGATCGTGATCCTCGAAGGAGATGTGAATCAGGCCGTCCTTGCCGCTTCCGTCCACAGTCGCGTAATGCTCAAACTTCTTCCGCGCGTCGGAAAGATACTTCTTGTGGTACTCCTGCATCAGGCCGAAGCGCTGGATCATGGCATCTTCGACGGTGCGACTCTTGAGCATGGCGACGTACATATCGTTGGGATTCTTAAGCCCGAGCGTGCTGCCGGCCAACGAGGCCATACCCCCCAGGGAGCCGAGTCGGGAAGTGAGCATTTCGCTCATCGAAGAACCTTGTTGTGGCGGCAACAGAGTTACAGTGGCGGTGTAACGCACAGGCAAAAGTAGTGAGACGATGATAGCAACCACGGCGAATGCAAGGGTAACCCAGAAGATGATGCGCTTGCGCTCGGCAAGGACGATCAGAAGATCGAGCAGGGAGATTTCGTCCTCCTGCGCCGATTTCCCGGCAACCTGCGGGGCAGAAGCAGAATCGCCGTGCTCTTTTGTCTCGGGAAGCGGGTCTTGAGTCGCCATCGGTTCCTGTCAGGGTTGAGAATTGGAGCACCCCCTTGCTTGCATTCTATAAAGGGGATGCTTCAATTCCGGCTATTTAATCACGTTGACAGCCGCGGCTCCCAATGCAAGTTGCGAGAATGCCTGCGACCAATCCAAGAAGCCGCGCATCAATGACGGCTTGAAAGTCTTGTCCGGCACCACAATCGTGTCGCCCGGGTAAATCCGCAGGCTCTCGAACGTGTTACCCCACAGTCCCCGCATCGTCTCACGGCCCACCACCTCACCATCCGCGCGGATGATGAATTCGTGCTTCTTGTCCGCGTCGCGATTTGGTCCTCCCGCCAGCGCCAGATAGGCGCTCACCCTTCTATCGCGTGAGTAAAGGAAGGAGCTTTGATCATATACTGCGCCCACCACATTCACCGTGGCCGGCACGTGCGGAACAACGAACTGGTCGCCATCCTCCAGCGGAATGTCAGGAATACTCGCGGTGCCTGCGGTGTCCGGTTTGAACTGCAACACAATGCGCCCGGTCGCGCGAATCTGCCGAAGCCCCGCCAGCAGGCCCGCTTCGCTGGCTTGCGCAGCTGCGGCATTGCTCGCGTCGCCTGAAGAGCTTACCGACGATGACGCAAGCTCAAGGTTGCTGCGTTCAACCTGTGTGCTCAGGTCGCGCACATATTCGTCAATGCGCGCCTGCTGAATCGCGCGCGTGGATTCGCGAGTGAAGTCCGATCCATAGAGATAGGCATTGGGCGTCAGTCCTCCAGCGCCCGCAACAAGCTCGCGAAGTGTCTCTCCAGGCTTGGCCGTATACACACCTGCGTGCACAAATTCTCCGCTCAGGCGCACCAGCTTGGTTTGCTGCGCCAGCGGAACTCGAATATCCCCCTCCGAGAAGATCGTAACGATATCCCCTGGCTGCAGTTCCAGGTCTTGACTCGAATCATGCTGCAAAACCAGCTTGCCCAGATCAAATGGCAGCAATTCCGTCTTCAGCGTCGCCATGTCAATGCGTTCAACCACCGCGTAGTCCCAATCAATCTCCGGAGCCACAATATCCACCACGGTTCGTTGCGATGAGTTGGCGCCGTGCGTCGTCGTCTCAGATTGTTCGGCTGCCAGCGATGCGCTGCCGGCGCGTTGCTGCGCGCTCAGCCTTTGTTGCTGCGGAGATCCCTCCGAGCGTTCGGTCGTCGGCGTGTTCAATTGGATCGTGCTCTCGTTGGATGGCTGGTACTGCTGCGCGAGGTTGAGCGCAGGTTCGAACTCCGGAGAAGGAAGCCCGAGTTGCGCCCTTTTCCACCAGTAGTTGCGCGTAATCAGTGATTCCTTGTCCGGAATCAGGTCGCTGATGCGCATGCCGGAATGCCAGGCAAAGTGCCCGGGGTTTGCCACATTGCCCCGCAAGGTAACCGTCTTGGTATACGCAGGCACAATCGAGAAAACGTGTACCAGGTCCCCATCCGATAACGGCGTTGCCAGGCCGCTCGCGTCATACGCCACTTCCATTGCATGACGGGTGCGATGATCTTCAATCCGCTCTATCGAAATGCGTGCCTCTTCGGCGACCGCAGAAACCCCTCCCGCATCGGCAAGCAGCGATCCAAGCGTCTCCTCGGGCCTCAATTCATAGATCGCCGGACCCCCAACGCTTCCGGTAACCGCAACCTCCGCACTCACCGGCGGGATAAAGATCACATCGCCATCCAGCAGCTTCGCATCCTTCGACTTGTCTCCCCGAACCAACAGGTCATACAAGTCAAAGTGCGCGATCGTTTTCCCGTCGCGGTGCAATTCGACATCGCGCATCGAGCCCTTCACCGATGGCCCTCCGCTGGCGAACAGCGCGTCCACCAGGGTGCTGAGCGAGCTCACAGTGTAAAGGCCGGGGCGGCGCGCCTGTCCGGTTACGTAGACTTGAATCGCGCGGATCTTGCCCAGATCCACCGTAAGGTCAAAATTGCGATAGACGCGCCCCACTGCGCTACGAATGTGCGCTTCAAGTGAGGCATAGGGCAAACCCGCAACGTGGACGGGGCCCACCTGCGGAAGATAAATATCTCCGGAGCGGTCCACCAACACATTCGCCTGAAAACTCACCTGCCCCCAAATGCGGATCTGGAGTTGATCGCCGGGCCCAATCAGATACCCCGGCGGCACTGGAGCCATATTCAAAGGGGCGAACGTGGTCGGCACATCGGAAAACAGATTGTGCCCGAAGATGGGCAGAACACGCCCCGTGGTCAGCGCGGTATATTTTTGGAACTCCGTGAGCGCCTCCGGCAACGATCTGGGATTCTGAGCGTTCGGTTGGCCGTTATTCCCAGGTACCCACTCGTTGTAGCTGCCCGTGGAGTTCCCCATCTGCGCTCCACGCTGCCCCGCCATGGAAGCGCCACTCTGGCCGTAACGGCCGTTCTGTCCATACGAATTGCTCTGGCCTGTCAGCGGCTCGCCGGATTCATCCACAGGCTGGCTCTGGCAGGAGCCCGTGCTCGCCAGTAAGGGGTCGGCGCACCCTCTCGATGAGTCCGACGGCAGCCCCTGTGCGTGCAGCAATGGCGCAAGCGATATTGCCAACAGAACGGCGGAGATTAACCAGGACTTGCTTGTCCGGAATCGCCTTCTAACAGAAGGAAGCACGATCCTCGGGAATCGATGATCCGCGCCGAATTTTGAGTCATGCATACTGCATTGAGTCTAGCAGAAGGCGTTTTATTCCGTACCCCTGATAACGCACCGGAACTCTGAGATATACCCCTCTTTGCCGCAAGAGCCAGGGCCGCCCCATGCGCCTTCGGCAAGCCGGCCGGCCAAGGTCCTTCTGACCGCCAAAAACTCCTGCTGCGCGCAGAGGAAACAGCTGCGCAAATCCCGCAATCCGACACAAAAAGTGGCATGACAGACGAAGACCGGTCTCAGTAGACAAAAAAGCAAATGCCGCGGCCTCCCATTAGGAGAATCTTTGACTTCGAGGTTTCAATTGAGGAACGAGTTTAAGAGAAAAAAATTCTGCACTCGATGAGCACGGCCTCAGCCCAGAATGTCACAGTAGGTTCTTGCCTGCATATTAACTCATCTATCATTTTGCAATGGTTACCATCCGCGTCTCTGGAATTTAAAGAGCCTCTCGGAAAATGCGATTAAGTCGCTTATTTTTAATACTTTAGTCAGAGACTTCCAGTGGCACTTCCAAGTTTTAGGATGGCTCGTTGTCAAAATGACCCGTGACCCTTTTGTTGCAGAATCCATTGCAAGATCTTTTACAGCGCCTGCCGAAAAATCGTCTATGATGGCCCTAATGCCAATCAGCAATGGGTTCGCAATGACTGAAAAGTGACCCAAGTTACTTTCCACGTCAGAGTTTCATTGCAAAATAACATCTTTTTTGTAAGCTTTGAGCATGCACTGCGGCGCTTTGCTCTCTTTTAGACTCAACATTTTTTGACCTGATCGGACACACGCCGCTTTTGATGGCAATGAACAACAGCCAGGAGCATTTCGACAGTGCTTGAAAACCGTCGATTTGATTCAGGCTGAAGCCTTGTTCGCGAATGTGGCAGCTTCACCATGCGGCGTGTCCATGCATTTGGGCACCACGCCAGTTGTGGATCTAAAAGTGGCCTCTGATGTGCAAGGTACATCAGGAGAAGGATCCGTAAGCAGTGTTCCTTCACAGAATATAACCGACTCCACGCTATTACTGTCCGTGAGGGCCAATGAGCATTTATTCATCGTCCGCTTTCTCTGACCTGAGCCATTCATCCTCAGCCGATACTGAGGCGCCGCTCGGCGAGCTCGGCCAAGCTCCTGTTGTTCATCCGGTTCAGGAAGTCAGCGATTTCGAACGGGCCGACCGGCTTGCCGCCTTGCCGCCTGAGCGTCCCAGTCTTTGGTCGGTCTGTGGATGGAAGCGGCTCTTTGACCTGATGTGCGTTCTCCTTGCCCTTCCGCTTGTCTTGCCGCTCCTTCTCGGCATCGCGCTCCTGGTACGCATCACGTCAGACGGTCCCGTGTTCTTCCTCCAAAAGCGTGTCGGAAGGCATGGGCGTCAGTTTACGATCCTGAAGTTCCGGACCATGAAGCATCTCGCACAGGGAAGACACCGTGCCGTCACCACCGCGGGCAATCAGCCCTTCACGCCGATTGGCCCCTTCCTGCGGCGCTGGAAACTGGATGAATTGCCGCAACTGTTCAACGTTCTAATCGGCGATATGAGCATGGTCGGACCGCGTCCGAAGCTGCCTGAACATCGGGTTGCTGATTTGGATTGCCACCCCGGCATCACGGGTGCGGCCACCATCGCCTTCGCTCGAGAAGAGGCGATCCTCGCTCGCGTCCCGGGGCATCATTTGGACGACTTTTATCGCGAGATCGTCCTACCCGCCAAGCTCCGGCTCGACCAGGAGTATATGGCTCGAGCCACCTTTTCTTCTGATTTCAAGCTCCTCCTCGACACCGTCCTCCGTCGCTGGGACCGCTCCATTTTGGGCAGCCTGCTGGAAAGCGTTGGGTTCGGGGAAAGTGGAAAAGCAGCGCTCAATTCTCCCATCATGCCCGCCGTCAAGGCGGGCGGAGACAGTATGACTCAGGAGGAGCAGTTGCTGGAGGTCCAGGGCGTCAGTTGAACTAGCTCGTTAAACGGTAAGCCCTTACATCCACAGAAGCCGCGATGCGGAGTGAGAGTTCCCTGCCCCAAGCACTTGGCATGAGCCCTCTTAGACTTTAACGCGCTCAAGGATCCCCGCCGAGGCCTGCATCCGAATCTGTGTATCTTGACTCCCGCGGGAACCATGCGCTCTGAACGCTGGCGCTTGTATTGCTTTGTGAGCCGGCGACCTGCCCTCCGCTTTCTCACCCATTCATAACTGGAGTTTTCTCCGTTGTGTTGATGGTTGTGGTTGCCGAAGGAAGAGGGGCCATCGCCCTTCTTCCTTCGGAGGCGAGTTTGAACTCCCGGGGCGTGCGGTGGGCCAGCGAGCTGTGCGAAGCGAGGTCCGTCAGGGTCAGCAGGTTCAGATGCGGGCGAACGAAAGAAAATGGAGCACTGCCTCCGTTATGCCACGATTGGATGTCTTGGAATCTGGAAATGGTAGGCACGACTGGACTCGAACCAGCGACCTCTTCCGTGTCAAGGTGTACTGCAATCTGTAAATAACAGACGGTGCAGTACTTAGCAGTGATTCCGGCATTATGAAATGGCCCACTTCGGCGGTTTGTTTTGGCCCACCCCTTGGACAGAACGAACTCCTAGTCTGGACTGAGCGTGAGCTTAGGACGGGGGCGGGAGTTGGACTGGAGAGCCA
>Ga0307373_10002474_pt1 | contig 33265 bp, 27 predicted proteins | sample OX2MG_FD_202534 | JGI IMG/M metagenome (GOLD analysis project Ga0307373, IMG submission 202534) | Soil microbial communities from Risofladan, Vaasa, Finland - OX-2 | ecosystem: Environmental > Terrestrial > Soil > Coastal area > Acid sulfate soil | place: Finland: Risofladan, Vaasa | collected...
TCCAGGTCATGGATGTTCGCCGGGCCGGCGACCAGCCCGAACACCAGATGATCGCCGCCGAGCTGCACCCGGCGCTGCGGATTGCGCGGTGTCAGCGTGAATGCCGACGGTGCGTTCGCAAGTGTCTCGCCGACCAGAGCCCGGTCGAGACGTACCATACCGCTCGCCTCGTCGACGTCCGCGCCGGCCGCGCGCAGCCGGCGCCGCGCATCCGCCGACATGAGCTCGATGCCCAGTTCCTCGAGGATCCGCAGGGACGTGCGGTGGATCGCCTCGAGCTGATCCGCGGACAGGATCGCGAGCGGCAGATGGGGATTGCGCACCTCGCTCCATGGCAACTGCGCCAGCACCGCGCCGCCCGTGCGGCGTGCGCGCGCGCCCGGACGCCGGGGCGCCGATGGCGGCGTCGATGCGGGCCCGTTCACGGCTCAACCACGCTGCGCGCGGATGCGCATCGGGCGGACGCTACCGTACGCCACCTGCTGCGGCAGAACCGCCGGCACGCCGTCCAGACTGATCGCGCACACCAGGTAAATGTACCCGATCGGCGCACCATATACATGCACGACGCGCCTCGGAACGGTGCGCAGTCGCCGATCGTTCGCCGGCAAGTCGCTGATTGCATTCGCCATCCGATCTTTGGCACGAAATTCGCTGGTTCCTGGCGGGGGATCCTTTGTCCAATCCGCCATACGACGAAATGCATGCCCGCGACGGCAATGCTCGCGAGAGCTACCGCCGCTATGCGCAATGGCTGGGGCAACAGCCGGCGGCCCATCTCGCGCAGAAGCGCGCGGAAGCGGATGCGCTGTTTCATCGGGTCGGCATCACGTTTGCCGTGTACGGACAGGAAGAAGGTACCGAGCGGCTGATCCCGTTCGACGTCGTACCGCGGGTGCTGCCGTGGGACGAGTGGCAGCGGCTCGAGCGCGGTCTCGCGCAGCGGGTGCGGGCGCTCAATGCGTTCATCCATGACATCTACCACGACCAGCGAATCCTCGAGGCAGACGTGGTCCCGGCCGAGCCCGTGCTCTGCAATTCGCAGTACCGTCCGGAGATGCAGGGCCTCGACGTGCCGGGAGGCATCTACGCGCACATCGCCGGCATCGACATCGTGCGCGACGACACCGGCGAATTTCGGGTGCTCGAAGACAATCTGCGCGTTCCGTCCGGCATCTCCTACATGCTCGAGAACCGCAAGATGATGATGCGCCTGTTCCCCGAGCTGTTCGCCGCCCATCGAATCGCGCCCATCGATCATTATCCCGACATATTGCTCGACGATCTGCGCGGCGTCGCACCGACCGGCGTCGCCGATCCGACCGTCGTGCTGCTCACCGCCGGCGCGCACAACAGCGCCTACTTCGAGCATGCGTTCCTCGCGCAACAGATGGGAATCGAACTCGTCGAGGGGCAGGATTTGTTCGTCCGCGACGAGGCGGTGCTCATGCGCACGACCCGCGGCCCACGCCGGGTGGACGTGATCTACCGGCGGATCGACGACGACTTCCTCGACCCATTGGTGTTCCGTCCCGATTCGATGCTCGGCGTGCCCGGACTGTTGACGGCCTACCGCGCCGGCCGGGTCACGATCGCGAACGCGATCGGCACGGGGATCGCCGACGACAAGTCGATCTATCCGTACGTGCCCGCGATGATCCGCTTTTACCTCGCCGAGGAACCGATCATCGACAACGTGCCGACCTGGGTCCTGCGGCGCGCCGAGGATCGCGACTACGTGCTCGCGCACCTCGAGAATCTGGTCGTCAAGGAGGTGCACGGCGCCGGCGGCTACGGCATGCTGATTGGGCCGGCCGCGACCCGCGCCGAGCTCGAGGCGTTCCGGGCGCGAATTCGCGCCAATCCGGAGCGCTATATCGCGCAGCCGACGCTCGCGCTTTCCACCTGTCCGACCTTCGTCGCCGCGGGGCTCGCGCCGCGCCACATCGACCTGCGGCCGTTCGTGCTGTCCGGCCGCAGCGTGACGATCGTACCCGGCGGACTTACGCGAGTGGCGCTGACCGAGGGGTCGCTGATCGTCAACTCCTCGCAAGGCGGCGGCACGAAGGACACCTGGGTGCTGGAGGCCTGATGCTGAGCCGCGCTGCGGATCATCTGTACTGGATGTCGCGGTACGTCGAGCGCGCGGAGAGTCTCGCGCGCCTGGTCGACGCGCATTACCGCGTGTCCTTGCTGCCGCACACGCCGGCGACGCTTGCCCGTTCGCTGCGTTCGACGCTCGAGGCCCTGCAAGTACAGCCCGGGTTCGGCGAAGCGCGCGCCGAGACCGACTCGCGGGCGGTGTTCGAATTCCTGAGCCTCGACGCCCGGCACGACGGCAGCATCTTGAACTGCCTGCGCGCCGCGCGTGAAAACGCGCGTGCCGTGCGCGGCACACTGACCTCCGAACTCTGGGAGACCTTGAACTGCACCTGGCTCGAGGCCCGCTCGGTCGCGGTGCACGGCGCGTCCCGCGCCGATATCGGCCAATTCCTCGAGTGGGTCAAGGAACGCTCCCACCTCACCCGCGGCGTAATGATCGGTACGATGCTGCGCGACGAGGCGTTTCACTTTGCGCGCATCGGCACCTTCCTCGAGCGCGCGGACAACAGCGCCCGCATCCTCACGGCCCACCGGCAGGACCTGCAACCGGGCGCGGATGCGGGCGGGGTGCCGGATCCGTACGAATGGAGCGTGCTGCTACGCGCCCTCTCGGCCTTCGAGGTCTACCGGCGCCGGTATCGCGAGGTCATCACGCCGGTCAAAGTCGCCGAACTGCTGATCCTGTGCGCCGACATGCCCCGCTCGCTGCTGCGCTGTTGCAAGGAGGTCTATCAGAATCTGCGCTCGGTCGCCAACGAACAATCCGCCGAGACCGAACGGCGCGCGGGCGAGATGCACGCTATGCTGCATTTCGCGCAAATGCCGGATCTCGTCGAGAGCGGTCTTGCGGCCTTTCTGCGCCAATTCCTCGCGAAACTCCGTGATTTGAGCGAACGCATCGCCTCGGACTTCCTCGTGCCTCCGGCCGAGGCCTGACGCCGATGCAGCTGCACATCCGCCACGAGACCGTGTACCGCTACGATAGACCGGTCAAATACAGCGTGCAGCGACTGCACCTGACGCCGCGCGCGGAGCCGTCGCAGCGGGTTCTCGCATGGCGAATCGCGACTCCCGGGCGGCGTCTCGAACAGCTCGACACGCACGGCAACGTCGTGCACCTGCTCACGATCGAGGAGCCTCACCGCGAGATTTGTCTCGTGGTCCAGGGCACGGTAGAGACCGGCGAGGTCGACGTGCGGCAGAACGACGGTTTGCTGTCGCCGCTCGCCTATCTCGCGCCGACCGCGCTGACGGCGCCGGACGGCGCGATTCGCGATTTCGCACGCCGCGTCGGGGGCGCCGAGGAACCGTCCGAGGCGATGGCGACCAGACTGTGCGAGGCGGTCGGCGATGCCATTCGCTACCGCTCCGGAGTGAGCGACGTCGGCGACAGCGCAACCGTCGCCTTCGCCGCGGGCGCCGGCGTGTGCCAGGACCAGTCGCACGTATTCCTCGCCTGTGCGCGCTCGCTCGGCATTCCAGCCCGCTACGTCAGCGGCTATCTCTACACCGGGGACAGCAGCAACGTCGCAAGCCATGCCTGGGTCGACGTCTGGCTCGGGTGCGAGCGCGGCTGGCGCAGTCTCGACGTCACCCATCGGCGGCCGGCGGTGCGCCAATATTGTCGTCTCGCGGTCGGCCGCGACTACCTGGACGCCGCACCGGTGCGCGGCGTGCGGCACGGCGGCGGCGGCGAACGCATGCAGACGACCGTGCTCGTCGCACAATCCACGCAACAACAACAGTAGTTCGGTACCATCGCGCCGCATGACCTACGGCGTCGGCATGCGTACTGCACGACGCTGCGCAGGCGCTGGGGAGCGGCGCTGCGGGAGGTCTTCAGCGAGCTGCCGGATCCGAACCGGTAGCCCGCGCCGCACGCCCGCCTCGCTAGTCGGGCGCCGGCGCTTGCGGCCCGATGCCGCGCCGGGCCACCCAGAACCGGTCGCGGATCCAGGCCGCTCGCTGCACGCACCACCACATCAGCGCCATGTGCAGACCGCCGTACGGCGCCGCACACGGGATGAAGCAATGGTAGCCGGGAAGATCGTCCATGCCCTGCAGCCCCCAGGCGCCGAGGCGGGGCACGAAGTCGACGAGATCGAGCTCCGCGGTGTTCAATCGGCGGCACAATTCGGCGGGCTCGGCCGGCGCCTGCGGGAACGGCAGCGAAATCGACGCCAGATAGCCCGCGCCCGCGATCGGATGCAAGACGCCGGCGTTTACCTGCAGCAGCGCGGTCTCGGCACCCGGATCGAGCGCTCGCGACGGACAATCCCCGCTCATTGCGAGCTCCGCCCACACGGTCGATCCGTCGTTTGCGGCCGCGATGCCCCGCTCCTGCAATGCGGCGGTCGTCGCGCGCAGGTCCTGCGCCTGCACGGTCCGGCTCCAGTCGCGCGGCATCGCATGATGCGCACGCTGCTGCTCGAGCGCCGTCGCGGAAACGATCGCCAACGCGACCGAGCGGCCGATCGGCAGCTGGGCGGCGAAGGAGTCGAGAATGATCTTGGTCGAGAGCTGTGCGGTCGCTTCCATGGCGTAGAGGGAAAACTGCGCCGTCTGGCGCAGCCGGCCCTCGCGAAGTTCGTACGCTCCGTGCACCGCCATGGCATTGAGTCGCTGCACCCCTGCAGGGTGCAGCGACGGCAGGCCGAGGTTCTCGTAATCCGCAATCACGTCGGCGACCGCGACGATGCCGGAACTCTGAGCGGCCTGCATGACGGGCCGGAATCGCAGCGTACTGACGCCGGCGCCACCCGGATGCACCAAGCGATAGCCATCCCCGGTCCGCTCGAGGGGATGCGACTTAAGAGCCAGGTGGATCCGATCTTCGACTTCACTGCTCACGTCAATCCTTCGTCAAGCGGGTGGCGCCCGGCGGGCCAATTGCGCAGCGCGCGTATCAAATCAAGCCGCCGGTCCGTCGTCAATGCGGCGCGCGAGCGAACGCCGGTGTTGCGCGGTCGGCCGGGCGGTCGGGCCGCACTTGCCGAAAATCGGCAAAGCTCGGAAGATGCCGGCTCACGCATCGTTTTCTCCGGAACCGCGGGAGAGCCGACATGGCCCTGATTGCTTGTGGCGAATGCGGACGAGCCGTGAGCGACAAGGCCGCGGCCTGCATCGGTTGCGGGGCGCCGCTGAACGACGCATCGAGCATCGACCTCGCGCCAAGGCCGACCAAGGCCGCGCCGCCCACACGCGCGCAGATCAGGCGCCGTACCTTGCTCGCCGCGGCGACCTTCGGCTGCGGCGTCATCAGTGCGGCGTTGCTCGATCGCCGGTTTGGCGCGAGCCGGCTCGCCTCGTTCCTGGCGGCGATGCTGATCATCGCCGGCCTGTGCGGCCTGCTGGTCCTGCTGGTGTATGCGGCCGCGGCCCGACGCGGGCGTTGATGCCGGCGCGTTGCCGGCATCAACCGCGTTCGAAGCGCGCGACGGTCTCGACGTGAGCGGTGTATGGAAAGAGGTTGAATGCGCTGAGCGCGGCGAGCCGTAGCCGGCGGCGGGAGGTCAGCCGCGCGGCATCTTGGATGAACGAGCCGGGCTCGCAACTGATGTACAGGAGCCGCTCGGGCGGGTCGCGCTCCAGAGACGCGACAAGTGCCTCATCCAGGCCCTTGCGGGGCGGATCGGCGATCACCACTTGCGCGCCGATTGCCGCCGACCACGCGGATCCGGCGCTTCCCGGCACGATCGAGACCCTGGCACGATCGGCCGCGGCGAGTCGCGCCACGCCGAGTTCGAGCCCGTGCAAGGAATGCGGACTCAGTTCGTTCATGCGAATCTCGGCGACCCTGTCGAGGACCGACAAGCCGATGGCGCCGACCCCCGCGTAGAACTCGGCGACCCGCGCGCCCTGCGGAATCTCGCTGCGGACGCGCGCGATGATCGCCTCGGCGATCTCGGGATTGCTCTGGCCGAACGCGCCCGGGGGATAATGCACCTCAGCTCCGCCAAAGCACTCGACCACGCTGGCCGGTCCGCACCAATGGTCGAAGCGCGGACCGAGAATGGTGTTGCCGCGCGATTGGTTGGCGTTGAACCACAGGCTGTGCAGTTCCGGTCCCAGCCGCTCGCGGATCGACTCGAAGCACCCCGCCAGCGGTTCGGGCGTCGCGCTGTTGGCGACGATCACCACCTGCGCCGATTGCGAACGGCGCTCCACCACCACTTGCAGATGGCGCACGAGGCCCAAGCGGGCCTTCTCCGAGTAGCTGCTCACCCGCGCATCGACGAGCGCGAGCCGCACCACCGCGGCGACCCGGTTGATCACGGGATGTTGCACGAGGCAGTCGGGTATATGCACCACCCGGTGGGTGCCGAGCTCGAACAATCCGAGCTTGGGCGAGCCCAGACGGCCCCGAATGGCCAAGCGCGCACGGTGTCGAAACCTTACGCTCGCCCCGTTGATCGGTAAAACCTCGGGCAATCCATGGGCGCGCGCCAGGGCATCGAGCATGGAGCGCGCCTCGGCCGCAATGCCTGGTTGGCCAAACCGCGGACAGCCGGGGCACGGCGGTCGGTGCGTACAGGCGTTAGCTCGGCCGTTTCGCGCGCGATTCGACCGCTCGGCATAAGGTTCGTTGCCGCTCACCGAACGGTCATGGATCCGGCGCAGCGGCGGGCCCGCCGCGCGCATCCGCCGGCCGCCGGGGCGGGTGCTCGGCGGCGCGAATCAGTCGTGCGGCCGCCTTGGCGCCCTGTAGGGCAATCGACGGACTGTATGCCGTCACAGTGATCCGGGTCACTCGACGATCCTGTGGCAACGCGCCGCCATTCATCGTCTCGTGGTCTTCGGTGACCATCGAGACGCCACAGTGCGCGATCTCGAATCGAAGCTCCGCAGGAGGTTTGGTGAGCGCGATATTTTCCGCGACGCTGTGCGAGAGGTCCAGCCGCCCGAGGCCGCCAAACAGCTCGCGACGCCGGCAAGGGTCGCCGACTTGGACCACCCCGTCGCGTTGAATGCGCCAAGTGGGCGAATCCGGCAGAGCGTAAGGTCCCGCAAAGCCGGCGTATCTGTCCACCAGGTGTTTCTCGAGGTCGGTTTCGCGCACGGCGTCCTTCGGCGAATAGGCGAGCGTGTGAATGATCGCAACCACCCGCTGCTCGCCCGGCACTGGCGTGAACATGACCTCATAGGATTCGCCGTTCCCCGGCCGCGGGGCGCCGGCAGCCGGCGCGCTCCAGGTCTCGATGACGCTGACGAAGCTGCCATCGGGAATCGACCGCATGGCCCGGTCGGCCGACTGCCAATAGTCGAGCGTTTCCATGGATTCTCGGTATTGCCGCAGTTTTTTCGACTCGAGGACGGCGCGGCTGCGAGCGAGCGACATCCCGAGATGAACGCCTGCGACGTCGATTGGCGCCGGCGAGATCGCGGGCGGACTCGCGGCGGGCGGCGGCGCGGGCGGTGGGGATGGCCGCGCGGCGCGCGCCGCCCCGGGCAAGCGGTAGCCGGCCGTGACCAGCATCCCCCGCTTCTCGGCATCGGCGCAAGCGTACAGGGATACCGAATCGACCTTGAGGCCGAACGACGCATCCGGCCGCCGGAAGGGCCGGCCCAGCACGCCGTTCGGTTCCGGGCGACCCGTCCTGGTATCGATCAAGCAATAGTATCGGTGCACATTCGGCGGCTGACCGAGATCGAAATGCCCGCGAACGACTTCGTGGGACGGGTCCAAACCGACAGACTCCTTGATCGACGACCAGAAATTCGTCTGCGCGAGCGCGTCGCGCGCAGCGGCGGCGTGCGCAACGCCAACGGATAGCAAGAGACCAACGGCGAGGACGCCCGGCGCTCGGCGCAGTATCGGCGTCAGCTTGTCCATGGACACCTCCTCGGTCTACTTGGCCGCTGCTCCCTGCACCCGCTCCCAGATCTTAACGCGGATGCTCTCGGCGCCCTTCTTTCCTTCCCGCGTGGTAAAGATCAGGCGCCCGTGCTCGAGCGCCACTTGCTGCGCGTAGTCCATGCCGTCCTCGGCGGGAATCAACGAGGACTGGATGTGATGGACCACCACCGATTTGGCGGCATCGAAATCCCAGGTGCCGTAGTACGCGTAATAGCCGTCGAAGGCCGCCGCTTTCAATTGCGCGTCGCGGCTTGCGCCGGCCGACGGCCTGGCGTCCGGGATCTGCCACGCTCGCCGATGCGCAGCGGTGATCTGCACGCTCATCCACCCGGACGAGTCGTAGATGATGAGGCCCGTCGAGCCCGCTTGGTAGAACGGGTCCGCCGCCGGCCCCCGCGGTCCCGAGTACTCGATGCGCAAGAGTTTCCAGGCGCCGATCAGCTGCCGTCTCGTGAGCGGCGGCGGCGTCCCATTATCGGTCATTGCCCCGCCCGGCGCGACGCAGGTGAGCATCAGCGACAGCAACGACCATCTGGCGAAGGCGACCATGCGCATGCGACGATCCTCCGGCGACTCATGCGGACGGATAGTACGCGCAGCGATAGCCCTATCATAGACGGCATCGACGGTCGCGGCGCCGATTGCGCGGGGCGGATGCTCTGGGGCATGATTCGAACGGCGCGGCACGCCTGCCCCAGGGCAGGCGACGGCGGTCGGCCGCTCCCTGCCACGCGCGCCCTTGGAGACCGCAAGATGCCTGAAGGGAATCCGTCCGGCCGCCTGGAACAGCACGCCAATCCCTCGGGCGCCGGACTCGCGGTCGCGGCACTCGGCGTCGTCTACGGCGACATCGGCACCAGCCCGATCTACGCCTTGCGCGAGTGCTTCTTCGGGGCGAGCGCCGTCGCGCCCTCCGTCAAGGACGTGCTCGGCGTGCTGTCGCTGATCATCTGGGCCTTGATCGTCATCGTTTCCCTCAAATACCTGATGTTCGTCATGCGCGGCGACAACAAGGGCGAAGGCGGCATCGTCGCCCTCGTGGCCTTGCTCAATCCCTGGCACGCCAAGCCGCGCTCGCTGCGTTACGGACTGATGCTGCTCGGGCTGTTCGGCGGCGCGCTGCTGTACGGCGACGGTACGATCACGCCGGCGATTTCCGTGCTCTCAGCGGTCGAAGGATTGAAAGTCGCGACCACGGCGTTCGAACCCTATGTCGTGCCTCTGACGGTCATCATCCTGCTCGCGCTGTTCCGCGTCCAGCGCTACGGCACGGGCGGTATCGCCCGGTGGTTCGGCCCCATCATTCTCGTCTGGTTTCTCGTGCTCGCAGCGCTCGGCCTGCGCGGCATCGCCATGCATTACGCGGTCCTCGCGGCCATCTATCCGGGCTACGCGGTCGATTTCTTTCTGCGCCACGGCACCGCGGCGTATCCGGTACTCGGCTCGGTCTTCCTCGCGGTCACGGGCGCCGAGGCGCTGTACGCGGACATGGGGCATTTCGGCCGATCACCGATCCGCCTCGCCTGGTTCAGTTTGGTGCTGCCCGCGTTGCTGCTCAACTACCTGGGCCAGGGCGCATTGCTCATCGCCGACGGCGGCACCGACCGCCAGCCGTTCTACGCACTCGCGCCCCCGGCGTTGATCTATCCGCTGGTCGCGCTCACCGCGATGGCGACGGTCATCGCTTCGCAGGCGATCATTTCCGGCGCGTTTTCCCTGACGCGGCAGCTCGTCGCTCTCGGCCGCCTGCCGCGGGTGAACATCGTCCAGACCTCCGCCGACGAGCGGGGCCAGATCTACATCCCGAGCGTCAATTGGCTGTTGATGCTCGCGACCATCGGCCTGGTGCTGGCCTTCAAATCGTCGAATGCGCTCGCCGCGGCCTACGGAATCGCCGTTTCGGCGACCATGGTGATCACGACCACGCTCGCGTACTTCGTCGCGCGCCGATTCCACTGGAGCGCGGTTTCCACAGCGCTGATCTGCGGCGGCTTCCTCGCCGTGGATCTCGCCTTCTTCGGCGCGAACCTCTACAAGGTGGCCAACGGCGGCTGGTATCCGATCGCCCTCGCCGCAGGCATCTTCACGATCATGACGACATGGGCCCGCGGCCGGGCGCTTCTGCGACGCCATCTCGATCAGCAGACGGAGTCGCTGCCCGACTTCGTCGCCCGGATCGAGCGCGATCGCCCGTTCCGGATCCCAGGCACCGGCGTATTTCCGACCGGCGGCGACGCCGCGCCCCGGCGGCTGATGCAACACCTAGACCGCCACGGTGTACTCAACGAACACGTGGTGCTGCTCACCGTCGAGATCCGCGACGAACCGTGGGTTGCGACGGCGGACCGCCTGGAAATATTCACCGTGGCGCCGGACATCTACCGGATCACGGCGTACTACGGCTTCATGGAGGACCCGAACGTGCCGGCGGCGCTGAAGCTCGGGCGAGCCCTCGGCCTCGACGTCGACCTTGACGAGGTCACCTATTACGTCGGCCGCGAGACCCTGATGCCGGCGAGAAGCCCTGGCGGCATGGCGTTGTGGCGGCAGTACCTGTTCGCGTTCCTGGCGCGCAACGCGATGCGTACCACGGCCTTCTACCGTTTGCCCGTCGAGGACGTGGTCGAGCTCGGTTTCCAGTTGAAGCTCTGAGCGGCTAGCCGTCGATCGGCTGTCGCGGCGTGTCGAGAATCAGGTCGTAGAACGCAAGGTCGAGCCAGCGTCCGAACTTGAAGCCCGACTCCTTGATCGTGCCGGCAAGGCGGAATCCCAGTCGCTCGTGCAACGCGATGCTCGCGCGGTTCGCCGCGTCGATGCCGCCGATCATCACGTGGACGTCGTCGCGCCGCGCGAGTCCGATCAGTTCGCGCAGGATCTGGGTGCCGAGTCCACGGCCCCGCCAATCCTTGTGCACGTAGAGCGAATGCTCAACCGTATACTTGTAGGCCGGCCGCGCGCGAAACGTGCCGTAGGTGCCGAATCCCACGAGCCGTCCGGCCGCATCGACGAGACCGATCACGGGCTGACCGCCGTCGCGCTTGCCGGCGAACCATTCGGCGATCGTGCGCGCCGTGCGCGGCGCGTACTCGTAGATCGCCGTGGAATTGGCGATCGCCTCGTTGAAGATCTCGAGGATCGGCGCGGCGTGCGCCTCCTCGGTGCAGCACATGAGCGTCAAGCCCTGCGCCCGCGGCACTTCAAGCCTGCCGCTGCGCGCCGGGCCCGGGGATGGCGCAATCCGCTGAGCCGATCGAAGTCAGGATGCCCTCCCGTTCAGAACGAATACACGAGATTCGCGGTCTCGAGCGAGTCGATCTCCATCAATCGCCGCCGGCGGCTTGATGTTGTGCTGGATATTGGCATGCTTGACGGATGGGATCCACTCCGATCGCGGCACTCATGGTATGGCTGATCGCCGGTGCGGCAATCGTCGGCATCGTACTGCGCCCGTGGAAGGTGCCGGAGGCGGTCTGGGCTTCGCTCGGTGCGGGCGCGACGCTCGGCTTCTCACTGATCTCCTGGCCCGATGCGCTCGCCGCGATCCGTGCCGGCACCGATGTCTACCTGTTCCTGACGGGTATGATGTTGCTCGCAGAGCTAGCGCGGCGCGAAGGGCTGTTCGCCTGGACCGCCGCGCTCGCGACGAAGAGCGCCGGCGGCTCGCCGCGCCGGCTGTTTCTGTTGATCTATGCGGTCGGCACGGTCGTGACGGTTTTTCTGTCGAACGATGCGACCGCGGTCGTATTGACGCCGGCGGTGTATGCGGCGACCAAGGAGGCCGGCGCGCCACCGCTGCCCTACCTGTTCGTCTGCGCGTTCATCGCCAACGCGGCGAGCTTCGTGCTGCCGATCTCCAATCCGGCGAACCTAGTCGTCTATGGCAGCGCCATGCCGCCGCTCGGCGGCTGGTTGCTGCAATTCGCCCCGGCCTCCGCGGCCGCGATTCTCGTGACCTACGCCGCGCTGCGCTGCACGCAGCGGGCACGACTCGGTCCGCCGATCGCACGCGAGGTGGCGGTGCCGGCTCTCGGCGGCGGCGGCCGGGTCGCCGCCGCCGCCATTGCCGCGACCGCGGTGCTGCTGTCGCTGTCGTCGGCGTTCGGCCAACCGCTCGGCCTGCCGACGTTTCTCGCCGGCGCAGCGGCGTGGTTCGCCATCCTGCTGCTGCGCCGGTCGCCACCCTGGGGTGCGTTGCGCGACATTTCCTGGAGCGTGCTGCCCCTGGTCGCAGCGTTGTTCGTGCTGGTGCGCGCGATCGAGACCACGGGTGCGTTCGCACCGCTCGCGCAGCAGCTGGGCGCGCATGGCGCCGCCGTCTCGCCGCTGCGCGCCGCGGCTGCCGGCTCCGTCGCCGCCTTCAGCGCGAATCTCATCAACAATCTCCCCGTCGCCCTGATCGTCGCGCATCTCCTGCGGGCCGCGCACGCCTCCTCCCGGATCGCGGGCGCCTTGCTGATCGGCGTCGACCTCGGCCCGAATCTGTCGGTGACCGGTTCGCTGGCGACGATCCTCTGGCTGCTCGCACTTCGGCGCGAGGGCGTCGAGGTGAGCGCACGCCGGTTCCTGTGGCTCGGAGCGATCGTGATGCCGCTGTCTCTCGCCGCCGCGCTGGGATGTTTTCTGCTCTTCGCATAGACCTGGCCCGGGCGCGAATGACGCTGCGTGGCGATTTGCCTATAATCTCCGTTGCCTTACGGCCAGAGGAGCGCCGAACGATGCCTATGCCAAGCCGCCTTTCGAGCCTCGCCGCCCTGCTGGCGCTCGCCGGCGCCCTGAGCGCTTGCGGCCCCGGACCCGGCGGCGCGGCGAGCCGGGTGAACGGTTCGATTCATGTCGCCGCCGGTACGCCGGCCGGCGCGGCGGCGACGGTCAACGGCTCGATCGTCGCCGATGACAACGCCGTGCTGACGACCGCCCGGACGGTGAACGGCGGCATCACGATCGGCCGGCACGCGAGCGCCGAGTCGCTGACGACCGTCAACGGGCCGATCGCGCTGCGGGCGGGCGCCCGGGTCGCGGGCGGCGTGACGGTCGTCAACGGCGCCATCAGGCTCGCGGATGGCGCCAAGGTCTCCGGAACGGTCGCGAACGTGAGCGGCGCGATCACCTTGAACTCGGCGCAGGTTTCCGGCGGAATCACGACCGTCGACGGCAACGTCTCCGTGCTCGGTCAATCGCAGGTCGAGGGCGGCATCGCCGTCAAGAAGCCGAGCGGCATATTCTTCCAGGTCAGCGACGCGGTGCCGAGGATCGTCATCGGCCCCGGCGCGGTCGTCGACGGCGCGCTGCGTTTCGATCACGAGGTCGCGCTCTACGTCAGCGATCAGGCGAAGATCGGGCCGGTCAGCGGCGCCACCCCGGTGACGTTCTCCGGCGCGTCGCCGCCCGGGTGAGCTTCACCGGCGGACATGCACTGACGGCCACGCCCGACGAATCTGCAGCGGAGCCGATTGCCCGATGTGGATAGTCAGGGTCGCGCTGCACAGGCCCTACACGTTCATCATGCTCGCACTGCTGATCGTGCTGATGGGCGTCTATGCCTTTCTCACGACGGCGACGGACATCTTTCCAAACATCAACATCCCGGTCGCCGCAGTGTTCTGGCACTACAACGGACTCTCGCCGCGCGAGATCGCCGACCGCATCGCACTGCTCTCCGAGCGCACCGCGCAAACGGTCGTCAGCAACGTGCAGCACACCGAATCGCAGTCGGTCGACGGCGTGGCGATCGTCAAGTATTTCTTCCAGCCCGGCACGAACCGCGATCTGTCCTACGCACAGATCACCGCGGTCTCCCAGTCGCAGCTGTTCAATTCGCCGCCGGGCACCTCGCCGCCGTTCATCCTCGCGTACAATGCCTCCAGCGTGCCGATCCTGCAACTCGCCCTGTCCAGCGATACGCTGTCGGAATCGAGGATCTACGACATCGGCAACAACATCCTGCGCACCGACCTTGCCACGGTCGCCGGCGCATCGATCCCGTTTCCGTACGGCGGCAAGCAGCGCGAGGTCAACGTCGATCTGGATCCGGCGGCGCTGCGCGCACACGGCCTCACGCCCGCCGACGTCGCCAACGCGATCGCCGCGCAAAACCTCATCCTGCCGGCCGGCACCGAGAAGATGGGGTCGCGCGAATACTACATCGGACTGAACGCGAGCCCGCGCACGATAGGCGAGCTCAACGATCTGCCGGTCGGCACGAGTAATGGCGCGGTGACCTACATCCGCGACGTCGGACACGTCCGCGACGGCTATTCGCCGCAGACCAATATCGTCCGCCTGAACGGCAGGCGCGCGGTGCTGATGAGCGTGCTGAAGACCGGCAACGCCTCGACGATCGACATCATCAACGGCATCGACGCGAGGCTGCCGCAAATTCGCGCCTCCCTGCCCGCGAGCCTGCGCATCAGAGCGCTCGGCGATCAGTCGATCTTCGTCCGCGCCGCGATCGCCGGCGTGATACGCGAGGCGGCGATCGCCGCTGCTCTGACCGGGCTGCTGATCCTGCTGTTCCTCGGCAGCTGGCGCAGCACGCTGATCATCACGGTCTCGATACCGCTGTCGATTCTCGCCTCGATCGCCTGTCTCGCGGCGCTCGGCCAGACGATCAACATCATGACGCTCGGCGGTCTCGCGCTCGCCGTCGGCATCCTGGTCGACGACGCGACCGTGACGGTCGAGAATATCAACTGGCATCTCGAGAACGGCAAGGACGTGGAGACGGCGATCCTCGACGGCGCGCGGCAGATCGCGCTGCCGGCGCTCGTTTCGACGCTGGCGATCTGCATCGTCTTCATCCCGATGTTCCTGCTGGTGGGGATTGCCAAGTACCTGTTCATCCCGCTCGCCGAGGCGGTCGTGTTTGCCATGCTCGCCTCCTACCTGCTGTCGCGTACCCTCGTGCCGACGCTGGCAAAGTTTTGGCTGCGCGCCCATGACCGCCGGGGGCGGCCCGCGCCGCGGCGCGCCATCGCGCGCGTGCAGGCGCGCTTCGAGCGCGGCTTCGAGAGGATGCGCGAGAGCTACCGTGTGCTGCTCGGCGCCGCGCTGCACTCCGGAGCGCGCTTCGCCGCAATCTTCCTTGCGGCGATGGCCGCGACTGCGCTGATCGCCTTTCCGCTCGGACCGCTCCCCGGGCTCGGCCAGGACTTCTTCCCGAGCGTCGACAGCGGCCAGATCAAATTGCACGTGCGGGCCCCGACCGGCATGCGCATCGAAGAGACGGCGGCGCTCTGCGACGCAGTCGAGGCGACGATCCGGCGGGTGATCCCCGCCGGCGAGATCAGCAACATCGTCGACAACATCGGCCTGCCCTACAGCGGCATCAACCTCGCCTACAGCACCTCGGCGCCGATCGGCCCCGGCGACGCCGACATCTACGTCAACCTGAAGCCCGATCACGCCCCGACCGCCAAGTACGAGCGCGAGCTGCGCGCGAAGCTGAACGCGACCTATCCATCGACCACGTTCTCGTTCCTGCCGGCCGACATGATCAGCCAGATCCTGAATTTCGGCTTGCCGGCACCGCTCGACGTGAAGATCGTCGGTTTCGACCGGGCCGGCAACCGCGCGTTCGCCAACCGCCTGCTCGAAAAGCTGCGCGCGGTCCCCGGCGCCGTGGACCTGCGCATCCAGCAGCCGGACGACTATCCGCAGGTTCGTGTCCGCGTGAACCGGACCAAGGCACAACTGCTCGGGCTCACCGAAAGGGATGTTGCGAGCAACCTGCTGGTTTCCCTGTCCGGCAGCTTCCAGACCTCGCCGAGCTTCTGGACCGACCCGCGCAGCGGCACGCAATATCAGGTCGCCGTGCAGACCCCGGAGTTTCGCCTGCACTCGCTCGAGGACCTCGCCAATACGCCCGTTGGCGCCGCGGGTCCGGCTGGCAACACGCCGCTGCTGTCGGACGTCGCGAGCTTCCACCGCGAGGCCGTACCGGCGGTCGTCACGCACTACGACGCAACGCCCGCGATCGACATCTTCGGTTCGGTGCAGGGCGCGGACCTCGGCTCGGTAGCGACGCGGGTCCGGCAAATCATCGACGCCTCGCACAAGGACCTGCCGCGCGGCTCGCGCGTCCTGCTGCTCGGCCAGGCGCAGACGATGAAGGCCTCTTTCGACGGCCTGCTGCTCGGACTGCTCGCGGCGATCGTGCTCGTCTACATGTTGATCGTCGTGAACTTTCAATCGCTGCTCGATCCGTTCATCATCATCACGGCGCTGCCGGCCGCACTCGCCGGCATCGTCTGGATGTTGTTCCTGACGCACACGCCGGTGACGGTGCCGGCGCTGACCGGCGCCATCATGAGCATGGGCGTCGCGACCGCCAACAGCATTTTGGTGGTCAGTTTTGCGCGCGAGCGGATGAACGCCGGCGACGATGCGTTCGCGGCGGCGATGCAGGCCGGCTTCACGCGCCTGCGCCCCGTGCTGATGACGGCGTCGGCGATGATCATCGGCATGATTCCGCTGGCGCTCGGTCTCGGCGAGGGCGGCGAGCAGAACGCACCGCTCGGCCGCGCGGTGATCGGCGGCCTGGTATTCGCGACCGTCGCGACGCTGTTCTTCGTGCCGACCGTCTTCTCGATGATCCACGGGCGCATACCGTCGGTCGCACCCGCCGTTGCGCAGATCGCCAATGCCTGAACCGTCCCCGTACGCACCGGACGAGAGCCTGAAGCGCAAGATTCGGCGGTTCTCCCTCCTCCTGCTCATCGTCGCGCTCGCGCTTGCGGTCTGGGGCGTCGCCAGCCGGATCATCGCACGCGACGCACTCACCCGACAGGCGGCGACTGTGGCGGTGCTCAGCGTCTCGACGGTGCACCCGAGTCCTGGCGACACCGGCGAGGATCTCGTGCTCCCCGGAACGGTGCGCGCCTATGTCGATGCGCCGATCTATGCGCAAACCAGCGGCTACCTGCAGGCGTGGTACACCGACATCGGCACGCCGGTGCGCAAGGGCCAGCTGCTCGCGAGAATCGAGACCCCCGAGATCGATCAGGAGCTCGCGCAGGCGATCGCGCAGCTGGCGAGCGCGCGCGCGAGCCTAAGCTTCGCGCTCAGCACCAACGCCCGATGGCAGAAACTCCTCGCAGCCGGCTCCGTGTCGCAGCAGGACGCCGAGCAAATGGCGAGTGGCGCGGCGACTGCAGAGGCCGCCGAGCAATCCGCGGCGGCCAATGTCGCCAGGCTGCGCGAGCTGGAAGCGTTCAAGCGGGTGGTCGCGCCGTTCGACGGCATCGTCACGGCCCGCAACACCGACGTCGGCGCCTTGATCAACGCCGGCCAGGCGACGGGCGACGAACTGTTCGAAGTCGCCGACACCCGCAAGCTGCGCGTCTACGTCGACGTACCGGAGGCCTACGCCGCGGACACTCCCGTCGGCACTCCGGCCAGGCTACGTTTTGCGGAGTTTCCCGGCCGCTTCTTTCCGGCGCGCACCGTGCACACTGCCGGCGCGTTGGATCCGGTAAGCCGCACGCTGCAGGCGGAGCTGCTTCTCGACAATGCGCGGCACGAGCTGCTGCCGGGCGCGTACGCCGAGGTGCACTTCACGCTGAGCGCCGACCGAAAAGCGCTGCGCCTGCCGGCGAATACCGTGCTGTTCCGCGCAGCCGGCCTGCAGGTCGCCACGGTTGACCACGACGATCGCATCAAGCTCAAGCGCATCGTCGAAGGCCGCGATTTCGGCACCACGATCGAGATCCTCTCGGGCCTCGACCCAGGCGACGAGGTGATCCTCAATCCCCCGGATTCGAGCGTCGACGGGGAGAAAGTGCGTGTCGTGCCGCAGCCCGGCGCGCCGGCTGGAGCGCACGCCGCGACATGAGACGCCGGCCCCCGCGCATTGGATCCGCGGGTGCCGCGATCTCGTGCGCCCCGGGGCGTTTGCGCGCGGTCGACGACGAACTCGTCGTCGACCATCGCGGCAGCGTGCGATGCACGCGAGGCTGCGGCCGGCGTATCGTCAGGCATCGTACGGCGACGGAACGCGCTAGCGCGCGGCTGGCAGATTTCGCCGGATCACCGCGTCCGCTTGCGCATTCGCCTTGCCGAGATCCGCGGCGTAGACGTGGGTGACGCCGGTGAACTGATCGGTGACGTCGGGGGCGAGCACCGGCCCACCCCGATTCGTCGTATCCACGTTCACCGTTGCCGAGAGGCCGATCCGCAACGGATGCTTCGCGAGATCGGCGTCGTCGATCGAAACGCGCACGGGCACGCGCTGCACGACCTTGATCCAGTTGCCGGATGCGTTCTGCGGCGGCAACAGCGCGAATGCTGCACCTGTCCCGGCGGACATTCCCGTGACGTGGCCGTGGAACACGACGGCTCCCCCATACAGGTCGGTGACGATCCTCGCCGGCTGGCCGATGCGCAGCTCGCGCAACTGCCCTTCCTTGAAGTTGGCGTCGATCCACAGCGCGTTCAGGGGAATCACCGTCATCAGCGCCTCGCCGGCGTGTACGTGCTGGCCGAGCTGCACGCTGCGTTCGGCCACGTAACCGGTGACCGGCGCAACCACGCGGTCGCGCTCGGCGGCGATCCATGCGTCGCGGTACGCCGCCTTCGCTTCGAGCACGGCCGGGTTATGCGCGACGTCGGCGCCGTCGACCAGCGCATGCGTCGCGCGCGCCCGCAGCTCGGACTGCGCCAGCGCGTCGCTCGCGATCCGCACCGCATCCTCGGCGTGGCGTAATTTCTCGCGCGCGATCGCCTCAACCGCGACCAGCGGCCGGCGCCGCGCGAGATCGGCCTGGGCGCGCGCGAGTTCGAGGCGGCGCACGGCCACGCCCGCGTCGCTTTCCCGGGCGATCGCCTGCTCCTGGCGGACCTCACGCACGGAGCGCGCGAGCGCGCTGGCCGCTCGGCCGAGATTGATCTGCGCCGAGATCGGATCGAGCCGCACCAGCACCTGTCCGACCCGCACGAGCTGCATGCCGTCGGCGAGAACCGCAATGACCGTGCCCGGCACCCGCGCCGAGATCACGACCTTGTTGCCGTTGACGTAAGCGTCGTCCGTTTCCTCCCGCTTCGACAGCACGAGGAACCAGTACAGCGCCCACACCAGACCACCGCAGACGAACAAGATCGCAAGCAGGGTCAATACCGTGCGTCGCCGGCCGTTCGCGGCAGGGGCGGCTGCGGTCTCGGTCCCGGCCCCGGAATTCACGGCGTTCACGGCATTGCCTTCCCGGCGATCGGTTCGACATTCGCGACACGCGGGGTGCCGTCGTAGCCGCCGCCGAGCGCCTGCTGCAGGGCGACGTGCGCCGACACGGCCGCCGAGTCCAGTTCGATCAGGGCGTCACGCTCATCGAGTAGCGACATCTCGGCCGTAAGCTCGGCCCGGCGATCGCTCAAGCCCTGGCGCAAGCGCGCGGCGGCGCTCGCATACAACTTGCGTGCCGCTTCGACACCGCGCTTGCGGGCGGCTTCCTGCGCGCCGATCGCGCCGAGAGTTGCCGCCTCGGTCGCCACCTCGCGCGCGGCATCGATGACCGTCGCGTCGTATTCGGCGACCGCCGCGCGCAGCTGCGCACGCGTCACGCCATAGCGGGCGCGCAGCATGCCCGCATCGAAGATCGGCAGGTGCAATGCGACGCTCGCCAGCGGATCGCGGCTGCCATACTGCAGCAGTTTGCCGATGCCGACGCTCGACAGTCCGGCGAGCGCGTCGATGCTGATGTCCGGCAGGAACTGCGCGCGCGCCGCCAGTGAATTGCGCTCGGCGGCCTCGACGCGCCAGCGGCTCGCGACGATGTCCGGCCGCCGGGCGAGCAAATCGATCCTCACGTCGCTCGGCATCGTCGCCGCGACGACCGGTAGCGGCCGAGCGACCAGCGGCGGCAGGGCCGCTTGCGACCGGCCGATGAGCGCCGCGAGCGCCACGGTGCGCAGTCGAGCCGAGCCTTCGAGCGCGGCAATCCGGCCGCCCAACGCGGAAATGTCGAGGTCACGACGATACACGTCCGTGGCCGGCGCGAGTCCCGCGTGCGCTCGAGCGACGGCGATCACCCGAGCGCGCGCGGCGGTGCGCTGCTCTGATCGCGCGATCGCCAGCCGCCCTTGATCGGCCTGCCAGCCGAAATAGGCGTCGGCGACCGCGCTCGCGAGCGCGAGCGCGGCGGCGCTGCGTTCGGCCTGGGCGGCCTGCGTTCGATCGACTGCCGCCTCGACCGCATCGCGCTGCTTGCCCCACCAGTCGAATGTGTAGTGCGCCTGCAGGCCGAGATTGGCCTGGTTGTACCACGAGAAACCGAGCAGCGACGGGGGAATCAGCCCGTGATCGCTGAGACGCTGGCGCGCAATGCTGCCGTCGAGATCGACATGGGCGCCGCTCGCCGCGGCGGCGATGCGCACGCCCTGCCGGGCCGAATCGAACCGGGCGCGCGCGACGGCCAACGATGGCGAGGAGGCGAGCGCCGTGGCGATCAGCCGGTCGAGGGTCGGATCTGCATAGCCGCGCCACCAGTGCGGCGTCGGCCAGCGGCCACGCACCGAGTGCAGACCGGCGATCGGCGCCGCCGCCGGCAAGCTCGGCGGCACCGGCTTTGACGGCAAGCCCGCGCAGCCCGCGAGCAGCGTTGCGAACCCGAGGCACGCGGCCGGCGCTCGCGGTCTCATTTGGTCCTGCCGGCGGGCGGTTGCCCGAGGGTCTCCTCGACGCGTACGGCGAGGCGCTTCAACGACGCGATCAGCACACGCTTGTCCTCGGCGGAGTGCGCGCCGTAGAGCGTGCGCATCCGATCGAACATCGGCGGCAGGATCGCGTGCACGAGGTCCTCGCCCTTCTCGCTGATCCGCAATACCATCCGTCGCCGATCGGATTTGCAGGCGCCGCGTGTGATCAAATCTTCGCGCACGAGCGCATCGCTGATCCTCGACATGTTCGCCGGACTCTGCGAGGCGCGCGCACACAACTCCGTTGGATGCGCCGCGCCCTCGGGCTGCGAGAACAAGGCGGTAAGCACCCGAAACTCCCCCTCGCCGAGACCGAACGGGCGAATGTCGTGCTCGAGCGTCATGCCGAAGTCGTGCGCTAGCAGCAGGATCAGACGCAGGATCAGCACTTCCTCGAGTGGCAGCGCCGGAAACCGGCCCCGCAGGCGCTCGAGGTTCGCTTCGATGAGTTCGATTTCGTGTTGCACGAGGTACTAATGATTGCTAATCTAACAGTTCACCGTGTAATATTTTATTCGCATATTATCTTTTACGCAAATAACTCCGTAAGAGTGCTCCTCCTAGGGATAATGCCGGCACATTCATTCAATGATTACCGAGAGCCATTCACAATGCGCGAAAATCGGCATCGGCGGCGATCTCGTGCGCACGCCTGACATCTCATCGTTGTTTCGCCGGCGATCTGCCGTCGCGAGGCGTTGCGGCGCACTGGCGGCGGCATGCCTGCTGTCGGCATCGATCGCGGGCTGTGCCGTCGGTCCGGATTACCGCATGCCGCCGCCCCCGCGTGCCAAGGGCTACGTGCGCGGCGGCCTCCCGGCGCAGACCGCATCCGCCAACGTCAACGGCGGTGAGGCCCAGCACTTCGTTCCGGCCCGCGATATACCCGGTGACTGGTGGACGCTATTCCGCTCGCCCGAGTTGAACGCGCTCATCCGGCGCGCCCTCGCCAACAATCCGACCCTCGCGGCGGCGCAAGCCGCACTGCGCCAGGCCGATGAGACGCTCGCCGCGGGCCGGGGCGCCTTCTATCCCGGCGTTTCCGGGTCGTTGGGTGCGACACGACAGCGCGCCTCCGGTGCCGCGTTCGGCTCGGCGCGCGCATTCATCTACACGCTGAACAGCGCCTCCGTGAACGTCTCCTACACGCTCGATGCATTCGGCGGCGTCAGGCGCCAGGTCGAGGCGCTGCGTGCCCAGGCAGAATACCAGCGCTTCTCGCTCGAAGGAGCCTACCTCAGCCTGACCGCGAACCTCGTCACCGCCGCGGTCGCCGAAGCGTCCTTGCACGCGCAGATCCGGGCGACCCGCCAGATCGCCGAGGCGCAGCGCGCCGATCTCGCGATCGTCCGACGCAGCGTCGCAGCCGGCGGCGCTTCGCGCGCGGACATCCTCCAGCAACGGACCGTGCTCGCCGCCACGCTCGCGACGCTGCCGCCGCTCGAGGCCGCGCTCGCCCAGCAACGCAACCTGCTCGCGACCTACACCGGTTCGCTGCCGACGCAGTTCGCCGCGCGGGATTTCACGCTCGATTCCCTGAAACTGCCGCGTGACCTGCCGGTGTCCTTGCCGTCGCGACTCGTCGAGCAGCGGCCCGACGTGCGTGCCTATGCGGCGCTGCTGCACGAAGCCACTGCGGAGGTCGGCGTTGCGACGGCCAATTTACTGCCGAAACTCACGCTGTCCGGCAGCTACGGCGGCGAGGCGGCCAAATTCGCCGACATCTTCTCGCCCGCTTCGACGATCTGGGGTCTCGCAGCCTCGGTGACGCAGCCGCTCTTCGAGGGCGGTCAGCTCATTCACCAGCGCCGCGCCGCGATCGCCGCCGCACAGGAAGCCGCCGCGAACTACAAAGCGACTGTGTTGAGCGCGTTCCAGAACGTCTCGAACGTGCTGCTCGCGCTGCAGGCCGATGCGCGCAGCGTCGCCGCACAAGCCGACGCGGCGCAGGCGGCGGCACAGAGCCTCGTCCTGGTGCGCGTGCAGTTTCGCAGCGGCGCAGTGACCCGCTCGCAGGTGCTCATCGCCGAGCAGAACGATCGCTCGGCCGAGATCGCGCTCGTCAAGGCGCGCGCCCAGCGCTACGCCGACACCGCCGCGCTCTTCCAGGCCCTCGGCGGCGGCTGGTGGCATCGGCAGGATTCGACCGTCAAGACCAACGACTGCTGCAAGGGGCATTTGTGAGCAACATCGATACCGGGGCCGATGACCGGCCCACCGTCGCCCGATCGGCGCTGGTCAAGCCCATTCTGATCGTGCTCGCCGTCGCCGCGGTCATCCTCGGCGGCATCCTCGGCTTTCACCTGTTCGTCGGCCGGATGATGGCCAAGTACATGGCGGCGGGCGCGAACACGCCGCAAACGGTCTCGACCTACGTCGCGCAGTCCCTGCCGTGGCAGAATGAGACGCACGCCGTCGGCAACGTGCGTGCGCGTCAGGGCGCGGACCTCGCGGCACAGATCGCCGGCGTCGTCGGCGCGATCCGCTTCAAGTCGGGCGACGACGTACGGACCGGCCAGATCCTGCTGCGGCTGCGGCTCAACGACGATCCGGCGAAGCTCGTCCAGCTCGAGGCTCAGGCACGATTCGCGGCGGTGACCTACCGGCGCGACCGGCGCCAATTCGCCGCGCAGGCCGTCAGCCAGGCGACGGTCGATGCGGACCTTGCGAACCTGCAATCCGACCGCGCACAGGTCGCCGCGCAGCGGGCACTGATCGCCGAGAAGTACGTGCGGGCACCGTTCTCGGGCCGGCTCGGCATCCGCGCGGTCGATCTCGGTCAATACCTCGCGGCCGGCACGACCGTCGTGACGCTGCAATCCCTCGATCCGATCCTGATCGATTTCTACGTGCCGCAACAGGCCCTGGCGACGATCCGCAAGGGCCAGCGCGTCGGCGCGACGGTAGACACCTATGGCGGCATGCGGTTTCCAGGCCGGATCGTCGCGATTAATTCCAAGGTCGACAGCGCGAGCCGCAATATCCAAGTGCGCGCGACGTTCGCCAATCCGGCCGACCGCCTCGTGCCCGGCATGTACGCGAACGTGACGATCGCCTACGGCGCGCCGCAGCGATTCGTCACGGTGCCGGAGTCGGCGATCACGTACAACCCGTACGGCGACACGGTGTTCGTGGTGCGGCGCCACGGCGTCGACGCGCACGGCAAGCCGGCATTGATCGCGCGGCAGCGGTTCGTGAAGCTTGGCGCCACGCGCGGCGACCAGGTCGTGGTGCAGACCGGTCTCGCCGCCGGCGAAACCGTGGTGAGCTCCGGCCAGATCAAGTTGCACAACGGCAGCCCGGTGACGATCAACAATTCGATCCTGCCGGGCGACTCGGCAAGCCCGACGCCGCCGAACGAGTAGACGCCGGGGGCCGCCAGTGAATTTCACCGACATCTTCGTACGCCGGCCGGTGCTCGCGAGCGTCCTCAGCCTCGTGATCCTAGTCCTCGGCTTGCGCAGCTACAGTTCGCTGCAGGTCCTCGAATACCCGAAGACCGAGAATGGCGTTGTCACGATCACGACCGCCTACCCCGGTGCCGATCCGGACTCGATCGCCGGGTTCATCACGACGCCGATCGAGGCGGCGGTCGCGCAGGCGGACGGCATCGACTACGTGTCCTCGACCAGCCAGAGCGGGGTCAGCACGATCACCGTGGTGCTGCGCCAGAACTACGACACGTCGAAGGCCGCTGCCGAGATCAACATCAAGGTCAACTCGGTGCTCAATCAGCTGCCGACGGGGTCGCAGCTGCCGTCGATCACGGTGCAGGTCGGCCAGACGATCGACGCGATGTATATCGGGTTCTCGAGCAAGAAGCTCGGCCGAAACCAGATCACCGACTACGTGCAGCGAGTTGTACAGCCGCAGTTTCAGGCGGTAGCGGGCGTACAGACCGCGCAGATCCTCGGTGCTCAGTATTTCTCGCTGCGCGCCTGGCTGAATCCGCAAAAGCTCGCAGCCTATGGACTGACGGCGAGCGACGTATCGAAGGCGCTCGCCGACAACGACTACATCTCCGCGGTCGGCAGCACCAAGGGCCAGACGATCCAGGTGACGCTGACCTCGACGACGAATCTGCACAGCCTCGAGGACTTTCGCAACCTGGTCGTCAAGCAGGTCAACGGCGCGATCGTCCGACTGCGCGACGTCGCCACGGTCTCACTCGGCGCCGACAGCTACGATTCGCGAATCGCGTTCGACGGCGTCGGCGGCGTCTTCGTCGGCATCCAGATCGCGCCGAGCGCAAACCTGCTCACCGTGATCGACGGCGTGAAGCAGGCGTTTCCAGAGATCCGCGCACAGCTGCCGGAAGGGTTGAAGGCCGCGATCGTTTACGATTCCACGAATTATGTGAACAGCTCGATCCACGAGGTCGCGAGCACGCTGCTCGAAGCGATCGCGATCGTCGTGCTCGTCATATTTGCGTTCCTCGGCTCGCCACGCTCGGTCCTCATTCCGATCATTGCGATCCCGCTGTCGCTGATCGGCACCCTCGCGATCATGCTGGCGTTCGGGTTCTCGATCAACCTCCTGACCCTCCTCGCTTTAGTGCTTGCGATCGGCCTCGTCGTCGACGATGCGATCATCGTCGTCGAGAACGTCAACCGCCATCTCGCCGACGGCAAACCGCCGGTCGCTGCGGCGATGATCGCGGCCCGTGAGCTCGCCGCGCCGATCATCGCGATGACCGTCGTGCTGCTCGCGGTGTTCGTGCCGATCGGCTTCCAAGGGGGGCTTACCGGTGCGCTGTTCGTCGAGTTCGCATTCACCCTCGCGGGCACCGTGACCGTATCGGCGATCATCGCGCTGACGCTCTCGCCGATGATGTGCTCGCGGATGCTGCGCTCCCATCGCGATGACCCGGACCATTGGGAGGCCCGGCTCATCCGCTTCATCGACGGCCGGTTCGATCGTTTGCGCGGCTGGTATCAACGCAAGCTCGAGCGCAGCCTTGCGTATACGCCGGTGACCGGCGTACTCGTGATCATCGTGCTCGGCGGCATCTACTTCCTCGCGACGAGTTCCAAATCGGAGCTCGCGCCGCAGGAGGACCAGGGTTTCGTACTTCTGTCGGCGACCTCGTCGCCGGACGCGACCCTGCAGACGAAGGTCGATGACTTTCACGAGGTCTACAAGATCGCGACGAAGATCACCAGGCCGGAGCACGTGTTCCATATCGATGCACCGGGCACGTCGATCACCGGTCTCATATTGCAGCCTTGGGACCAGCGCAAGGCCAGCGCGACCGAAATTCAGCGCAACGAGCAGACCGCAATGAATGCGTCGATCGCAGGACAGCGTATCGTTGCCTTCCAGCCACCCTCGCTTCCCGGTGCGTTCGGCCTGCCGATGCAGTTCGTCATCAAGACGACGGATCCGCCGTTGCGCCTCAACGCGGTGTCGCAGGCATTCTTGCGCGACGCGCAAAAGAGCGGCAAGTTCATGTTCCTCGACACCGACCTGAAGTACGACCTGCCGCAATCGGTGATCGACATCGACCGCGACAAGGCCGCGCAACTCGGCCTGACGATGAGCCAGGTCGGCGCCGCTCTCAGCAGCATGCTGGGCGGCGGCTACGTCAACTACTTCAGCATGGACACGCGCTCCTACAAGGTGATCCCGCAGGTGCAACGCATCTCGCGCCTGAACGTCGACCAGTTGCTCGACTATCCGATCGCGACGGTCAACGGCGTCTCGGTGCCGCTGTCGACGATCGCGACCATACACACCGACACCGTGCCGGAAACGCTGAACCACTTCCAGCAGCAGAACTCCGCGACGATCTCCGGCGTGATGGCCCCCGGGGTTTCGCTCGGCGAGTCGCTCACCTATCTTCGCGGCCTCGCCGCGCGCGATCTGCCGCAAGGTTATGCGGTCGACTACGCCGGGCAAGCGCGCCAGTTCGTCCAGGAATCGAGCGGCATGCTGACCACCTTCGGTTTCGCCATCATCATCGTCTTCCTGGCGCTCGCGGCGCTGTTCGAGAGTTTCCGCGACCCGCTCGTGATCCTGATCTCCGTGCCGCTGTCGATCGCCGGCGCGCTGATCTTCATCGCGCTCGGTGTCGGCGGTGCCTCCTTGAACATCTACACCGAGGTCGGTCTGGTCACGCTGATGGGCCTGATCAGCAAGCACGGAATCCTGATCGTCGAGGTTGCAAACAGGGAGCAGGAACTCGGCAAGTCGAAGTACGCGGCCATCGTCTCGGCCGCCAGCGTGCGGCTGCGGCCGATCCTGATGACGACCGCGGCGATGGTGCTCGGCGTGCTGCCGCTCGTCTTCGCGGGCGGTGCCGGCGCCGCCTCGCGATTCGCGATCGGCATCGTGATCTCGACCGGTCTCGCGATCGGCACACTGTTCACGCTATTCGTCGTTCCGGGCGTCTACCTGATGATCGGCGCGGATCGCTTCAAGCTCGCCGGATCCGTCGCACCCGCAGCCGAGACTTGACGGCACAACGCGGACCGGCACGGTGACCGCGAGGCGCGCGTTCAGGAGCCGTGTCGCTGATGTGCAGGCTCGAACCCCGGCCGCGGACGATATCTTTTGCCGTCGTCGCCGCGGTTCTTGGCCTTGATCGGGGTCGTCCGACCGGCACGCGGGTCAGGTCCCGGGGTCTCGGCGCAGCCAATAATCCAACATATATTCAATATAATAGACAATATTGGCAATGTTATTTCGAATCAAAAAACAGGCTCTTCGGCAGCCGACGAGAGCCCGCATCCCGGTTTCGAATTTGCGGAAAATCGGCGTTGCGTTTTGTCACATGTCTTGTATATTCCAGCCCTAGCATATTGATTTATCACGGCTCAGCCACGAAATTCCATCTCGAAACTACTTGAGGTTGTCGACGTTTCGAGATCCGAGATGAACGAGGCACGCATGCACACGGCTTGGGAACAGTTTCATCACGCGACTCTCGAACTCGTTCGCTCGGCGCCGATCAAGCAGCGCCTGATCTGCGCGTACCGCCGCCACCTTTCGGAGTTGCGCGCGGAGCAGTTGCCGGGCGAGGTTCGTGAGCCGTTCGGGCAGATCCTGCGCAGTCTGAGCGGCGTGCAGCCGCTGCGCGGCGAGGATCAGGTTGCAGCGTCGGTGCGCAAGATGTCGAGCCACGAGGCGGACGAGTGCGCGGCACTCATCGTCGAGATCTTCTGCTCGATGTGTCGGGCGCCGGCGGCGCCCGCGCGCACGGCGAATCCGCCGGTCAAACTGCACCGCGTCGCGGAAGGCAAGGATACCGGCGAAGTGGAATCCCCGGCCTGGATGGCAAACAGCTGAGAGCCGGCTGCGAGCCGCGCCGTCGGCGCTTCAGTCGAGCTTGAATTCGATGGTATCCCAGCGCATCGTCTCCTGATGCCGCGCCTGGCGCCGTAGCGCATCGATCAATTCGCGTGCATTCCAGGGCACGATCTCGTCCGCAAGATCCCTGATCGCACCCGCCAGCGGCTCGCTCGAACCGAAGCTCTCCATCGCGACGATCGGCCGATCCGCGGATTTTGCGAAGTTCATCTGGAATGCCACAAGATCGGGCGCCAAGCGCTGCACCGCCGGCACGACGATCATCACTTCGCAGGGGGCGATCTGGCGGCGCAGGTCCTCGCGCTGGCTTTCGGGATCCAGCGGCCGTTTCGCCTGGGGTTGGCTCGTGTTCCTGTAGTAGAACGTGCCCGGCGCCTCCAGATACTCGAAAACGCGCAGGTAGTCCTCGTTCTCCTCCCAGGAATGGGTGACGAACAGGCGGATGGGGTTCGACGCTGTGGACATGATTCGAATTCCGATGCCGATCCTGGGCCGCCACGACGATGGCCATGCGCACCGTGGCGCCCGCCGATACAATGTTGCGCGTGCGTCTGCTGGTTTACAACATCCGCTATGCGACCGGGGTCGGGCCCGCGTTCCACATCCCGCTGCCGGGAGCGGGATATCTGCGCTCGAGCCGCCACGTACTCGCGGACATCACCGATTTCATCAAATCGCAGGACCCGGACGTCGTCGGCCTGATCGAGGTCGACACCGGCTCGATCCGTAGCCGGATGGTCAATCAAGCCGATTTCATTGCCCACTCCCTCGGTCACTATTCGACCTACGAGTGCAAGTACGGCATCGCCTCGGTCAACCAGATGGTGCCGATCATCCGCAAGCAATCGAACGCGTTTCTCGCCGCGCCCCGGATCCGCGGCGAGCGCTTCCATTACTTCGACACCGGCATCAAGCGCCTGATCATCGAACTCGAACTGGACGAGGTCGCGATCTTCCTGGTGCACCTGAGCTTGAAATTTCGCCATCGCCAGTACCAGCTGCGCAACCTGTACGATCTGATCCGCAAGGCGCCAAAGCCGGTCATCGTCGCCGGCGACTTCAACACGTACTGGGGCGACCACGAGATCTACCTGTTCACGCAGGCCGCGGGCCTGCGCAATGCCAACCTGCGCGGGCTCCCCTCGTATCCCAGCCGCAGCCCGCGCAAGGAACTCGACTTCATCCTGCACACCGACCGGATCCAGATCGACCGGTTCGACATCCCGGACGTGCGCCTGTCCGATCATCTGCCGTTGATCTGCGACTTCACGATTCGCACGCAGGCGCAACAGGCGGCCTGAGCCGCCGAGACTCGATGGAGAGCGCGAATGGCCGCCGAAATCTACTGGCAGATCGAGCACGACGCGGACGGGATCAGCCATCTGGTGTTCGACACGCCGGGGGCCGCCGTCAACGTGCTGTCGCACCCGGCAATCGTCGGTCTGGTCGCGCGCCTCGAGGAGCTCGCGGCGAAGCCGCCCGCCGGGCTCATCGTCCGCTCGGCGAAGAGCAGCGGTTTCATCGCCGGCGCCGACATCAAGGAGTTCACGGCAATCCGCACGCCGGCCGAAGGGCTCGAGCTCGTGCGCGCCGGACAGCTCGCCCTGCAGCGGCTCGAGGAGCTGCCGTTCCCGACGGTAGCCGCAATCCACGGCTTCGCCCTCGGCGGCGGCCTCGAACTCGCGCTGGCGTGCAGGTACCGCATCGGCGCCGCGGACGGGAAGCTGGCGCTCGGCCTGCCCGAGGTGCAGCTCGGTATCCATCCCGGCTTCGGCGGCACCGTCCGTTCGGTGCGCCTCATCGGCGTGCGCGCGGCGATGGAACTGATGTTGCTCGGTAAACCATTCAAGACCGACCGCGCGCTGTCGAGCGGACTCCTGGACCGCAGCGCGCCCGCCGGTGAAGTGATCGCGGGCGCGAAGGCGCTGCTCGCCGATCGACCGCCGCGAAAATCCGCGCCGCTCGCCGACCAGCTGCTGAATCTCGCCCCGATACGCCCCATCTTCGCCGGCCGGCTCGCGGCGAGGCTTGCGAAGAAGATCCGCCGCGATCACTATCCGGCGCCTTTCGCCGTCGTCGACCTGTGGCGCCGCCACGGCGCGTCCGTGCGCAGCGCCTACCTCGCCGAGGCACGATCACTCGGCGAACTGATGTGCTCGCCGTCCTCGCGCAACCTGGTTCGCGTGTTTATGCTGCAGGACCGCCTGAAGGGTCTCGGCGGCGGCAGCAAACCGGACGCGCGGCGCGTGCACGTGATCGGCGCCGGCGTCATGGGCGGCGACATCGCGGCCTGGTGCGCGTTTCGCGGCATGGAAGTCACACTGCAGGATCGCGCGGCGCAGCTCATCGAACCGGCGATCGCACGCGCGAAGGCATTCTTCGACAAGCGCATCAAGAATCCGGACGCCATCGCCGCCGCGCAGGCACGTCTGCGGATGGACGTCGCCGGCGGCGGCGCTGCGGATGCCGACGTCGTCATTGAGGCGATCTACGAGAACCTGGATGCCAAGCGCGCCTTGTATGCCGAGATCGAGCCGCGCCTGCAACCGAACGCGATCTTCGCGACCAATACCTCCAGCATCACGCTGGAGTTGCTGTGCGCGAAACTCGCCGATCCGTCGCGCCTCGTCGGCCTGCATTTCTTCAATCCGGTCGCGCAGATGCAGCTGGTCGAGATCGTCCGCGGCGCGCAAACCCGCGCCGAGGTGGTGCAGAACGCGGCCGCCTTCACGCGCAAGCTCGACAAGCTGCCGCTGCCGTGCAGGAGCGCGCCGGGATTCGTCGTCAATCGCATCCTGTTACCCTACGTGAACGAGGCGATCTTCGCCTACGAGGAAGGCATCCCGGCCGAGGCGATCGACGCGGTCGGCCGGGGCTTCGGCATGCCGATGGGGCCGATCGAGCTCGCCGACGTGATAGGCCTCGACGTGGCCCTGAACGTCGGCCGGGTGCTCGCCGAAGCCTTCGCACGCCGGGTGCCCGAGGTGCTCTGCCGGCTGGTCGAGCAGAACAAACTCGGCCGCAAGAACGGCCAGGGCTTTTATTCGTGGCGTGACGGCAAACCCTTGCGCCTCGCGAGCGCCGCGCCGACGATTCCGCAAGATCTCGAGGACCGGTTGATCCTGCCGATGCTGAACGAGGCCGTCGCGAGCTTGCGCCAACGCATCGTCGAGGATGCCGATCTGCTCGACGCCGGCGTGATCTTCGGCAGCGGCTTTGCGCCGTTCCGCGGCGGTCCGCTGCGCTATGCGACCGAGCGCGGGGTCGACGGCGTGCGACGGCGCCTCGAAGAGCTCGCCGCGCGCTACGGCGATCGTTTCAGGCCGGATCCGGGGTGGTCCTCGCTCGCGATGTGACTCAGTGCGTACTCCGGTCGGGTACCATATGTGGTAGTCTTTGTGCAGAAAATCATGGGGTTGTGGCAACGCTGGCGGCGATGAAGCTCGATGGATGAGAGACCGGTCGATCTTGCCTTGCTCAAGAGCTTTTCGCCACTCGACGGACTGAAGGCGGAAAACCTGCACGCGCTCGCGCGCAAAACCCACGTGCGAACGCTCGACGCCGGCCGCGTGCTGTTCAAGGAGGGCGACACCGACAAGCGCACCTTCTATCTCGTCGCCGGCAAGATCGAGTACCGGGGCGAGGAGCGCATCCTGGGTACCATCGCCGCACGGACACCGGAGGCGCGGGCGGCGCTCGCGCCCGGCCTGCCGCGCAAGTTCACCGCGCGCGCGGTGACCGATCTCGAGTACATCATGATCGACAGCGACATGCTCGACGTGCTCCTGACCTGGGACCAGACGGGTCAATACGAGGTCGCGGAACTCAACGCCGAGAGCCTCGGCGAGGAAGGCGACTGGATGACGACCCTGCTGCAGACCAAGGCGTTTCATCGCATTCCACCGGCGAACATCCAGGCAATCTTCATGCGGATGCAGCGCATCAATTACCGCGCCGGCGACGTCGTGATCAAGCAGGGCACGGAGGGCGATTTCTTCTACGTCGTGATCGCCGGCAAATGCACGGTGACGCGCGAGACGCCCCTCAACAAAGAAGGCATCAAGCTCGCCGAGCTCGGTCCCGGCGACAGCTTCGGCGAAGAGGCGCTGATCGCCGAGGCCAAGCGCAACGCGACCGTGGTGATGGCGACCGACGGCACACTGATGCGCCTGGGCAAGCAGGATTTCCAGACCCTGCTGAACGAACCGCTGCTGCAATGGGTGGACTACGACCAGGCCAGGGAGATCGTCGCCCGCGGCGGCAAGTGGCTCGACGTGCGCCTGCCGAGCGAGTTCCAGAACTTCCGCATCGATGATGCGATCAACATTCCGCTGTACTTCATCCGCCTGAAGCTCAACACGCTCGACAAGAACACGCAGTACGTCGTGTGCTGCGACACCGGCCGGCGCAGTTCGGCGGCGGCGTACATCCTCTGCGAGCGGGGCTACGATGCCTACGTTCTGACCGGCGGCCTGTCGGGGAGCGAAGCGGCGCGCACGCGCCGATCCTGAGCGGCCTCGAGCGGCGCCGCGCCGCTACATCGTGTGGGTCGGCTTGTCGCCTCCCAGCGCGCCGGCGAGATAGGTCTCGATCTTCTTCTGCGTGATGCCCCGGTCCTGGTCGCTGAATTGCACGCCGATCCCGGCCGTTCTCTTGCCCTGGGCACCCTTGGGCGTCATCCAGATCACGCGCCCGGCGACCGGCAGCTTCTCCTCCTCGCCCATCAGGTTCAGCAGCATGAACACCTCGTCGCCCAGCCGATAATTGCTGTTCGTCGGGATGAACAAGCCGCCGTTCTTGACGAACGGCATGTAGGCGAGGTAGAGCGCGCTCTTGTCCTTGATCGTGAGGGTCAATAGACCCGGTTTGTTATTCGGCGTTCGCAATGGCGTCAACTTCCGGTTCACCTTTGAATTCACGAAAACACCGACCGGCTCCGCAACAGCAGCACCTCCAGCGCAAGTTGCTGGTTCATGCCGGTCGGGGCCAGTCGCCTGAACTCGCCGGCGGCATCGAGCAGCGCGTACAGGCTTCTCATCTTGGCCTTAAGTAAATCGGCAGGCAAGCCGACCGGTTCCGCAGTTTGCGTGAACCGCTCGCCCGCGAGGCTCGCAACGATGCGCGATGTGATCCAGTTCTCAAGCCACGCGACCCGCAGGAGCGGTTCGGTGCGCGCCCAGCGTTCCGCCAGGATCGTCAGATCGATCGTGCCGGCGCCGAGCTGCTGCAGGCTCCCGCGCATCTCGGCATCGAGTTCCGGCAGGCCCTTTTCTTGCAGTTCGATGGCCAGCAACGGCGCGCCGGCGGCGAGCG
>Ga0307373_10002476_pt1 | contig 33254 bp, 26 predicted proteins | sample OX2MG_FD_202534 | JGI IMG/M metagenome (GOLD analysis project Ga0307373, IMG submission 202534) | Soil microbial communities from Risofladan, Vaasa, Finland - OX-2 | ecosystem: Environmental > Terrestrial > Soil > Coastal area > Acid sulfate soil | place: Finland: Risofladan, Vaasa | collected...
GTGACCACCCGGGTGATGCCCGCCGCCCGGGCCTGCACCAGCACGTCACCGGTGGGCCGCTCGATCAGGTCCAGATGGCAGTGGCTGTCCAGCGCCTCGCCCGGCAGCGGCTCCGGTGGCGGCACGTCACCGTGCCCGGGGGCACCGGTCACGACTGCTCCAGCCGGGCCAGCTCCTCGTCGATGACGGACGTGTCGAGCTTGGCGAACAGCGGCTCCGGCGCGGCCAGCGGGGTGCCGGGGCGGACCGGCATGCTCTCCCAGCGGGCCGGGCTCCCGTAGTCGCCGGTGATCACCGGGTAGGACGGCCCGCCGTCCTCGTCCACGTCCTCGATCCGCGGGGTGCCCGACCACGCCCCGGCGCCGCCCAGCATCGCGTGCACCTTCGCCGACGAACGGGGCAGGAACGGGGTGAGCAGGGTCTTCGCGTCGTCCACGAGCTGCAGGACCACATGCATGATGGTCCGCATCCGGTCGGGGTCGGATTCGCGCAGCTTCCACGGCGCCTGGTCGGACATGTACTTGTTGGCCTCGGCCACCGTCCGCATCGCCTCGGTGATGGCGGACTTGAAGCGCGAACGTTCAAGTTCACCACCGATAACGCCGAACGACTTGCGTGAGCGCTCGACGATGTCAGCGTCGGCGGGCGTGAGCGTGCCGGGACCGGGGATCTCACCGATGTTCTTGGCGGCGAAGGCGACTGCCCGGTTCACCAGGTTTCCCCAGGTGGCTACCAGCTCGTCGTTGTTGCGGCGGACGAACTCGCTCCAGGTGAAGTCGGTGTCCTGGTTCTCCGGCCCGGCCACCGCCACGTAGTAGCGCAGCGCGTCCACGTCGTACCGGGCCAGGAAGTCGCGGACGTAGATGACCACGGCGCGGGAGGAGGAGAACTTGCGGCCCTCCATGGTCAGGAACTCGCTGGAGACCACCTCGGTCGGCAGGTTCAGCGCGCCGAGCGAGCCGGGCGTGCCGCCCTTGCTGCCCTTGCCGCCGTAGCCGAGCAGCATGGCCGGCCAGATCTCGGAGTGGAAGACGATGTTGTCCTTGCCCATGAAGTAGTACGACTCGGCGTCGGCCGACTGCCACCAGGCCCGCCAGGCGTCCGGGTCGCCGGACCGGCGCGCCCACTCGATGGAGGCGGACAGGTAGCCGATGACCGCGTCGAACCACACGTAGATGCGCTTGTCCGGACGGTCACGCCAGCCGTCCAGGGGCACCGGCACCCCCCAGTCCAGGTCCCGGGTGATCGCCCGCGGCTGCAGGCCGCCGAGCAGGTTGAGCGAGAACTTCAGCACGTTCGGCCGCCACTGGCCGCGCTTGCCCTGCAGCCAGGTGCCGAGCACCTCGGTGAACGCGGGCAGGTCGAGGAAGAACTGCTCGGTGTCGACGAACCGCGGGGTCTCCCCGTTGATCTTCGAGCGGGGGCTGATCAGGTCCACCGGGTCGAGCTGGTTGCCGCAGTTGTCGCACTGGTCGCCGCGGGCGCTGTCGTAACCGCAGATCGGGCAGGTGCCCTCGATGTAGCGGTCGGGCAGGGTCCGGCCGGTGGACGGGGAGATCGCACCCTGGGTGGTCCGGGGGAAGATGTAGCCGTTCTGGTAGAGCCCGGTGAAGATCTCCTGCGCCACGGAGTAGTGGTTGCGGGTGACGGTCCGGGTGAACAGGTTGTAGGACATGTCCAGCCCGAGCAGGTCGTCGGCGATCACCCGGTTGTAGCGGTCGGCCAGCTCGCGCGGCGTGGTGCCCTCCTTGTCCGCCTGGACCTGGATCGGCGTGCCGTGCTCGTCGGTCCCGCTGACCATCAGCACCTTGCTGCCCGCCATCCGCTGGTACCGGCTGAACATGTCGCACGGCAGGGCGAAGCCGGAGACATGGCCGATGTGACGGGGGCCGTTGGCGTAGGGCCAGGCCGGCGCGGCAAGGATGTGACGGGCGGTCGCGGACATGCCCCCCAGCCTAGCGGCGCACGCCCGCCCGCCCGCCGCTGTTATCGGCGGGACGGTGGCCGTTGCCAGCCACCAGGCTCGCCCGCTGCCGGGTCCGCCGGATGCCGAGGATGGACAGGAAGAACACGCCCAGGATGAGCTGGCAGCTCACGATCAGCGCCGTCATCGACGGCACGACCAGGCGCAGGGCGCTGCGGTAGTCCAGGTGGCCGAACCCGGTCCGGCGCCAGAGCACCAGCGAGCCCACCAGCCCCGCGAGCCCAGCCAGGGCCAGCAGCCCGCCGATGAGCAGCCCCCGCTCCAGGCTCCAGCCCGCGAGCAGCCGCCTGACCCGGGCATCGTCGGGGAGGAATCCCTCCGCCGCGGCATAGACGTGGGTGAACACCGCGAAGAGCACCGACTGGAAGCCGATCACGATCATGGCGGCGGCGACCGCGAGCGTGCTCACGTCGAAGGTCACCCCGGCCACCCGCAGCGGCGCCGGGATGACCGCGATGCCGATGGCCAGCCCCAGGGTGAGCAGCACCAGCCCCGGGATCGCGAACAGCCAGCGCGGGCTGAACAGCAGCAGGAACCGCAGATGCCGCCAGCCATCGCGCCAGCTGCGCAGGTGCGACCGGTGGCTGCGGCCGTCGGGGGACAAGGTGGTCGGCACCTCAGCGATGCGCTGCCCGGCCAGGGTGGCCCTGACCACCATCTCGCTGGCGAACTCCATCCCCGAGGCCTGCAGGCCGAGCCGGCGCACGCTGTCGCGGCGGAAGCCGCGCAGGCCGCAGTGGAAGTCCCTGACCCCGCTGGCGAAGAACAGCCGGCCGGCGAAGCTCAGCAGCGGGTTGCCCAGGTAGCGGTGGAGCGGCTTCATCGCCCCCGGCTCGATCCCGCCCCGGAACCGGTTCCCCATCACCAGGTCCGCGCCGCCCCGCAGGCAGGACAGGAACGGCATCAGCGCGGAGAAGTCGTAGCTGCCGTCCGCGTCGCCCATGATGACGTACCGCCCGCGGGCGGCCATGATGCCGCCCATCAGGGCATTGCCATAGCCGGCCTCGGTCACCGCGACCACCCGCGCGCCCGCGGCGCGTGCCAGCAGCGCGCTGGCGTCGGTGCTGCCGTTGTCGGCGACAAGCACCTCGCCGTCGATCCGGTGCCGGGACAGGAACGCCGCCGCCTGCCGGACGCAGCCGCCGACAGTCTCGGCCTCGTTGAGGCAGGGCATGACCACCGTCAGTTCCACGTCGCCTCCCCCCGCCGGCTGGCGTACCGCCGCCCTGCCACCAGCCGAGGCGCTCGCGTGCCCGGGGCCACCGCCACCAGCGGCCCCAGGGGTAACACTACGTGTTGCCCTGATCACAACCTTTGCCCGGGTAGGGGCTGACCACCCGTTTCAGCTCGATTGCCCGCATGCGCCAGCGCGATTGCTCGCATGCGTCAGCGCGATTGCCCCCGCGCGGCGACCACGGCGTCGTAGACATCGCGCTTGCGCAGGCCCGATTCCCGGGCGACAGCGGCGATCGCCTCCTTGCGCGCCATCCCGGCCCCCTCGCGGGCCGCCACCTGGGCCGCCGCCTCCGCCGGGCTCAGCTCCCGGGCCGCCGCCGGCCCGCCCGCAGCCGCCCCGCCCGCGACCCTGGCCGGCGAGCCCGCGACCACCAGGGTGACCTCCCCGAGCACGCCGCCAGCGGCCCACTGCGCGAGGTCGGCCAGCGTGCCCCGGTGGATCTGTTCATGGGTCTTGCTCAGCTCACGGCAGGCCACCGCCTGCCGGCCGGGGCCGAACGCCGCGGCCAGCTCGGCCAGGGTCGCGGCCAGCCGGCGGGGCGACTCGAAGAAGACCAGCGTGCGCGGCTCGGCGGCCAGCGCGGCGAAGCGCCGGGCCCGCTCACCGGCCCGCCGGGGCGGGAAGCCCTCGAAGCAGAACCGGTCGCTGGGCAGCCCGGACACCGCCAGCGCGGCGGTGACGGCGGACGGCCCCGGCAGCACGGTGACCGGCAGCCCGGCCGATGCGGCGGCGGCGACCAGCCGGTACCCGGGATCGCTGACCCCCGGCATGCCCGCGTCGGTGACCAGCAGCACATCCTGGCCCTCGCGCAGCGCCGCCAGCAGGCCCGCCACCCTGCTCTGCTCGACGGCGTCGTAGTAGGACACGATGCGCCCGGCCGGCTCGGCGCCCAGCGCCGCCGCCAGCCGGCGCAGCCGGCGGGTGTCCTCCGCGGCGATGACCCCCGCCGTGGCCAGCGCCGCCGCCAGCCGGGGCGAGGCGTCCTCCGGCCGGCCGATGGGCGCGGCCGCCACCACAAGCGTGCCCGGATCGCTGTCTTTCATCCCGCGACTCACGCTAGCGCCCCCGGCCCCCCTACGATGTGGCTCGATGATGGCATCACGGGCCGATCCTGTGGCCGACGACACCAGTCCGGGCCTGTTCGCCTTGCGCGACCGGCTGGTCCCGCCCATGCCCAGCGCGCTCTGGGGCTGGCTGGGCCCGCTGCTGGTCACCGCGTTCGGGACCTTCCTGCGGTTCAACCGGCTCAGTGTGCCGCACAGCGTCATATTCGACGAGACCTACTACGTCCCCGACGCGCTCGGCATCATGCGGTTCGGCGTGGAGCACAACTACATCAGCAACCGGAACGCGCTGATCGCCCGGGGTGACCAGCACATCTTCGCCAGCGGCGGAGAGTTCGTCGTCCACCCCCCGTTCGGGAAGATCCTCATCGCCGCCGGGGAATGGATCTTCGGCCTCAGCCCGTTCGGCTGGCGGTTCGCGGTGGCCGTGGTGGGGTCGCTGTCGATCCTGCTGGTGGCCCGGATCGCCCGCCGGATGACGCGCTCCAACCTGCTCGGCTGCGCGGCCGGACTGCTGCTGTCGCTGGACGGGCTCGAGTTCGTGATGAGCCGCACGGCGCTGCTCGACATCTTCGTCATGTTCTGGGTGCTGGCGGCGTTCGGCTGCCTGGTGGCCGACCGCGACCGGACCCGCAGCGCCCTGGCCGACGCGGCGGCCCGGCAGCACCCCGGCAGCGCCCCGCCCCCGCTGGGGTTCCGCTGGTGGTGGCTGGCCGCCGGGGTGTGCCTGGGGCTGGCCTGCGCCTCGAAGTGGAACGGCGTCTGGTTCGTGCCCGCGTTCATCGCGCTGACCCTCGCCTGGGATGTCGGCGCGCGGCGGGCGGCCGGCTTCGCTGGCCCGGGAGCGGGCCCGGCCGCCCGCGAGACAGCCGGGCGGCTCGCCGCGCTGGCGGTGGTGCCCGCATTCACCTACCTGGCCACCTGGACCGGGTGGTTCGCGTCCAGCACCGGCTACGACCGCAACTGGGCGGCCCAGCACGGGATGCACATCCCGGTCATCTCGGACCTGGTGTCGCTCTTCGAGTACCACAAGGCGATGCTGGCCTTCAACACCGGCCTCACCACCCACCACCCCTACCAGTCCAAGCCGTGGACCTGGCTGGTGATGTCGCGGCCGGTCTCCTACTTCTGGTGCCCCACCTCGGGCCCCCATCCGGCCTGCACCGGGAACAAGGCCCAGGAGGTGCTGGCCCTGGGCACGCCGCTGATCTGGTGGACCTCCATCGTCACGCTGCTGGTCTGCCTGGGCTGGTGGCTGACCCGCCGGGACTGGCGGGCCGGGGCCGTGCTGCTCGGCGTGGTGGCCGGCTGGCTGCCCTGGTTCGCGTTCTCCGGCCGGACCCAGTTCTACTTCTACGCGGTCTCGTTCGACCCGTTCCTGGTCCTGTCGATCACCTTGTGCCTGGGCCTGGTCCTCGGCTCAGCCCGGGCCAGGACCGCGCGGCGGGTGACGGGGGCGGCCGTGGCCGGCGCGTACATGCTGGCGGTGCTGCTCAACTTCGTCTACCTGTACCCGGTGCTGGCGGCCCAGGTCATCCCGTACAGCCAGTGGTACGCGCGCATGTGGTACCACGGCTGGATCTGAGCCAGCTAGTCGCCGGCCGCGTAGGCGGGCAGCAGGTCGGGGGCGGGCACCGGCAGCCGTTCCATCTCGCCCGGCTCGAACTTGGTCAGCCCGCCGGCATAGGTCCGTCCCTGCCCCGGCGCGACCGACCGGCGCAGGAAGGCGGCCAGGCCGTCGAGGGCGGCAGGCGGCAGCTGCTCGCGCGGGTAGAGCCCGTGGGCGATGTTCACGTGCCTGGCCCCGGCCAGGTTGCGCACGAACGCGGGCGGGCGCCGGGCCATGTAGGTGGCGAGGATGGGGGCTGGCTCGCGCAGCCGCACCCGCCACCACGGCTTGCGGTGGCTGGCCACGTAGGAGCCGGCCGCCCCGGCCGCCTCCGCCCAGGCCAGGAACCCGGTGACCAGGGCGTGTTCCGCCGGGCTCAGCTCACCGAGATCGGCTGGCAGGTCGATAACGCGGCGCAGCGAGGATGTGGTCGCCAGGGTGCCCTGGGCGCCGAACAGCTCGCTGGCGCGGGTGACGGCGGGGAACAGGAAGCGGCCGGGCAGCCCGCCGGGGTTCCCGGCGGTGACCCAGACCTTGTTGGCGCCGGTGACCTGGCCCCGGTGGACCCGGCACAGCTCACCGAGCTCGACCAGCCCGGCCGGGCGGGCCCGGCCGGCGGCCGCGGGACCGGCCAGCAGCGGTGTCCACCGCGGGGCGGCGCGGAGCACAGCTGCCGGGACCGCCCGGCCTCCGCGCAGCTCGCCGAGGCCGGACAGGTGCGCCACCCGCCGCAGCCGCAAGGAGGCGGGGCAGCGGCCGGGAAGGAAGCAGGTGATGGCCGACGTCGCCGCCGCGTCGGCGAACGCCGGGACCGCCGGATCGAGCAGGTGGACCGCCTGGCCGCCGAGCGGGCCGAGCAGCAGCGAGCGGACCAGCGCGCCGTAGTTCACGTCCAGCCACTCGGCCGCAGTGACCAGCACCCCGGCATCGCCCGGCGCCGCGCGCAAGGCCGTGGCCAGGAAGAAGTGGACGTGCAGCCCGGACAGCCCGCTGGCGGCCAGCCCCTGGCTGGCGGCGGCCGACCGCAGCCAGCGCTTCCACCGCGGGTGGATCTGGTGATGCCGCACGTAGGGCGGGTTGCCGATGAACAGCGTGGGCCCGGCGGCAGGCGGCAGGCGCACTGTCCGGTAGTCGCCCAGCGTGATGCTCGCGCGGCCGGCCATCCCCGCCACGGCCAGCGCGGCCCGGCCGATCATCGCCGCCAGCGGGTCGGTCTCCACCCCGGCCAGGATGGCGCCCGGCCAGCGGCGCCCGGCTGCGATGAGGAACCGGGCCGAGCCGGTGCCAGGGTCCACCACGCGGGCTGGCGCGAGCGTGCGTGCCGCCCAGCACAGCATCGCGTCCACCACCGGCCCAGGCGTGAACACCTGGCCCGCCGGGCGCCGCTGCGCGGGCGGGCGGATCCGGCAGAACTGTTCTCCCAGCGGATCCTCGCCAGCCAGGATCTGGGCGCGGATGGCGCGGATCTCGCCGGCGTCGCCGCCGGGAGCCGCCGTCCCGGCCCCGGCGGCCTCCGCGAGGCGCTGCTCGGCCGGGGACCAGCCGGCCACCTGGCCCGCGCCCAGCCCGGCGGCCAGGACAGCCAGCTCCTGCTCCGCCCCGGAGATGATCACGCTGCCCATTGTGAGGTACGCCACGCCCCAGGACGCGCACCGCGTAGTCGCGAGCCGGCTCATAAGCGGTATTCAGGTAACTCTCAGGATGCCCGGGTAGAAGGGAAACCTGACCGGAACCAAGTTCTGGCCAGGCAGACCGATCCGGATAGGGGCTTGCGCGCGTCTATAAGGTGAGGGTCAATAAGAAGCGGAGCAACCATGGGGAAGACGGAGCAGGCGCCGGACCGCGTTGAGCAGTTCGAGCGTGACGTCGTGCCGTTCCTGGGTCAGCTGTACCCAGCCGCGCTCCGCATGACGCGCAATCCCACCGACGCCGAGGATCTGGTGCAGGAGACCTCGGCCAAGGCATACGCCGCGTTCCACCAGTTCCGGCCGGGCACAAACCTCAAGGCGTGGCTGCACCGGATCCTGGCCAACACGTTCATCAACGGCTACCGCAAGCGGCGGCGGGAACCGCGCCAGGCCACCGGCGGCGACTTCCAGGACTGGCATCTGACGGTCGACCCGCTGGCCCCGGCCGCCCGGTCGGCCGAGGCGGAGGCGCTGGACCGGCTGGCCGACTCGGAGATCCTGCGGGCACTGCGTGACCTGCCGGAGGAGTTCCGGGTGGCGGTGTACCTGGCGGACATCGAGGGGTATGCCTACAAGGAGATCGCCGAGATCATGGGCACCCCGATCGGGACCGTGATGTCCCGGCTGCACCGTGGCCGTGGCCGGCTGCGCGACAAGCTGGCCGCCTACGCGCCAGGCCACGGCCTGGCACCGCTGACGGGCTGACCAGGGGCTGCCGGGCCAGGGATACCGGGCCGGGAGCTGCCGGGCCGGTAGCTACCCAGCCAGCGGCCGCTGAGCCCGCGCGTACAGGCTGAGCATTCCCTGGCCCACGTACCAGCGCCCGATCACGTGGAACGGCCGCAGCAGGGCGACCTCGGCCTTCTCCAGGCGGCTCGTCGGGTGCTGGAACACCTTCCTGCCGCGCCCGCTGACGACCCAGACCCGGTTCACCGTGGCGAACCGTGCCCGCAGGACCGGCACTGGTGCCGCGGTGCCGATCAGGCTGGCCGCGGCCACCGGCGGCACGCCCAGCGCGACGTCGCGCAGCCGCCGGAACGGTGCCGGATACCCCATGCTGAACACCCGCTTGTTGGAGGGCAGGTACAGCACCGCGTCACCGGGCAGCTCGTGAGCCGCCACGATGGCTGAGGCCTGGCGCAGGTTGTCCGGCCGGGACGACTGGAGCCTGACCGATCGCTGCGGCCCGAGCGTCAGCACGGCGAGCAGCGCCAGGACCAGGGCGGCGGGCAGCCAGGCCACGGCACCGTTCACCCCGGGCGCGGCCCTGATGACCAGGCGGGTCAGCCAGGCCAGGCCGGTGGCAACGAGCAGGGCCAGTGCGGGCAGGCTGAAAACGACGTAGCGGGCGTCGTAGAGCGGGTGGATCTGGGATACCGCCAGCAGGATCACGGCCGGCAGCAGCAGCCAGGGCAGCGCGAGGGTGGCGGCGTCGAGCGGGATCCGGGGGCGGCCCGTCACGCTGGCCGCCACGCCACCGGCCGCGAGCAGGGCCACCAGCGGCACCAGCGGTTTCGCCCCGGCGAAGGCGACCACGAGGTGGGTGACCGCGTGCGGGCCCGGCCGGGCCAGCCAGCCGATCTGCCGCCGCTCCCCGATCCCGAGCACCAGCAGCGGGCAGAGCAAGGCAGCCGCCGCACCTGCCGCGGCGAGCCAGCTGGCCACAGGCACAGGCCGCACCAGGCCGGGGGACTGCGGCATGGACCGCTGCCGGGCACGCGCGACCCACACCGTCACCCCGTGCGCGGCCACCAGCAGGAAAGCCAGCAGATTGAGCAGCCCGGCCAGGGCGATCGCCACCCCGTAGCCCACCCACCAGCCCCGCCGGCCGTCGCCGAGCGCCCGCAGCAGCAGGTAGGTGGCGATCGTGGCGCACATCGTGACGAGCCCATAGGACCGCGCCTCCTGTGCGTACCTGGTGACCTCCGGGTCCGCCGCGAACAGCAGCCCGGCCAGCACTCCGGTCAGGGCGGGTGCGGGCAGGCTCGCGGCCCGGGCGAGCCTGCTGCCGATGGCCGCGACGGTCACCGCCGCCACCGCCATGGCCAGCAGCGAAGGCAGCCGCAGTGCCGCCGCCGAGGTGCCGGACAGGGCGATGTCGGCGTGCATGATCATGTAGTAGGTGCTGTTGACGGCGTCGGTGTGGCGCAGCAGCGCGAAGATCTGCGGCAGTGAGCGGTGCGCCGCGTCCACGGTGTACGCCTCGTCCCGCCACAGGGACAGGCGCCCCAGGTCGTATCCGTCCGCCACCAGCAGCACGGTCCCGGGCACAAGGAGGACGGCACGGGCGGCTGCCCGCCGCCAGCGATCAGGCTGCTGCGCACGCTCCGGCTGCGGCGTGCTTCCCCCGCGGGCCGGGTGTGCCGCGGCCATGCCGGTGCCGTATCCGGACTCGGTCCCAGTCACCGAACGTGCTCCGCCAGGCATGCCTTCCCCGGTCCGGCCGTCACGCCGGGCGTGGCGGCCTCGGTTCCTAACCCTTGGCACGCCACCGCAGCACCATGGACTGACAAGAAGCTTAGCCCGGCGCTGGCCGGACACCCTCTGACCTGGCCTAATAAGTGAACAATCGTGGATAAACCATTACCATTAGGTCTCTGCCCCGGCAGGCGGCATTTCCGGCCAATGGCCGGCGGCTGGGGGGTTTACCGGGGCAGGACCCGACTCAGCTAGGGAACAGCCGGTCGCAGACCCGTGCGCCGGCCTTGCCGTCATCCAGCGGGCAGTATTTCGCGGCGAATGCCTGATATGCGCTGGCATATCCGGCGGTGGCCGCATCGGTGTCCTTGACCGCGGCGAGCACCTCTTCCGAGGTGGCCAGCAGCGGCCCGGGGGCTTCGGCTTCGAAGTCGAAATAGAAGCCCCGCAACTGGTCGCGGTACTGCGCCAGGTCGTAGGTGAAGAACAGCATCGGCCTGCCGGTCACGGCGAAATCGAACATCACCGAGGAGTAGTCGGTGATGAGGACGTCGCTGATCAGGAACAGTTCGGCGATGTCGGGGTAGCCGGTCACGTTGAGCGCGAAGTCGCGCCGGGCGCCGGCCTGGACGTCGTTGGCCAGGTGATGATGGCCCCGGATCAGGACCACGTGGTCGGGCCCGAGTACCTGCCAGGCCCGTTCGAGGTCGAGCCGGAGGTCGAACCGGTAACGGCCGGAGGCGTAGAACTGGTTGTCGCGCCAGGTCGGCGCGTACAGGACCACCCGCTTGCCTTCGGGGATGCCCAGCCGCTGGCGCACCTGCCCGGCCAGCGCCTCGCCACGGGACAGGACGTCGTTGCGCGGGTAGCCGTATTCGCAGATCTCGCCCCCGAACCGGAAGGCCTGGCGCAGGATCGGGGTGCTGAACGGGTTCTGCGACAGCAGCAGGTCCCACTTGGCGACGTCGCTGGACAGGTGCTCGAAGTACGCCGTGCCGCTGGCGAACTGCGGCCGGTCGATGTCGAAGCCGATCTTCTTCAGCGGCGTGCCGTGCCAGGTCTGCAGGTAGACCTGGCCCTCCCGCTTCCGGAAGAACGGCTGCATGTCGTCGTTGGAGATCACGTACCGGCAGCGGGCGAGCGCCTCGAAGTACTCCTCGGTGCCGGACAGCACCGCGCGGTCGCCCTCGGGGATCGTGGTCCCGTAGTCCGTGACCACCCAGATGTGGTCACGATCGTCCCCACGGCGGCGCAGCTCCTCGGCGATGCCCCGCGGGTTGTCGGTGCACAGCTTGCCGTTCCAGCTGACGAAAAGCACCGCGTCCCGCAGCGGCCGCCGGGACTGGATCGGGTAGAGCGCCCGGCGCAGCACCCGCCGGTTGAAGTTGCCCTGCTCGGACAGGCGCAGCCGGGGCTCGGCGGTGATCACCGGCGAGTCGTACCCGGCGGTGGTGAAGGCGTACAGCTTTGGGCCGGCCGGGACCTTCTTGTGCGAGATCTCGGCCAGCCGGGCGTGGTCGTACTTCACCCCGGTCACCGGCCCGGCGGAGCCGTTGCGGGCACGCGCCCGGATGTCCCAGGGCCCGTCACGCAGTGGCAGCGCGTTGCCGAACGCGGGCATGGCGCCGACGTCGATCCGGGCCGTGAACGCGTCGCCGGCCCGCTGGCATTCGATCACGTGCTCGTCGCCGGAGTCGGGGCTGCGCAGCACGAGGTCCAGCCCGGACTCCTCGGCGCCCAGGTAGCTGCCGGCCAGCTCCAGGGACCCGTCCGGGTTCCAGGTGTGCTCGGCTATCACCGGCTGCGGCACGCGCTCGGTGAGGAAGACGGTTCCCTGCCGGGTCCGCTCCACCGCGACCTCGCGCTCGCCGTCGCGGCGCCGCGCCTCGGCCACATCGGCCGGGAACGTCACCTGGATCCGGCCCTGCCCGGCCATCTGGATGTACAGGTCCCACTGCGCGGCAGCGGCCTGGGCCGCCGGCGGGACCCGCTCGGCGTTCTCCTGGCTGGCGATGAGCGCGGCCATCGGCACCGAGCCGTGCACCCGGGCCTTTCCCGCGCCCCGCCCGGTCACCGCGGCCGGGAACGCCTGCGCCACCCGGCCGCCCAGGCGGGCCAGCACGAACTCCGCGCTGGCCGGCGCCGCGGCGGCGGCGTCAGGCAGGTCCAGGCTGGCCTCCAGCACGAGCTCGTGCTCGCCGAGGGTGAACGAGGCGAGCCGGGCGGGTGTGCGGTGCACGCCCACGTGCAGATGGCGGCCGACCCAGGTGGGCCGGACCTGCAGGCCCGGCGCTGGCTCCAGGAAGGCGGGCCGCCCGGCATCGCCCAGCCCGGGGGTGTGCAGCCGGGCGGGCCGCCAGACCCCATGCCCGCGCACCAGGATGAAGCAGTCCCAGTCGCCGGTCAGCCAGCGCCCGGCGATCCGGAACCAGCGGGAGCTGATCTCGGCCCGGAACCCGGCCCAGGCGTAGTCGTAGTCCTCCTGCCCGGACAGGACGGTCGCCCGCGGATGACGCTGCGAGGTGGCCAGGGACACGACCGGCGGCCGGAACCGGTGCCGTGGGCGCAGGACCACGATCTTGTTGGTGTAGCGGCGCTTGCTGATGTCGATGGACGGCACATAGGCCAGGCCCGCGATGACCAGGTTGCCCCGCTGCCAGGTCACGCTCTCGACCTGCACGTAGGGATCCAGGTCCCGCCAGTAGGGCCGGTAGACGCTGGATGGGATCTTGAGGTCTTTGTCGGTGCGGAACGGAAGGTCGGCGAGCAGCCTGCCGTGCCGCCGGACGACCGGGATGGTGCTCACCTTCTGGTCCAGCTGCCAGGTGAGGAAGTCGAGCAGCTGGCGGCGCAGCCGGCGGCGGGTGAGGTAGTAGGCGAGCTTGTGGGTGGCGGGCAGCGTCCGGTACACCCGCCGGTGAACCTGGTCCAGGTAGGAGTTCACCAGGTCGAAGTACTCGGTCAGGTAGTCGTCGCCGACCCGGAACAGGTCGCGGACGTACAGCCACAGGTCGTTCACCAGCGCCTTGCGCTGGTGCTGCCGCAGCGTCTTGGCCGGGGCGTGGGCACGCAGGAACGCGTCGATGGCGAGCAGGGCCGTGATGCGGTCACGCAGGTTCTGGATGTCGGTGCGGTTCTGGGTGATGGACAGGGCGCCCACGGCCCGTTCCCGCCAGTAGTAGATGTAGTCGGGGATCACGTCCACGGCCTTCGCCAGGACGTGCGCCTGGGTCATGAGCTGCAGGTCTTCCCAGACCATGTGCTCGGGGTAGTACAGCCCGTGGGCGTCCCAGAACGACCGGCGGAACAGCTTGTTCCAGACCGAGATGTCGTAGAGGAGCGCGGGCGTCTTCGTCACATGGGTGCCGATCCGCCTGCCCTTGATCGCCCGCGCGTGCAGGGCTGAGGGCCGGACACCTTCGGTGCTGACCCGGTTCACCGCTCCGGAGACGAAGTCGGAACCGGAGCTCTCCAGCGTGTGCAGCAGCACCTCGTAAGCGTGGGCGGGCAGCATGTCGTCGCCGTCCACAAAGGCCAGGTATTCGCCTGTGGCGTGTTCGACGCCGCGGTTCCTGGCGCCCCCCGGGCCTCCGTTCTGACTGTGAACCAGGAGAAACCGTGAGTCTGATTCAGCCCATTTCCGGGCGATTTCGGGGCCGTTGTCGGTGGACCCGTCGTCCACCATGATCACTTCCAGGTCGGTGAACGTCTGGGCGGCGATGGAATGCAGGCAGTCACCCAGCACATCGCCGTTGTCGAAGAACGGCACCACGACGCTGATACGTGGCCTGTTCACCAGGTCACTCCCTGCGCGCGCTCCCAGCCGAGCGCGATCGGATCGTAGGCCCGCTCCACGTAGATCCGGTGCCACAGCGAGAACACGATCAGCACCCACAGATGCCGCCAGCTCACGCCGGGCTCGTCGGCGCGGAACCGTTCCAGCAGCCCCAGCGCCGCCTCCCGGTTGATCCACTCGTCGGTCTGCGCGTCGCGCAGCAGCCGGTCGGCGAATCCGTAGGCATCGCCCTTCAGCCAGTGCCCGATCGGGACCGGGAACCCTAGCTTGGCCCGCTGGGCGGCCGCCTTGGGCAGCACCTCGCTCATGGCTGCCCGCAAAGCGGTCTTGGTGGTGCCGGCACCGATCTTCTCCTCCCGCGCTAGCCGCGCCGCCACCGCCATCACCTCCCGGTCAAGGAAGGGAACTCGCAGCTCAAGGCTGTGCGCCATGGTCATCCGGTCGGCCTTCACCAGAATGTCACCGACCAGCCACGTGTTGATATCCACCAGCTGCATGGTGGAAACGTCATCCAGTCCGGCCTCTTCTGCCTGGTCATAGATGGGGTCGGTTACGTCATACGGGCCTGCCGTACCCGGCCGGGTAATCAGGTCGATCTGGTCGTCAGCAAAAACATGGGCGTTCCCGATATAGCGCCGGCGCAGCGGGGTGGAGGTGCGTTCGAGCAGGCCTTTCCCCTTGACCCCGGTCGGGATGAGGGCAGCGGCCCGCTTGATCGGGGCCCGGCCCCAGTCCGGCAGCCGCTCGCCTGCCCGGACCACGCCCGGCTGATGGTAGATCGCGTAACCGCCGAACAGCTCGTCCGAGCCTTCCCCGGATAGCACCACTTTGACCTGCTTGCTGGCCTCACGGGCGACGAACCACAGCGGCACCGCCGCCGCGTCGGCCATCGGGTCGTCGAGGTGCCAGATGATCTGCGGCAGGTGATGGAAGAACTCCTCCGGGCTGATCAGGTAGGGGACCGATTTGACGCCGATCGCCGCCGCGGTCTCCTGCGCGCGGTCGATCTCGCTGTAGCCCTCGCGCTCGAACCCGACCGTGAAGGTGAGCAGGTCGGGCCGGTGCTCGGCGGCGAGCGCGCAGATCGCCGCCGAGTCGATGCCGCCGGACAGGAACGCGCCGAGGGGCGCGTCGCTGCGCAGGTGGACGGCGATGGAGTCGCGCATCACGTCCAGGATCGCGCGCGACGTCCCGTCACGGGGGGCGCGGGCGGGCCGCAGGTCAGCACGCCAGTAGCGGTAGACATCGACCGCGCCGCCGGGCCGGGCGATCATGGCGTGACCGGGCGGCAGCACCTGTACCGGCGGGGTCAGGGTGCCCGGCGGCGGCACGTACTGGAACGACAGGTAGCGCCGCAGGGCGTCGGAATCGAGCACCCGCAGCTCGCCCGGGTCGGCGAGCGCCTTGCGCTCGGAGGCGAACCGCAGCAGCCGCTCGGGCGGCCCCTGGCCGTCGCCGGGCCGGGGCTCCACCCGCGCCGGGTCCGTCCCGGCATCCCCGCCAGCTGCGGGCGCCGGGTCCAGGCCGGCCTCACGGGGCGGCCCGGCCGCGTGCCGTCCTGGTGAGCTGGCCCGGGGGCGCGGGGCGAACCAGTTCTCCGGCTCACCGGCGGGCTCGTCAGCCACGGCCGGCCCGGCACCCCAGGCTTCCGCGCCGAAGATCCCCACGCCGAAGGCCTCGTCCGCCCCGGCCGGCGCGGCCGGGTAGTCGGGCATCTGGGCGGCGTGCCGGCCGCCGGTCGCCGGGGGCTTCCAGTCCGGCAGCCCGGCCCGGTCGAGCCGGTAGTAGAACGGCTTGATGCCGAACGGATCGCGGGCGCAGAACAGCTCGCGGGTCCAGGTGTCCCAGATGGCGAAGGCGTACATGCCGCGTAGCCGGTGGACGACGTCCTTGCCCACCCGGGCGTAGGTCTCCAGCAGCACCTCGGAGTCGCAGCTCGAGCGCAGCATCACGCCCTGTTCCCGCAGCTCCTGCCCCAGCTCCAGGTAGTTGTAGATCTCGCCGTTGTAGACCATCCAGTAACGGCCGTCGGCGGACCGCATCGGCTGGTGGCCCGCCGCCGACAGGTCGATGATGGCGAGCCGCTTGTACCCGAGCGCCACGTCGTGGTCGTGGTAGAAGCCCTCGTCATCGGGCCCGCGATGGCTGATCCGCTGGGTGGCGGCTGCCACCCAGGTCTGGTCAGGGTCAGCTTCGAGGGCCAGTGCCAGGCAGCCGACGATTCCGCACATGCACGTCCCCAACGGTGTCCAGGAGTTTCTGGGCACCGATCCTACGGTGGGGCCGGGACCGGCGTGGACAAGCCCGCCAGAGCGGCCACGATCCGTGGCGCCGGCGGGGCCGCCGCGCCGGGCTCACTCCCCCCGCCACACCGGCGGGCGTTTGGCCGCGAAAGCCGCGGCTCCCTCCATCGCGTCGGCCGAGGTGAAGACGGGCCCGACGATCGCGTTCTGGCGGTCGAAGGCCTCCTCGCCGCGCCAGTCGGCCGACTCCACGATGATCCGTTTTGTCGCCGCCAGCGCGAGCGGGGCGCCGCGGGCCACCTGCGCGGCCAGGGAAATGGCCGCGCCGAGCGCCTCCCCCGCGGGCACCAGCGCGCTGATCAGCCCGGCTTGGTGCAGCCGCTGGGCCGGCACGTGCCCGCCGGTCAGTGCGATCTCCATGGCCAGGTGGTAGGGGATGCGGCGGGGCAGCCTGAGCAGGCCGCCCGCACCGGCGACCAGTCCCCGCGTCACCTCCGGCAGGCCGAACGTGGCCTCCTCGCTGGCGACGATCAGGTCACAGGCGAGCGCGATCTCGAAGCCGCCGGCCAGGGCGTACCCCTCCACCGCGGCGATGATGGGGGTGGCGGGCGGGCGGTGCGTGATGCCGCCGAAGCCACGGCCCCCGGCCATCGAGTTCTCCCCGGCCAGGAACCCCTTCAGGTCCATGCCCGCGCAGAAGGTCCCGCCGGCGCCGGTCAGGACCAGCACGGCCACATCGCGGCGGGGGTCGAGTTCGTCGATGGCCGCCGCGACCCCGCTGGCGACCGCCTCGTTGACCGCGTTGCGTGCCTGCGGGCGGTTGATCGTGATGACCGCGACCGGCCCGTCGACGTCAACCGATACCTCGTCCGCCATGCTTGCCTGCCTTCACTTGGGCTGGAAAAGAATCCGGCACCTTCCTGACCTCTGCCGATAGCCGGCATTCCCGCTCTGACCTGCACCGTCACAAGCTGCTATTCGGTGCTGTTCCGTGCCGTTGCCGACTGCGCGACGGCGCGACGGCTCATGGACGGCTCAGACCGGACCCGACCACGACCTTACAAGGTGCCCGCGCCACGGCGATCTCAGCGCCGGGCGCGGGCTAGGACCCATCCCCGCCTCACGAGGAGGACCCGCTCGTGAGCTACGTGCTGCCCGTCACCCTTGCTCTCCTCGCTGGCGGCTTCGCCTACGCGGTCAGCCTCGCACTCCACCCCTGCCGGCCCTGCCGGCCGTGCGAAGGCAGCTGGTCAGGACCTGCCCCAAGTGCAAGGGCAGGCGCCGTCCCCCGAACTGGATCCTGCCGGGCACCCACGCCTGCGGGCGGTGCGGCGGCACCGGGGAGACGCTCACCCTGGCGGGCCGGATGCTCGCCAGGGCCATCACCCGCGACAGCGAAATGGAGGAGTAGCCCATGTGCAAGCAAGGATCCCCGTGCGGCTGCGGTGGCACATCGGGAGGCAGCGACCTGTTCGGCCTCGTCTGCGCGGCCGTAGTGCTGGTGACGTCGGCAGCGGCTGCCATGACGCTGATCGAGCACGTCATCGCGCTCATCGCCGCAGCCGTCGCCGTGGCCGTGGTGTCGCGTGTCCGCCACCTCACACGGCCCGCAAAGCCGCGACAGCCAGTCTCGCGGCCTGCCGTCCCCCGGCGAGCCCCCCGGGCGCTTCCAGCAGCCGCCTCACGGGCGATCGAGGCACCCCGCATCGTGACCGGAACGCCGCTCCCAGCGCGTAATCCGTACAGCACCACCCGGAGTCGACTAACCAGGGGCAAGGAGGCATCGCGATGAGCAGGCGAGCGCGGACACCATCCCGCATGCTCTGGCGAGCCGGGACGGCCATCCTTGCCGCCGCCGCGGTGCTCGCCGCCGGGTGCGGATCAGGTTCATCAGGTACTGTCACGGCATCCCGGTACTCGTCCGCACGCCAGGTAGTTGCAGCCCTGGATCACGCGGGCCTGAAATGCACGGGTGTCTACTACGGCACCCCGGAGGTCGCTGGGGCAAGCTCGACGGCAGCCTGCAATTTCGGCTACTCGGCCAGCGTCGTGATCGACGTCTTTCCTGGCACCCTCTCGGCCGGCGTGGTACTGCAGAACTCCACCTCGACCGGCCCGGAGAGGATCTGGAACGTCGCCGGGCCGAACTGGTCAGTCCAGACGAGCCACTACTACGCCGGGCGCGCCCAGGCGATCCTCGGCGGCCGGCTAATCGAGGGGAAGGTACAGCCGTACACACCCTACGATTCAGCACCGGCCACCCCTGCGGCACCGGCCTGCGACATCAGCGGCTGGGAGTCCGCCGGTTACGAGGGCACCGTGAGCGCGGACCTGCAGCAGCTCAACTCCGACACACAGGCCGGCGACCCGCAGGCGATGGCTGCTGACGGGACCACTCTCTACAACGATGCCCTGGTGGCGCTGCACCACCTGCCCCCGAAATGCGCCGGGCACCTGCGCCACGACGTGAAACTCCAGATGCTCTTCTTCGGGATCGCCGGTGCCGCAGTGAAGGTCTCAGTGCTGGACCCTGCCGGCCCATCCCGCGACTACAGGATCGCGGGACGGGCACTCAGGCACGCCACCCACTACACCGGCCGCGTCCAGGCTGACGAGAACAGCCTCGGCTACTGAGGCGGTGTGATGCCGGGACGCCTGACTCAGCTACCCCGTGCGGCAGGTAACCCGCGCCGGCTCCACAGGAGTCGACATACAGGGACCAAGAAGGCACCACCATGACCGGGCCCCGTCCGGCCGGAAGGAGAACCCTGGCATGAAGCGCCTGATCACCATCACCGCGGCGGTGGCATCGCTCACGATGCTCGCCGCTCCTGCTCTCGCCACCACCCACCCAGCCACCTCCCACCAGTTCGGTTCCTGCCGTGCCCAGGGCGACTTCGCGACATGCGACGCCAGCGGCACCGCCCACCACCCGCTGACGATCCGCGTCCACGTGTCGGCGTCCCCCAGCCAGAGCGTGCTCGTCTCCTGGGACATGACCTGCGGGAAAGGCTCAGGGGCTGGCGGCAAGAGCGGCCAGTTCACCGCCACCACGCCCGTGAACCGCGTGATACACCATCCCTACCGCCACCCCGACGTCTGCTACGTCGCCGCAGGAGCCCAACTGAACGGCAGCGGCCACCTGCACGTGTGGCTGACCTATACGCGCTGAGCGCCCAGCCGGTACCGCTGTCTGGAGGTGACCCGCCGAGTTATCCCACCGGCCTGCCGGAAGCAAGGAGACATCACGATGACCGAACCCAGCCCGCACGAAACCGGAACCCCGGAAGTCCTCGCGGCGCCATCATCGCGCACCGCGTGGATGCGGGAACCGATGACTCTCCTCAGCGCTGCCGTGCTCGCCCCGCTACGACCTCCAGACTGAGAACGGCGCCGCGCTGCTGCCGGGGCCACCGGGGTACCCGACGGATCTGAGCGCGCTCCAGCAGGACTGTGCCGCATACGGCGTGACGTTCCAGGGCGTGGTCGGTTAACCAGGGCAGCAGCCTGGGAGCCGGCACCAAGCTGCTGGCCATAGACAACGCATACGCGGTCGCGCAGGACTGCCGGTGGGTCAGTCCTGCTCATCCCACAGCGGATAGCGGTCCGCGCCGATCACGACCACCTGCAGGTCCCCCTGGTCGGTGACCCGGCCGTCGTCCCCCTTGCCGCGCAGGGCCAGCACGGCCATGCCGTCCAGGCGCACCAGGCCATCGCCCAGATGCTCGATCAAGCCGGGCAGCGGGCAGCCCTGGTGGTCGCGCAGCGGGCCGCGTGGCCCGGCCATCCACCTGCCCTCGGCGGCACCGCCTAACTGCACAGTCCAGGTGCTCACCGGGCGTCCCGGGCAGCGATGGCCTCACGCAGCCCGGCCAAGGTGGGTGCCTTCACCACGATGGGCGGGCTCGAGCGCGGGCGGCGGGCGTACCAGCCGGTGAGCGCCACCGCCTGCCAGCCGGGGTGATCCGCCTCGATGGCGCGGGCCTGCGCCCTGTCCTCGCTCATGCCAGAGATACTAGGTCGTTCAGGGATATCTCAGAAGGTAGCTAAGCGTTTACGCAGGTCACGGGGTATCTACCCTCGGTGAGCATGTCCCTGGATGACCGCAGCGGCCGGATCGACCACGAGCGGCCTGTCTGGCCCCAGGTCGCCGCCGACCTCGAGCGCGACATCGCCACCGGGAAGCTGCGCCCGGGCAGCCGGCTGCCCACCGAGGACGAGCTGGCCAGCCAGTACGGGGTAGCGCGCAACACGGTCCGCCGCGCCGTAGAGGACCTGCGCGAGCGCGGCGTCCTGGAGACCTTCCACGGGCGCGGAACCTACGTGGTGGACAGCGCCGCGCACGGGTGACGGCACCTGCCGTCATCCCACGTCGGTAACCCCAGGTCTGGTAATCAGGTGGCATGCAGTACACGAGCAACTGCCCGGCAGTCCCGGAGTACTTCGACCCCAGACAGCCGATCTCCCACAGCAGGCCAGTCCACCACACGGGCTTCATACGTGACCTGCCAGCGGCGTGCGTGTGGGCGCAGCTGGAGTGGGAGCGGGAACGTGGCGACGGTGGCCCCGAGTACCTTACGAACCTGGAGCTTCGCTGGCACGAACTAGATCTGTGTGCCAACTGCCTGCGCGAGGCCGACCACCCGCTCATGATCGAGATCGACTCTCTCCGGCACAGCGCGGCGGATGCCGAGCGCAAACTCGACGGCATCAACCAGGCGCTCCGGCTGCACGACCAGGCATTCAAGATGGCGGTGCTGGAGATCCTTGACCGCGACGAGGCTGACCAGCAGGCATGATGTGCCCGCGCCTCAGGCAGTGTCCGGATCATGGCGCGGCACATACCAGGTGCTGCGGCGGCCTTCCGTACCGCAGTGCACCACGCGATGGCCGGCTCCGCCCACGCTGCCCCGGGCCACGAGCGCAGGTTCACAGCGGAACGGCGACCAGCCGACGATGATCAGGCCCGGCCCCCACTCGTGCCCGTTCGCGCACCGCTCCGGGTAGCGCCACCAAGTCGGCCGTACCACTTCCATGGCACGATTAGAACACAGATACGACCTGCTAGGCGGCCTTGCGTGCCGCTAGCAGCCCGGCTGGGTGTCTCCGTCCGGCTCGCCTCCGGTCTCCCGCTTGCGAAGCTCATGGAGGGCGGGAGCCAGGATGGTAACGAGCCGTCGCACGAGTTCCGGGGCCGGTGGCCCCAGTGCCCGTTCGTCCTCCTCGCCTGCGCGGATGATCTCCGCCTCGGTTCGCAGGGGGCGTCTGTCCGTATCAGAACTATGCACCAGCAGTAGGCGATCAGCCAGTTCCCGTTACTGCTCCCGTTCGCCGTGCCGATGGTGAGTTTCCAGCGGCATCGACGGCGGGGCCGGTAGCCCGGTGCCGGAGGTGGTCGTCCGGGTAGTACCCCGTCCCTCTCTTCGCGCGTTCCCGGCTGTGAAGCAACGAAGCGCAGGTCAGGTGATGTAGGCGTACAGCCCGTACCCGGCCAGCGCGCTGATCGAGCTCACGCTCCTCTCCTACGAGCGGGCAGAGCGCAGACGGCCCGGTGCCGCGCGGCGACCCGGTTTCCTGGTGGAAGAGTTCACCACCGCGGGCATGGATAAGTTCGCCGGCCCGCACTGGTGGGGTGCCGTTCCCCGCGCAGCCAGGAACAGGCACCCTCCGGGTTCAGATGCCGGTGTCTCCGCAAACGATGACGCCGGCAAAGGAGCGCATGACGAACTCGGGAGGGCCGGCATCGCCAGCGCTGGGCTCGCCGGACTGGGTTGGTATGGCGTCAATGTCCTCCAGGCACCTGGCGAAAGACGGCTGGTCTGCCCAGACGGCGTAGGGGCACTCCAGCCGGCGATCACACTCGTGGCAGGTCACCGCCGCAGGCTTGCGGCGTGTGGACCTCTCGCGGAGGTAGAAGACGTGGCCCTCGAACCCCTGCCGGAGGAAGGCGACCTCGTCCGGGCCCTGGGCCTCGCGGGCACCCCGGGCCGCCAGCGCGGACCGCCAGGCGTCCATGCTCGCCTCGTACATCACGCCTCGCCTCCTGCCTCGTTGGCTGGCAACAGCGTCAGGCTGCCGGGGCAATGTTCACGCTTGATCGAGTTTGCCGGTGGAGGTTGTACGCCAGCGGAACTCGGCCCATACGGGGGCGGTTCCGTCAGCGACCGTGGATCCGGCACCAGGAATGACGCGCTTATCCGCTCCGCGAGGTCCACGCTACGCCGGAGCCAGTTTCGCCCGGTGCGGGGCCGACATAGTAAATCTCGATTACGGCTGGCGGCCGTTCTGCCCACAGGATCAGCCAGACGCTGTCCTCCGGGGCATCGACGGACAGCGACCACACCTTGCCCGCGAGGCTTTCCCATCGGGCGGACTCGCCCCGGGCGGTGCCGGGATCATCTGTCAGGCGCTCAAGTGCGGCCTTGACCCGTTTCCCAAGCTCACTCGCCCTGTCAGAGCGCAGGACGCGATAGAACTCCAGCGCCTCAGGCCGGAGCTCAAGCCGATGCGTCACAGTTCGTCCAGATCCACGGGGATCATCTTCAGCGGCTCCTGCCCGGACACGTGCCCGGCTATCTCCCGCATGAGGCCCGGCTCCTCCCGCCACATCGCCGCCTCATGGACGGCCATCGCCACCGCAGGATGAAAGACGATGGTCCCGTCGACGCGTACCGTCACCAGATAGCGGGCATGCGGTGCCGCGCCGAACCGCCGCAGGTTGGTGCGGCCCCGGTCATCCAGTTCGATCAACGGCTCGATAGGTTCAGCACTCATGCATTCATAGTACCCACAGTGGGCACCGCCCACCATGGGCCGGGTAACGGGCTGGCCGAAGGCGAGATTTGGTCAGACCCGGTCTTCCTTCACTTGGGCTGGAACCGGATGCCGGCGTCGAACCGGATGACCTCGGCGTTCATGTAGTCGTTCTCGACCAGCGAGCGCACCAGGTGGGCGAACTCGGCCGCGGTTCCCATCCGCTTGGGGAACACGATGGGCGCGACGAGCCGGGCCTTGAACTCGTCGGAGCCCGGCAGCGTCCCGTAGATCGGGGTGTCGATGATGCCCGGGCAGATCGTGTTCACCCGCACCCCGATGGCGGCCAGGTCGCGGGCGGCGGGCACGGTCATCCCGATGATCCCGCCCTTGGACGCGGAGTAGGCGAGCTGGCCGGTCTGGCCCTCGATGCCGGCCACGGACGCGGTGTTGATGACCACGCCCCGCTGGCCGTCGGCGTCGGCTGGCTCGGTGCGGGCGATCGCGGCGGCCGCGATCCGCATCAGGTTGAAGGTGCCGATCAGGTTGATGTCGATCACCTTGCGGTAGCTCGCCAGGGCGTGGGGTGCGCCTTCGCGGTTGACGGTGCGCTCGGCCCAGCCGATGCCGGCGCAGTTCACCACGATGCGCAGGGGGGCTCCCTTGGCCGCGGCGGCCTCGACAGCCGCTGTCACCGAGGCCTCGTCGGACACGTCGGTCTTGACGAACTCCCCGCCGGTCTCGGCGGCGACAGCCTTGCCGCGCTCCTCGTTCAGGTCAGCGATGACGACGGTGCTCCCGGCGGCGGCGAGTTCGCGCGCGGTCGCCTCGCCCAGGCCGCTCGCTCCACCGGAGATGATCGCTGCGGTTCCGCTCAGTTCCATGGCCGGGAGCATACTGGGGCGGCCGCGCCGCCGGCCGCCCCAGGGGCCGCGCGGCCGGCCGCCTTAGGGCCACGCTGCCGGGCGGATGACGAGCCACGGGCCGGCCCCCCGGCTGCGCCGGGCCACCTGCCCGGTCGGTGGCCGGGCGGCTGTCGGACCACCCGTCTACCATCGAAAGCGTGGGCGGTGCCGCCGCCACCATCGTCGGCACGGTCTCAAGATATATCTTGAATATGTCCCCCACGTCTGGTAGGTCTGTGCGGACACAGGATCCGCGTGCGCGTGGCGCCGGAGACGGGGACGTCAGGGAGACATTGTGAAGAAGTTCCGCGGCAACCCTTGGGCCGTGCTGCTGGTCGTCTCGCTCGGGTTCTTCATGACCCTTCTTGACCTGACGATCGTCAATATCGCCATCCCCGACATGATCACGCGGCTGCACGCCTCGCTTGACGACGTCCTGTGGGTGATCAACGCCTATGCCCTGGTCCTGGCAGTCCTGCTGATCACCGCGGGACGGCTGGGCGACATCTTCGGCCAGCGGCTGATGTTCATCCTCGGGGTGGTGGTGTTCACCCTCGCCTCGGCGGCCTGCGGGCTGGCACCCAGCCCGGCCTGGCTCATCGCGTTCCGCGCGGTCCAGGGCCTGGGCGCCGCCATGCTGATGCCGCAGACGCTGGCGATCCTGACCACCGTGTTCCCGCCCGAGCGGCGGGGCGCGGCGTTCGGCGTCTGGGGGGCGGTGGCGGGTGTCGCCACGATCGCCGGGCCCACCCTGGGCGGGCTGCTGGTGACCGCGTTCGACTGGCGCTACATCTTCTTCATCAACCTGCCGATCGGGGCCGCGGTCATCGCGCTGGCCGTCGTCCTCATCCCGCAGCTGCACACCCGGCGCAAGCACCGGCTGGACATCCTGGGTGTCGTCCTGGCCAGCCTGGCCCTGCTGGCCATCTGCTACGGCCTGGTGGAGGGACAGCGCTACAGCTGGGGGAAGATCACCTCGCTCATCAGCATCCCCCTGATCATCGCGCTGGGCGTGGTCCTGCTTGGCCTGTTCCTGCTGATTCAGGCGCGCCGGCAGGACGCCGAGCCCCTGATCCCCTTCTCGCTGTTCCGTGACCGCAACTTCTCCCTGATGAACTGGGTGGCGGCCACCGTGGCCATCGGGATGATGGGGATCTTCCTGCCGTTCACCATCTACCTGCAGTCTGTCGTGGGTTTCTCGGCATTGAAGGCCGGCCTCACCCTGGCCCCGGCCTCCGTGCTCGCGATGTTCACCGCCCCCATGGCCGGCCGCCTGTCTGACCGCGTCGGCGGCAAGTACATCCTGATCACCGGGCTGGTGCTGTTCGGCGTGGGGATGGGCTGGGCGGCAGCGATCGCGCAGCCCAACTCCGCCTGGTACGCGTTCCTGCCCAGCTTCATGGTGGCCGGCGTCGGGATGGGCTGCACCTTCGCGCCCATGACCACCGTGGCCATGCGCGATATCCAGCCGCAGGTGGCCGGCGCCGCCTCCGGCCTGCTCAACACCACCCGCCAGGTCGGTGCCGTGATCGGCACCGCGGCGGTGGGGGCGCTGCTGCAGAGCCGGCTGGCCGCCGCACTGGCCAGCCAGGCGCGGATCCGCTCCGCCGGCCTGCCACCCCAGGTGCAGGCCAAGCTCGAGGCGGGGTTCACCCACGCCGCCCAGAACGGCGCCGGGGTGGGGGCCGGCCAGGGCGGCAGCTTCCATCCGCCGGCCGGGCTCCCGGCCCAGCTCGTCCAGCAGATCGAGCAGGTCGCACACGCGATCTTCGGCTACGGCTACGTGGAGGCGATGCGGACCACCATGACGCTGCCGATCGTGGTCCTGGCCGTGGGGGCGCTGTCCTGCCTGGCCATCAAGCGCACCCCGCGCGCCAGGCAGGAAGCGCCGCCCGCGAAGGAGAAGGCGCCCACCCCCGCCTAGCCATCCCGCCCGCGAGCCTGCCCAGCCCTAGGTGGCCGACTGGAACACCTCGGGCGCCCACTCACCCGGCATCTCGCCGGGATCGGGCTCGAACGGGAACCTGGAGGCGAAGGCCGGCTCCAGGTCGGACAGCCAGGTGGCGCACGGGTTGAAGCGCGCGAAGAACGGCTGGCCGACCAGGCTGGAGTCGCGTGCCTGGATCATGCGCAGCACGAAGACCTTCTCCCCGGCCACCTCGGCGATGCCGTCGATGCAGACCTTGCCCGGGGTCGCCGACATGGACGGCCCGCGTACCGTCCGGCACAGGCCGGAAACGCTGCGGTAGGCATCGCGGAAAATCTGGTAGCCGCGGGCCAGCGGGACCGCGAAGTAGTCCTGCGGCCCGGTGTCGCGCTCGACGAACATGTAGTAGGGGATCATCCCCATCCGCACCTGCTCGCGCCACATGCCCGCCCAGACCGGCGGGGCGTCGTTGATGGACCGGATCAGCGGTGCCTGGGTCCGGATCAGGGCACCGGTCGCCCTGATCCGGCGGACCGCCTCCGCCACCAGTGGCGGCTCCAGTTCCCGCGGATGGGAGAAGTGGGCCATGAAGGCGAGCGTCCGCCCGGAGGCGACGATCTGCTCGAAGAGCCGCAGCGTCTCGCCCGCGTCGGGGTCGGTCACGAACCGCTGTGGCCAGTAGGACAGCGACTTGCTGCCGATCCGGATGGATTCGAGGTGGTCAAGCCCCGGCCCGAGCAGCGGCTCGAGGTAGCGCCACAGGACCTCCGCCCCCATGATCATCGGATCCCCGCCGGTGACCAGGACGCTGGTCACCTCGCGGTGGCTGCGCAGATAGCCGGTGACCCCGCAGATGTCAGCCGTGGCCATCTTCAGGCTGGGCTCGTCGATGAACTGCGCCCAGCGGAAGCAGTAGGTGCAGTAGGCGTGACAGGTCTGGCCCTGCTTGGGGAAGATCAGCACCGTTTCGGGGTACTTGTGCTGGACACCAGGCAGCGGCTCGTCGCCCAGCGCGGGCACGTTGAGCGCCAGCTGGCCGGCTGGGTGCGGGTTGAGCCGCATCCGGATCTCGTGCACGGCGGCCCGCAGCTGCGGGCCCGGCGCCGACTGCGCGAGCAGGTCGGCGATCCGCCGGACGTCGGCCTCGGGCAGCATGTCGGGCTGCGGGAACACCAGCCGGAAGATCGGGTCGTGCGGTGCCGCATCCCAGTCGATGAGGTTCTCGACCACGTACTCGTTAGTCCGGAACGGGAGCACTTCGCCCACCGCCCGGATGGCAAGCCGTTCGCTGGCCCCCAGGCCCGCCCGCTTCGCGAGCGCGTCCAGGTGCTTGATGTTGTAGGCGCGGAACCGGCGGCCGGACGACGGCGCATCGGGCCCGTGGTTGAGTTCAGTCACGCATCTCCCTCCAGTCGGTCGCGACCCAAGGGCGCCTCGGCGGGTCGCTCATCCGTCAGCCGACGGCTGGAAACGGCTTCTGCCCGGGTTTTCCTTGATGAGACGCAGCCCACCCGGCAGAAGCTATGGCGTAACCACTACGACACCATCACTTCAGGTAAGCCTGAGGTAACGGTCCTGTTTTGCTGAGCTTTTCCCCGTACATCGCGTGTCACACAGCCTCCCGTGTCGCGCTGGCCTGCCATGACGTCACCTAGCGGCCGGCGCATCCGCGTGCCTGCCTAGGTCGTGATCCCCGCGCCCCGTATGAATACCCACAGTTAGGGCAATGAACCATTACAGCCAGTTTCATCACTCTCTGCACTCGATGGTACACATCCGCCCAGTCGACCAGGCATTCCCAGCCGCGCGGGAACGCCGGCCACTGCTGCCGGGGCTCCAGTGAGTAGCTTGAGACCATGCGGGACACCCTGGCCCAGCTGACAGCACCCTGAACGGGCACCGGATCCCACCGTGCCAGAAAACTCCCCACCGCCCACAAGCCCCTGGGCGCCCACCATCGCTGTGGACGCGATGGGTGGCGACCACGCACCAGCACAGGTCGTGGCGGGGGCGGTGGCCGCTGCGGCGGAGCACCGCATCTGCGTGGTTCTCACCGGCCGCCCGAGCCAGCTGCGGCCGCTGCTGGGGGCACGGCCACCGGCCGGGGAGATCCGGATCGCGTCCGCCGACGACTTCCTCGCCATGGATGAGGGGGCACTCGCCAGCTGGCGCCGGCCCCGGTCCAGCGTCGCGGTCGCCTGCCAGCTGGTACGCCGTGGCCAAGCCGCCGCGGTGGTGTCCGCTGGTTCCACCGCGGGCATCGTCGCCACCGCCAGGCTGCGCCTCAGGTCCCTGCCCGGCCTGATGCGGCCGGGCCTGGCCGTTGCCCTGCCCACCGGGCCCAAGCCCACCCTGCTGGTCGACGCGGGCGCGATCGCCGACCCCAAGCCGGAGATGCTGCTGCAGTTCGCCCAGCTCGGGGTGGCCTACGCCCAGGTCGCCTACGGGGTGGAAGACCCCCGGGTGGGCCTGCTCACGATCGGTGCCGAGCCGGTCAAGGGCAACAAGCTCGCGCGCCGGGCGCACGAGCTGCTGGCCGCCGCACCGGCGCACGGCAGCATGCCGATCCGGTTCGTCGGCAACATCGAGGGCGGCGACCTGCTCTCCGGCGCGGTTGACGTGGTGGTGACCGATGGCTTCACCGGCAACGTCGCACTCAAGACCATCGAGGGCGCGGCCAGCTTCGCCGCCACGCATATGCGGGCATCACTCCAGGGCTCCCGTTCCGCCCGGTTCGGCACTCTGTTCCAGCGTCAGGCGCTGCGGGACCTGGCCGGGCTGGTCGACGCGGAGAACTACGGCGGAGCCGCACTGCTCGGGCTGGAAGGCACGGTCGTGATCGCCCACGGGGCATCCACCGCCAAGGGCATCTCGTCCGCCTGCCGGCTGGCCGCCGATCTCGCCCGCGGCCACATCACCGAGAAGATCCGGGAACGGCTCGGGACCAGCCACCGCGGCGGCCACTTCCTGCGCCGCTCCTGAGCCTGAGGTGGCCCGGGCCGCACATGCACCCGGGCACGGCTGGGACCTGCACCCGGGGCAACCTCACATGTACCCGGCCGGTGCGAGGATGGGAAGAGGGCAGCCCGATGGGGGAATCCGTGCAGACCCACCCTCCGCACGCCGGGTTGACGAGCGCCGAGGTGGCGCAGCGTGCCGCGCGGGGCGAGGCCAACGACACCGGCCGGCGGACCAGCCGGCCGGTGTCAGACATCGTCCGCGCGAACGTGCTGACCAGGTTCAACGCCATCGTCGGCAGCCTGTGTGCGGTGGTGCTGGTCACCGGGCACCCGCAGGATGCCCTGTTCGGCCTGGTCGTCGTGGCCAACACCGGCATCGGCGTGGTCCAGGAACTGCGCGCCAAGCGCACCCTCGACCGCCTCGCGGTGCTGGGCGAGGAACCCGCCCGGGTGGTCCGGGACGGTGCGCAGACCCAGGTCCGGCCGGGCGAGATCGTGCGGGGTGACCGCATCCTCATCGGCTCCGGCGACCGGGTGCTGGTGGATGGTGAGGTCACGGACTCCTCCGGGCTGGAGCTCGACGAGTCGCTGCTCACCGGCGAGACCGACCCGGTCGCCAAGAATCCGGGCGACCAGGTGCTCTCCGGCAGTTTCGTGGTGACCGGATCGGGCGGGTTCACCGCGACCAGGGTCGGCCGCCAGTCCTACGCGGCCCGGCTGGAGGCCGAGGCCAGCGTGTTCGGCCTCGCCCGGTCCGAGCTGATGGCGGGCATCAACCGGTTCCTGCGGCTCATCACCTGGGTGATCATTCCGGTGGCCGCCCTGCTCACGGCGAGCCAGCTCGCCTATGCCAGCGGCGCCTTCCCCGATGCCGTGGCCGGGGCGGTGGCGGGCATCATCACGATGATCCCGGAAGGGCTGGTGCTGCTGACCAGCGTCGCCTTCGCGGTCGGGGTGATCCGGCTGGGCAGGCGCCAGTGCCTGGTCCAGGAGCTGCCCGCCATCGAGGTCCTGGCCCGGGTGGATGTGCTCTGCCTGGACAAGACCGGGACCCTGACCGAGCCGGGGATGGAGCTCGACCAGCTCGTCGAGCTCGTACCCGGGACGCCTGCCCGCAGGGTGCTGGCCAGCCTCGCCGGTGCCGACGACCGGCCGAACGCCACCCTGCTGGCGATCACCAGCGGGCTGGGCGGGGAAGCGGGCTGGCTCCCGGCCCGGCTGGTGCCCTTCTCCTCGGGCCGCAAATGGAGCGGGGCGGTCTTCGCCGACGCCGGCCCGGCCACCGGCGGCTGGGTGCTGGGCGCCCCCGACGTGCTGCTGGCCGCCGACGACCCCGCCCGGGCACAGGCGCAGGCCAGGGCCGCGCAGGGGCTGCGGGTGCTGGTGCTTGGCCGGGCCGACCCGGACAGCCTGGCTGACCCCGGCGGCCCGGCACTGGACGGGCGGCCGGTGGCAGCGGAGGCCCTGCTCGTGCTGCGCCAGCGGCTGCGCGCCGACGCGCCCCGCACCCTGGCCTACTTCGCCGAGCAGAACGTCGCGGTCAAGGTGATCTCGGGCGACAACCCGGCGTCGGTCGGCGCCATCGCCAGGCAGCTGGGGATAGATGGCGCCGGCCATCCGGTGGATGCCCGCACCCTGCCCGCTGGCGAGGAGGTGACCGGCGCCGGTGAGAACGGGCACGGCCTGACCGTCCTGGCCGACGCCCTGGAGGGCAACTCGGTCTTCGGCCGGGTCACCCCGCGCCAGAAGCAGGACTTCGTGACCGCCCTGCAGTCGCGGGGGCATACGGTCGCGATGACCGGCGACGGCATCAACGACGTGCTCGCGCTCACCCGGGCGGACCTCGGGGTGGCGATGGGATCGGGCAGCGGCGCCACCCGCGCTGTCGCCAAGATCGTGCTGCTGGACGACAGCTTCGCCACCCTGCCGCACGTGGTGGCGGAGGGCCGCCGTGTCCTGGGCAACATCGAGCGGGTGGCGAGCCTGTTCCTGACCAAGACCGCGTACGCGGTGCTGCTGTCGACCGCGACCGCGGCGGTCGGGCTCGCCGCCGCGGCCGGGCTGCAAGGGCTGCGGTTCCCCTTCCTGCCCCGCCATCTGACCCTGATCTCGACCCTGACCATCGGCGTGCCCGCCTTCGTCCTGGCGCTGGCACCGAGCCAGCAGCGGGTGCAGCCGGGCTTCGTGTCCCGGGTGCTGCGGTTCGCCGTGCCGTCCGGCATCGCCTGCGCAGCCGCCACCTTCGCCGCCTACCTGCTGGCCCGGCTCAGTCCCGGCACCGACCTGGCCGCCGACCGGACCACCGCGGTGGTCGCCTTGTCCGCGACTGCCCTGTGGGTGCTGGCGCTGGTCGCACGCCCCTACACCTGGTGGCGGATCGCCCTGGTGGCCGCGATGGCGGCGGGTATGCTGCTCGCCCTGGCCATCCCGGCGTCCCGCACCTTCTTCGCGCTGGGCCACTTCAACCCGGCCATCGACGCCATCGCGCTGGCCATCGCGGGCTGTGCCGGGGTGGCGCTCACCGTGTTCCTGATGGCCAGCGGCCGTCTTCCGGGCGGGAAGGCTCCCCGCGCGGACCACTAGGCTGGTTCGCATGGATCCTCGGGACGTGCTGGCGGAACGGGTGAGCGAGGCACTCGCCGCCGCTTTCGGCAGCGAGTACGCCAGCGCCGACCCCGTCATCCGGCCCTCCGCGTTCGCGGACTACCAGGCCAACGTGGCCCTCCCGCTGGCCAAGCAGCTGGGGCGGGCCCCGCGCGACCTGGCCGCCGAGATCGCCAGCCGGCTGCGGCTCGATGATGTCTGCGAGCGGGCCGACGTGAGCGGTCCCGGGTTCATCAACTTCGTCCTGCGCGGCGACTGGATCGCGGCGCAGGCGACCACGATGCTCGCCGACCCGCGGCTGGGCGTGCCACCCGCGGATCCGCCCAGCGTCGTCACCGTCGACTATTCCGGGCCGAACGTGGCCAAGGAACTCCACGCCGGCCACCTGCGCGCCACGGTGGCCGGTGACGCGGTGGCCCGGATCCTGGAGCATCTTGGCCACACCGTGGTCCGGGCCGCGCACCTGGGGGACTGGGGCACCCCCTTCGGCATGCTGATCGAGCACATGCTTGACGTCGGCGAGGAAACGGCCCGTAAGCAGCTCGCGGTGGGCGAGTTCACCGCTTTCTACCAGGCGGCCAGGGCCGAGTTCGACGGCAGCCAGGAGTTCGCCGACCGGGCCCGGCGCCGGGTCGCGGTGCTGCAGGCGGGCGATCCCGAGACGCGGCGGTTGTGGCAGGTCCTGGTGAGCGCGTCGATGGAGTACCTGACCGCGATCTACCGCCGGCTCGGGATCAAGCTCACCGAGCAGACCATGGCCCCGGAGAGCTTCTACAACCCGATGCTGGCCGATGTCTGCTCCGAGCTGGAGGAGGCCGGCATCGCGGTCATCAGCGAAGGCGCGCTGTGCGCCTTCCCACCGGGCTTCACCGGCCGGGACGGTACGCCGCTGCCGCTGATGCTGCGCAAGAGCGATGGCGGCTACGGCTATGACACCACCGACGTCGCGGCGATCCGCTACCGGCTGATCGAGCTGCACGCGCAGCGGCTCATCTACGTCGTCGGCTCGGAGCAGTCGCTGCACTTGCAGATGGTCTTCGCGGTCGCCCGGCAGGCGGGCTGGCTGACCGACCCCGCCACTGCCGAGCACGCGGTCATCGGCCTGCTCACCGGCCAGGACGGCAAGCGGCTGAAGACCCGGACCGGCGAGCAGGTCAAGCTGTCGGCGCTGATCGACGAGGCCGTCGAGCGCGCCGGTCACGTCATTGCCGACCGCTACGACGACGCGGCGCTGCGGGACCGGATCGCCGAGGCGGTCGGCATCGGCGCGCTCAAATACGCTGACCTGTCGGTGGCCAGGCACTCCAGCTACAGCCTCGACTTCGACCGGATGCTCGCGCTCACCGGCAACACCGGCCCGTACCTGCAGTACGCGACCGCCCGGATCCGCTCCATCTTCCGCCGGGCGGAGCTGGATCCGGACCAGGTCACCGGCACGCTGCGGCTGACCGAGGAGGCCGAACGCGCCCTGGCGCTGACCCTGCTGGGCTTCGGCCCGGCCATCTGCCAGGCCAGCGAGAGCGCCGAACCGCACGTGCTCGCGTCATTCCTGTTCGACGTCGCCAGCACCTTCACCACCTTCTACGAGCTGTGCCCCGTGCTCAAGGCCCCGGACGCGGCGACGCGGGAGACCAGGCTCGCGCTGTCGGCGCTGGCGTTGCGGGTCCTGGTCACCGGCCTGGACCTGCTCGGGATCGCGGTACCGGACCGGATGTAACGGGGGCCGGATCAGCCGGGCCGATGTGGCCGGCGGCGCCCGGCAACCCTGTAGCCGCTTCCCAGGGAAATCCCAGCTTCGGCTGCCTGATGTCACAGCCACGGCCGGCAGCATGGCTGGCATGGACAACTACTACCGGCCCCCAGGCGGCGGCCCGCAGGATCACCAGCCCACGGAGCAGTTCTGGTCTGGCCAGAACGGGCCCGCGGGACAGCAGGGTCCCGCTCCCGGCTACGGATACCACTGGCAGCAGCAGCCGGGGCTGCAGGCACATCTGGCCGCAGACCGGCGCAAGGCTCTTCACTGGACGGTAGGGATTACCCTGGCTGCCCTGCTCGCGGGCGGCGGC
>Ga0307373_10002477_pt1 | contig 33254 bp, 28 predicted proteins | sample OX2MG_FD_202534 | JGI IMG/M metagenome (GOLD analysis project Ga0307373, IMG submission 202534) | Soil microbial communities from Risofladan, Vaasa, Finland - OX-2 | ecosystem: Environmental > Terrestrial > Soil > Coastal area > Acid sulfate soil | place: Finland: Risofladan, Vaasa | collected...
ACCTCGGCGACCACCCCTTCGGCTCCGACTATCCGCTCGACGTGCGCCTTTACCGGGGCCACGGCGCCTACATCTGCGGCGAGGAGACCGCCCTGCTGGAATCGCTGGAAGGCAAGCGAGCGCAGCCCCGCTCCCGTCCTCCGTTCCCGGCGGTCAAGGGCGCGTGGGGTCTGCCGACCGCCGTCAACAACGTCGAGACGCTCTCGACGGTGCCGTGGATCATCCGCCACGGTGGCGCCGAGTACGCCAAGCTCGGCACCGAGAAGGCGAAGGGGACGCGCATGGTGACGGTGAGCGGCGACGTCCAGCGGCCCGGCAACTACGAGATCGAGATCGGCGTCACCTACCGGCACATCATCGAGGAGCTCGCGGGCGGGGCGCTGCCCGGCCGCCAGCTGAAGGTGTTCTGGCCCGGCGGCTCGTCGGCCAAGGTCCTCCCCGCCTCGATGCTCGACACCTCGACCGACCTCGACGGGCTGAAGGCTTTGGGCACGATGGGCGGCTCGGGCGGGATCATCGTGATGGACGACTCACACTGCATCGTCAAGGCCGCGGGCAGGCTGGTTCACTTTTACGCCAACGAGTCGTGCGGCAAGTGCACGCCGTGTCGGGTCGGCACCAACTGGGCGGTGCGTACGTTCGACCGCATCCTCGCGGGGCAGGGCAGCCAGGTCGAGCTCGACCTGCTGGACCGCGTGCAGCAGGGCCTGCAGGGCGGGCGATGCCTGTGCGGCCTGGGCGACGCCGCCGGCTGGGTGATCCAGTCGACCATGTCCCGCTTCCGCGGCGAGTACGAGGAGCACTGCCTCCACCAGACCTGCTCGGTCGAGGGGGCTCTCGTCCATGCCTGACGTCAAGATGGTCACCCTCACCATCGACGGCCACTCCGTCACGGTTCCGGACGGCACGCTGGTCGTGGAGGCCGCCAAGAACGTGGGCATCGAGATCCCGGTGTTCTGCTACCACCACAAGCTCGATCCCGTGGGGGCGTGCCGCATGTGCCTGGTCGAGATCGCGCCCGGCCCGCCCATCGCGCAGGCCGCGTGCATCCGCCCCGTCGCCGAGGGAATGGTCGTCAAGACACAGAGCTCGATGGCGGTGACCGCTCGCGCGGACATCCTCGAGTTCGAGCTGGTCAACCATCCGCTCGACTGCCCAGTGTGCGACAAGGGCGGCGAGTGCCCGCTGCAGGACTTCACGTTCCGGCACGGCTATCCGACCAGCCGCATCGACGGCCCTCGCCTGCACTTCAAGAAGCCGATCCCGCTCTCGCCGAAGATCGCACTCGACCGCGAGCGCTGCGTGCTCTGCTACCGCTGCACGCGCTACTACGACGAGGTGGCCTGGGAGCAGGAGCTGACGACCGACGAGCGTGGCATCCAGTCCTTCATCACCAGCCAGTTCGACCAGCCGCTCCAGTCGAACTTCAGCGGCAACATCATCGACCTCTGCCCCGTCGGCGCCCTAACCTCTCGCGTTTGGCGATTCGAGTCGCGACCGTGGGACATGACCCATAGCGCCACCATCTGTTCCAAGTGCGCGGTCGGCTGCAACGTGACCCAGTGGCAGCGGCGCGGCCAGCTGGTGCGGGTCACGGCGCGCGAGAACGACGACATCGACGATGGCTGGATCTGCGACCGCGGCCGGTTCGACTACACCGACGTCAACGACCCGGGGCGCTTGCGCACTCCCTCGGTGCAGGGCGCCAGGGCCACGTGGGCGGACGCGCTGAGCACGCTGGCGACGGCCCTCAAGGGCAAGGGCGGCAAACTCGGCGTCTCGTTGCCGCAGGACCTGACCAACGAGGAGGCGTTCCTTTTCAAAAAGCTGCTCGACGGCCCGCTCAAGGGCGCGAAGGTCAACATGCAGGGCCGCACCGCGCTGCCCGCGCCGGCCGGCGACACGCTGCGCATCAAGGAGATAGACGACGCGAAAGTGATCGTGGTCGTCGCCTCCGACGTCGAAAACGACGCGCCGATCGTCAACCTCCGGGTCAAGAAGGCGGTCACCAAGCGTGGCGCGAAGCTCATCGTCGTCCACCCCGAGGGTGTCGATTTCGACCGCCACCCGGGCACCGTCCACATCCGCAACGCCGAGGGCGCGGCGGCGGCCGAGGTGCGCCAGCTTGCCTCGCACGTGCTGTTGTCAAACGCGGGCGGCCCGGTGGCCATCCTCTACGGCGACGGGCGCGGCAGCGAGGACGCTGCGGAGGTTGCCGCGGCCTGCGCCGAGCTGGCCGCGAAGGTCGGCGGCAAGGTCATGCCTCTTTACCGCGCCACCAACGAGCGCGGCGCGCTGGCGCTCGGCGTGGCCGGGTCGGACAAGCTCGACGGCGTCGAGGCGCTGCTCGTATGGGGCCCGCCGCCCACCGCCGGAATCCCTAACTCGGTGCGGTTCCTGGCCGCCTGGGACCATCTCCCTCGCCCCGGGTACGAGAGCGCCGCGGTGATCCTGCCGGCGACCAGCTTTGCCGAGCGCCAGGGCACGTATTCGAACCTCGAGGGCACGGTCCAGTTCCTGCGCCCGCCCATCCCCGTGGCGCCCCCGCTGAAGGAAGCCTGGGAGGTGCTGAGCGAGCTGGGCGCGGCTCTGGGGGTGGCCCTCGACTACGCCGGCATCTCCCCCATCCAGCGCGAGATCGCGGGCAAGGTCCCCGCCCTTGCCGCCCTGTCGCAGCCGCCCTCGGCCGAGCCAGACCCGAAGCCCGTGCTCGTCGGCCCGGCCCACCCGTGACGCAGCTCTACAACGAGACGGCGCGGGTGGGTCAGGCCCGCCCCGCGGCACCCCCCCCGCCAACCGCGACGGCCTTGGCCAAGGTGCGGCGGTGCGGTGGTCCGGCAAAGCCGGACCACGCGGGATCACAAGAGTGACGCAGTTCTACAACGACCCCGTCGGTCATTGGGTCGTGGTCGTCGTCGCGGCCGCCGTGCTTCTGTTCGTCGTGCTGACAGCCACCGCCTACACGGTGTGGTTCGAGCGCGTCGCGCTGGGCCACATCCAGCGCCGCCCCGGACCGAACCGCGTCGGTCCCCTCGGGCTGATGCAGCTTGCCGCCGACGGCGTCAAGCTCGCGCTGAAAGAAAGCATCGTTCCGGCCGACACCGACAAGGTGATCTATGTCGCTGCGCCGATGATTGCGGTGGGCGCGGCGTTCCTCGCGTGGGCCGTGATCCCGATCGGCCTCTGGTACAACGTCCAGTACTGGATCGCCGACGTCAACATCGGCATCCTGCTCATCTTCGCCGTCAGCGCCATGAACGTGTATGCGCTGGTGCTTGGCGGATACGCGTCGAACAACAAGTACTCGATGCTGGGGGGCCTGCGCTCCGCAGCCCAGCTCATCAGCTACGAGATGGCGCTGGGCCTGTCGCTGGTCCCGACCTTCATGATCGTGGGCTCGCTGAGGCTGCGCGACATCGTGCAGTACACGGTCGACTGGGGCTGGTACCACGGCCCGATCCCGTTGATCATCCTCACTCCGATCGGCTTCGTGATCTACCTGATGGCCGCGGTCGCGGAGACGAACCGCGCACCTTTCGACCTGCCCGAGGCCGAGCAGGAGCTGATCGGCGGCTTTCTCACCGAGTACTCGGGCCTCAAGTTCACGATGTTCTACCTCGCCGAGTACGTGAACATGATCACGGTCTCAGCCCTGGCCGCCCTGCTCTTCTTCGGCGGCTGGTACCTGTGGATCGTGCCCCCGGTGCTGGCCTTCTTCCTCAAGGTCGTGCTCTTCCTGTTCCTATACATTTGGATTCGCGGCACGTTCCCTCGCCTGCGCTACGACATGCTCATGCGCCTTGGGTGGAAGGTCCTGCTGCCGCTCGCGATGGCCAACGTCATCGTCACCGGGATCGTCCTGGTGGCCGTGCAGGGGTAGTTGATGGACGAGAACGAAGAAAAGTTTCCCGAGCACCCGGCTGCGCTGCGCGGCCCGACAGAGGGCGTGCCCGCGCAGCCGAAGGGCAAGACGCCGAGCGTGGCGTCAGACATCGCGGCTTTGGCGGCAGGCCTCAAGACCACCCTGACCGAAAACTTCCGACCCATGGTCACGACCATGTACCCCGAAGACAAGACGCCTCGCTCGGAGCGCTATCGGGGTCGCCATTACCTTCGCCGATATGACAACGGCCTCGAGCGGTGCATCGGCTGCGAGCTGTGCGCGGCGGCGTGTCCCGTCGGCTGCATCCTGGTGATCGCCGCCGAGAACACCGACTCCAAGCGCGTCTCCCCGGGCGAGCGCTACGCCAAGACCTACGAGATCAACATGCTGCGCTGCATCTTCTGCGGCTACTGCGAGGACGCGTGTCCGGTGCAGGCGATCGTGCTCGGGCCCGAATACGAGCTATCGGACACCAGCCGTGAGAAGTTCATCTACACCAAGGAAAAGCTCCTCGAGCCGCTTCCTCCGGACGTTGCGGCTCGCTTGCAGGCGAAGGAACCCAAGTAGCGTTGGCGATCGCGATCTTCTTCATCGCAGCCGCCCTAGCGATCCTGGGTGCGATCGGCGTGGTCACCTTCCGCGAGCCGATCCGCTGCGTGCTCAGCCTGGTGGTCGTGATGCTCGCCCTTTCCGTGCTGTTCCTGCTCCTGAGCGCGCAGTTCGTCTTCGTGGTCCAGATCATCGTCTACGCCGGCGCGGTGATGGTCCTGTTCCTTTTCGTCATCGCCCTGCTGGGACCGGCCCGCGAGGCCGCACGCGGCAGGCTGCGGTTTCAGTCCTGGCTCTCGGCGCTCTTCATGCTCGTGCTGCTGATTTTGATGTGGACGATGCTGCAGGGCATCCAGTACCGGCAGCCTGACTCGACCGACATGTCGGTCTTCGGCACGGTGCAGTCGATCGCCGTCGGACTGTTCACCACCTACTTGTACCCCTTCGAGCTGACTTCGATCCTCCTGCTCACCGCGGCCATCGGCGCCATCTACTTGAGCCGCCGGCAGATCGACGACAAATGAGCACTCTGAACATCGGCGGATCGCAGCTCGACACCTCCTGGTTCTTGCTGCTCGGGGCCGTGCTTTTCACCATTGGAGCCGCGGGAGTACTGGTACGGCGAAACCCCCTGGTCATCCTCATCTGCATCGAGCTGATGCTGAACGCGGTCAACCTCACCTTGGTGACGTTCGCCCGCCAGCTCCAGAACATCGAGGGCCAGCTGTTCGCCCTCATGGCCATGACTGTGGCGGCGGCCGAGGCGGTGGTCGGCTTGGCCATCCTGGTCGACATCTTCCACACGCGTGACGTCGAGGACGTCGACGACCTCAGCGAGCTGAAGGGATGAGCACGCTCACCTCGCCCCAAACGATCGCGCTCCTCGTGCTGCTGTTCCCGGCGGCGGGGGCGCTGTTGCTGGCCGGACGTGGATGGAGGCTGCCGCGCAGGTTCACGGTGATCGTAGGGCCCGTCGCGGTCTGGGCCTCTTTCATCTGCACGCTCAACCTCTTCCTCAACAAGGTCAACGCCGACTTCACGTACTGGACCTGGATCAAGAGCGGCTCGCTAGACGTCCCGTTCAACCTGCTCGTCGACAACCTTTCGATCTTCATGTGCCTGGTGATCACGGGGGTGGGCGGCCTGATCGTCACCTACTCGGTCGGCTACATGGCCCACGAGGACGGCCCGAGCTACGCCCGCTTCTTCGCCTACATGGACATCTTCATCTTCTCGATGCTGCTGCTCGTCCTGGCCGGCAACTTCGTCTTCCTCATCATCGGCTGGGCGATGGTCGGTCTCAGCTCATATCTGCTGATCGGCTTCTGGTACCAGCGACGGTCCGCGGTGCTAGCGGCGCGGAAGGCGTTCGTGATGAACGTGATCGGCGACGCCGGCATGATCCTGGGCGCCTTCGTGCTGTTCGTGCAGTTTCACAGCGTGACTTTTCAAGCAGTGTTCAGGGCGATCAGCATCGGCCCCAACAATGGGTGCCTCGAATGCCGCGCAGTCCCAATTGCTGATTCGGGGAGCCTCGAGCTCGCCGCATTCCTGCTCCTGGTTGGAGCCGTGGCGAAGTCCGCGCAGCTCCCGCTCCACACCTGGCTGCCGGACGCGATGGAAGGCCCCACCCCGGTCAGCGCGCTGATCCACGCCGCGACCATGGTCACCGCCGGCGTGTACCTCGTCGCCCGCATGCACCCCATCTACGACGTCGCCACGTACGCCCACGACGCGGTGGCGATCATCGGCGCCGTCACCGCGCTGTTCGCGGCCACCATCGCCATCGTGCAGACCGACATCAAGCGCGTGCTCGCCTACTCGACCATGAGCCAGATCGGCTACATGTTCCTGGCCGTCGGCATCGGGGCCTACTCGGCCGGCCTGTTCCACCTGCTCTCTCACGCGTTCTTCAAGGCCCTGCTCTTCATGGCCGCGGGCAACGTCATCCACGCCATGCACGACGAGCAGGACATGCGCAAATACGGTGGCCTGTGGCGCCAGCTCCGGCCCACCTCGATCATGTTCCTGGTCGGCTGCCTGTCTCTGGTGGGCGTGATCCCCTTCGTCGGCTTCTTCTCCAAGGAGCAGATCCTCGGTCTCGCCTTCTCGCGGCCCGGCACCCTGGGCCTGGTCGTGTGGGGTGTCGGCGCGCTCACCGCCCTCCTGACCGGCTTCTACACCGGCCGCATGTGGTGGCTCGCGTTCGCGGGCAAGCCGTCGCCGCAGCGCCCGGTCGAGCACCCGCACGAGGCGCCGATGGTGATGCTGGTCCCGGTCGGGATCCTCGCCGTGCTGGCGGTCGTCGGCGGGTTCATCCAGACCCGCGCCCTCGGCATCGGGCCCTCGGCGGTCTCAGACTTCCTGGCCTCGTCGGTCGGATCGGTGCACTGGGAGGAAAGCACCGCAGCGGTGGTGGTCGGCTTGGTGACCATGCTCGTTGCGGCCGGGCTCTTCGTCGGCGCGCTGCGAATGCGGCCCTGGAGCGCCAGCTTCCCCTGGGCGCAACGCCTGCTCGAGCGTAAGTACTACTTCGACGAGATTTACAACGCAGCGTTCGTGCGCCCCATGGACGCCATCGCCGGGTTCGGCGACCGCGACATCGAGCAGCCTCTCATCAACGGCGCCGTGATGGAGACCGGCATCGCCACGAGCGCGAGCGCGGCCGGCCTGAGCCTCACCCAGAGCGGCTACTTCCGCAACTACGTCCTCGTGTTCGTCGGCGGCGCCGTCGTCGCCGTGATCGTCATCCTGATCAGGGCCAGCGCCTGATGCTGACGGTCATCTGGCTTCTGCCCCTGATCGCAGCGGTCCTCATCGCCTTCATGCCTCCGCACTTCGCGAAGTGGATGGGTGTCGTCGTCGCGCTGGCGGCGCTCGGCGTGGCGGCGGCCCTCGCCCTGCTCTTCGAGCCCGGCGCCCATGGCTTCCAGTTCGAAGAGAAGCTGACCTGGATCCCCCAGCTCAGCATCTTCTACCGCCTCGGGGTCGACGGGATCAGCCTGTGGCTGATCGTCCTCAACGCATTCCTCACCGTGATCGCGATCCTCGCGACACCGATCAACAAGCGCACCCCCAGCTTCGTCGCCCTCATGCTCGCCATGTCCGCTGGCCTGGCCGGGGTGTTCATGGCGACGGACCTCGTCCTCTTCTATGTGTTCTGGGAGGCCATGCTCATCCCGGCCTACTTCCTGCTGTGGATCCACGGCGAGGGACCGCGACCGGGAGCCGCCGCGCTGAAGTTCGTCCTCTACACCCTGGTCGGATCGCTCTTGATGCTGGTCGGCGTGATCGGCGAGTACGTCGTCACCGGCCGGCAGACCTTCGACCTCGCCATCCTCGCCACCCTCGCTCCGGCGCCTTCGGTCCAGTTCGGCCTGTTCTTCGTGTTCGCCCTGGCGTTTGCGATCAAGACGCCGCTGTTCCCCTTCCACAGCTGGCTGCCCGACGCTTACATGGCTGCCCCGACTCCGATGCTGATCACCTTCGCCGGAGTGATGGGCAAGGCCGGCGCCTACGGCTTCCTGCGCATCGCGGTGCCGCTCTTCCCGCAGCCGATCGGCTGGTGGGACTGGACGTGGGTCGTCCCTGCGCTTGCCGTCGGCGGCATCATTTGGGGCGCGCTCATGGCGCTGGCGCAGCGCGACATGAAGCTGCTGGTGTCCTACTCCAGCGTGAGCCACATGGGGTTCATCGTCCTGGGCATCTTCGCCCTGAACGTGCAGGGCCAGCAGGGCGCGATCGTGCAGATGGTCAACCACGGCGTGATCATCGCCGCGCTCTTCCTCATCGTCGGCTGGATCGCCGACCGGACCGGGACTCGTGACCGCTCGGCGATGGCGGGCCTGGCGCTGCGCATGCCGGTGATGGCCGGCGTGTTCGCGGTGGTCACCCTCGCCGCGCTCGGCCTGCCGGGGCTGAACAGCTTCGTCGGCGAGTTCATGACCCTGCTCGGCGCCTGGCAGCGACTGCCCGCGCTCGCGATCGTCGCGGCGATCGGCCTGCTCCTCACCCCCGTCTACATGCTCCGGCTCTTCCAGGGCGTGATGCAGGGCTCCCCGGCGGGTCCCGTGCCCCGCGCCGACATCTATGCCGGCCAGCTCACCCTGCTGACCCCGCTCATGGTCCTGATGTTCGCGCTCGGCCTCGAGCCGAACGTGCTGACAAGCCTCATGACCTCGCTCGGCCAGATCGGGCTGGCCAAATGACGGTTCTCATGACCGCCGACCTGAGCTACTCCTGGTCGCAAGCCCTGGCCGACATCGGCCAGATCGCGCCCATCGCGACCCTGGTCGGTTTCATGCTCTTCGCGATCGTCACGGACCTGGTCCTGCCGCGCAACCGGCGGGGCGGCGCGGTCGCCATCGTCGCGGCCGTCGGGTACGCCTATTCGCTGGGCACGGTGCTCTATCGGTGGGCCAGCGGGCAGGGCGGCTACGCCTATCACCGCTTCGCCACCGGCGACAACTACGCCCTGTTCTTCGAGATGCTCTTCGCGACCCTCGGCATCCTGACAGTCGCTCTTTCCCACTCGTACCTGCGCAAGCGCGGGATGCTGGAGGCCGAGTTCCACATCGTGATCATGGCCGCGGTCATCGGCATGATGGTCATCGGTTCGGCCACCTCCCTGGTCACCGTCTTCCTCGGGCTCGAGCTCCTCTCGATCGCGCTCTACATCGCCTGTGGCTTTTCCCGTCGTGAGAGCAGCTCGCAGGAGGCCGCCGCCAAGTACCTGCTCGTGGGAGGGTTCGCCAGCGCCTTCGTCCTGTACGGGATGGCGCTCGTGTACGGCGGCGCGGGCACCACCGTCATCCCCGACATCGCCGCGCGGCTGGGCACCTCGGCCTCGGGCAACCCGCTGATCCTGCTCGGCATCGTGCTGATGGGAGTCGGCTTCGCCTTCAAAGTCTCGGCGGCGCCGTTCCACATGTGGACACCGGACGTCTACCAGGGAGCTCCCATCCCGGTCACCGCCTTCATGTCCGTGGGCACCAAGGCCGCGGCTTTCGCGATGATCGTTCGCGTTTTCGCCGGCGGGCTGCCCCACCTCGCGCCCGAGTGGCAGGCGCTGCTCGCCTTCGTTGCGGCCACGAGCATGGTCTGGGGCAACCTTGCGGCAATCGCCCAGTCCAGCCTGAAACGAATGCTCGCGTACTCGGGCGTTGCGCAGGCGGGCTACATCCTGGTCGGCGTGATCGCCGGCGGCCAGAACGGACTGTCCGCCGTCCTCTACTACCTGTTCGTCTACATGTTCATGAACTTCGGCGCGTTCGCAGTCGTGACCCTGCTGGCCCAGCCAGACGGCGACCGCGACAACGTCTCCGACCTCAAGGGCCTTGCGCAGCGCAGCCCGCTGCTGGCGATCGCGATGACCATCTTCATGTTCTCGCTCGCCGGCTTTCCGCCCTCGGTCGGATTCTTCGGCAAGCTCTTCCTCTTCACCGCCGGTATCGGCGCCGGCTACACGTGGCTCGTGGTGCTGGCCGTCCTGATGAGCGTGGTGTCGGTCTATTACTACGTGCGCGTGCTCATCCCCGTCTGGACTCCATCAACCGGTGGGGCGGGCGTCCCAGCCTCCCTCAGCACCAGGAGCGCGATCGCGCTAAGCGGGCTGGCATCGATCGCGCTCGGCATCTATCCGACGACCCTTCTGATCTTGAGCCAGGTGGGCGCCAACCCGATCGCCAGCCACTAGCGGGTTGAACCGTGCAGAGCTGCTTCGGCAGCCACTGGTCGCCGTTTTCGCCGTGGCCAGGCCGGACGGCGGTGTCCACGCCACGCCGCTGTGGTTCTGGTGGGACGGGCGCGACATGAACATGGTCGTCGAGCGGGACTCGCCGCGCCACCGCTGGGCGGTGCGCGCCGGCAGCGCTGCGGTCTGCATCGAGACGACCGATCCGAGCGGCCTTGCCTTCGCGACGGCGGAAGGGCCCGTCACGGTCGTGGACCCGCTGACAGCCGAGATGCGATTCGAGTTGTGGGAGCGCTACGTCGGCCGCGAGCGTGCCCGACAGGTCGTCGACGAAGGCGGCCACGAGACCAAGGTGCTCTTGCGGCTGCGACCTCAGCGGTGGCTGGGGTCCGGTCTCTCCGAGGACGCCTAGCCGAACCGGCGCTCGGCTCCGCGCCGCCGGGTCAGATGTTGGAGCGCGACTGCCCGCCGTCGACCGAGATGCACGCCCCGTTGACCAGGCTGGCCTGCCGCGAGCAGACGAACGCGACCGCGGCGGCCACCTCGTCAACCGAACCGAACCGGCCCAGCGGCATGTCGCGGCGGACGAAATCGGAGATGCCGGCGGGGTCGCTCTTCTGCCGACGGTCCCAACCGCCTCCCTCCCACAGGATCGAACCCGGCGCGACGGCATTGACGGTGACGCCTCGCGCCGCCACGTCGTGGGCAAGCGACTTGACCAGGCTGTTCTCCGCCGCTTTGGCGGCGTTGTACGCGGGGGCGCCTCCCGACTCGCGGCCCCACACGGAGCTGATGACGACGATGCGGCCCCAGCCTCGCTCGATCATCCCGTTCAGCACGAGCTGCGTCATGCGCAGGCTGACCCCGACGTTGCCGTCGAACGCGGCTTCGAACTCTTTTGGCCCGGTGTCCGCCCACGTGCTGCCGGCACGCGCCCCTACGTTGTTGACAAGGATCTCGACCGGGCCGAGCGCCGTCTCGGTGGCTTCGACGGCGTGCCGGCAGCCCTGCTCGCTGAACACATCGGCGGCCACCCCCAAGCCATTGAGCGACTTCCCGACCTGCTCGACGTCGGCCTCGCCGCGGGCCACCACCGAGACCCGGCAGCCTTCGGCGGCCAGCGCCTGCGCGATGCCGAGCCCGATTCCTCTGGTCCCGCCCGTGACGAGTGCCACCTTGCCCGCAATCCCGAGGTCCACCTGCCGAATCGTAAACTCAGTGCCATCGCAACCCCGCCGGAGCTGTCGGGCCACCTCAACCTAGCGGGCCCGCCGGCCGTCCCCAGACCATCGGCCACGGTGCTCCTCCTCCGCGGGCGCCGCCCGTGGGAGCTTCTGCTCGTGCACCGCCCGGGCGGGGCCGACTTCGCGCCCGGCGCATACGTCTTCCCCGGCGGCACGGTGCACGACGGGGACAGGACGTGGGACGACGACATCCGCGCGGCCGCGATCCGTGAGCTATTCGAGGAAGCCGGCATCCTGCTCGCCCGGCGGGGCCGGCGCTTCGCGCGAGAGGCCGACTGCGCCAGGCTCCGCGCGCTGCTGGAGGGTGGGGCACCGTTCGAGCAGGCAATGCACAGGCTCGAGCTCGAGCCGGCGTTCGACCGGCTCGTGATGTTCGCCCGCTGGGTCACGCCGGCACAGATGCGGCGAAGGTTCGACGCGCGGTTCTTCCTCGCCCGCTTCCCGGCGGGCCAATCCGTGCGCCCGCAGGAAGGAGAGGTCACCGACTGGCTCTGGATCTCTCCCGAAAAGGCCCTCGAGAGCCCCGAGATCACCCTGGTCTACGCGACGCGAACCGTCCTCGAGTCGGTCGCCGGCGGCTTGGATGCCGCGACGGTCGTCGCCCGCGCGCGCCGGATGCGAGACATCCCTACCGTCGAGCCGCGCGTCGTGGAGACCGAGCGCGGCTGGGAGATCGTCAGAGACTGAGTGGGCGCTAGCGCCAGAGGTCGCGCCAGCGGTCGTAGTGGATGACCTCGACCCCTCCCTGGCGCAGCACGTCGAGCCCGGCGGGGTCCCGGTACGCCTCGCGGTAGTACACCCGGCCGACGTTGGTGTTGATGATCATCTTGGCGCACATCACGCACGGAGACGCGCTGACGAACATCACCTTGCCGGGCAGGGCCGCGCCCGCCTTGATCAGGGCGTTTTGCTCCGAATGGATGCAGTTGTGTACAACCGCTGACTGGCAGACGTAGGAGTGGTCCTCCTCCACCTCCAGGTTGTATACCGGCTGGTCGATAGCAACCGTCTGCAAGGCGCCGATCGACACCCAAACAAAGGCGTCCTCGTGCAAATCCCACGTGAGGCGATCTCGTTTGATCCACAGGATGTCGTCGTACTGGCCGCGCACGTCCGGCCGATCGTCGTATTTGGTGCCGTTCTTCGGAAACAGCCGCGTGTCGTATTCGACACCGATCACCTGGTCGCCGGCGATCAGGATGAGGTCTGGCCGGACGGTGTGGTCCACGACGATGGCTCGAAACCCTTGGGCCTCAAAACGGCTCTTGATGCCGAGCAATTCGCGGTACACGGTCTGGGTGGTCTGCTTCTGGGCGAGTTTTTGCCGGATTGCGGCGCGCGACGGGTCATAGGTGTGGATGCCACGCATCGGATTCCGATCGGTCATCCGACGGCTGTGGCGCTGCCTTGCCTCCTGGCTCTTTGAGCTCTCGACCGCGCATTGCGGGCACATCCGGCGATAGTGCGGAATTGGTTTCCGACACCCCTTGCACGAAGTTGAGATGACGGCAATTTCGTCCCCGACCTGCAGTTCTCCCGCCTTGATCCAGGCAACCTCGCCGCTCCGGCGCACCAAGAACGGGTGCTCGGGGGTTGCAGTCTTGCGCCTTTCCAAGTTAAACGTCGATCGGGTTTCGAGGAACATCTGCACGAGCGGGCCGCAGTGCTGGTGCCTGAACACCTGGGTCACCGGTCTGTATCGGTTGCGGTCGGTAAGGACCTGGTCGCCCAGCTGGACGCGCTCGATCCGGACTGGTCCGTCCGCGGTCATCACCTTTGAACCGGCCACGAAGCAGCCGCAGGCGCCCGGCTCGCTCGAGTCGCACCGGTTGGGCAGGCCGCGGGCGTTGCCGTTGTAGCCGATGCCCAGCACCTGGGTGAGGTCGGATGTCGTGATCACGCTGCCGACCTGGAGGCGGGCGCACGTCGAGCGCTTGGCCAGCTCTTCGGCCATGCGCATGTAGACCTCCTCGAGCGGGATGCGGTCGGGTGCCTGCTCGGGTTCGGAAAGGGGCTTGATCTCGGCCATCTTCAACTCAGGTTAACAGCCTTGTCTAGACCCGGCCGCCGGACTACAATGCGCAAGATGTCGTTGTTCGAACTCTTGTTCGCCCTTCTCCTTGTATGTGTGCTGGCCGGATTGGCGGGGATCGCGGCCCTGGTCTGGAGCCTCGTCCGGCGGGCAGACGGGCATGCGCGAGACGTGGCCGAGCTCAAGAGCCGCCTGGAGACCGGCGGCAGCACGCAGCAGGTCCAGGCCGCCGAGCTGCGCGAACGGCTCTCGCAGACCCAATCGGTGGTGGAGGGCCTGCGCTCGGCCCTCTCGGCCCGTCAGCCGGTCGAGGACGAGGCTCGGGCCAGCCTGAAACGCCTGGAGAACGTGATCGCCGGCAGCTCGACGCGCGGAGCCGCGGGCGAGAACATCCTGGAAGAAGCGCTCCGCCACCTCCCGCCCGAGATGCTGCAGCGCAACGTCTGGGTCGGTGGGAAGGTGGTCGAGCTGGCGCTGCGCCTGCCCGGCGGCAAGCTCATGCCGATGGACTCCAAGTGGGTGGCCAGCGTGGCGCTCGAGCAGCTGGCCGACCCGGGGCTGGACGCCAACCGCCGCGCGCAGCTCACCGCACAGGTCGAGCGCGAGGTCGAACGCCGGGTGCGCGAGGTCAGCCAGTACATCGACCCCGCCACCACATCGCCTTTCGCGCTCGCGGTCATCCCAGACGCGGCATACGACGTGTGTCGAGGGGCGATCGTCGGAGCCCATCAGCGGCACGTCATGGTGGTCGGCTATGCCATGGCCCTGCCCTACCTCCTCACGCTCTATCAACTGCACCTCCAGTTCGCCAGGACGGTGGACATGGAAAAGCTGCAGTCGGCCCTGATCGACGTCGAGCGCCACCTCGACACTCTGGAGGGAATCCTCGAGAACAAGCTCCAGCGGGCCGTGACCATGCTCCAGAACGCCTACAGCGAGGGCAAGCAGGTGTCGGCCCGCATCCGCGCCTCGGCCCAAAGCGTCCAGGTCTCCGCCGGCCCTGAGGAAGATGTTTCCGCAGAGCCCCTGGGCCTCGCGCTCGTCGACTCAGCTCAGTAGGCCCGGTTTTGCCCAGCTTTCCCTCAGGTTTACCCATCCTGTGCCCACCTCGTCACCAGGGATATCCACAGGTAATCCACCCACATGTTGGGGGTAAACGATTGTTTAGACCTCATATCTTGTGTTTTGGGCTTGACAAGCCCAAAGCCCGCTCGTATAGTTCGAGCCGTTACATCGAGGCCCTGGGGCATAAGTGGCGGGCATGCTCTGGGGCCTCTTGCATCCCCAAACGAACAAGTTCAACGACCCAGCCAACGTCGCAGCAATCCGATTGGAATCCACCCTCACCGGGGATGATTGAAGGAGGCGTTCTCTAAAGAAGATGGCCAAAAATCTCACCGACCTCGCCGGAGCCCGCAACAGGAACGGCAACTCCGTGAAAAGCGCGACCAAAGGACTCCACTTCGGCCGTTACTTCACACCTGAAGGCAGCCACGCCTACGACCTCGTCGAGTGGGAGCGCCGCACCGCGGCGATCACCGGCGAGAAGGGCCAGGTGATCTTCGAGCAGAAGGACGTCGAGGTCCCTCGCTCCTGGTCGCAGCTGGCGATCAACGTGGTCGCCCAGAAGTACTTCCGGGGCAGCCCCGGCAGCCCGGAGCGAGAAACCAGCGTCCGACAGATCATCGACCGAGTCGTCGACACCCTGGCCCGGTGGGGCCGGGAGGGCGGCTACTTCGCGGCCGAGGCAGATGCCCAGAACTGGGCCGAAGAGCTGCGCTACCTGCTGGTCACCCAGCAAGCCTCGTTCAACAGCCCGGTCTGGTTCAACATCGGGGTGCCTGGGCGCTCCCAGCAGGGCTCGGCCTGCTTCATCAACTCCGTGCAGGACTCCATGGAGTCGATCCTCGACCTGGTCAAGACCGAAGGCATGCTGTTCAAGTTCGGCAGCGGCACCGGCTCGAACCTCTCCGTGCTGCGCTCATCCAAGGAGCAGCTCTCCGGCGGCGGCACGGCTTCGGGCCCGGTCTCATTCATGAAGGGATACGACTCGTTCGCAGGCTCGATCAAGTCCGGCGGCACCACGCGGCGCGCGGCCAAGATGGTCATCCTCAATGCCGACCACCCTGACATCCTCGACTTCATCCGCTGCAAGGCAGAGGAGGAGAAGAAGGCGTGGGCGCTCATCGAGGCCGGCTACAACGTGGGCTTCAACGTGCCCGGCGGCGCTTACGATTCGGTCCAGTTCCAGAACGCCAACCACTCGGTCCGTGTCAGCGACGAGTTCATGGAGGCGTTGGTCGCCGACAAGCCGTGGAAGACCAAAGCGGTCGTGGATGGCCGAGTCATCGACACCTACAAGGCCAAGGACTTGTGGCGCGAGATCGCCGAGGCGGCCTGGATCTGCGGTGATCCCGGGCTGCAGTTCGACACCACCATCCAGGACTGGAACGTGGTGCCCAACACCGGGCGCATCAATGCCACCAACCCATGCTCCGAGTTCGTGTTCCTGGACGACACCGCGTGCAACCTTCTGTCGCTGAACCTGATGAAGTTCCAGGCCGACGACGGGACGTTCGACGTCGACCGGTTCCGCCGTGCGGTGGACATCTGCTTCACCGGGCAGGAGATCCTCGTCTCCAACGCCTCCTACCCCACTCCCGCGATCGGCAGGAACTCCGAAGCCCTGCGCCCCCTCGGCCTGGGCTACGCCAACCTGGGCGCGCTGCTGATGTCGATGGGTCTCGCGTACGACTCCGACGAGGGTCGCCGCTTCGCCGGCGCCATCACGTCGATCATGACCGGCCGCGCATTCGCCCAGTCGGCGCGCATGGCACAGGTCAAGGGTCCTTTCCACGAGTACGCCAAGAACCGCGAGCCGATGCTGCGGGTCATGGAGAAGCACCGCCAGGCGGCGCACCAGCTTTCCACCTCGCCCGAGTCGCAGGGCGTCGTCGACGCGGCGCGAGAGACGTGGGACGACGCCGTCAAGCTCGGCCGCGCCCACGGCTACCGCAACGCCCAGGCGACGGTGCTGGCGCCGACCGGGACCATCGGGCTGATGATGGACTGCGACACCACGGGCATCGAGCCCGACCTCGCCCTGGTCAAGTACAAGAAGCTCGTGGGCGGGGGCCTGCTGAAGATCGTCAACACGACCGTGCCGGCGGCGCTCCGCAAGCTCGGCTACGACGAGAAGCAGGCGAAGGAGATCGTCGAGTACATCGACGAGAACGACACCATCGAGGGTGCGCCCCAGCTGCTCGACGAGCACCTGAAGGTCTTCGACTGCGCGTTCAAGCCCGTCAAGGGCAGCCGCTCGATCGCCCCGATGGGGCACGTCCGGATGATGGCCGCGGTGCAGCCCTTCATCTCGGGCTCGATGTCCAAGACCGTCAACCTTCCGAGCGACGCGACCGTCGAGGACATCCAGCAGACCTACCTCGAGTCGTGGAAGCTCGGCCTCAAGTGCATCGCGATCTACCGCGACGGGTGCAAGCGCTCACAGCCGCTTTCCACCTCGCTCGACAAAGAGAAGAAGAAGGCGGTGGCCGCCGACCAGGTCGAGTACCGGGTCGTCCGGCACAAGCTGCCCGACGAGCGCAAGGCGGTCACGCACAAGTTCGACATCCAGGGCCACGAGGGCTACCTCACGGTCGGAATGTTCGAGGACGGCACCCCCGGCGAGCTCTTCGTGACGATGGCCAAGGAGGGCTCGACGATCTCGGGCCTGATGGACGCCTTCGCAACCCAGACCTCTTACGCACTCCAGTTCGGCGTGCCGCTGAAGTTCATGGTCGACAAGTTCAGCCACATGCGCTTCGAGCCCTCGGGGTTCACCAAGAACCCGGAGATCCCGATCGCCAAGTCGATCGTGGACTACATCTTCCGGTGGATGGCGAGCCACTTCCTCCCCGTCGAAGAGCAGGACGAGGTCGGCATCATCCGACGCGATCCGCCGGCCGAGACGTCTTCGTCACCCGCCGCGCCGTCAACCGCGTCGGCCGAGACCAAGGGTGCCCCGAGCGTCACCGAGCTGAAGGTGATCGCATCACCGACGACCAACGGCAACGGCCACAGCGGCTCTGTCCAGAAGATCACCTTCGTCAACACCGACGCCCCGGCGTGCCCGGACTGCGGAGCGATCACAGTGCGCTCGGGGTCCTGCTACAAGTGCCTGAACTGCGGAGCGACGACCGGCTGCAGCTGAACGTTGAACCATCCAGAGGGCTCCGGCATCGCGCCGGAGCCCTTCTCTTTGTCATCAGGAAGGGCTGATCGCCCTTGTGGTGCGGGCCTTTCGCCCGTAGGTGAACTGGCGGCCTGCGGGCGACGATGGGAGCATGCAGTCCACCACCGTCCGGGAATTCATCCTCCGCTACCGTTCTCGAGAGAGCGAGCTCGCCACCTCGGTCGCCCCCCTGGCATGGATCACAGGCCTGTCGGCGGTCGTCGCCGTGCTGTCCCTGGTGGCCACGCTCGCAGGCATCCTGACCGGATTCGGACAGCACCACCACACATTCCTCACCTTGCGAGGCGAGACCGTCACCATCCAGGGCGGAGGCCTCTACGGCAACGAATCAATATCCATGGCCGCGCAGGCGATCGGACAGGACATGGTCACCTTGGCCGTGGCGATCCCGCTCCTGGTGATCGCCACGCTGCTGGTTCGCAATGGCTCCGTCCGCGGGCTGGTGCTGAGGGCGGGCATCCTCCTTTACTTCACCTATACGTACATGCTCCTGGCCTTCGGGGGCGCATACAACGATCTGTTCCTGGTCTACGTCGCCATCTTCTCTGCGAGCCTGTTCGCCTTCGTCTTATCGCTGCTCGCGATCGATCCGACCCGCCTCCGTGCGAGGTTCTCCGGACGCTTCCGCCGCCGCCTGGTCGGCTGGACGCTGGTCGGGTTTGCCGCACTTCTGGCGGTGATGTGGCTGGGCCGGATCGTGCCGGCCCTGGTCGCTGGAACACCGCCTCCAGGCCTGGAGAGCTCCAGCACGCTGTTCGTGCAGGCCGGGGATCTCGGGATCGTCATCCCACTGGTGATCCTGTCCGGCGTGCTCCTTCTGAGGCGGCGGCCGGCCGGTTTCTTGCTCGCCGGCGTGATGTTGGTCAAGGGCGCCACCTTCGGCCTGGCGTTGGTCGGGATGATCGTCGCGATGAGCGCACTGGGGGCGGAAGTGGCGATCTTCGAAGCGATCTTCTTCACCGCCCTGGCCATCGCGCTGACCGGCTGCGCGATCCACTACATCGCATGCCTTCCGCGGGTCCCGCGGCACTCCTACTCCGTGGAGATCGCCTCCTAGGCAGGCCGCGCGGCGCGGATCTCGGTCAGTGAGCGGAGCTGCTTTCCGTGCTTGTCGAAGTTGGACGGCGCAAGCCACTGCTCGAATGCCGCTCTGCGAGACGGCCACTCGCCGTCGATGATCGAGAACCACGCGGTGTCCCGGTTGCGGTCCTTGATCACCATGTGCTGCCTGAAGATGCCTTCATAGGTGAAGCCAAACCGCTCGGCGGCTCGGCGCGATGGCGCGTTGAGCGAGTCGCACTTCCACTCCAGGCGCCGGTAGCCCAGGTCGTCGAAGGCGTGGCGAGCCAGCAGAAAGATGGCCTCGGTGGCCTGCCGGGTGCGCTGCAGGGGCGGCGCGAACCAGATGTGACCGATCTCGATCACGCCGTCGCCAGGCGCCATCCGCATGTAGCTCGCCATACCACGCGCGGCGCGGGCTTGGCGATCGACCACGGCAAAGAACAGCGGGTCGGTCGAAGCCGCCCTGGCTTCAAGCCATTCAGTGAACGATTCGAAAGACTCGAACGGCCCGTACGCGAGGTAGGTCCAGATTCCGTCGGCGTGACGCGATGCCTCGAACAGGTCGCGGCCGTGGCGGGCCGGGTCGACGGGCTCGAGACGCACCAGCTCGCCTTCGAGCGGGGAGCGCTCGACGGCCCGAGCCCCTTTCCAGCTCAAGCTCATGCTCGATTTACCAAAACTGGGCCCCGCCGTTGATGACGATCATCTGGCCGGTGACAAAATCGCTGTCCGCCGAAAGAAGATAGACGAGCGTCCCCTCCAGGTCTGCCGGCACCTCATCGCGGGCGATGCTTCGCGACGCCCTGGCGGACGCGATGAACGAGTCCGGATAGACCGCTCGCACGCCGTCGGTGACCGTCAGGCCCGGCGCGATCGAGTTGACGTTGATGCCTGCCGGTCCGAGCTCTCGCGCGAGCACACGCGTGAGGGCGAACACCGCGCCCTTCGACATGACGTAGTGGGCGAGACCCGGCGGACCGGCAAGCAGGGCACCCGAGGCCATGTTGACGATCTTGCCGCCACCGCCCCGGCGCATGTGAGGCACCGTCGCCTGGCACATCAGGAATGGACCGCGCGCGTTGACCGCAAGCACGCGGTCGAGCTCCGCCGGCTCGATCTCCTCGAACGGCCGGTTGCGAAGCGTGGACAGGACCGCGGCGTTGTTGACCAAACCATCGATCCCGCCAAGGCGAGACGCGATGCCGTCAACCGCCACCCTCACGGCCCCGGCGTCGGAAACATCGAGCTCGACCTCGAGCGCCTCAGCGCCCGAATCTCGGCAGGCGGCCGCAACCGCGCGCAGCTTCTCCGTGTCGATGTCGACGAGGGCCAGCCGCGCGCCCTCGAGCGCGAGGCGACGCGCGTAGGCGCTGCCGATCCCGGAAGCCGCCCCGGTGACGATGACGACACGGTTCTCGAGCCTGCCCACGGCATGGGTATTCTGAACTCTGCGAAGATCCCGGCGGCGCGCCGGGTTACGTGTTTGGCATTAACGGGGCAAAGGGAGACTCACATGAAAGTTGCGATCATCGGTTCGGGGAATGTCGGCAAGGCGCTGGCGTCATCGGGCGTGAAGGCGGGCCACACGGTGACGATCACGGCGACGAGCCATGAGAAGGCCGCGGAAGCAGCCAAGACGACCGGCGCACGCGCCGGAAGCTCCAACGTCGAGGCGGTGAAGGACGCGGACCTGGTGATCATCGCCGTGCCCTACGACAAGCTCGGCGAGGTGTTCCGTGGGCTCGGGGACTCAGTTGACGGCAAGGTCGTCGTCGACGCCACCAACCACGTCAACACCCAGAACCCGGGCGAGGTCCTCAACGGACCGTCCAATGCCGAAGAGATCCAGAAGCGACACCCCAAGGTCCGCGTGGTCAAAGCTCTGAACTACGCCTTCGCGAGCCGCATGGCGGACCCGTCGGTGGGCGGCACTCGCCTCGATGGCTTCGTGGCGGGCGACGACCAGGCGGCGAAGGACCGGGCGCTCGAGTTCGTCGGCTCGATCGGCTTCCGTCCCATCGACGCCGGACCGCTGGTGATGGCGCGCGCGCTCGAGGGAATGGCGCTCCTCAACATCATGCTGCAGATCCAGCACAAGTGGCCGTGGCAGAACGGTTGGAAGCTTGCCGGGCCACCGGCCGACTGAGATGAGCGGGACAGAGCTCACGACGCCAACGGGGGTCGCGCCTCGCGAGCGAAGCGACAGGCCCATCGACGCAGGGGTCGACATCGGCCACGTCCACCTCAAGACGGCGGACATCGACCGGGTTCATCACTTCTACGTCGACATCCTCGGGTTCGATGTCGTTTTCAGGCGCCCGGATGCGCTGTTTCTGTCCGCGGGCGGCTATCACCACCACCTCGGCTTCAACACCTGGGAATCGAAGGGCGGCAACTCCCCGCCTCCCGGCACGACCGGGCTGTACCACGTGGCCATCCGCTACCCGACTCGGGCCGCGCTGGGCGATGCGCTGCGACGCCTGGTCGCGGCCGACTGGCCGCTCGACGGGGTGAACGACCACGGCACCCACGAGGCGCTTTACCTGAGCGACCCGGACGGAAACGGGTTGGAGCTGGCCTGGGACCGGCCCGAGTCCCAGTGGCCGAAGGACGCCGACGGCCACCTGACGTTCAGCGGGAGGCGGCTGGACCTCGAGGGCCTGATCCGAGAAGGCGTCGACGCTCAGGCGAGCATGCGGCGCGCGCCGGAGAACTCGGAGGCGTAAGGCTCGGCGGCCATCGACACGACCTGCACCCCGCGTCCCAGGTCCGGCGAGTCCAGGAGCATCCCCGAACCTATGTAGATGGCGACGTGGTGCACCACCCCGTCAGTGGCGAGGAACACCAGGTCTCCCGGCTGCAGGCTCTGCCTCGCCACCGCCGTGCCGACCAGGGCCTGGTCCTGGGCGTCGCGAGGCAGGACTACCCCGTGCACTCTGAACACGTTGTAGACCAAGCCCGAGCAGTCGAAGCCGAAGGCGGACGTGCCGGCCCACAGGTACCTCACTCCGAGGAACAGGCGGGCGCTCGCGACCACCGCCGCGCCGGCCGGCCCGCGCGCGGGCGTCCCCGAGGGCGTGATCGCGACCGCGCTCATGGGCACGTCGAGCACCTCCCCACCGGGCAGGCCCACCCGGACGATCGAGGCGACCTGGTCGACCACCGGCAGCCTGGTGCCGAAGGCCACCTCCACCACCGGAAGGCCGCCGCGAAGGAGCCACACCGTGGGGTCGGTCACCGTCGCGACCGAGCCTGAAGCAGGCGGCTCGACGGCGCTCAGCTGAGTCAGCGGGATCCACCCGGGATAGCCGCGGGAGTCCAGGGGCGTGGCCTGGTCAGGCACGACTACGTGGGCCCAGGCTCCGCTGACGGCGGTCACGTCCACCCTGTCGCCCAGGAGGACCTGGGAATCGGCCCGGCCGATCAAGCCGGCCTGATCGGCTGGGCTGAGCGCGGCGAGCCACTCCCTGATCCGCGCCGGGGCGGCCAGGGCCGGCGCGTCAACGGGCCGGGGCGAGGAGGGACTGCGCCACTCCGTGGCCACGGACACCGCAACCCAGGCCGGCGCTCCGGCGCGCACCGGGACGGCAGTCGGGCTCGGGACCGGGAGTGCGGATGGGCTCTTGGTCGCAGCCGGCGACGGCGTTTGCGCAGCGGACGGGCTCGCCCCCGGAGAGCGCGCCCCCTCCCCCTGCGACGCGGGCCCACAGCCGCCCAGGACGAACAGTGTCAGGGCGGCGGCGAGGAGCGTGCGCCTCATGACTCGACGCTAGGCGCAGGGCCCCGAGGAGCGGCGGGCCGAACGGCCGCCCGATTCGGGGTCCCAGTCCCCCCTTTATCTCGTCGCCGGGACGTGCGACGGCAGGCGCAGGACGATCGGGATGCCCGCCAGCGCCACCAGGACCAGGGCGCCCAGCGCCAGGTATGCATTCCCGATCACGACCTGGACGAGCAGCACCAGGAGCAGGCCGCCAAGGTTGCCCGCCATCATCAGGAAACCGACGGCTCCTCCCTGGCGCTCAGGCCCTGCATGGATGTCCGCCCAGTCCAGCACCACCGGCAGGGCGGCGAGCAGGACGAAGCCGGCGCCGAACATCCACACCCCCATCCAGATCACGTTGTGGACCGCGCCGACCGCCACGAAAGCCATCGCCGAGACGATCATGGCGAGGATCAACAGGGAGCGCCGGCGATCGCGCCGGGCGGCCGCGGTCGGCAGCACGGCAGCTCCCAGCACCCCGGCAAAGGTGAGCACCGCGATGAGGTTGCCGGCCGCATCGCCGTCGCCAAAGTGCACGAGGATGGGCTGCAGCCAGGTGGCGAGGGCGTTGTAGGTGCCCATGCCGATGAAGACAAGCGCGGCGAGAGTCCACATGAAGCGGTCGCCCGCCAGCCAGCGCAGGCTGACGGCCGCCGAGGGATCGTCGGGGAACGCCGGCCGCGTGCGAAAGGCCAACAGCACGAGCAGCGCGGCGACGACGGCCGGAACCGCCTGCACCCAGATCAGTAGGGAGAGTCCTCCCGCGTCGAACAATGGACCGGCCATGAGCACAGCGCCGAGAATGCCCACGAACAGCGCCGCGGTGCCGATCGAGATCGCGGTCGCGCGCTCGGCCGGGGCGAAGTATCGGGCCGCGACCTTGGTGACGCTGTTGAGCACAAGGGGTTGTCCGGCTGAGATCACGAGCTGCCCGGCCATCTGCCAGCCGAACGAGTCCGGCGAGACCAGTCTCACGAGCGCGCCGGCCGCCGTGAGCAGGGCCCCGGCCCCCAGCGCCTGCGTGAACCTCATGTCGAGCCAGCGCCCGGTCGGCAGCGCTAGGACGATGTAGACGAACGGAAAGACGGCCGCCAGGTCGCCGACCAGGCCCACGTCCACCTTCATGGCAGCCGCGCTGCGGGTGTCCACCGCCGCAAACGTGAGCCACAGGAGCTGTGTGCAGGCAGCCAGCAGGGCATAAGCCCCGAGGACCATCCAGCGGCTCGCGCCGAGCCGAGGCATGACTGCGGCGCTGGCCGTCATGGGTTGTCTCCTCTCGCGTTGAGGCGCGCGTAGCTGCCGTGAAGGCTGCCGTAGAACCGCTTGAACTCCGAGTACATCGGCTCGTATGTCTGGTTGGCGCGACGGTCCGGCTCGAACGCATGCGTGACGCGGACCAGGCCTCCGATATCGTCCAGCGAGATCCTGCCGAGCGAGATCGCGGCGAACAAGCCCGCTCCTCGAAGGCTGGCGAACATGGGGTCGGCGACCCTTTCGATGCGCCGGTCGAGGATGTCCGCGTGGATCTGGCACCAGAGGTCCGATTGAGCCCCGCCTCCCAGGATCCTCAGGCTCGGGATCGGCCGGCGGACGAAGTGCTCGACGGCGTCGAGCAGCCAGCGGGCGTTGAACGCCACGCCTTCCAACACGGCCCGGACCAGGTGCGGCCGTTCCGTGTGCAGCGAGATGTTGAGAAAGGCACCCCGCAGGGTGCGGTCCTCGACCGGCGTGCGCTCGCCGTTCAGCCATGGCGTGAAGATGAGTCCCCCCGATCCAGGCGGCGCTGCGGCGGCCAGGTCGACCAGGCTCTCGTAGTCGGAGGGCCCCACGGAATCGCGAAGCCATTGCAGGCAGAGGCCGGCCGTCTCGTGGTTGTTGGCGACCAGGTAACGGTCCGGCCGCAGCCCTGGCACAGACGCCATCTGGTGGACCACGTCGGTCCGCTTGAAAGGCACCTCGCACGCGATCCATGCCGTCGTGCTGATCGTCACGTGCGCCTGGTACGGAGCGACCGCGCCCGAGCCTAGGAAGGAGGTGTGCAGGTCGGGCACGCCGCCGACCACCGGGACGGGTGGTATTCCGAGGTCGTCGGCGACATCTTGCCTGACCAGGCCAAGCACGCTTCCGGTCGGCAGGAGCTTGGGCAGCCGGCTCGGGTCGCGCCCGGATCGCTTGACCAGCTCGTCCACGTACTCCACTTTCGCGCCGGGCCGGTTGTCGGTGAGCCAGGAAAGGATCATCGAGGCGGGCGTCGCCGCCGCCCGGCCGGTGAAGCGAAGGCCCAGGTAGTCGAGGGGTTCGAGCAGCGTCGTCGCCTTGGCGTAGACGTCGGGCTCGCTCTGGCGCAGATAGAGTTCGTGACCCAGCGGGTCGGCGCCGTTCGGTGACGGCGCTCCGCCGGTGACCTGGATCCAGCGCAGCATGTTGACCGGCGAGTAGCCGAACAACGCGACGGGGCCTCCGACGGCCCGCGCGGAAAGCTGGCCGCCGCGCGTGTCCGCCCACAGGCGGCAGTCCCCCACCGCCCGGCCTTGGGCGTCCACCGGCACGGTGGACCCCCACTGGCCCGTGATGCCGACCCCGATCAGCTCGCGCGGGTCGGCCACCCCCGAGGCCACCACCTCGCGCACACCGGACCGGATGCAGTCCCACCATTCGGCCGGGTCCTGCACGGCGCCGCCGCCCGCGAAATAGCGCGTGTGGACTGGCGCGACCCGAGAGGCGAGGACCCCGCCACTCAGCGAGATAGCACCGGTCTTCGGGCCGCCTGTGCCAAGGTCCACCGCAAGGACCCACGGCTCAGGCACGCCCTTTGTCCCTCACTCGGTTGGAGCCACCTCGTACATCGCGTCCAGTGCCGCGGTGAAGAGGACCTCGAGGATCTCGTTTCCCGACGGCGTCCCACCGAGCCCGTAGAGCGCACCGCTCTTGGGCTCGTCGCGCGCAGGGTGCTTGGCGTATTCCACCGCGTCCCGGAGGTCTGCGACGAAAGCCTCCGCGACCCCGGGCGCGGTGTTCGGCCGGGTCACGCAGAAGTGCAGCGCGGGCGGGAGCTGCAGGCCGTTCAACCGCCACCCCTTCGCGATGAGGTGGTCGTTGACGTGATAGATGTTCAGAGCCGGCGAGCGGAACGCGACCAGGAAGGTGGGGTCGCCGATGACCTCGAGCTCCGGGATCGAATCGACGCCGGCGCGGATCGTCGCGGCCGTCTTGAAGATCCGGTCTGCCACCTCCACGTAACCCTGCTCGCCCAGGCTCACCATCGCCGCCCACGTCGCGGCCACGATGCCGCCAGAGCGACTTCCGGACAACCCCGGCGACATGTAGATCCCGCCCGGCCAGTCGGTGAAGTTGAAGTACTGGTACTTGCGCAAGCTGCTGTTTCGGTACAGCAGCACCGACGTGCCTTTCAGCGCGTACCCGTACTTGTGTGTGTCCGCCGATATCGAGGTAACGCCCGGCACGCGGAAGTCGAAACGGGGGATGTCGTACCCAAGCCGCTCGCCCCACGGCAGGATAAATCCGCCGAGGCAGCCGTCGACATGCATGCCGACGTCGTGCTCGAGGGCGATGGCGGCCAGCTCCTCGATCGGGTCGATCAAGCCGTGCGCGTAGTTGGGGGCGGACCCGACGAGCGCAACGGTGTTCTTCGTGACATGACGTCGTATCCAGTCGACGTCAGCCTTGAAGTCTTCCCGCAGCGGGGCCTTGAGCAGCTTGATCCCGAGCATGTGCGCCGCCTTCTCGAGGGCCACGTGAGCGGTGACCGGGATGATGACCTCGGGCTCTGTGATGCCCTTCTCCGCGCGGCCCCGATCGCGGTACACGAGCATCGGGTTGATCAGGCTCTCCGTGCCCCCGAACGTCACCACGCCGCACGCGTGCTCGCCGGGATGGTGCTGCGGCACCGAGTCGCCGTGCAGCATCGAGGCCGTCATCGCGACGATCTCGGCCTCCAGCTTGGTGGCGCTCGGGTACATGTCGCGCTGAAGCACGTTGGAGTGGGCGAAGAGCCGGAACACATCGGTCAGGAAGGCGTAGTGATCGTGGCCGCCGTGGTAAATCGACCCGGACACGCGGCCCTGGTCGGCGATGCGGTCTTCCTCGGAGGCCATCGTGGCCAGCTCGTCGAGGATGCTCTGACGGTCCCTGCCGACCGGCTCGAGGCGCTCGTAGACCTTGAACCGGGCGCGATAGGGGTAGAAGTCGATCAGAGATCCGTCGTTGTCGTCCGCGGCCATCCCGCGGCCAGCTTAAGCCGTCCAGTCGCGCCACACTGGGTCGGATCGTCCCTGTCAGTGAGGGACGATCGCCCTTTCGCGCTTCGGCTCAGGCGACCTTCTCGAAGCCCTCGGCCCAGCGCTCGTCGATCCGCCGCGCCTTGTAGATCATCAGCGCCGCGACCCATGCCAGGATGAAAGCCGCGACGATGAAGTAACCGGCGCGGCCGATCAGGTCGAAGCCGGCGATCGCCGCGAACACGCCACCCTTCAGACCGAGCGCCTGGATCAACACCTGCGTGAGCTCGATGACGCCGACGAAAAGGGCGACGAACACGGAAAGGCTGGTCATGGTGAGGTTGTAGAAGACCTTGCGGATGGGGCTCGCGAAAGCCCAGGAGTAGGCCTTCGCCATGAACGCTCCGTCGGCGGTGTCCATCAGCGACATCCCGGCCGCGAAAATCAGGGGCAACGAAAGCACGGCCATGAACGGGAGCCCCTTGGCCGCGGCGCCGGCGGAAATGGCCAGGATGGCGACCTCCGAAGCGGTGTCGAACCCGAGGCCGAAGAGAAACCCGATCGGGTACATCTGCCAGCTGTGCCTGATCACCCGGAAAAGGCGCCCGAAGATCCGGGTCATGAAGCCCCCCGCCGTCAGCTCGTGCTCGAGCGAATCACGGTCGTACCCGCCGGCCCGCATCCGCCGGTATACGCGTATGACGTCCAGCAGGATGACCAGGTTCATGACCCCGATCAGGACCAGGAAGCCGCCCGAAACGGCGCCGCTCAACAGCGCTCCGATGGCGCGCAGCCGCCCTCCGTCGCTGACGACCCCGTCGACGATCCACTTGACGGTCAGACCGAGCGCCGCTGCGATGAGGAAGACCACGGTCGAATGCCCGAGCGAGAAGAAGAAACCAACGCCCACGGGTTTTTTCCCGTCCTGGAGGAGCTTGCGAGTCGTGTTGTCGATGGCGGAGATGTGGTCTGCGTCGAAGGCGTGCCGCAGGCCGAAGGTGTAAGCCAGTCCGCCAAGGGCCAGGATGGTGGGCTGGTGGGCCGCCAGGATCAGGAGCAGGCCCCAACCCGCGACGTGCAGGAAAGCGACACCTGAGAAGAAGCCGAGCAGGCGCTTGCGCTCGCCCCGATCGAATGACTCGCTCAGAACGGCCCGCATCGACGCCATCAGTCGAGCCTAAGGCTTATCGCTACACAGTCGCAAGTTTGTATTCGAATCGGCCCGCCCAACCTGCGACTCCTTCTCACTAAAACCGTGCTGTAGGCTTCGGTCGATGGACCTCGACCGTCTGCCGGTCCAGGCTCGCGCCGTGGTGAACGCGCTCGCGCAGGCCGTCCGCAGCCGCGAGCCGGCGATCCGCGCGCGCGTCGAGCGGCTTCGCGCGGCCCACCCGCTTCTCACCAATCATCAACTTGCGCTGGAGCTCGTCCGTTCCACTCGGCGCCGGGTCGCGATGACCGGCGCAGTGAGCGGCGCCGCCTCCATCGCCCCGGGCATCGGCACCGTGCTCGCGGTCGGCACGATCACCAGCCAGTCGCTGTACGCGCTCGAGCAGGAGGTGGAGCTCGTGCTCGGCATCGCCATGGTCTTCGGGCACGAGCTGGGCGGCTCGGACGAAAGGGTGCTCGAGGCGCTGGTCGTGGTCGGGATCACGAGCGGGGCGGTCAAGGTGCGCGAGAACGTGCTGGTCTCCGGCGGCGAGCGCATCGCGGTGGAGGCGTTCCGGCACCTGCCGAATCTCATCCTCGTGCGTGGTGGAGGCCGCGTGATGACACGGATCCTCGGCCGGTGGGCGACTAGCGGCGCAGCGAAGGTGGCGGCACGGATCGTGCCCCTCGGAGTCGGGGTGGCGGTCGGGGCAGGGTTTGACTGGGTCGCGGTCACAGCCCTCGGTCGGGCCGCGATGAAGTACTACGGTCCGGGCGGCCCCGGGGCCAAGCCCCCGCTACTTGCTGCCAAAGATCCCGAGCACGTCAAACTCGGCCGCTGACGCGATCTGGTCGAAGCCGCACTGCTTCGGCCGCTTGTCGTTCCGCCAGCGCAGGAAGCCGGTGGCGTGCCTGAACCGCTCGCCGCCCTCGAGCTTGTCGTAGCTCACCTCGCCAACGAGCTCCGGCCGCACGGCCACCCATTCCGTGTCCTTGCCGCGCGACCAGCGGCTCATGCCGCCGGGCATGCGCCCCGGGTTGGCGCGCCACTCCTCCTGGGGGATGTCGGTCTGCAGAGGCTTCAACCGCGCCATCAGCTCTTTTCGCTCCGCGGCGTTGAACGACGACGTGTGCCCCACGTAATGCATGGTGCCTTTCGAGTCGTACAGGCCGAGCAGCAGGGAGCCGAGACTTGTCCCATCCCCCGTCTTGCGCCAGCCGATGACCACGCAATCGCACGTCCGGTGATGCTTGATCTTCACCCACAGCCGCTTGCCGGGGACATAGGCCCCGCTCCATGACTTGGCCATCACGCCATCGAGCCCCGCTCCCTCGAATCGCTCGAACCATTCCTGCGCCCTGTCCGGATCGCGCGTGTACGGGGTGAGAAAGATCGGCTGCTTGACTCCTTTGAGCAGCTTCTCGAGCCGCTTGCGCCGTTCTCCCAGCGGCTCCTTGCGAAGGTCTGCGTCGCCTTCGGCCAAGAGGTCGAAAGCCACAAACCACGCGGGCGTGGCTTCGGCCAGCATCTTCACCCGCGATTCGGCCGGGTGGACTCGTTGCTGCAGAGCTCCGAAGTCGAGCCCTTTGTCCCCAACCACCACCAGCTCGCCGTCCAGCACAAGCCGTGCCTGCGACAGCTTGCGAAAAGCGGGCAGCACCTCGGGGAAGTAGCGGGTCATCGGGCGCCCACCCCGGCTCATCAGCGCTACCTCCTCCCCATCTCGGAAGACCAGCGTCCTGAAGCCGTCCCACTTGGGCTCGTACTCCCAGCCATCGGCCTTGGGGATCCCGTCCGCCGCCGCCGACAGCATCGGCTCCATGTCGAGCGGCAGGGGCAGTTTCAACCTATTTGTCCCCAGCTGTCTATATCTTGTGGACGGCAGGGCACAGTGCTACCATATCGACGGCCGGTGAACCGGCCCCTGAATTTCGACTCCACGCCCCCACCCCAGCCTTGGGAAGCTCGCGCAAGCGGGCTTCCCGCTTTTTAGGGCGCAAATCGCTTGAGCAGGTCGGCGATTGTGATGTTGCCGTAGTCCTTTCCGAGCACCTGGTTGGCGGTGGCCCAGACGGCCCGAGCCGACGCCGGGCCGCGACTCACGAGGTCGTTGAGCCTCAACGCCCCATAAACCTGGATGTCGGGCACGCTGCGCAGCCGGTCCGCCAGCCATTTCGCCCACTGGTTGACGTTGCCTTCGATCGGGGACGCGTCGTGGACCGCCCCCGAGGCGGCCACCTTGGCCGCCACCGCGGCCGCCTTGGTCTCGGCCGCAGCCTGCTTCGCCGCAGCCTTGGCCTCGTCCGCCACCTTCGCCGCCTCCGTCTCCACCTTCGCGGCCGCCTCGTCGGCAGCCGGCTTGCTCGCGGCAGCAGCCTCGGCGCCGCGGCTCTTCAAGGCCGCCAGGCCTTCGCCCGCGATCTGGCTGATCCGTTCTGCGGCGGACCCGCTCTCGCCGTTCCCGACGCCCTCTCCGTCACCGCTGCGCAGCCTCTCGCCAAACCCACGCCCGAGCGCGCCTCCGATGAGGTTGGGCACGTCGAGGCCGGTAAGCCCCTTGATCGCGGTCGTCGATTCGATCATCGCCCGGGTCGCGTTGCGAACCAGGTCCGAGGCGCCGTCAGCGCTCATCACGGTCAGCGAGTCGATGTGGCCCATCGGCTCGGCCGCGGCGCGCACGATCTCGGGGAGAGCCGCCAGCACCGTCTGGATGATGGCGGCTTCGTTGAACTGCTTGTAGGCGTCGGCGCGCATCGCCAGGGCCTTGGCCTCGGCCTCGCCCTTGGTGAGGACGATCTGCGCCTCCGCCCCACCTTCGAGCCGGGTCGTCTCGGCGTCCGCCTCGGCGGATGCGATCCGCGCGCGCTTGTCGCCTTCGGCCCGTGCGATGACGGCCTGCGCCTCGGCCGCGGCCGGCTTGACCGTGGACGAGAGGAGCTCCTTTTCCTTGCGGTCCGCTTCGAGCTGAGCCAGCTCGGTCTGCTTGCGGACGACCTCCTGCTGCGCCTCGGCCTGGGCCAGCGGGCCGGCCTGGTCGGCGCGCGCCTGCGCGGCGGCGACCTGCGTCTTGGTCTCCGCCTCGCGAAGAGAGACGTCTCGGGCCGCGTTGATCTTGACCTGCTGCGATTCAGCCTCCCTGACCGCGGCCTCCTGGTCGGTCGTCGCCTTGACCATGCGCGCGTCGCGCGTGATGGTCGAGACGCTCTGCTGCCCGAGCAGCTCGATGTAGTTCGACTCGTCGGAGAAGCTCTGGATGGTGAAGGCGTCGATCTGCAGTCCGCTGGTGGCGAGGTCGCCCTTGGCCGCATCCTGTACCTGCTGCAGCAGCTTCTGCCGGTCGCGGATGAGCTCCTCGATCGTGAGGGTTCCGACGATCGAACGTAGCGATCCCTCGAGCACGTTTTTGACGATCGAGTCCACCTGCTCCGGCTTGGCGTCGAGGAAGCGCTCGGCCGCGTTGCGGAGCGATTCGACGTCACGCCCGATCTTGAACGTGGCCACCCCCTGGACCTGGACCTTGATGCCCTGGCTCGTCACGGCGTCGCTCAGCTGCACGTTGATCTGGCGCGCCGTCAGCTTCAGCTTGCCCACGCGGTCGAGCAGGGGGCGGATGAAGGTCCCACCTCCGACCACCACCTTGACGCCCTTGTCGCCCGGATGCGAGGCCACCTGACCACGCTCGTCGCGAACCTTGGCGCCGCGCGAACCGGCGACGATCAGCGCCTCGTTGGCGCCCGCCACGTGGTAGCGGCTGGCCACGAATGCGATCAACAGGATGAGGATGATCACGCCGGTGACGGCGAGGAAGGGTGTTGACGTCAAGAATTCAGGCATCGAACCGTGCTCCTTCAGTGCTGGCTTCCGAATTGGCCGTGACGACGAGGTTGCCGCCGGCGACCGAAACGACCTTGACCACGCGACCGGCCGGAATCTCGGAATCGGCTGTCGCGGTCATGTTGTGCGACGAACCGGCGAAGCTGATGAGAACGGTGCCGAACCGGTTGGCGGGGATCCCCACGGACACCCTCCCGGTCGAGCCCACCATGTCCTGCAGGTCGAACGTGCTGCTCGACTCGGCCTGCCGCAGTACTTTGAAGGCTCCGAACACGACTCCAGAGCCGACCAGGCCGGCGCCGACGCCGATCAGGGTGGCCACCCCGACCCCTGCTCCGACGCCGTGCAGCCCGAACAGGCCGCCGATCCCGAACATGGCGACGAAGCCGAGCAGCATGGGGGTCGGCGACACGCCCGCGACGTCGAAGCCGAGATGAATCGCCCCCAGCAGGCCACCGAAGATGTCGTCGACGATCAGGGTCATGAGAAGGAGGCCGCCCCCGAGCAGGAGGCAGACGCCGAACACCAGGTCAGCCGCGCCCATGCCCTACCACCCGAATCGAATGTTAGGCCGCCGTGCTACCGCAGGCACCCCAGGAGCGCTTCGACGAGGCCAGACGTGCGTGGGTCGAGGCCGTAGGCGGGCCTCATCTGGTTCATGACGTAGCCGAACGATATTCCCAGGTTGCGGTCGGCGAAGCCGACCGAACCGCCGCTCCCGTAATGGCCGAAGGAGGCCTCCCCGGCCATCGGTCGGAATGGGAACGGAAGCTGGAAGCCGGTCCCGTAGTGCGTTTCATACGGCATGACCAGGTCCTCGCCGCGAGCTTGCGTGACCGTCGCGCGTTCGAGGGTGCCGGTGTCGAGCAGGCGAACCCCGTCCACCTCCCCGATGCATGCGGCGTAGATGCTCGACAGGGCCCGTGCGCTCCCGATGCCGTTGCCGGCAGGGACCTCGGCGCCCCGGAACGGGTACTCGTTGAAGGCCGCCGGCGGGATGGCCGGGTTGGCGAACGATTTGTGGGCCAGCGTCGTAGGGTCGAGCAGGCGCAGGGTCAAGGGATCCAGGGGCGCGCCGGGCGCCGGCGGCGGGACCGGGATCACCGGCGCGACGCGCTGATTCTGTGACTCGGGCAGGCCGATCCAGAACTCGACACGAAGGGGACGCGCGATCCGCTCGCCGACGAACTCGCCCACCGTGCCTCCCGACACCCGCCTGATGACCTCGCCCGCCAACCAGCCATATGTGAACGTGTGGTATCCGTGCGCCGTCCCCGGCTTCCAGAAGGGACGCTGCGCGGCCAAGGCCTCGACTACAGGAGTCCATGCCAGCACGGCGTCGAGGCCCAGGGGACGGTCGATCGCAGCAAGCCCTGACTGGTGGCTGAAGAGCCAGCGGACCGGGATCTCCGCTTTGCCTTCGGCGCCGAACTCCGGCCAGTACTCGACCACCGGTGCGTCGAAGTCCAGCTTGCCTTCCTGGGCCAGGATGTGGGCCGCGATGGCCGTGACGCCCTTGGTGGTCGACCAGACCATCTGCAACGTGTCGGCGCCGTAT
>Ga0307373_10002478_pt1 | contig 33250 bp, 31 predicted proteins | sample OX2MG_FD_202534 | JGI IMG/M metagenome (GOLD analysis project Ga0307373, IMG submission 202534) | Soil microbial communities from Risofladan, Vaasa, Finland - OX-2 | ecosystem: Environmental > Terrestrial > Soil > Coastal area > Acid sulfate soil | place: Finland: Risofladan, Vaasa | collected...
AAAGTACGTGCTGCGAGAGCGGGAGCGGGAGCGGCATCCACCGCCTGACGAGTGATGTGCCCTCGACACAATGGCGTGCGTCATGCTGGCCGAAGCAGCGCGAGATCCGGGGTGGTGGCCAGACCTACGGCTGCCAAGGGAGGACAGTTCGATGATGACCGGGGCGGAGTACATCCAGAGTCTGCGGGCGCTTAAGACCGAGGTCCACTTCATGGGTGAGCGGGTCCAATCGGTGGTCGATCACCCCGCCATGCGGCCCCACGTCAACGCGGCGGCGGTCACCTACGACCTTGCCCACGACCCCGTCCACCGTGAGCTTGTGCGCGCCGTCTCCCACCTCACCGGTCGTCCGGTCAACCGCTGGACTCACATTCCCCGGTCCCAGGAGGATTTGGTCAAAAAGGTGAAGATGCTTCGCGTGGCGGGCGGGATCACCGGGACCTGCTTCCAACGCTGCGTGGGAATGGACGCCCTGATCACTCTCTACAGCGTCACTCGGGAGATCGATGAGCGGCACGGTACCGAATATCACAAGCGCTTCTGTGCGTTTCTCATCCAGACCCAAGATCAGGACCTGATGACCGATGGCGCCATGACCGACGCCAAGGGGAACCGCAGCAAGCCCCCGCACGCCCAGCACGATCCCGACCTATTCGTGCGCGTCGTGGAGCGCGGGGAGGACGGGATCGTGATCCGAGGGGCCAAGCTTCACCAGACCGGCGCGGTCAACTCGCACCAATTCCTGATCATGCCCGGCCAGGCACTGTCCCCCGAGGACGCCGACTACGCGGTAGCGTGTGCCATCCCCGCCGATGCTCCAGGAGTCATCCTGGTATTCGGACGGCAGGTCAACGACAGCCGCAAGTGGGAGGGTCGCGTAGACCAGGGAAACGCCCGCTACGGAGTGGTGGGAGGTGAGGCGATGGTGATCCTAGACGACGTCTTCGTCCCCTGGGAAGACGTCTTCATGTGCGGCGAAAGCGATTTCGCCGGTCCCTTGGTGGACCGATTCGCCGCTTATCATCGGCAGAACTACGGAGCCTGCAAAAGCGGCAACCTCGACGTCCTCGTGGGAGCTACCGCGGCGGTGGCCAGAATGCACGGGGTCTTGGGCTCGGCCCACGTCCGGGACAAGCTGGCGGAGATGGCCCACCAGTGCGAGTCCATGTTTTCAGGAGCGCTGGCCTGCAGCTACGAGTGCAGCACCCTCGGCTGCGGAACCGCATTCGTCAATCCCCTGCTGGCCAACTCGGCCAAGCTCAACACCGCGCGCGGCTACCCCGAGGTGACGCGCCTGGCCCAAGATGTCGCGGGCGGTTTCCTCGCCACCATGCCCTCCGAGCGCGAACTGGATAATCCGCGTGTGGCTGGCTTCGTGCGCAAATATCTCACCACCGATCCGGACGTGCCGGCCGAAGAGCGCATCCGCCTGGGGCGGTTGATCGAGAACATGACCGGCGCCAGCCCGATCGTGGAGTGCATGCACGGAGCGGGCTCGCCCCAGGCACAGAAAGTTGTGATTCAGCGCCTGGTCGACTGGAGGCAGCGCCAAGATCTGGCCGAGCGGATCGTTGGCCTCGGGGATGTCTCCCCCGAACCGGCCGACGGCACCTAGGCGGGTGGCCGACACGCTTTCGCTCGCAGGTCGACGCGCTCTGGTGACGGGTGCTGGACGGGGGTTGGGGCGCGAGATAGCACTGGGTCTGGCTCGTGCGGGCGCGCGGGTGGCGTGCGCGGCGCGGACGCGGTTCGAGATCGAGGCCGCCGCCGCTGAATGCGGGCCGGGAGCCGTAGCGATCGAACTCGACGTCACCAGTCCGGAACGGGTGAACGCCGCGGTTGCTGCCGCCCAGGCCGCCCTGGGAGGGATCGATATTCTGGTTAACAATGCCGGGGCAGCTACCTCGCAGCCGTTCCGGAACCTGGACCTGAAGACCTGGCGACGGGTTATGGCAACTGATCTGGAAGGCCCGTTTCTGGTCACTCAGGCGGTGCTGCCAGACATGCTTGGCCGCGACTACGGACGGGTGATAATGATCGGCTCCATGCTTTCATGCGCGGGTCGGCCGTACGTCGCTGCTTACGCGGCGGCCAAACATGGTCTCCTCGGACTCACGCGTTCGCTCGCCGCGGAATACGCTCGTAGCGCCGTCACGTTTAACTGCGTCTGTCCCGCCTACGCAGCCACACCCATGACACAAGCCAGCATTGCCAACATCGTCCGGGTCACTGGGCGCAGTGAGCAGGAGGCGAGGCGGTCACTCCACACTCCCCAGGACCGTCTGATCGAACCGGCGGAGGTGGCGGCGGCCTGCGTGTTTTTGGCGTCTGCGCTCTCCGGCTCCATCACCGGGCAGGCGCTGATGCTTGACGGTGGTGAGATTCAGGCCTAGCAGACCCTGCCGAGTCGCGTAACTTTCGAACCGGTCCGCACCCCCTGACCAAGGGGCCCGCCAAACCGATTAAGCAGGGCTACATCGCGACTAGCGATCGGATTCGAGCCATTGGGCGGCGTTGAACCCCGGTAACCGGGCAGGCACTACTTGAGGACATGGAGGCGGTGACGGCCCTGCGACAGGGTGACTTCGATCTCCGCCGACCGGTGCCTGGCTGTCCTCTCCATCTGGTCACACGCGGTGATCGTTCGCCTTCGGCCGGCCTCCGAGACAAGCCGCACCCCACACCTTCTAAGACTCACGGTGTTGGGGAGCTTTCGGCCAGGAGACCTTCCACGGCGGCGGGCAGTTGGTCCGGGTGATCGATGATCAGGTCCGCTCGCGCCGAGAGAAGCTCCTCGAAGCTCCCGATTCCCCAGCTGACGCCGATCGCCGCGATCCCGTTCGCGTGGGCGGCCGTCACGTCGAACGAGCGGTCCCCGACCATAACCGCGAGCCCGCCATCGAGCCCGGCCAGCGCCAGGCTGACCGTGCGGGCCTTATCCTCGCGCAGCGAGCTCAGGTCAGGCCCGCATACGACGCTGAAGAAATGACGCAACCCGACCGCGGCCAGGATCGGATCGGCGAAGGTGACTGGCTTGGAGGTGGCGACTGCCAGGAGGTATCGTCTCGCCAACTGCACGAGTACCGGCTGTATGCCGGCGACCACAGTGGTTTGGCTGAGCGAGGCCCGGGCGTAGCGGGCCCGGTAGCTGCGGATGCACGAAGCGACCAGCTCGGAGCCCGGATCCTGCTCAGTCAGCTCGGCGAAGGCGAGAGCGAGGGGTGGGCCGATGAACCGATGGAGGGAGTCGGCGTCCCGGGGCGGGAGCCCATTTTCGGCCAGTGCCTGGCTCAGACAGCCGCCGATTGCAGCTCGCGAGTCGACCAGCACCCCGTCCAGGTCGAAGAGGACCGCTGCCCGTCGAAGCTCGATCACTCCGCCATCCTGCCCGATCGGGCGCGGGAGCATCAACCAGCCCCGGGTCCCCTTCCGGCGCTGGCTCGCCGCCTGCTCAGGTCAGGATGGCGCCTTCCTGAGCCAGGATGCGACGCGCTACCGCCACCGCCGCGGCGTACGTGGAGTCCATGCCCCGGTAGTCCAATCCGCGGGCGCCCAGCGTGCGCGCCTGTGTGTAGGGGGTATCGGACGCGTAGTGGACGATGCCGAGATCGAAGCCCAATCGGCTCATATTGACGTGCTCCCCCGAGGGGTGTCGGTGGGCCGCTCGGATCTCGTAGCCTGCGTCGAGGTACGGCCCCGCCTCCATCTCGACGATGGTGTAGTGCCCGTGGTAGTAGAGCTCGAGGTAGTCGCGGTTCTGTAGAAAGGTGCCGCGCACGGTCACGGCGCGCTGATTGTCGAGAGCGGACCCGAAGGCGAGCTGCGGCTGGACATCCCCGGCGGCGAAGCAGTTGTCCAGCCAATAGGTGTTGCCCGAGTGCTCGTTGTAGACCACGTTGGGGATCATCACGTCCCCGACCTCGGCGTTGAGGGTGGCCGCCTTGCCCATGATGTAGACGCCGCTGATCCAGGGCACGCTCTCGGCCACCTGGCGCAGCAGGTGGTAGGAGGCCAGTCCCAGCGGGTAGTCGATGTTGATGATCGCGGCGGGCGACTCACGCAGGGCGGATGGATCCACGCGCCCGACGCGCGGGTCGAAGAGCCGAGGGTCCAGCTCTGCCAGGCGGAAAATCTGCGCCGCCGAGTCAACTCCCACCGTCCGCGCGGGCACGTGCCGGATTCCAAGTCCGCGCTCGATCTCGGACCGAGCGGCTCGCAGACGGGCGCGTTCGGGGTGCCGGTCGAACAGTGAGCGGGCCGCGAAGTAGAGCCAGTTATCGCGGTTGGCGCGGCTCACTCCCTGCTCCACCTTGATCAGCTCGTGTCCCAGCTCGGGCTCCTGCTCGCGTACGAAATCCACGATCTGGGATTCGAAGCGGTTGGCGACTCCACTCAGAACGTTGACCAGGCTGTGCACGTTGGAGGAACAGAAGTAGACCGGCGCCTGGGTCAGCTCGAGTTCGGCCAGGGTCTGTGCGATCGGGGCCCACCAGCGTTGCGCCTGGCGAGCATAGCCCAGATGCGAGCCCCCGATGAGGCGCAGGCGGAGGCGGCATTCACGCTGGCCGAGTGCGGCCAGGCCGCTTCTGAAGTCGTCCCCCCAGGCGGTGCGCAACCGCTCCCAGTCGTCCTCATCGGCCCCGATCGCGCTCCGGGCACGCTCCGGATCAAGCTCGCAGCCGGCCAGACGCAGGTGCATCTTGTTCCACTCCACCTGGTAGGCGACCAGGGTCGGGATCAGATCGTCGATGTCGGAGGGAGAGGCTAAAAACGCGGCCAGTCGGTGGCCGCGGTCCCAGTACCAGATCCGGCGCCGGGCCCGGGCCCGGACCTGTTCCCAGTCGCCCACGTCGGTGTCGAGCCGAGCCTGCAAGCCCATTGCGCTCTGCCCCAGAATCACCTCGCGGGCTTCGCGCACCGCCGCCGGCAGGCGGCTCACGGCGTACAGAAATGCGCCCATGTCCACGTTCTCGGAGGCGCCCAGCGGGTGGAGCGAGGAAGCCATGTCCAGGTGGGCGTGGACCAGGGCGTCGAGCCGGATCTCCCCTGAGCTCTGCAGCATGGTGGAGTAGGTCCGGACGTAGAGCTCGACCGCGTGACGCCCGCTCCAACCGGGTCGGGTCTCCGCCTCACCCATGCCCGCCGGCGGTTGCATCGAGCCGGACCTAGGGGGAGCCGTCGGGGCCCGAGGAGGGACCTGACTCGGGCGGCGCCCCCAGTTGATGCATCAGCTCCTCGAGCAGGCGCCGCGCTTGGGGGTCGGAGAGGACCCGAGCCTGCATCTCCTCCGCCGCCCGGCGCAGCTCGGGGTCGTCCATCAGCCGCTGTGCCATCTCGCCGAAGCGCTCACCCATGTCCTTGAGTGAGGCCTCCTGCGCCACCTGCAAAAGCACGGGCTGGGAGGCGGCGGCCGTCACCGCCTCCATCTGCGCGCGCAACATCTCGACTCCACGGCAACCCAGGCATTCACCCCTGGATCCGCAGTGACAGAGCTGGCGGCGAAGACCATCGAGGGCGGCGTGGGCTCCGGACAGATCGACCGGCTCAGTCATGGAGATCCGGCTCTGGATCGTAGGGTTGGGAGTTGGCACGCATCCTTCGATTGTGCTCCCCCTCGGTTCGGACCGGGTGGCGCGCCTGCGCGCCAAACACCCGGGAGCGGACTAGGCGACGCTAAGGACGGTCAGCCTGATCTCGCCTGCGGGAGCACTGACCACGACTTTGTCTCCCAGCCGCTTGCCCACCAGGGCCCGGCCGACCGGGGATTCGACCGAGATCCGTCCCGACTGGGGGTCGGATTCGACCGCGCCGACCAGGTGATAGGTCTCGACCTCGCCGTCGGCCAGGCGGACCTCGATCACCGAACCGGCCGAGGCCACCTCTCCGTGGCCCTCTTCAATGATCTGCGCCCGGCCGATCATCTCCTCCAGCTCGTAGATCCGCTCATCAACTCGCGAGACCTCTTCCTTGGCCTGCTCGTACTCGGGGTTGTCCTCGATGTCGCCGGGCTGAAAGGCCTCCTTCATGCGTTCGGCGGCCTCGAGCCTGCGCTCACGCACCTGATCCAGCTCGGCGCGCAGGCGATCCTGTCCCTGGCGGGTCATGAGGACAGGTTCGGTTAGATCCACTACCGGCCAATCATAGCCTCGGCTCGCGCCCGCGCAGCCAGGGCGGAGCTGCCCCCTGACTCAACCCGACGTGGCCGGTCGGAGCTTGAGATACTGACACCCGGAGCCATGATCAAATACGGAGCCGGCACCGCGCTGATTGTGGTCGATCTGCAGAACGACTTCGCTGATCCGGCTGGCCGCCTCTATGTGGCCGGCGGGGTCGACGTCGTGCGCAGCTGCAACCGCGAGATCGAACGAGCCCGCGCCGCAGGTGCGTTCGTGATTTTCACCCAGGACTGGCACCCGGAACGCACACCCCACTTCAAGTCCTTCGGAGGACTCTGGCCCGACCATTGCGTGGCCGGCACCTGGGGAGCCGAGTTTCACCCTGAACTCCTGCGCGGACCCGATGAGGTGATCCAAAAGGGAGATGCTGGGGAGGACGGTTACTCCGGGTTCTCCGTTCGCGATGTCGGGTCCGACCACTCGCGCCCCACCCGTCTCGACGGGATTCTGCGTACGAACGGGGTGGATCGGTTGGTCGTGGTTGGCCTGGCGGGTGACTATTGCGTGGGAGCGACCGCACGTGACGCCCGGGCGCTGGGCTACGACGTCGTCGTGCCGCCCGACCGGGTCGCATTCGTCGAACTGGCAGCCGGGGACACCGAGCGCACCTGGCGGGAGCTGGCGGAGCTGGGCGTGAGGTGCGAGAGCTCCGATCCGTGAGCTGCCTCAAGGCGTGACGCACGGGGTGAGATTGACGCTTTAGAGCCCGAGTCATCGCCGGGGGGGCGCTCCTCCAGGGGAGGGCCGGGTCGGTTATGCACACGCAGGACGAGATCCGAACCGGTTATCCCCAATTTGATCCCCGGATCGGTGGCGCCACCTCTCAGGGAGCGGAAGGCGAGTCGGGCGCGCGGAACCACTCCGCGGTCTGGTCCAACCCCGCCTCGAGTCCGATCTTAGGCGCCCAGCCCAGCTGTTCCTGAATCAGGCGGCACTCGAGGGCCGAGGTGGTCTGCTCTCCAGGTCGGGCTGGACCATGGACCGGATCGAGGTCGGATCCAAGCGCGGCCAGGAGACGGCGCGCCACCGCATTGACGCTGGTCTGGCGTCCCGTCCCGACGTTGAAGTGGCCCACTTCGTCCGAATCCAGCGCCAACAAGTTGGCCGCCACCACGTCGTGGACGTGGACGTAGTCGCGGGTGTTGTCGCCGCTGCCGTTGATGGTGGGGGGAAGGCCCGAGAGGATGGAGCGGCAGAAGATGGCGACCACGCCTGCCTCTCCATGCGGGTTCTGACGGGGGCCATAGACGTTGGCGTAGCGCAGGGCGACGTAGCTCAATTGGTGTTCAGCCCGGTAGCAACTGAGGTAATGCTCAAAGCTGAGCTTGCTCACGCCGTAGGGCGATCGTGGCCAGGCGGGATAGCTCTCAGGAGTCGGAAGTATCGACGCCTCACCGTAGAGCGCCCCGCCCGTGGAGCTGAAGAGGAACCGGCTGTTTGATCGGCGCGCCGCCTCGAGCAGATTAAGTCCGCCCAGGATGTTGACCGAGGCATCGAACTCAGGCTCCCTCACCGAGCGGCTCACACTCATCTGGGCGGCCAGGTGGCAGACCGCGTCCGGACGCCAGCTGAGGACGGCGCGCTGCGCCTCGGCCGATCGAATGTCATGGCGCTCGAACTCCGCCCGTGGGTCCAGGTTGGCAGCGCTTCCGGTCGAGAGGTCGTCCAGGACCAGAGTTGTGTCGCCGCGGTCGAGAAGGGCGTTGGTGAGGTGCGACCCGATGAATCCTGCGCCCCCGCTCACCACCACCCGCACCCGAGGAAGTCTAATCGGCGGAGACGATCGGTCCCGCCCAGGAACTGGTCTGGGACCGGGGCGGGATGAGTGCTCGGGCGGGCTCCGCCGTCAGCGCGGGGCGCCTCTGCCCGGCTCGCGCCGCCCGTCGCTGCAGCCGGGCCAGCCGAGCCTCGAGATCGGCGCGGTAGGGACTGCTGGGGGACTGGCGTGCGAGCACCCGCTGGACGAGCTCGCGGGCGGCCTCGGGACGGCCCAGTCTCCACTCCAGGATCCGGGCCCGAGCCAGCTCCAACTCGGTCTCATCGGGTAACCGGCGAGCGAGCGCCTGAAGCAGCTGGTCGGCGGCTGCCGGCAGGCCCCGGCGGCTCAGCCGCCGGGCGAGGAGGATGCCGGCCAGAGCGGCAGCCGGACCCTCGCCCGCCTGCACCGCCCGGCGCAGAGAGCGCCAGCTGTCAGCCCGTCGCCCCTGCCGGGTGAGGAGGCGCGCCAGGGCCAGCCAGTCGCCCGAGCTCAATCCTCGCTCGTGCCCGGAGAGACGCTGCTGGATCCGCAGGTGAAGGCTGGCCAGGCTCACAACATCCTGCCGGTTGTGAGCCAGGGCGGCTTCGAGGTTCGGGCTGTGCCCCCGGCGTAGATATTCAAACCAAGCCTCGGGCACCAGCGCGCCGGGCAGGTCCTGGTGCCGCTGCAGGCCGAGCATCTCCTCCTCCACCGAACGCAGACTGCAGTTCGGCAGCCGGTGCCTGAACAGGGCTCGGGTGAGGGTGAGCAGATCCTGGTGGGGGGGATGATCGAGCTCGCCCGGAAGTCTGGCCATGATCCAGCGGGTGCGTAGCAGGGGAAGGTCGAACCGGCTGCCGTTGTACGTGGCCACACCCCCCACTCGGGCTAGAGCGGTGCCGATGGCGTAGAGGAACGCGGCCTCCAGCGCTGGGCTGCGAAGGAAGAACTGACTCACCTCAAGTCCTCCCTCGACCGGCTGGCAGATGGCCGCGGCGAAGATCTGGGTGCCCGTCCCACCGGCGAGCCCGCTGGTCTCGGTATCGAAATAGGCGAACGCGCGCGGGGGGCTGGCGGCGAGTTCGGCCGGCATGGGCTCGATCGAACACCGTTTGAAGGTGATGCCGAAGTCGTTCTCGATCACGTCGAATCCAATCGGCAGGGCGCCCGGAGGCGGCGTCCTTGCAACCCCCGGAGCGGCCCCTCCTAGACTGGCAAGGCGTTGACGCAGAGCAGCTGCAGGCACGCGGTCTTGCCTCCCTCGGCCCCACCCAGGGGCCCGACACAGGATGGACAGCCATCCGAGCAGGGACACGATCGGACCAGGTCGGCGGCGTCGTCGAGCAGTTGTTGGTGGAGCTCGAACAGGCGCTTGGAGTACCCGACTCCGCCCGGGTACACCTCATAGACCGTCACCGTCGGACGCATGGTCGCGGTGGACCGGATCTCTCCCAGGGCTCCCAGATCGCGGGGATCGCACATCAGGTGAAGCGCGGCCACATTGCGCAGTGAATGCGCCATACCCTGGATCGCGGATTCCATCTGCGCGCGGCTCAGGGCCGGACCTCGGGCGGTGTCCACCGTCGTCCAGTAGGCGGTCGTATGCAATGTCTGTTCGGGCAGCGAGATGGGGCCGGAGCCGATGTTCTCGTGGGAGTGGAATCGGATTTTCTTGAACATGCTGGCCAGGGCTGAGACCTTGATCTCGCCGTGGTGCCGCCCCAGGAAGGCGCCCTCATCCTGCGCGAAGGTCTCCAGCACGTTGACCGTGACCGCCAGCATGGCGTCGGTGTAGTAGTCCACGTCCACCGGACGGACGTAGGCCTTCTTCTCCTCCCAGTCCAGGCGGTCGACGTGATACTGGGCGCCGTCCTGGATGTAGATGGCTTCCTCGTGCAGCATGACCTGGGCGCTGAACTGGTCCATCTCTCCTACCACCTCGGGTCGAGGCGGGGATACGTCGATGATGACCACGTTGTCGGAGGCCATCCGTCGCAGCGACAGGCCCTCGGCCGGAAAGGCCTGGCGGCTCCAGTAGTAGCGGCCGCCGGCCCGGCTCACGCTCCCGTCTTCGTGGAACAGCTCCAGCAGGGCCCCGACGTCGGCGCGGCCGAGTCCTTCGGATTCAAGGAAGGGCAGCTCAAATAAACCCGCCTCCAGGTGTCCTGCGAGCACGAGGAGGTTGTCAGGATCGATCAGTCCCTGCTCTGGATTGGCGCCGAGGAAATATTCAGGGTGGCGGACGATGAATTGATCGAGTGGGGCCGACGACGCCACCATGACCGCCAGCGAGCCTCCGCGGCGCCCGGCGCGGCCCAGTTGCTGCCAGGTCGACGCGATGGTGCCGGGGTATCCGACCAGCACGGCCGCGCGCATGCTGCCGATGTCGATCCCGAGCTCGAGCGCGTTGGTGCTGACCACGCCTGCGACCTCGCCCGAACGCAGGCCTGCCTCGATTTCGCGCCGCTGGCGGGGAAGGTACCCGGAGCGGTAGCCGTGAATTCGAAGGCGGCGATCAGATTTTGAGGCGACCGCCTGGCGCAGGTAGCTGAGCATGATCTCGACCTGAAGCCGGGAGCGGCAGAACACGATGGTCTGCAGGCCGGCCTGGATCAGGGGTGCGGCGATGCGCTGGCCCTCCAGGAGCGAGCTGCGGCGGATCCCCAACTCTCGGTTGACCAGGGGTGGGTTGTAGAACACCAGGCGTCGTTCGCCCTGGGGGGCGCCGCTCTCCGTCACCAGGTCGACCGGTCGTTCGAGCAGACGCTCGGCCAGCTCGCCTGGATTGGCAATTGTGGCCGAGGCGCACACGAACACGGGCCGGGATCCGTAGAACTCACACACCCTCTGCAGGCGCCTGATGACGTTGGCGACATGGCTGCCGAAGAGGCCGCGATAGGTGTGCAGCTCGTCGATCACGACGTACTGGAGAGAGGAGAAAAGGCTGCGCCAGCGTGTGTGATGGGGCAGGATGCCGGAGTGGAGCATGTCCGGGTTGGTCAGCACCACGTGCCCGGCCTCGCGGATCGCTGTGCGCTCCCCAGGAGGAGTGTCACCGTCGTAGGTGTCGGCCCGCAGCCGCACTGGCAGGCCACTCGCCAGCTCGCTCAGTTCGGCCAGCTGATCCTGGGCCAGAGCCTTGGTCGGAAACAGATAGAGGGCCCGACTGTGCGGCTCCTCGAGCACTCGCTGGAGTACCGGCAGGTTGTAGCACAGGCTCTTCCCGCTCGCGGTCGGTGTGACCACCACCAGGTCATGACCGGCGCGGACCGAGGCGTAGGCCGCAGCTTGGTGGGAGTACAGCCGCTCAACTCCGCGCCGCCGTAGGGAGCCGACAAGCGCTGGGTCCAAGTCCCGGGGAAGATCGGCCCAGGTCGCCGCTCGGGCGGGCGCCAGGTGGTCCAGGGTCACCTCTCCGGGCAGGCGGGATGGGTCGAATTCGAAGGCTGGGGGAGACATGGGGACTCCCCAGCTTAGGCGAACGGACGTTCGTAGTCAAGAAATCGTGGTCCCTTACTCGGCCTGAGCGGCAGTTGACTCCGACCGCCAATGGGCGCCCTGGCCTCGCGCCCTGGTCTCCGGCGCGCAGATCTACGATGGGCCATTAGATCGACGGCCGTCGGTCACCAGCGAGGGAGGCCGATGAGGGCGATACGGCTAAAGGGGAGATCGGTCACCGTGGCGCGGGTGCGGGGAACGGTGCTGACCCGCGACCAGGCGGGGCTGCGCAAGGGCCGGGTGCTGGGCGCGGACGACGTCAGCGTGCTGCGGGCGGAGGCCGAGGTGCACCTGGTTCGTCTGGGTCCGGGCGACGTGCACGAGGATGAGGCTGCGATGCGGCTGAGTCGGGCCGTCGCCCATGCGGGGGTTTCGATGACCGCCCCCCATCAGAGCCAGGTGCGCCTGGTCGCCCGGCACCGAGGGCGTCTGGAGGTCGACGCGGACGCCATCCGGGCTCTGAACCGGATTACGGGCGTGAGCGTGTTCACGCTCTTCCATGGCTCGGCGGTGGAGGCCGGCGAGGAGGTGGCGGGGACCAAGGTGACCCCGGTTGCAGTGCCCGAGTCGGCGCTGCGCCGGGCCGAGGTTGTGGCCCGAGGGCGGGAGGTGATACAGGTCGTGCCATTCCGGCCTCTGCGGACCTTGATCGCGGTCACCGAGCGCCTGCGGGCGCGGGCCCGCGCCGCGTTCGCCGAGGCGGTCCAGCGCAAGCTCGGCTGGTACGGAGCTGAACTGATCGGTGTGCGGGAGGTGGCGCGAACCGAGGCCGCCATGGCCGAGGTGTACGCCGAGGCCGTCGAGGGCCGGGTCCAGCTGATGCTCCTGGCGGGCGCGTCCTCGATCGATCCCCTTGATCCGGCCTACTCCCAGTTGTCCGGCGCCGGTGGGCGGCTCCTGGTTCGAGGTGCCCCGGCCCACCCCGGGAGCATGATCTGGCTCGGCGCGCTGAACTCCACCGTCGTGATCGGGGTGGCGTCGTGCTCCGGTTTTGGCCGCAACACCGCCCTCGATCTGGTCCTGCCCATAATGTTCGCGCGCGGCACCTTGTCAGCGTCAGATCTGCGCGAATTGGGCCACGGCGGCCTGATTGAGCATGCCGCCGGCCGCCGTTTCCCGCCCTACCCCTAGGTCGAGCCGGAGACGAGCATTAGTCGAGGCCCCAGGGGTAGCTCCGGCCATTCCACCGGACTGGCCTCCAGGGTTCTGACCGCCACCAGTACCCAATCCACCAGAGATTCGAGTTCGAGGCCCTGGTGCACTGGACGGTAGCCGTCGATCAGCGCCAGGCCGCCCCGCCACTTGTTAAGTGCGCCGCGCCGGTTGCGCCGGCCGGCGTGCAGGCAGCCGGCGGCAATCTGGATCATTCCCTTCCAAAATTTGGCGTCGGCTCCCTGGCGATCGGTGATCCAGATCGACTCCCAGGCTTCGTGAGCAGCCCAGAAATGGCCCGCATTGAATCTCCTCATTCCCTCCAGGAGACCTCCAGCGGGCCCGGCGGCGTCGCCCGCACTGTGGTCCGGCTCGTCTTGGTGCATTTGTTACAAGGCGTCAAGATAGGGGCGTGGACGATGGCGCGGCCCGTTTCAGCCGGGTCAATCTCTCCAGCGACCCGATCCACCGATACGTTCTGGTCACCAAGCCGGGCGGGGTGCCTGGGCAGGTGGCCGAACAGGATCTGATCGACACCGATTGGCTTCAGCGCCTGCGCCGCATCCACCAGCTCCAGAGCGCCTGGTGGGTCTTCGCGACCGCCGAGCACTCCCGCTTCCAGCATTCGCTGGGAGCCATGCATCTGGCCGGCGTGTGGGCGCGCCATCTGTATCCGACCCTGGCCATCCACCACCCGAGCGTGCCCTCGGAGGCTTTGGTGGTGGAGACGGTGCGGATGGCCGCCCTGCTGCACGACGTGGGCCACGGGCCGTTCGGACATTTTTTCGACGAGAACTACCTGTCCAGCTGGAGTCTGGATCACGAGACGCTCGGCCGGCGCCTGATCCTGGATGAGATCGGTCCCCTGCTCGAGGGCCTGGCCGCCTCACCCGACTCCGACTTCGAGCCCGGCGAGCGAATCGACCGCCGCTGGATCGCCTATCTCATCTCCAATGCGGATCTGGAGGGATTCGATCCGCCCTCCTGGCTGGCCGTTCTGCGCCCGATCCTGGTCGGTCCGTACAGCGCCGACAACATGGATTACGTGCCCCGCGACTCGTACATCTGCGGGGTGGCCACCGGGCCCGTGGACGTCGAGCGCATCCTCCACTACTCGTTCATTTCCGAGCAGGGCCTGACCCTGCACAGCCACGGCGCCGAGGCCCTCTTCATGTTCCTCAACGCGCGCCTGTACCTGTACCACCAGGTCTACTTCCACCGGACGGTGCGCCGCATCGACCTGCAGCTGCGCGAGATCTTCCGGCCCACGATGGAGATCCTCCTGGGCGGCAACCCGCTGCGTAACCTGGCCGCCTTCAAGCGTCTGACCGAGTGGCGCCTCCTCTCCGAGGTCGACGATTGGGCCAGCCCCGACCATCCGCCCGAGCTCCGCCGGCTGGCGACGCTGTGGGCCGACCTGGTCGCGCGCCGGCTCAAGTGGCGGTTGATCTACTCCGGCTACCTTGAGTCGCGCGACGTCCCGAGCGGCGCGCTCGGGCTCTCCCGCGATCAGTTCGCGAGCCGGATTCGTGCCCTCCTGCCCCCGGGCCTGGCCGACATCGCCTTCGAGGTGGACGTGGCGGCGCAGGAGTCGCGCGCATTCAATCCCCTGCTGGAGGACCAGGACATCCTCTTCTTTGATCCCCTGGAGGGCGGCTATCAGCGCTCACGCGTCCTCGATCTCTTTCGCCGCCTGCCCGTGCGCATGGCGCTGTTCCGGATCTTCGCCCTGGATGAGGAGCATCGCTCGGAGCTGGTCGCAGCCGCCCAGCGCGTGCTGTCCGATAGCTGATGCCCGCCCTCGACTCGGACCGGTTTGCCGCCGCCGCTGAGCGGCTGGGGGGCTGGCTCGCGCCCACCCCCCAGCGGTCCCTGCCCGGTTCGAGTTGCCTCGAGCTCAAGCTGGAGATGTTTCAGCCCACCGGCAGCTTCAAGGTCCGCGGCTACTTCGCCGCCGCCCTCGCCCTGGCGCCCGAGGTTCGCAGCCGAGGTCTTATGACTGTCAGCGCGGGCAACGCCGCCGTGGCCTGTGCCTACGTCGCCCATCGTCTGGGGATTCCCTGCCGGGTGCTGATGGTGGCCAGCGCTCCTGCGGCCAAGGTGCAGGCGGTGCGGGCCCTGGGGGCGGCCACCACCTTGATGCCCCGAGAGGAGCTATTCGCCTGGATGTCCTTGGAGACCTGGCGCCAGGCCCCAGAACACTTCATCCATCCCCATCTGGATTTAGAGTTCGCCGCTGGCGTGGGCACGCTGGGACGGGAGATCATGGATTGCAGTCCCGGGACGCGCCGGATCGTGGTCGCAGTTGGAGGCGGAGGGCTGGCGAGCGGCCTGGGAGCCGCGCTCAAAGCCTCCCATCCGGACCTGGAGCTGATCGGGGTGCAGTCGGACGGTTACCCCCTTTGGCCCCTCGTCATGGCCCAGGGGGCCGAGCCCGAGCTGGTTCCCGACACCATCGCCGATGGCACTGTGGCTCCCTACAACGCGGTCATGAAGGAGCGCTTGAAGGCGCTTGTGGATCGCTGGATCCTGGTCCCCGAGTCCCACCTTCGCGCCTCAATTCTCGAGCTGGCGCGGCGCGCCGGGGTGGTCGCCGAAGGCGCCGGAGCGCTGCCCTACGCCGCCGCCGATCAGCTCGACGACGGTACCCCCAGCGTGCTCGTACTGAGCGGTGGCAACATCGACCGAGGCCTCCTGGCCCGCCTCCTGCTCAGCTGACCTCTCAGTCGGCGCTGGGCCCCTTGGGCTGATCGGTCGACGATGGCCGACGGGTCCGGGTCCGGGTCCGGGTCCGGGCCGTGGCGGCGGCTCGAGACGAGGGCGCCGGCCGGGCCGCGCGCTCCCCAGCCGCCCTGGCTGGCCGCTCCGCCCGGGCCGAGCCCGGAGTGCGCTTGGGGCTGGGCCGGCGCGCTCCGGGGGTCCCTGGACGGGTCGACTCGCGCTGCGCTGCGCGGGCGCTACGGGCCCCCTCGGCCGCTCCCCCGACCATGGCCTCGACCATCTTGGTCAGGTGGTCCAGACGCCGGGTCAGCTGCTCGAGGTCGGATCGGGTGGCGGCACTTTCAAGCTGCCGACGAGCCTGTCCGAGGTTGTCGCGCAGGACCCTCTGGCCCTGGCTCACGCCCTGCTCCAGGCGTCGTGCCAGCTCCGGCGGGATGCGTCGCTGTACCTCGCTCATGACCTGCTCCAGGAGGCCGTCGCGACCGTTCGGTTCCTGGCGCCGCGAACTGCCGGTCGAGCGTTTGTCGTCCTTGATGCTCATGGCTAACCTGCCTCCCGTGAAGTCGCCCGCCCCTACCGGCGGTGTTTTCAGCATAGTCCCGCGCGAGCGCTCACCCAGCTTTGAGCCTCAGGGCGTGCCGTAGACCAGCGGGCGCGGTTTGAGGACCGCTGGAATCTTGACCGTGGTTGCGGTGCGATAGCTGACCGCGATCACTCGTGGATCCGATTGCAGCGAGCGTGCCATGAGCTCCGCCGCCGTGGTCAGCTGGGTGGGATCGCCGATCGCGGTGAAGGTCCAGGGCGAACCCTCCGCCACGCCGTCGATGACCACGCCCCCGGCGGCATCGACGACCACGCTGCCTGTGATCACTCGCTGTCCGTCGACCATGATCGCCTCCGCACCAGCCAGGCGGATGTTGTTGAGCGCGTCCTGGACGTCGACCGCGGTCAGCGGGGCATCCACCGTGAGCACCACCCCCGGGCCCGAGACCGGGACCAGGCCATCGATGATGTCGAGCTGCCGCTGCTCCAGCTGAAGAGCGCTGATGGCGGCCTGGGCGTTACCCGCCTGCAGTGCCTGTAGGCGCTGGCTCAAGACCTGAGTCTCCGCGCTCAGCCTGTCGTGGGTGCGATGCAGATCGTCGATGAGGAAGGCCAGGGCGGTGTTGTTCTGCCCCGCCAGGCTGGCCTGGACCTCTGCCTGGCTGCGGAGCTGGACCACGGTCACAAATGCGAGCACGGCGCTGATCAGTCCCACCGCCGCCAGGGTGCGGAGTTGGTGCTCAGGGTGTGTGCGCGTAGGTGACCTCCAGGCTCGAGTCGGTGGCCGGAAGTGTGAGGTTGGCGGCTCCCGTCCAGTCCAGGCCGACCCCGTAGAGGCGCTGGCGCAGACGCAGGTCGCCGAGCACCCCGTTTTGGGCCAGCAGGGCCTGGATCCCGCTGCGGTCTCCGACCCCGGAGATCTCAAAGGGCGCCAGCAGAGGAGGGCTCTGGCCGATGATCACGGCGCCGCCGGTGCCCTGAAAGCTGGAGCGGGGGGTGATGCGGTGGCCGTTCACCGCCACCCCCTCGGCCCCGCCCTGGAAGAGCACGTTGACCACGTCCTGAACGTCCTCATAGGTCACGATCCAGGCCGTTGCGCCCTGCAGGTCCGGACCCGGCTTGCCGTCCGCCAGCCGCACGGTGACGCCCGGACCGCGCAGGGGGGTGGCTCCCGCCTCCACCCGCAGCTCCTGCACCGTTGCGGACAGCCGGGCGGCTGCGCTCGAACCCTGCGCAGCCTGGGCCTCGAGCCGGTCGAGCTTGGCCCGCAGGTTGGCGACCTGCGAGCGGTCGGCCGAGTTCTGCCGCGCCAGGCTCTGCGCGCTGGCAACCAGCGCCTGATTCTGGGCCACGCGGTCGGCGGGCACGATGAGCTGGGATCGCCACTGCGCGGTGATCAGAAAACCGAAGCCGATGGCGAGCAGCGCCAGGACGTATATAGCCGGTCTGCGAGGATCCATGAAGCCACCGCGATTATCGCCGCGGGGAGGGGTAGTAGTATCGAGCCAACCGGGCCCCATCGGGCCGGATACGTAGAGGACTCAAAGCACATGGCGGTGGATGTCCGCTCGCGCTCGGCCTTCGCCGTCGCCCAGGGCCGATTCGACGCCGTAGCCGAGGTGCTCGGTCTGGCCGAGGGTACGCGCCGGATTCTGCGCGAGGTCAAGCGCGAACTCACCGTCCACTTCCCGGTCCGGCACGACGACGGCAGCGTCAGCGTCTACACCGGCTATCGCGTCCAGCACAACATCACCCGCGGCCCGGCCAAGGGCGGACTGCGCTATCAGGCCGGTCTCAGCCTGGACACGGTGAAGGCGCTGGCGATGCTCATGAGCTGGAAATGCGCCGTGGTAGGCATTCCTTTCGGCGGGGCCAAGGGCGGGGTGGACGTGGATCCACGGCTGCTCTCGCCGACCGAACTGGAGCACCTGACCCGTCGCTACGCGACCGAGATCTCGGTTCTCATCGGACCAGAGAAGGACATTCCGGCGCCCGATCTGGGTACCAATCCGACCGTGATGGCCTGGATCATGGACACCCTGTCAATGCACGCGGGACACTCGGTCACCGCCTCGGTCACGGGCAAACCGGTGGATATCGGCGGCTCTGAGGGCCGGGTCGAATCGGCCGGACGCGGAGCCACCTACCTGAGTCTGGAGGCGCTCAAGTACCTGCACCTGGAGGATGACCCGCCGACGGTGGCGGTGCAGGGCTACGGGCAGGTTGGGGCGTCTGCCGCCCATCTCCTGGCCGGGGCCGGCCTGCGGGTCGTCGCGGTGAGTGACTCGAGCGGAGCGATTCACAATCCCAAGGGACTGGACCTGGCCGAGCTCGATCAGCACCGGGCCCACCACGGCGGCTCTGTCACCGGGTTCAAGGGCGGTGCCGATCTGGCCGGCCCTGATCTCTTGGAGCTCCCGGTGACGGTGCTGGTCCCGGCCGCGGTGGAGGACCAGATCACGGCCGAGAACGCGCCCCGGGTCCGGGCCAAGATGGTCACCGAGGCCGCCAACGCCGCGGTCACCCCCGAGGCCGACGAGGTGCTCCACGCCAACGGCGTGTTCCTGATCCCCGACATCCTGGCCAACGCCGGTGGCGTGATCGTCTCCTACTTCGAGTGGGTCCAAGACCTCCAGGCGTTCTTCTGGGAGGAGGAGGAGATCAACACCAAGCTCCACCACGTCATCACCCGGGCCTTCTACGAGGTGCTCCACGCCAGCGTCAATCGCCGCCTCGACATGCGCTCTGCCGCCTACGCCCTGGCCGTGCAGCGTGTCGCCGACGCCAACACCGTGCTCGGGATCTATCCCTAGCGCGGTTGCAGCCGGTTCGGTCCCGGGTTCAAGAAGGGGTCTGCGACGCCGTCAGCTGGCCCGGTTCCTCCAAGCAGTCCTGATAGCGGGCCTGGCTGATCCAGTACTCCACCTGGGAGCGGCTGGGCGCTCGGTTGAGCCCGACCACCTCGATCAGGGCCGCGTGCAGGGTCGCGGGGTCGGCGCTTTTCATCTGCTTGAGCCCGGTGTAGCCGAGCCGGTGGAGCTGGGCCAGGTGGGGCTCCATGCTCGATATCTCGAGCATCGCGCACTGGCGGGCGAACTCGAGCAGACGCACGGCGGAGATGCCAGTGCGCCGCGACAGGCGGTCGCGGTCGGTCTCCAGGGTGGCCGCGTGGAGCAGCCGGTTGGTCTGGCCTATGCCCTGGGTGCGGAGCCGACGGCAGTCGTCGGACGAGATCCCAGGCAGGTATTCGAGGGTCTTGATCGACATTCGGCTCAAGCTTAGACCGAACCGACCGCCCCCCGGGAGCGCGCGGGGCAGGTCCTATAATTTCAACCCAGCCCACTCCCCAGACGATGATGTCGCGCGCGAACCTCAGTTTGAGTGGGCTGGAGGCAGCATCTGAACCAGGCTCAATCCGCCCTCAACGCCGCCACGCCCGGCCCCGAACAAGAGCTCGTGCTGGTTTTGGACTTCGGGTCCCAGTATTCGCAACTCATCGCCCGCAGGGTGCGCGAGGCGCACGTGTACTGCGAGCTGGTCCCCGGCACCACGCCCTGGGAGGAGTTGGCCCGGCGTCGGCCGGTGGGACTGATCCTGAGTGGGGGCCCGGCCTCGGTTTACGAGCCCGGGGCGCCCCAGATCGATCCCGCCGCCCTCAGGTCCGGCGTGCCGGTGCTGGGCATCTGCTACGGCATGCAGCTGATCGCTCACCACCTGGGTGGGGAGGTGGCGCCCGCCCGGGCCCGCGAGTACGGGCCGGCGACCCTGGAGGTGGAGCGCGCCGAGGGCATCTTCGACGGCCTGGGCGGATCCATGGCGGTCTGGATGAGCCACGGCGATCACGTGCTCCGACTGCCGCCCGGTTTCGCTCCCCTGGCCAGCAGTTCCAACTCGCCCGTGGCGGCGATGAGTGACGGCAGGGGCGTGATGGGGATCCAATTCCACCCCGAGGTCCACCACACCCCGCTGGGCGGGCGCATCCTGCACAACTTCCTCTACCGCGTCTGTGGCTGCAGCGGGACCTGGACCCCGGGCTCGTTCATCGCCCAGGCTGTGGACCAGATCCGGAGCCAGGTCGGGTCAGGACGCGTCATCTGCGCCCTCTCCGGGGGTGTGGACAGCGCCGTGGCCGCGACTCTGGTTCACCGCGCGATTGGCGACCACCTGGTCTGCGTCTTCGTCGACAACGGCCTGCTCCGCCAGGGTGAAGCGCAACGGGTACTGGAGGCGATGCACGGGAGCCTGGACCTGAACATCCGCCACGTCGACGCCGGCGACCGCTTTCTCGCCGCCCTGGCCGGGGTGACGGATCCGGAGCAGAAGCGCAGAATCGTCGGCCGCGAATTCATCAACGTCTTCGAGGCCGAGTCGAGTGCGCTGGGCGACATCGACTTTCTGGCCCAGGGCACGCTCTACCCGGACGTGATCGAGTCGACCTCGTCCGACACCGCCGCCACCGCGGTCAAGATCAAGACCCACCACAACGTGGGCGGGCTGCCCGAGGGCCTGCGCTTCCAGCTCATCGAGCCGCTGCGCCACCTCTTCAAGGACGAGGTGCGTGCAGTCGGGATCGAGCTCGGCATGCCCGAGGACTTGGTCCTGCGCCATCCCTTCCCCGGGCCCGGTCTATCGATCAGGTGCCTGGGCGAGGTGACCCCGGAACGCCTGGAGATCCTGCGCCGCGCCGACGTAGTGGTGGTCGAGGAGATCGACCGTGCCGGCCTCTACCGCCAGGTCTGGCAGGCCTTCGCCGTCCTGACGCCGCTTGAGACCGTCGGCGTGATGGGCGACTTCCGGACCTACGCCAACGTGGTCGCGGTCCGCGTGGTCACCTCCGAGGACGCCATGACCGCGGACTGGGCGCGCCTGCCGGCCGAGCTCCTGGCGCGCATCTCCAACCGCATCGTGAACGAGGTCCAGGGCGTTAACCGGGTCGTGTACGACGTGACCAGCAAACCGCCGGGCACGATCGAGTGGGAATAGGCCCGACGGACAGCGGCGGGCGATGAGGATCCTGGTCGTCGGCGGGGGAGCGCGGGAGCACGCCCTGGCCTGGAAGTGCGCTCAATCCGATCTGGTGGAGCGCGTCCTGGTGGCCCCCGGCAACGGCGGCACGGGTGGACTCGCGCGCAACGTCTCGCTCGCCGTCGACGACGTCGCCGGACTGGCTCGGCTGGTGCGCGAGGAGGGAGTGGATCTGACCGTCCTGGGCCCCGAGGCGGCGGTGGCGGCTGGGGTCGGGGATGCCATTCGCGACCTCGGCGGCGCCGTCTTCGGTCCCGGGCGCGACGCGGGCCGGATCGAGACCTCCAAGGCGTTCGCCAAGCACCTGATGCGCCGCGCGGGAATCCCCAGCGCCGAGTTCGCTGTCTTCACCCAGGCCGAACCGGCTCGTAACTGGGCCCGTGAGCGCCAGGGCCGGGTGGCGGTCAAGGCCGACGGCCTGGCCCAGGGCAAGGGAGTGAGCGTGTGCGACTCGGTCGAGGAGTCGGATCAGGCGATCGACGAGATGCTGCTGCGCGGGGCCTTCGGAGAGGCGGCGAGGACGATAGTGGTGGAGGAGCGGCTCCAGGGTCCAGAGCTCTCCGTGTTCGGCCTAAGCGACGGGCGGCGCGTGGTCGCGCTGGCCCCGGCGCGGGACTACAAACGCGCCCTGGACGGGGACCAGGGACCCAACACAGGGGGCATGGGAGCGTACTCGCCTCCCCTGGGCGTGGACCAGGAATTGGTTCAGGAGGCGGTGCGAACCGTGCTCGAGCCGGCGGTGACGGAACTGGCGGCCCTGGGCATGGAGTACCGCGGTGTGCTCTACGCGGGTCTCATGCTCACCTCCGCGGGGATGCGTTGCATCGAGTTCAACGCTCGCTTCGGCGATCCCGAAACCCAGGCCATACTGCCCCGCCTCGAGTCGGACCTGGTCCCCTTGCTTCAGGCCGCCGCCGCCGGAGACCTGGAACAGGTTCCGCCCCCGCGCTGGAGCCGGGATGCGGCGGTGGTCGTGGTGGTGGTGTCGGGCGGCTATCCCGGTCCCCATCAAACCGGCCTCCCTGTTCGCGGTCTGGCCGAGGCCCCCGCTGGCGTTCTCTTCTTCCACGGCGCCACGCGTTTCGATCGGCGGCTCGGACTGGTGAGCTCGGGGGGCCGCGTGGTGAGCGTGGTCGGTCGCGGTTCCGACGTCAGCGAAGCCCGCCGGCGGGCACTGCTCGGAGCGGCGCGGGTAGCATTGCCGGGGGCCTATCACAGGACCGATATTGCTCAGGAGGCGTTGCAAAACTGATGGTAGAGGTCGGAGTCATCCTGGGTAGTCGGTCGGATCTCGGTCTGATGGAGAAGTGCGTCGAACAGCTCGAGCTCCTGGGAATCGAATCCGAGCTCAAGATCTGTTCCGCCCATCGCAATCCTGGCGGTGTCATGGAGTGGGCTCAGAGTGCGGCCGATCGCGGCCTGCGCGTTGTCATCGCGGCCGCCGGCGGCGCCGCCCACCTGCCCGGTGTGGTGGCGGCGTGGACCTCGCTGCCGGTGATCGGGGTGCCCGTACCAACCGCCCACCTGGGGGGCGTGGACAGCCTGTATTCGATCGTTCAGATGCCGGCGGGGATACCGGTGGCAACCATGGCCATAGGGGAGGCGGGGGCGCGCAACGCGGCCTGGTTCGCCGCCCGCATCCTGGCCCTGGGTCGGCCCGAGGTGGCGGCCCGGCATCTCGAACTGAGGAGGGCGCTGGCCGATCGCTAAGCGCAAGGGCCCGTCGCGGCCGCGGCTCACCGACACCACGCTCCGCGACGCCAACCAGACTCTTCTCGGCGGCTGCTTGGGAGCGGCCGAGCTCCTACCCCTGGCAGCTCTGCTGGATGGCGTCGGGTTCCACTCCCTTGAGGCCTGGGGCGGGGCCACCTTTGAAGCCTATCTAGCCCGCGGCGAGGATCCCTGGGCTTACCTGCGGGGCCTGCGCCAGGCCGCGCCCAAGACCCCCATCCAGGCCCTGATCAGGGGTCAGAATCTGGTCGGCAGCCGCAACTACGGCGACGACACCGTCGAGCTCTTCATTTCCCGCGCGGCGGAGCTCGGGGTCGGCATCTTCCGCGTTTTCGACCCCCTCAACGATCTCCGCAACATGGAGGTGGCGATCACCCAGGCCAAGAGCGTCGGGGCTCGGGTGCAGGGGGCGCTCTGCTACGCGGTCAGCCCCGCCCACAGCCTGGCCGGTTGGCTTCAGCAGGCCAAGGGCATGGCGGGGCTGGGCGTGGACGAGATCGTGATCAAGGACACCTCGGGCCTGCTCAGCCCGCAGGCGACCTGGGAGCTGGTCACGGGCGTGGCCAAGGCCGTTCGCCTCCCGGTTGTGGTCCACTCCCACTGCTCCAGCGGGATGGCTCCGATGTCGTACATGGCGGCGGTCGAGGCCGGGGCCAGCGTCCTCGACACCGCCATCAGTCCACTCGCCTGGGGATCAAGTCAGCCCGCGGCGGAGTCGGTCGTGGCCGCGCTCCAAGATGGGGATTACGACACCGGGCTGGATCTTGAACTCCTGGTCGAGATCAAGGTCCAGGTCGAGGAGCTGAAGGCAGCGCACCGGGATCGTCTATCCGCCTCGGCTGACCGGGTCGATTCCGACATCCTGCGCTATCAGTTACCGGGGGCGATGCTCGACGACCTGCGCCGCCAACTGACCGAACACGAAGCCGAGAGCCGGCTGCGCGAGACCCTGGAGGAGGTGATCCGGATTCGCGGCGAACTGGGTCATCCCCCGTTGGTGGCTCCGCTGCGCCAGCTCATCGCGTCCCAGGCGGTGTTCAACGTCATCTCCGGAAACCGTTACTCGACCGTCACCCAGGAGCTGAAGGATTACCTGCAGGGACTTTATGGGCGTCCGCCTCAACCCGCCTCGGCCCAGGTGCGCAAACTGGTCTTGGGCCAGGAGGATCCGATCACCATCCGCCCTGCGGATCTGATCGAGGCCGAGGTCGCCCCGGCCCGCGCCCAGCTTCGCCGCGGCGGCCGGGTGGCGAGTGAGGAGGAGGTGTTGAACCACATCCTCTTCCCGGCGCTCAAGGTGCACCCGATTGAGACCCGGGTGGCGCCTTCCGCCGACTCGGCCGAGGCGCCCGAGGCGGTTGCCGCGGAGCCGGCTCCCATCCCCGCCCCGGCCCCCGCCCCCGCACCTGCGCCCGTCGAGACGGCGCGGGGAGCTGAATTCGAGGTCGAGGTCGAAGGCGAGGTGTTCAAGGTCCGGGTGAGCGGATTCGGCCCCGGGCTGGTCGGCGCGCCGGCCCCGGCGCCCGCCGCACCAACCGTCAAGGCGGGCTCTGTCACCGCCCCCATGCAGGGTCTGATCGTCAGGATCCCGGTTGCGGTCGGGGATCGGGTCAAGGCGGGTGACGTGGTCGCCGTACTCGAGGCGATGAAGATGCAGAACGACATCACCGCCCTGGCGGCCGGCGAGGTGACTGCCATCTACGTGGCCGAAGGTGACGTGGTCGGTCCCCATCAGGCCATCCTCCACGTCGGGTAGAGGGGCGGAGATGAGCGGGGCGGCGCTGCCGGGCAAGATCCTGGTCGCCAATCGGGGCGAGATCGCGGTGCGGGTCATGCGAGCCTGTCGCGAGCTCGGCATCGCCACCGTGGCCATCTATTCGGACGCCGACGCCAGCGCGATCCACAGGCGCTACGCCGATGAGGCGTATCACATCGGCGGCTCCCAGCCCCGCGACTCCTACCTTCAGCTGGACCGTATCGTGCGCTTGGCGTGCGAGGTCGGAGCACAGGCCATTCACCCCGGGTACGGGTTCTTATCCGAGCGGCCCGAGTTCGCCGAGGCCTGCGTTAATGCCGGCGTCACCTTCATCGGCCCTCCCGCCTCGGCCATGCGAGCGCTCGGTTCCAAGCTCGGCGCCCGCGCTCTGGCCCAGGCCAACGGGGTCCCGGTCACCCCCGGATCTGAGGCCGTGCAGGACCCCGCCCAGGCGATGGAGGCGGCTCGCGCGATCGGGCTTCCGGTAATCATCAAACCCTCGGGCGGTGGGGGTGGCATCGGCATGAAGGTGGTGGAGCGGGAGGAGGACCTGGAGGCCGGCGTCCGCACCGCGTCGGCCGCCGCCCTGGCCGCCTTCGGAGATGGCACCGTCTACCTGGAGCGTTACGTGCGCCACCCCCGCCACATCGAGTTCCAGATCATGGCCGACCAGCATGGTCACGTTGTTCACCTGGGCGAGCGGGAATGCAGCCTCCAGCGCCGCCACCAGAAGATCATGGAGGAGACGCCCTCGCCGGTTCTGACCCCGGCTCTACGCGAGCGCATGGGCGCCGCCGCGGTCTCGGCAGTTCGGGCCGCCGGCTACCAGGGGGCGGGAACGGTCGAATTCATGTTCGCCGAGGGCGAGTTCTTTTTCCTCGAGGTGAACGCCAGACTGCAGGTCGAACACCCCATCACCGAGGCGACGACCGGCCTCGACCTGGTCAAGGAGCAGATCCGAATCGCGGCCGGGATGCCGCTCACATACGCCCAGGAGGACCTGGTCTTCACCGGCCATGCGATCGAGATGCGGGTCAACGCCGAGGATCCGAGCCGGGACTTTGCGCCCACCCCGCAGCGCATCCGGCGCTGGGTGGCGCCAGCCGGCCCCGGGGTTCGGACCGACTCTGGATTTGGACCTGGGTCGGACGTCCCGCCCCACTACGACTCCCTGCTGGCCAAGCTGATCGTCCACGGCCGGGATCGAGCGGAGGCGATCGCCCGAGCCGAGCGAGCCCTGGCCGAGTTCGTGCTCACCGGGCCCATGACCACCATCCCCTATCACCGCGCCATCCTCGCCCACCCCGACTTCCGTGCGGGCCGGCTCAGCACCCGGTTCATCGACGACCACCCCGAGCTTGTGGCCGAGGCGACTCGGCTGGCGACCCAGGTCTCGCCCCTCGATCCCGGTCCGGATCCAAGGCTGGTCGCCGCCGCGGTCGCGGCCGCTGTCGCCGCCAGCCACTCGGCCTGATCGTGAGCCTGGAGCACGATCTCGACCCACCGGCCCAGATCGTCGACACACGGATCTGGCCTCCCGCCGGCCGGCTCCAGCCCCGCACCGACCGGGTTCGCTGGGAGAACGGCGACGAGGCGGACATGAATTACGTCGAGGCGCCCGACTCGGTGATCATGGTGGCGGTCGACGAGGAGCAGGCAACCTATCTGGTGCGTCAGTGGCGCCATCCCTGGGGACAGACGTCGTGGGAGGTCCCGGCGGGAACACTCGAGCTCGACGAGGAACCACTGGCCGGCGCCCGGCGTGAACTGGTCGAGGAGGCGGGACTGACCGGGGGACGCTGGCTGGATCTCGGCTCGGCCCGCCCCAGCGCGGTGCTGAGCACCCGCCAGCATCTCTTCCTGGTTCAGGATTTAAAGCCGGATCGTCGCCGGCCCGAACCCTATGAGCGCGACATGATCCTGCGCCGTCTGCCTCTGGCGGATGCCCTGAGCGCAGCCCTGGCGGGCCAGATCGCCCACGCCGGCTCCATCACCGCGTTGGTGCGCGCGGCGCGACACCTGGGTCTGATCTAGGACAGCGTCAGCCGGTCGGCGTGGGGCCCTGGAGGGGGAGCCGGAGGGGCGCCGCGGGATGTCCTGCAATGTCGGACAGCTGGGCGTCGACGACCAGGGTGTAGGCGATTCCTGGGGCCAGCGGGCTGGCCGGGGTGAGCGTGACCACCCCCCGGTTGACGTCATAGCTGGCCGTGGTCTGAACGCCGGCCAGCGTCACTCCGGGGGCCAGCGTGGCGGAGTTCAGCGTCGAGTCGAACTGGACTAAGACCGCGGTCGGACTCACCTGCACGCTCAAAACCTCGGGGCCGACTCCAAGTGGACGCGGCGCGGAGGCGGAGGCAGAGTCGATCAGCAGGTGTCCAGCCAGGTCACGGGCGAAGGTCATGGTCTCGAGCACGGCGCTGTCCTGCCCGCCCCGCTCCAGGATCAGCCTGGCCACCACGGAACCGCTCTGGTCGAGCATGATCGAATGCCGAACCAGGGCCGGATGGCCCGAGTAAATCAGCGTGATCGCCGTGTAGGAGGCCACGCCGGCGGGGTCGAGGTAGGCCTTGGCCTGAGCCGCATTCCCGGCCTGTCGGGCGTCGAGGAAGCTGCTCACGAGCGCATCGCGCTCGGCCTGGGTCGGGACTGCGCTGACCGGTGAGACCGCGATCACGTACGCATCGGACCCCTGGAGATAGGCCACTTGCTCTCCTGCGGGCGACCAGACGGCGGGGCCCGCGCCGGGCGCCAGGACCTGGGTGGGCGTGGAGGTCCGACCGCTGTCGAGCAGGAACACCCCGTCCGCGGAGTCGGCGAGAACGCGACCCGATGGATCCCAGGAGAGCGAGACAACCCCGCCCAGAGCACTAATCCGGGTGCCCTGGAAAGCGGCCACGGGAGGGCTGGGATTCGGCGTCGACGGTGGTGGTGTGGCGGCCGAGCTGGAACCTGCGGGCGTCGGTGACGGGGTGACCTCGGGGCTGGGAGCCACAGCCACCGGCGTGGTCGGCGTGGTGAAGACGCCGCTCCCGGTGGCGAAGACCAGCTGCTGGGAGTCGGGCGAGAAGGCGAACGCGGTGGCCGCCGGGAGGAGGCGGTCGCGGCCCGACGCCAGATCGACCAGATGGAGTCCGTCGGCGGCCGTGTACGCGACCTCCTCGCCATTCGACGAGACCTCGGCCGCGGTGGCCCGGGCCGTCAGGTGAAGCAGTTGCGCGCCCCCGGCCAGGCTGACCGAGGATCCGGTCACGACCACGACCTGGGAGGAGCGGAACCCGATCGCCAGCGCCCCGGGGACCTGGTACCGGGCGGCTCCGACCTGGAGCAGGCCGGCGCGCACCCAGACGGGGCCCGCGGCCCCCACCGCCAGGGCCGACACCTGGTCCGGCACCAGCTGCTGGGACGCCGCCCCGTCGGCCGAGTAGACGGTGAGCTCACCGGCCGGACCGACCACGTAGACGTGGGTCGAGTCGGCCGCCCAGAGCGGGGGCAGAATCCCCGCCGGACCGAGCTTTATCGGAACCGGTGAGGGCTCGGGTGAGGGCGCGGGGACCGGGCCCGAGGGGGCCGGAGGGGGCGCTGCAGTGACGAAACCCACGCTTCCTGACACGGTCAGGGTCTGGCCTGACTGGGTGCTGGCTGTCGGAGCCACGGTGATCTGGTAGCGGGTGTCCGGCGCCAGGGGAAAGACCGGGACCACGTCCAGCTGGGTGGGCGACTTCCAGGACATGTCGACCGCGACGGCAGGGGCGATGGAGAGCGACTTCTCGACCGAACCCTGATCCATGGGCTGGTTGAAGTTGAGCTCGATGGGTTGACGAAGGGACACCGACTGGGCGTTGCTGATCGGACTCGTGAGCAACACTTCGCGCACTCCGAAGGGCCGCGTGGTGATGGCCTGGAAGGCGACGCCGGCGATCAGGAGCAGCCCCACGGCCGCGCCCGCCCAGGCCAGGTTGGGCCGGCTCCACAGGCGCGCCCAGGGGGAGCGCGCCTGCTTGCGGCGCCACGCCTCGGCCACCAGCCGGCGCCGGAGATCGGTCCGGAAGGAGGGGTCGGGCTCGGCCCCAGGGTGAGCCCGCTCGTAGAGGATCTGCGCGACCTGAATCAGGGCCGGATCGCCCAGGAGGTCGTTCAGCTCGGGGTCCGGGTGCGATCCGCTCACGTGGCCAGCTCCGAGCGCAGCCGGGTGACTCCCCGGTGGATGAGCAGCTTCACCGCCCCCTGGGTCTTGCCCATGATGCGAGCGATGTCCTCGATCTTGAGGTCCTCCTGGAACTTGAGCACCAGCGCTTCCCGCTGCTGCGGAGGCAGGGTCTCGACCAGGCTCCAGATGGCGCGTATCTCGTCGTTGCGCTGGGCCGCATCCTCCACGCTGGGTCCGCCCGCGGCGAGCTCGGGCTGGTCGGCGATATCCTCGGCCGGACGCGAGGCGCGGAAGCTGTCGGTGATCGCGTTGGACGCGATCTGATAGAGCCAGGTCACAAAGGGCCGGCCCATGTCCTGATAACGTCCAATGCCCCTGAGGGCCTTCATGAAGACCTCGGAGGTGACGTCCTCGGCGACGGTTTGATCACGGACTCTGGAATACACAAAGCGATAGATCCGAAGGAAATGGCGGTCATACAGATCGGCGAACGCCGCCGGATCCTGCTGCGCCGAACGAATCAGATCGCTCTCGTCCGGCCCCTCCGGCGGGCCGATCAGGACCGTCTCCTTCCCTCGCTCAAACGAGGCCAGATCCATCGTGGTTACGAAGCGGGACCATGCTGGACCAGCTTAGCCCCCGACCTCTGGCGCCCGGCCTCGGCCCGGCCCGCGGCGGGGGGTGGGAAGGGGCGCTCGGTCGCCTATAATCGAACCCAGCCGCGCCCTCTTCATCGATGACTGGAGCCTGCCCAGAACTTGATCGAGCGCTACACCCCTCCTCGCATGGGCGAGGTCTGGTCCGACCGCCGCCGATTCGAGCTCTGGCTCCGAGTCGAGATCCTGGCCTGCGAGGCGTGGGCTGAAATCGGGCGCATACCCAGCTCGGCGCTGCCCAAGATTCGCATCGCCGGATTCGATCTCGAGCGCATCGCCGAGGTCGAAGCGCGGGTAGGTCACGACATGATCGCCTTCCTGACCGTGGTCAATGAGTCCATCGGCCAGCCCGAGGCGCGCTATGTCCACCTTGGGCTGACCAGCTCCGACGTCATCGACACCGCCCTGGCGCTGCAGCTGGGCGAGGCGGCCGACCTGATCCAGGCCGATCTGGGCCGCCTTCGAGAGGCGGCACTTGCACTGGCTCTGCGTCATCGGCGCACCCTCATGGTGGGGCGCACCCACGGCATCCACGCCGAGCCGATCACGTTCGGGTTCAAGGTCGCGGGTTGGGTGGCCGAACTCGATCGGGCGCGCGCACGTCTGGTCCGCGCCGCCGGGGAGGTCCGGGTGGGCAAGCTCTCCGGGCCCGTCGGCTCCCACGCCACCCTCGATCCCCGGGTTGAGACCTACGTCTGCGAGCACCTGGGGCTGGAGGTGGATCCGATCAGCACCCAGGTGGTCTCGCGCGACCATCACGCCGCCTTCACCTCCGCCCTGGCCCTGGCCGCGGCCTCGATGGAGAGGATCGCGCTCGAGATCCGGCACCTGCAACGGAGCGAGGTGGCCGAGGTCTTCGAGCCCTTCGGAGCGGAGCAGAAGGGCAGTTCGGCCATGCCCCACAAGCGCAATCCAGTGCTTACCGAGCGGGTCTGCGGCCTGGCCCGGGTGGTCCGCGGTTACGCTCAGACCGAGCTTGAGAACGTCGCTCTGTGGCACGAGCGTGACATCAGCCACAGCTCGGCCGAGCGCGTCATCCTGCCCGACGCCTGCTGTCTGGTCGACTACATGGCGCAGCAGATGACCGCGGTCCTGACCGGACTCGAGGTCAGGGCCGAGCGCATGCTCGCCAATCTGGGGCTGGGCGGTGGCCTGGTCTACTCCCAGCGCGTCATGCTGGCCCTGGTCGAGGCCGGCATGTCGCGCGAGGAGGCTTACGCCCGGGTGCAGGCGGCGGCCCTGGCCGCGCTCCGCGGCGAGGGTGGATTCAGATCCAACCTCGAGGCAGAGGCCGTGATCACCAAGCACCTGCCGAATGGCCTGGATGCCATCTTCAGCCCGGACGACTATCTGGTTCATCTCGACCTGGCCTTCGACCGGCTGGGTGTGGCACAGGAGGCGATGTGAACGTGGTGGAACCTGGACCGGCTTTTCTCAACAGCGAGCTCGATCTTCCGCTCTTCTCACGGGGCAAGGTGCGGGACACCTACGAGCTCTCCGACGAGCGGCTTCTAATGGTCACCACCGATCGCATCTCCGCCTACGACCACGTACTTCCGACCGGGATCCCCGATCGGGGTAAGGTGCTGACCCAGCTCTCCATCTTCTGGTTCGGTCAGACCCACGGGTTCCAGGAGAACCACCTCATATCGGGCGTGGTGCCCGACCTCCCGCCGGAGTTGAGGGACCGCCGCGACGAACTCGCCGGTCGCTTCATGATCGTCAAGCGGGCCCAGCGCATCGACATCGAGTGCGTGGTCCGCGGGTACCTCGCCGGCAGCGCCTGGGCCGAGTACCAGCAGACCGGCACCGTGGCCGGGGAGCCCTTGGAGCCCGGGCTGGAGGAGAGTCAGCGGCTGCCGCAGCCGGCCTTCACCCCCGCCACCAAGGAGGACTCGGGGCACGACGAGAACATCAGCTACGAGCAGATGCGCGGGATTGTGGGGCCGGACCTGGCCCAGCGCATCCGCGAGGCCAGCCTGCAGCTCTATGACCACGCCGCCAAGCTGAGCGAGGCGCGCGGACTGATCCTGGCCGACACCAAATTCGAGTTCGGTCTGCTCGACGACCGCTTGATCCTGATCGACGAGGTGCTGACCCCGGACAGCTCGCGCTTCTGGGACCGCGGGCTCTATCGGGTGGGCAGCTCGCCCGAGTCGTACGACAAGCAGTTCGTCCGCGACTGGCTCTCAGGTAGCGGCTGGGACCGGCACTCGGAGCCTCCCGAGCTGCCTGAGGAGATCGTGGCCCAGACCCGGGAACGGTATCTGACCGCCTACCAGCGGTTGGTGGGTCAGAGCCTGTTTCCGGCCAAGGAGAGGGTGTGAAGGCGCGCGTCATCGTGACGCCCAAGCCGGTGGTGAACGACCCCCAGGGGGCGACCGTGGGCCAGGGCCTGCGGGCCCTGGGCTTCCCCGAGGTGCGTGGGGTGAGGATGGGCAAGTTCATCGAGCTCGACCTCGACCTGAGCGAGGTCGCGGGCGCGAACGCGCGAGTCGAGGAGATGTGCCGCCGGCTGCTGGCCAACCACGTCATCGAGGACTATCGGTTCGAGATCGAGGCTCCGCCCGGCCCGTGAAGTTTGGCGTGGTCGTCTTTCCCGGGACCTGGTCTGATAAGGACTTCGGATGGGTTATCGATCGGGTCCTGGGCCAGGAGCTGCGCTATCTCTGGCACAAGGATCCCGACCTCCACGGGGTGGATTGCGTGGTCATTCCGGGCGGCTTCGCCCATGGCGACTATCTGCGCTGCGGGGCCATCGCCCGCTTCTCGCCCGTGATGGAGAGCGTGCGCTCGTTCGCCGATCGAGGGGGGCTGGTCTGGGGCAGCTGCAACGGCTTCCAGATCCTTTGCGAGTCGGGCCTTCTGCCCGGTGCCCTGCTCCCCAACGAGGGCAGCCGCTTCATCTGTGAGTGGACCCATCTGGTGTGCGAACGCACCGATCTGGCCTTCACCCGCCAGTTCCAAGACCGCCCGGTCGTGCGTTTGCCCATCTCCCACGGCCAGGGCAACTACTTCGCAGACCCGGCCACGCTCTCGCGCCTGGAGCAGGCTGGGCAGGTGGTGTTTCGGTATTCCGACGCCGAGGGCCGGGTCGAGGCCAGGTCCAACCCCAACGGCTCTGTGCACAACATCGCGGGCCTGGTCAACGCGCGCGGCAATGTCCTGGGCATGATGCCGCACCCCGAACGGTGCGCGGAGGCCGAGCTCGGCGGCGAGGACGGACGCTCGATGTTCCAGAGCCTGATCGAATGGGGATTGGAGGTGCTGACGGCGTGAGCCTGGGATTGGACGATCGCGCCCTGCGCGAGGTGGCTCTGACCCGCGAGGAGTACGAGGCGATCGTGCGGACCCTGGGCCGGGCTCCCAATTCGGTCGAGCTCGGCATGCTGGGCGTGCTCTGGTCGGAGCACTGCAGCTACAAGTCGTCGCGCGGGTTGCTGCGGCGGCTGCCCAGCTCTGGTGGCCGCGTCCTGCAGGGTCCGGGCGAGAACGCCGGCGCGGTCGACGTGGGCCAGGGATGGGCGGTCGTTTTCAAGGTCGAATCGCACAATCATCCTTCCGCGATCGAGCCCTTTCAGGGGGCGGCGACCGGGGTGGGCGGGATCGTGCGCGACGTGATCGCGATGGGGGCTCGGCCGATTGCGCTCCTCGACTCGCTGCGTTTCGGGCCCCTACCCCAGAGCCGGCATCACTTCGAATCGGTGGTGGCGGGGGTGGGCGCCTACGGCAACTGCATGGGCATCCCCACGGTGGGGGGGGAGCTCTACTTCGATCCCTCCTACGCCGGCAACCCTCTGGTCAATGCCATGTGCGTTGGCCTGGTGCGCGGCGACCGCCTGATGCGGGCTCGGGCCGAAGGTCCGGGCAACCTGCTGCTTCTGGTGGGGTCGCCCACCGGCCGCGACGGGATCCATGGCGCCGCCTTCGCCTCGCTCGAGCTCGACGGCCACTCCGAGGAGCGCCGTCCGGCGGTTCAGGTGGGCAATCCGTTCTTGGAGAAATGCCTGCTCGAGGCCTGCATGGATCTGAGCGGGGCCCCCGGGGTGGTCGCGCTGCAGGACCTGGGCGCGGCCGGGCTGACCAGCGCGGTGGCCGAGGCCGCCG
>Ga0307373_10002480_pt1 | contig 33226 bp, 28 predicted proteins | sample OX2MG_FD_202534 | JGI IMG/M metagenome (GOLD analysis project Ga0307373, IMG submission 202534) | Soil microbial communities from Risofladan, Vaasa, Finland - OX-2 | ecosystem: Environmental > Terrestrial > Soil > Coastal area > Acid sulfate soil | place: Finland: Risofladan, Vaasa | collected...
TCACAACGCATCTGGGCACACGGAGCGAGCGGATGGCCTCCTCGTCGACTTCGACCTGCCCGCTGTCGCTGGCTCACCATGCTCCTTCTCGGCGCCATCCCACCCGGCGACGGGGCTCGGCGCACCGGGCCACAGTGCTGTGCTGCGTGAATCTGGTGCGCCTTGGAGCCTGAGAGGAGATTCGAACTCCTGACCTGCGCATTACGAGTGCGCTGCTCTACCGACTGAGCTACCCAGGCATCTTGTCTACTGCGTGCGGCCACTTCCTACTGCAGGTCCAGGCAAGGCGGGACAGCTTACCCTGCAACGGTCGGGATACCGCGAGGTGGAGCCCGGACATTCATCGTCGCGCCCAATGCCATCAGGTGTTTCCGCCGAGGGTCGCCCGTAAGGATGTTCGCAGAACAACTATACCGACCGGGTAACTTATTCAAAAAACACCTGTGGGGACGGACACGTGTCGGCCAGCCGACGTCTCGCCGGGCCCAGCCGGCAACGCCACCAGGGCGATCACGTCGCCAGGGCGCCCAGCCGCACCAAGAGGGCCTGGAGCAGCAGGGACTCCTGGGGATTCCGGGGCAGGGCGCGGGCGGTCTCGGTGATGAGCGCCACGGCCTCGGCTGCCGCCTGGGCGTGGATGTCGGCGACGGCGCTATGGCCCGTGGCTTGGGTGGTCATGCGGTCCCGGTAGGCCCGGGCCAGGGCACCCAACCCGGCCCGAAGGGCATCCGTGCGCCATCGGCGCTCCTCGCGTTGGTGGCGATCCGTGATCTCCTTGCGCCCCGGGAGGGATTTCTCCCCGAAGGCGGCCGCTTCCTCGGTGAGGCGCTCGAGCTCGCGGGCGTGCTCGGCGCGCAAGGGCTCCACGGCCCGCTCAGCCGAGGCCAGGAGGCCCCGGACCAGTTCCGCCGCCACGACCCCCGTTCCGGTCAGCTGATCGGGCACCGACGACCACAGCGCCGCCCGCTCGGCCACCTCGGGGTCCTCGATCATGACGCGGGCCCGGGTCGGATTCCCGCCACTGCTGTCCGCCACCACTGCGGCCGCCTCCGCGGTTATGCCCCGCCCGAGCAGCCACTCCACCACGGTCGTACGGGGCACCGGCGGGAACACGATCTCGACGCACCGGCTGGCGATGGTGGCCAACTCGGGGGTGATGTCGTCCGCCAGGAGGATGAAGACGGTGGCGCCCGGTGGCTCCTCCAGGGTCTTGAGCAACGCCGGGGCGGCGCGGCCACCGAGGTGCACGTCGGTCACGATCACCACCTGCCGGGCCGACTGCAATGGTCGGTGCTGAGCCACCGTGACCAGGCGGTGCATGTCGTCGACGCTGAGCATGGCCCCGCTGCGGTGGATGACGTGGAGGTCGGGATCGCTTCCCGCCAGGGCGCCCCGGCAGGTCCGGCAGGTTCCGCACCCACCATCGGGGCACAGGAGCGCGGCCGCGAACCCGTGTGCCGCCACGAGGCCGCCGTTGCCCGAGGCGCCCCGGAAGAGATAGGCGTGGACCGGCTGGATGGCGGCGCGGCGCAAAGCGGCCACGGCCTGCTCCTGCCCCACCACCTCTTCGAACAGCGCGGCGACCGGGGGCGTCGCCGCCGGCAGCTCCGTGTTCATGGGGCTGCTCGGGGAGGTTGACCCAGGCGCTCGTGCACGATGGCCACGATACGGGTGGTCAGCGCGACCGGATCGGTGGTCCCGTCGACCACGGCCCAGTGCGCGGGGTCGGCCGCGGTCAGCGCCAGGAAGCCATCTCGCACCAACCCGGCGAACGCCGGGCCCAGCCGTTCCAGCCGGTCGGGGGCGGTCGTCCCCAGGCGGGCCTGGGCCACCTCGACGGGCACGTCGACCAGGATCGACAGGTCCGCCATCAGGCCCGAAGTGGCCCAGTCGATCACACGGCGGAGCTCCGTCGTATCGAGCCCACGCCCGTAGCCTTGATACGCCAGGGTCGACCCGGAAAAGCGATCGCTCACCACCCACTCCCCGGCGGCCAGAGCGGGCTCGACGACCAGCGCGACGTGCTCGGCCCGGTCGGCCGCCATCAGGAGGGCCTCGGCCCGTAGCGAGATGGCCGGCGCATCCGGAGCCAGCAAGAGGCGCCGCAACGCCGTGCCCAGCTCGGTCGCACCCGGCTCATGGGTCAGGCGTGCACCAAGGGCAGCGGCCAAGGCCCGGGCCTGGGTCGACTTGCCGCAGCCGTCGATCCCCTCGAGGGCGAGCAGGCGACCCCGTGGCGCCACGTCAGAACGGTTCGAGCAGAGCCGCGTTCGCCGCCGCCCCCGATGCGACGGCGGCCTTCTTTGACCCAGCGGCCTTCTTGGCCGCCCCCGCCTTCTTCGTCCCGCCCGCCTTCTTCGTCCCAGCCGCCTTCTTGGTCGCTCCCGCCTTCTTCGCCCCGCCGGCCTTCTTGGCCCCGGCCTTCTTGGCCCCGGCCTTCTTGCGGGTCGAAGGACCGGCGGCCCGGCGCTCGGCCAGGAGCTCGGAAGCCCGTTCGATCGTGATCGACTCGACGTCGTCACCCTTGCGCAGCGATGCGTTCGTCGTCCCATCGGTGACGTAGGGCCCGAAGCGCCCCTCTTTGACCACCACGGGCAGCTCGGACGCGGGGTCTGCTCCCAGCTCGCGCAGGGGCGCCGCCGCCGTGCGCCCGCGCCGCTGCTTGGGCTGCGCGAAGATCGCCTGCGCCTCGGGCAACGTGACCGTCAGGATCTGCTCCTCGCTGGCCAGGCTGCGGGTGTCCATCCCTTTCTTCAGGTAGGGCCCGAACTTGCCGTTGTGGGCCACCACCTCCTCACCGCTCTCGGGGTCGGTGCCCACCGTGCGCGGGATCTTGAGCAGTTCGAGGGCTTGGGGGAAGGTGAGCGTGGCCGGGTCCATGGTCGAGAAGAGCGACGATGTGCGCGGCTTCGCCGAGCCCTCGCCCGCCTCGCCGAGCTGGACGTACGGCCCGAAGCGGCCGGCCTTGACGGACACGTCGAGCCCCGTCTCGGGATCGACGCCGAGCACCCGATCGTTGGTGGGGGCGGCCAGCAGCTCCTCGGAGCGGGCCACTGTCAGCTCGTCGGGGGCCATGTCGTCGGGCAACGAGGCCCGGTCGTCGCCCCGTTGCAGGTAGGGCCCGTAGCGGCCGACGCGCGCCACGATCGGCACACCGTCGCTCCCCGCCCCGATCAGGATGGAGTTGATCTCCCGGGCATCGATGTCGCCCATGTGGGTGGCCACGCTGGCCTTGAGCCCGAGCGAGGCGCCGTCGGTGCCGCCCGGCGGCGTCACGCCCGGCGACGTGGTGCCGAAGTAGAAGCGGGACAGCCAGGGCAACGACTCCTCGCGGCCCGAGGCGATCTCGTCGAGGTCGTCCTCCATGCTGGCGGTGAAGCCGTAGTCGACCAGTTCACCGAAGTAGCGCTCCAGGAGGCCGACCACGGCGAAGGCGGTGAAGCTGGGCACCAGGGCCGTGCCCTTCTTCCAGACGTACCCCCGGTCCAAAATGGTGGCGATCACGCTGGCGTAGGTCGACGGGCGTCCCACGCCCAGTTCCTCCATCGCCTTGACGAGCGAGGCCTCGGTGTAGCGGGCGGGAGGTTGGGTGCTGTGCGACCCGGGCTCGAAGGCGGTGCCCTCGACCACGTCGCCCACGGCCAGTGCAGGCAGCACGACCTCGCGGTCGGCCAACTCGGCCTCGGGATCGTCCTGGCCCTCCACGTAGGCCCGCAGGAACCCGGGGAAGGCGATGACCCTGCCGCTGGCCGAGAACTCGGCCACCTCACCGGCGGCGACGTTGCCGGGCCCCCCGGCCGGGACCTCGCTGACCAGCCTGATTTGGGCACTCGTGCCCGTGGCATCGTTCATCTGGGAGGCCACGGTGCGCTTCCAGATCAGGTCGTAGAGGTGGAGCTCGTCCCCCGACAACGAGCGTCCGGCCTGCTCGGGCGTGCGGAACGTCTCGCCGGCCGGGCGGATCGCCTCGTGCGCCTCCTGGGCATTCTTCACCTTGCGCTCGTAGCGGCGTGGCGTGTCGGGCACGTAGGCGTCGCCGTACATCTCGCGGGCTTGCGCGCGCGCCGCCGTGAGTGCCTGGTCGGACAGTGTGGTCGAGTCCGTCCGCATGTAGGTGATGTAGCCCTGCTCGTAGAGGCGCTGGGCCACCTGCATGGCCCGCTGGGCGCTGAAGCGCAGTTTGCGGCCGGCTTCCTGCTGCAGGGTGGACGTCATGAAGGGTGCGGCCGGGGAGCGCCGGAAGGGCCTCTCGGTGACCGCACTTACGGTAAAGGACTGTCCGGCCAGGGCGGCGGCGACCGAGGTCGCCTCCTCCTCGACCAGGACGCGCACCGCGGCCTTGCTGGTCTGGACGCCGTCCTCGTTGAAGTCCTTGCCCGTGGCCACCGCGGTGCCGCCCAGCGAGACCAGGGTGGCGCCGAACCGGGGTGGCGCATCGGCAGCCGCCTCGGTGTGCGTGAACGTCCCTTCTATGCCCCACCAGGTGGCGGAGCGGAAGCGCATCCGGGCCCGCTCGCGTTCGACGACCATACGGGTGGCCACGCTCTGGACCCGTCCGGCCGAGAGCCGCGGCATGACCTTGCGCCACAGGACCGGGGAGACCTCGTAGCCGTAGAGGCGGTCCAGGATCCGCCGGGCCTCCTGGGCGTCGACCAGGCGACGGTCCAGGTCCCGCCACTCCTCGACGGCCCGCGTGATCGCCTCGGGGGTGATCTCGTGGAAGACCATGCGCTTGACCGGGACGGTGGGCGACAGGACCTCGTAGAGATGCCACGCGATCGACTCGCCCTCGCGGTCTTCGTCGGTGGCGAGATACAGCTCGTCGGCATCCTTCAGCAAACGCTTCAGATTGGCCACGACGGACTTCTTCGAGGCTGACACGACATAGAGGGGTTTGAACCCGTTGTCGACGTCGACGCCGAGGCGGGCCCAGTTCTCGCCCTTGTAGGCGGCCGGCACCTCGTCCGCCCCCCGGGGCAGGTCGCGGATGTGACCGATCGAGGACTCGACGATGAAGTCCGGACCCAGCAGTCCGCCGATCGTGCGGGCCTTGGCCGGCGATTCGACGATCACCAGTGCCTTACCCACGGCGGGCCCGTTCGAGTCTCAAGTTGTGGGTTCGTTCGGTCCGCATGGTCACGACAGGTTGAAGGCCCGCCACCCGCCTGTCAAGAGCACGTCGCCGGCGGCGCACCGCGACACAGGGGTTATTCGTAGCCCTGACCAGGTCAGTCGCCGGATGCTGACGCGACGGCGGCCGGCGGCTCGATGGCGGTGGCATCGGCGCTCATGTCCTCGGTCTTGCGCTTGGAGAAGGCCAGCGCACCCAGCAGGATGACCAGCGAAACGGCGGCGACGGCATAGCGCTCGCCGTTGTGATGGCGCAGCGAGATGACCGCCGGCAGGATCAGGAGGGAGACCAGGTTCATGACCTTGATCATCGGGTTGAGCGCCGGGCCGGCCGTGTCCTTGAAGGGGTCGCCCACCGTGTCACCGATGACAGCCGCCTTGTGGGCGTCGGAGCCCTTTCCGCCCTCGTTGCCGTCCTCGATGTACTTCTTGGCGTTGTCCCACGCCCCACCGGAGTTGGACAGCGTGTTGGCCATGAGCTGCCCGGTCAGGATGGCTCCGGCCAGGAAGGCGCCGAGCGCCAGGTAATTGATGCCGAAGCCGACGATGACCGGGGCGAGGATGGCGAGCAGGGCCGGGGTGGCGAGTTCGCGCTGGGCCGCCGCGGTGCAGATGGAGATGACCCGCCCGTACTCCGGTTTCTCCGAGTAGTCCATGATCCCGGGGTGCTCGCGGAATTGGCGCCGGACCTCGAGGACCACCGTTCCCGCCGAACGGCCCACGGCCCGGATGGCGAGTGACGAGAACAGGAAGGCGATGGAGCCACCGATGAGCAGGCCGATGAACGTGGTCGGATTGGCCACGTTGATCTGGATGATCGAGAACAGCTCCTTCCCCGTGGCATGCAGGCTCGGGATCTGTTGACCGATGGTCTCTATGAACGACGCAAAGAGCGCCACGGACGCGATGACGGCCGAGCCGATGGCCACACCCTTGGTGATGGCCTTGGTCGTGTTGCCGACGGCGTCGAGGCTGACCATGATGCGCTCGGCCTCGCCGGTGAACTCCCCGGACATCTCGGCGATGCCCGCCGCGTTGTCCGAGACCGGTCCGAAGCTGTCTTCGGACACCACCATGCCGGCGGTGGCCAGCAGCCCGATACCGATCAGGGCGACCAGGTAGAAGGTCAGCTCGATGTTGCCCCCACCCATCCCGATGGCCACACCCAGGGCGATGGCGATGGCGATGATGGCCCACACCGAGGACTCGAGGCCGATGGAGATACCCGAGAGCACCGCCGTGGCCGGGCCGGTGCGGGTCGATGCGGCAATTTCCTTGACCGGTCCCCGCTCGGTCGACGTGAACTGCTCGGTGATCTGGCTGGCCACCAGAGAGAGCACCACGCCGGTGAAGACGGCCCAGAACACCTTGAGGTTGTGCACGTAGTACTGCGCCACCAGGAAGGCCCCGATGACGGTCAGGACGGCGGCCAACCAGAAGCCCCGGTTGATCGGAGCCAGGGCGTTGCGGTCCTTGTTGCGAGCCTTGACCACCACGACGCCGATGACCGAGGCCAGGATCCCGATGGCCGGGACGATGAGGGGGAAGAGCACGGCCGGCGTGGGATTGACGTGGTGGCCGTTCTTGAGCAGCGTGTTGAAGGCCGAGTAGCCCAGGATCAACGATGAGATGATGGTGATCTCGTAGGACTCGAAGAGGTCGGCCGCCATGCCGGCGCAGTCGCCGACGTTGTCGCCCACGTTGTCGGCGATGGTGGCCGCGTTGCGCGGGTCGTCTTCGGGGATCCCGGCCTCCACCTTGCCGACCAGGTCGGCGCCGACGTCGGCCGCCTTGGTGAAGATACCGCCACCGACTCGCATGAACAGGGCGAGGAGCGAGGCGCCGAAGGCAAAGCCGATGAGGACGGCGGTGGCCGAGTTCTGGAAGATCAGCACGATGCCGGTGGCGCCCAGCAGGCCCAGGCCGACACAGAGCATGCCCGTCACGGCTCCGGTCCGGAAGGCCACCCGGAGGGCCCCGGCCATGCCGCCACCCTTGGCGGCCGCAGCCGCCGTGCGCACGTTGCCGCGCACGGCGATGCTCATGCCGATGAAGCCGGTCAGGCCGGAGAAGGCAGCGCCGAAGAGGAAGCAGATGACGCGGTAGAGGCCGTCCTGCTGGAAGCTCAGGGCGAGGCCGCCGTTCGGCTTCACCACCTTGGTGGCGGTGAAGAAGATGAGAATGGCGAGTGGAATCACGATGATGGCGATGGTGCGGAACTGGCGCTTGAGGAAAGCTTCGGCCCCCTCCTGCACGGCCAGGGCGATCTCCCGCATCTTCGGGGTCCCCGTGTCGGCGGCCAGCACGTTGCGCGCCAGGAGCAGGCCGGCCGCGATTCCCACCACGCCGGCGGCCAGGCAGATGTACAGCCACGTTTTATCCGCTCCACCAAGGTGGAACGCTTGGTATCCACCGTTGCCTGCAGCGAGGAGGTTGATCATGCCTGGAGTGCCCTTTCTGTATCTCTCACGGTCCGCCCGGGTACAGCCACTTCATGGCGTTTCGGTAGTCCCGGGTCAAAGGCGCGCGTGGCGATGCACCCGTCGACGGGCCGGGGGGCACGTTAGGCGACTGCGGGGTGACCGGGCAAGAACGCTCGCCGCGGTCAGTCCCCGCCCGAGTCCTGTTCGGCCCCGGCGACCAGCTCGAAGGCGGGGTTGAGCATGGCCGTGCGACGGCCCCAGGTCCCGACCATTCCCTCGGCCACGAGGCGGGCACCCGGCTCGATCCCGGCGATCTTCGGGCGCCCCTGGAAGACCAGCAGCAAGCCGCCGGTGCCATCGCTCAGGACACACTCGAGGTTGGAGTTCCCCGCTCGCGGCTGCACCCGCACCGACTTGACGCGCCCCGCCACCTTCACCCTTTGCCGCACGGCGACGGCGGCGATGGGCGTGGTGGCCCCCGCCCGACGGGCCAGAGCCCGGTCGGCCTCGTCCACCGCATTGGCCTTGCGCGCACCGTCGCGGCGGGTCACCGGGCGATCGATGCCCGAGCGGCCGTCGGCATCGATGGGCGGGCCCTGGCGGCCGCCTCTCGGTGCCCCGGGCTCGCTCGAGGTACTGACCCGGCGGGCGTGTTGCACCGAACGACCGTAGGAGCGCACCTTCTCGCCGTAGCGCCCGGGGAGGTTGTACGGGATGATGGTGGCGCTCACGTGCGGCACCTGGGACAGCACGGCGGCGATCTTGTCGGCCGTGCGATCGTGCAGGAAGCGCTGCCACACCCGGGAGTAGCTGCGTCGGGGCAACAAGACGGTGCACTCGGTGTCGCCGTCGAGGGTGGCGTCGGCCACCAACTCGATGGCGGCCCGGCCTAACCGGCGGTCGGGGCACTCGATGATGTCGAGCGGGAGCCGGGCCAGCCCGAGCCGCCCCCATTCCTCCTCGAGCTCGCGGGCCTCCTTGGAGTCGATGTCGAAGTGCACGGCGCGCAGGTCGTCGGGGGTCAGGGTGCGGGCGTACTGCAGCGCACGGGCGGTGGCCATATCGAGCCGGTCGACCAGGACAACGACCACGTGACGGCGCAGGATGGGCGCCTCCGACGCCTCGACCGCACCCGTCTCGAGCAGCGTGGATTCCGTCTCGTATTCGTGGTGAAGGCGGATCAGGCCCACATAGAGCAGCGGCCCCACCACCACGATCACCCAGGCCCCCTCCTTGAACTTCGCCACGGCGAAGATCAACACGACGACGCCGGCCAGGAAGGCGGAGAACCCGTTCACCACCACGCTGCGCCGCCAGTGCCGTCCCTTCTGGGTCAGGTGGTGCTTGACCATGCCGGCGCCGGCCATGGTGAACCCGGTGAAGACACCGATGGCGTAGAGCGACACCAACCCGTCGACCTGGGCCTTGAACACGAGGACCAACGCGATCGACACCCCGGCCAGCACCAGGATCCCGTTGGAGAAGGCCAGGCGGTGACCCCGCCGGGTCAGTTGCCGGGGCAGGTAGTGGTCGCCCGCCACGAAGTTGGCCAGGAACGGGAAGCCGTTGAAGCTGGTGTTGCCACCGGTGTAGAGGATGAGCAGCGTGGCCAGCTGGACGACGAAGTAGATGAAGCCCCGGCCGAAGATGGCCTGCACCTCCTGGGAGACGACGGTGGGCGAGCCGTGGGCGTACGGCACGGCATGCGTCCAGCGGGCCAGCAAGGTGGTGCCCAGGACCAGGAAGGCGAGGATCGAACTCATGACGATCAGGGTCTGGCGGGCGTGCACGGACGCCGGGCGTCGGAAGCTGCCCACCCCGTTGGAGATGGCCTCGAGCCCGGTCAGCGAGGACCCGCCGTTGGCGAACGCCCGCAGCAGGGTGATGAAGGCCAGCCCCATCAACCAGCCGTGGCCCGGCGTGCCGAGACCCCCTCCGAAGACCTCGTGGTGCGGCGGGAGCGCGATGTGGTGGAGCGTGCCCAGTGCCTCCTTCACGTAGCCCGTGACGACCACCGTGCCCAGGGCGGCCACGTAGAAGTACATCGGGACGGCGAAGAATCTCCCGGCCTCGCGGATGCCGCGCAGGTTGCCGTAAAGGAGGAGCAGCACCACGCCGACCGTGATGGCCACGGTGTCGAAGGTGTTGGCCAGGCTCGGCACGGCACTCGTGAGGGCGGCCGTCCCTGCCGCCGTCTGCACGGCCACCGTGACCGTGTAGTCGATCAGCAGGGCCACCGCCGCGATCTGGGCGACCCGCGGCCCGAAGTTGTCCCGGGCCACGACGTAGGCCCCCCCGGCCTTCGTGTAGTACTGGATCACGTCCAGATACGACAAGGTCACGAAGAACAGGACGCCGAGGATGGCCAGCGTGATGGGGACGAGCAGGCTGAAGGCGGCCAGCCCGACGGCCGGCACCAGCTGGGTCAGCATCTCCTCGGTGCCGTAGGCGGAGGACGAGATGCAGTCGGGCGCCAGCACACCCAGCGCAGTGGGCCGGCCCAGGCGCTCCGAGCTCAGCTGCTCGGTGACCAGGGGCGGCCCCAGCAGCCTGTTCTTGAGGCGGTAGAGCCGACGCTCGGGAATGCTGTCGGCCGCCAGCCCCGCCAGCGCAACCGGGGGCCGGGGACCTGAGCTGGGCGCCACCGCGCCAGCGTAGAAGGAAACGGCGACATGCTCAGGCTGCCCCCTTTGCACAACGGCGCGTCGCGTGTTGTGCTGTGGCGTGCACGTGATCGTGGTGGGATGTGGCCGGGTCGGTTCCGGCCTGGCGATTTCCCTCGTGGCTCAGGGCCACTCTGTCGCCATCATGGACAAGAACGCACGGGCCTTCCGCCGCTTGAAGGAGTGGGAGGGACCGCGCATCGTGGGCTCGGGATTCGATCGGGACGACCTGGAGCGGGCGGGCGCAGTCGGTGCCGACGCGCTGGCTGCGGTGACGAGCGGCGACAACACCAACATCTTGACGGTGCGCATCGCCCGCGAGACCTATCTGATACCGAACGTGGTGGCGCGCATCTATGACCCGCGACGGGCCGAGATCTACCAGCGCCTGGGCATACCCACGGTGGCCACGGTCACCTGGACCATCGACCAGGTGCGGCGCCGCCTGTTGCCCGACGAAGACGTCGGCGATTGGTCCGACCCCTCCGGGCAACTCACCCTGCTCGACCGCTCGCTGCCCGATTCGTGGGCCGGCCGGCGGTTGTCGGACCTCGAGGAGCCCGGCCGGCTGAGCGTGGTCGCCGTCACGCGCTCGGGCGTGCCCCGGCTCGATGCGCGAGACCTCGTCGGCCAGGAAGGCGACGTGCTCCACCTGGCGATCATGACCAAGGCCCGGAAGGATCTCGATGCGCTCCTCGAGCCGGGCGCGCCATGAAGGTCGCCATCGCCGGAGCCGGGAGCGTGGGCACCGCCATCGCGGCCGACCTCTTCGCCAACGGTCATGAGGTGTTGGTCTTCGAGCAGGATCCTGACCTGGTCGAACGCCTCCGGCCGACGTTGGGCGTGACGTGGATCGCCGCTGACGCCTGCGAAGCGTCCTCGCTCGAGGCGGCCGGGTTGTCCAGTGTCGACGTCGTGGTGGCCGCCACCGGTGACGACGAGGACAACCTGGTCATCTCGCTCCTGGCCAAGCAGGAATTCGCCGTCCCCCGCGTGGTGGCCCGGGTCAACCACCCCAAGAACCAGTGGCTGTTCAACGAGAGCTGGGGGGTCGATGTCTCGGTCAGCACGCCACAATTGCTCACCGCACTGGTGGAAGAGGCCGTCTCGGTCGGCGCCCTGGTCCGGCTGCTGCAGTTCCAGGGCGGGGCGGCTCACCTGGTCGAGATCACCCTGGCCGAGGACTCGCCGGCGAACGGCATCGCCATCGCCGACCTGGCCTTTCCCCGCGATGGCGTCGTCGTGGCCGTGGTCCGGGCCGATCGCCTGATCGTCCCCCGGGGCGACACCGTGCTCATGTCGGGCGACGAGGTACTCGTCCTGTCGACGGCCGACGCCGAGGACGCCGTGCACACCCTGTTCATCCGGGACTGAACCCCGGAACGTCGCGGCCCGTTCCGCCAAATGTCACCCGCGGTACTGGGCTGACCAGGACTGATTTACCATGGTAAGTATGGAAGCGGCCTTCTTCGACCTCGACAAGACGGTCATAGACCGCGCTTCCATCGCCGCCTTCGGCCGGCCCTTCATGAAGGGTGGTCTCATCAACCGGCGGGTGGTGGCCCGCGCCGCCTTCTCCCAACTCATCTACCTCTACTTCGGAGCCGACGAGGAGCGGTTGGTGCGGGTACGTCAATCGATGCTCGCCATGACCAAGGGGTGGGACCGGGACCAGGTGCGCCAGATCGTCCGGGAGACTCTGCTCGAGACCATTGAGCCGATCATGTACGCCGAGGCGCTCGAGCTCATGGAGATCCACCGCGCCGCCGGCCACCGGGTGTACCTGGTCTCCGCGTCACCCGAGGAGATCGTCCTCCCGCTCACCGACATGCTCGGCGTCGACGGTGCCATCTGCTCGCGCGGCGAGGTCGACGCCGAGGGCCGCTACACCGGCCGGATGGCATTTTATGCCTACGGGCCGGAGAAGGCCACCGCCATGCGCGAGCTGGCGGCGCGCACCGGCATCGACCTCAGCGCGAGCAGCGCCTACTCGGACTCGGCCACCGATCTCCCGATGCTCGAGGCCGTCGGCCGGCCGGTGGCGGTGAACGCCGATCGCGCCCTGGCCAAGGTGGCGCGTGAACGCGGCTGGGAGACGCGCCAATTCACCAAGCCGATCCGGCTGCGTGATCGCGTCGGGCGCACCACCCCGGTGGTCACGACGAGCCTGGCCGTCGCCGGGGCCGCGCTTCTGCTGTGGCGCCGCGGCGTGCGTGGCCGCGCCCCGGGCCCAGGTCCGGGCGGACGCGCCGCGGCCTGAGGTACCCAACTCACCTCCCCCGAGAGAACCGGGGGCGACGATGCGCTGTCTTGAGGTCAGGCGTCGGCGCGCAGCCGCTTGGCGGCGACGACACCGAGTCCGACGAGCAGGGCCAGGAAAAGAAACTTCTTCATACGGGTCAGCCTATCGGTCGCGGTGCAACCGCCCCGACCGGAGGCCGCCGGCTGGAGGGCTCGAGCGGTTGCTCAGACGGTCAGAAGGTCGCGGGCGCCGGTGTCCGACGAAGGGTGGCGCAACTTCGACATGGCGCGGGCCTCAATCTGGCGGATGCGCTCCCGGGTCAGGTTGAAGTGCTCGCCCACCTCCTCGAGCGTCCGGGGCTCGCCCCGATCGAGCCCGAAGCGCAGGCGGAGTATCTCGCGCTCGCGCTCGTCCAGCGGGGAGAGGAGGCGGCCGATCTCGTCGGGCAGCAACGACACGGCGGCGACTTCGAACGGGGACTCGGCCGAGCGGTCTTCGACCACGTCGCCGAGCTCGGCGTCGCCATCCTCACGCAACGGTTCGGAGAGGGAGAGGGGTTCGGCGCGGAAGCGGAGTGCCTCGACAAGCTTGTCTTCTGGCATTTCCACTTCGATGCCCAGTTCGGCCAGAGTGGCCGGGCGTCCGAGCTTGAGCTCCAAACGGGCCTGTGCCTTCTGCACCCGGGCCAGCGTGTCGCCGGCGTGCACGGGGAGGCGGATGGTGCGGCCGGTGTTGGCAATGCCCCGGGTGATGGCTTGACGGATCCACCAGGTGGCGTAGGTGGAGAACTTGAACCCCTTGCGCCAGTCGAACTTCTCGACGGCGTGCATCAGACCGAGGTTCCCTTCTTGAATCAGATCCAGGAGCGGGAGCCCCGATGCCTGGTACTTCTTGGCGATCGACACCACCAGGCGAAGGTTGGACTGGACGAACGTCTGTTGCGCCTGCTCGCCCTCCATGACCGCGCGGCGCATCTCTCGCTTCTTCGCCGTGGTCAGCCCCTTGGGGGCCTTGGCCACCGCGGCCTCTGCTTCTCGGCCCGCTTCTATGGCCTGCGCCAAACGGACCTCGTCGTCCTTTGTCAGCAGTGGGTACTGGCCGATATCTGTCAGATAGAGACGAACGAGGTCTTCGTCGTCGCGCTCAATGCGTTCCTTGGCCAAGATATGCCGAACCTTCCCTCGCTGTGGGCCTCGGCAGACGATCTTCGCCGGGCGCTCACTTTCGTTGTGCAGCTTGCGTCGCTTTCGGCGCACAAGGGCTGCAGAAACATTGTAGTGGGCGTGTCAAGATGCCCGTGCACCAGGAAAGATGGTGCGCTCGGCCCCCAACACCCGTTGAAGGCGCCCCGACGTATCGAACCCCGTTCGAGTCGCTCCGCCCTCATCTCCCCCGGCGCGCCGCCCCCGGAGCAGGAGCTCGCGCCCCCTCTCGATCTCGAGCTCTATCCGGGGTCGGACCAGGCCAAGCAGGGCGCACACGGGTGCCTCGCTCACCGGTGAGGCGTGGGCGAGATGCTCGTCATAGGCCGCCAGGAGGGCCGGCAGGATCTCCTCGACCAACCCGCAGAACGCACCCGTCAGGTCTGCTTCAGCCTCGAGCAGGTCCAGGGCCGGACCAAGGGGACCCGGGGGTGGTACGACGAGCGCGTCGGCATCAACCCCGGCCCGCACCGGTAGGCGTTCCCGCCACTGTCCAGCCACGAATCCGTGCCACGAGGACATCTCGCTGGCGACCACACGGATCTCGGCCTCGATGGCCGCGCGCGCACCCGGCGCCCCGGGCGTACTGGCCCACAGGCCCGTCAGCGCGAAGAGCCGGTTCTCGATCCAGCAGTAGTGCCCACAACGTTCGGCCAGCGCGCCAATGGTGCGAAAGTCGAACGCCGTGCGGGGCGGCGCCTCAGCCACGGGCCGCTTCAGCCTCACCCACGGTCCGGCTCTTGCGGAGCGGGCGGGCGGTAGTGGTTTGTGATGGGCATGCGCCTGTCCTTGCCGAAGGCCTTGGTCGTGATGCGCACCCCGGGCGGCATCTGCCGCCGCTTGTACTCCGCCCCGTCGACCAGCCGCACCACCTGGTCGACGACGAGGGGATCAAAACCCTCGGCCACCAGGTCAGGCGCCGTCCGGTCGCGTTCGACGTAGCCCTGGAGGACCGGGTCGAGCTTCTCGTAGGGCGGCAGCGACTGATCGTCGCGCTGGTCCGGCCGTAACTCCGCCGACGGCGGCTTGTCGATCACGCTGTCGGGAATGGGCGCCGGCAGCCCCTCCAGCACGGCCTGCGTGTTGCGATAGCGGCACAGCTCATAGACCAGCGTCTTGGGCACATCTTTGATCACGGCGAACCCTCCGGCCGAGTCGCCGTACAGCGTGGAGTAGCCCGTGGCCATTTCGCTCTTGTTGCCGGTGGTGAGCACGATCCACCCCTTGGCATTCGACACACCCATCAACAGGACGCCGCGCAGGCGCGACTGGAGGTTCTCGTCGGTCAAGCCCGACGGCTCCCGGCCGAGCACGCTGGCCAGCATGGAGGTGAAGGCCACGTGCGCCTCCTCAATGGACACCACGTGCAGGTCGATGCCGAGCGACGTGGCCAGCACGCCGGCATCGTGCCGCGACCCGTCGCTCGAATAGCGCGACGGCATCGAAATGCCGTGCACGTGGGAGGGCCCCAATGCGTCGACGGCGATGGTGGCCACCAGGGAGGAGTCGATACCACCGGACAACCCGATCACCGCCTCGGTGAACCCGTTCTTGCCGAGATAGTCACGTGTCCCCAGCACGAGGGCCGCGTAGACCTCGGCCTCGTCGGAAAGCGGGGGGCGCAGCGCCGGGCGGAGTACGGGCGGCGCGGAACGTGGTCTTTCGGCCCGGGGCTCGGTGACCACGACCCGGGGCAGCTTGCCCTCCACTGTTCGTCCCCCGTCTCCTGCGAGGGGGATGTCCACCACGACGAGGTCGGGGGCGAACTGCGCCCCGCTGGCCAGCAGCGTGCCCTCCGCGGCCACGACGAGCGAGTCGCCGTCGAAGACCAGCTCGTCCTGCCCACCGACCTGGTTGACATAGGCGATTGCACACCCGGCTTCGTCCACACGCGCCCGCAGCATGGAAAGGCGTTCGTTCCGGCGTCCCCGGTTGTAGGGCGAGGCATTGAGGTTCACCACGACATCGGCCCCGGCCCGGCCCTGCTGCGCCACCGGACCATCGGAGAACCACACGTCTTCGCAAATGGAGATCCCGACCCACGCCCCGGCCACCCCGAAGAGAGTCGGCGTCTCGTTGCTGGCGACGAACCAGCGCTGCTCGTCGAAGACCCCGTAGTTGGGCAGGCAGCGCTTCCGGTACGTCCCCACCACGCGGCCTCCGGCGCAAAGGGCGGCGGCGTTGGAGAGGCCCGGGCCCGACGGTGTGGCTCCCACGTAGCCGACGACGATGGCGCAGTGCCCACTGGCGGCGGCCACTTTTTCCAGCGCCGCCACGTTGTCGGCGACGAAGGCGGGCTTGAGGAGGAGATCCTCGGGCGGGTAGCCCGGAATGGCCAGCTCGGGGACCACGCAGATGTCGGCTCCCGCTGCTTCGGCCGCCGAGAGTGCGGACAGGATTTGGTCCACGTTGCCCGACAGATCGCCCACAACCGTGTTGAGCTGGGCTGCGGCCAACCGGAGGTAGGACATGGCTCCAGACTAATGACGGCGACCTCAAGCGGGGAGATCCTCCAAGAAGGTGCGCAGGACTGCGGCGAAGGCCGCCGGCTGTTCGAATCCGGGGAGATGCGCCGCGCCCTCCATGATCGCGAGCTGCGCTCCCGGAATCTGCGATGCCAACCAACGGCAGCGCTCCCGTATATGGCCCAGATCGAGGTCACCCACCACCACGAGGACCGGGCAGCGCAGTTCAGAAAGGCGCGACGAGGCTTCGACCGAGGGCGCCGGCTCGTGGCCGGGACTGTCCGCGTGGAGCGCGATCCGGTTCATCTCGAGCGCGAGCTGTCGCCGCGTGCCGTCCACCCGCCCTTCGGGTGCGTGCGGACCGTCGACCCACAGCCGGATTTCGCCCAGGTTGAGGGCGTCGAGAGCCCCAGCGGCGTCGGCGGCGGCCAGGGTGTCCCAAATGGCGGCCTCGACTACGTCGATCTGCGCATCATCGACCGCCGGGGCGCCGGAGACCGCCGGAGCCACCAGGACCAGGGCGGCGACCCGTTCGGGATGGGTCAGCGTGAAATCGAGCGCGATCTGGCCGCCCCGGGAGTTCCCGACGAGGACGACCCGATCCAGGGCCAGGGCCTCGAGAACGGCCAGCAGATCGACCAGCTGGTCGTGCGCCTCCGCCCGGTAGGTCGTGGCGCCGAAACCTCGTCGGTCATACGCCACCACGTCCATGGCGGGGGCGAGGAGGTCCGACACGTCCTCCCAGCTGCGCTTGTCCGAGATACCGGTGTGAAGGAACACGACCTGCGGCGCTCCGCCGGCGCCCTGGCGCACCACGGAGAGCCGGGCTCTTCCCGAGGGAACGTCGCGGACCTCCCGTGCTCCCGCGCCCGCTCCCGCCACGGCCCCAGGGTATCGGTGAGCGGGGCGCGGGGGCACCGGACGACGCGAATGGACGGAGGGGGTCCCGCACCTGCGAAGCTTGTGGGGTGCAGAGCCAACGTGACTACGTGCTGCGAACGGTCGAAGAGCGCGGCATCCGCTTCGTCCAGTTGTGGTTCACCGATGTCCTCGGCACACCCAAGGGCTTCAACATCACGTCGGCCGAGCTGGAGAACGCGCTCGATGAAGGGATGACGTTCGACGGGTCCGCCATCGACGGGTTCAGCCGGGTGCAAGAGGCGGACGTCCTGGCCCGGCCCGATCCCAAGACCTTTCAGCTGCTGCCCTGGCACGACGACGACTCCGCCGTGGCCCGTGTCTTCTGCGATGTGGCCAACCTCGACGGGAGCCCTTTCAGTGGCGACCCCCGCCACACGCTGCGCCGCACCTTGGAAAGGGCGCGCGCGGCCGGGTACACGTTCTTCGTCGCCCCGGAGATCGAGTACTTCTACTTCGCCGACGCCGATCCCGGGCACGGGCCGCAGACGCTCGACTCGGGCTCGTACTTCGACCTGAGCGTGGCCGACCTGACCAGCGACCTGCGCCGGCGTTCGGTCCTCATGCTCGAAGAGATGGGCATCCCCGTCGAGCACACCCAGCACGAGGACGCCCGTAGCCAGCACGAGATCGACCTGCGGTACACCGATGCCATGACCATGGCCGACACCGTGATGACGGCCCGCATGGTGGTCAAGGAGATGGCGCGTCGCGAGGGTGTGTTCGCCAGCTTCATGCCCAAACCGCTGGGCGGGGTGCAGGGATCGGGCATGCACACCCATATCTCCTTGTGGGAGGGCGAGCGTAATGCCTTCGTCGACGAGAGCGACGAGTACGGGTTGTCCGAGGTGGCCCGGCAGTTCATCGCCGGCCTCCTGCGGCACGCCCGCGAGATAACGGCCGTCACCAACCAGTGGGTGAACTCCTACAAGCGGCTCATCGGCGGGTACGAGGCGCCGGTCCACGTCAGCTGGGCCCGCAACAACCGCTCGGCGCTGGTGCGGGTCCCGGTGGTCAAGCATGGCAAGCCGGACTCGACCCGCCTGGAATACCGGGCTCCCGACAGCGCCTGTAACCCGTATCTCGCCTTCTCGGTGATCCTGGCCGCCGGACTGCGCGGCATCACCGAGGGCTACCCCCTCCCGACCGAGGCCGACGCCAACCTCTTTACCCTGACCAACCGTGAGCTGGCGCTGAAAGGGATCGAATCGCTCCCGCCCAGCCTCCACGACGCCGTCAACGAGATGGAGCGCTCCGAATTGGTGGCCGAGACCCTGGGCGATCACGTCTTCGAGTGGTTCATCCGCAACAAGAGAGCCGAATGGGAGGACTACCAGTCCCAGGTGACCCAATTCGAGCTCGACCGTTACCTCCCCCTTCTGTGACACCCGGGTAAATGGACGCCCTCCTCTGCTTCCCGCTGGACCTCCCCGCGGAGGTGACCCTCGCGCTGCAGGGCGCAGGACTCACCCACCGCGCCGTGTCAGGCCCCGAAGCCGTCGGCGACGGGAACGGGCAGGGCAACGGGGAGACATGGTCCGGCGCGGTGGTGGTGGCCGGCGATGACATGACGGCCGCGGTCGCCTTCTGCCGTCACATCCGCCTGCGCGAGGTGCCGCTCAGCCCGTTGCTCCTCGTCATACGGGCCGAGCAGGTCGGTGAGCTCCTCCTACGTGACGACCTGTTCGACGATTTCTGCGTCCTCCCGGCCCGTCCCGACGAGTTGACGGCCCGGTTGCAGCACCTCTTCTGGCGCAACGGGCAGAGCATGCGTCCCGACCTGATCGAGTACGGGCCGCTGATGCTCAACCTCGAGACGTATCAGGCGGCGGTGGCCGGACGGGTGCTCGACCTCACCTACATGGAGTACGAGCTCCTCCGGTTCCTGGCCGGCCACCCGGCCAAGGTGTTCACCCGCGAGACGTTGCTCAGCCGCGTCTGGGGCTACGAGTACTACGGCGGCGCCCGCACGGTCGACGTCCACATCCGGCGCCTCCGGGCCAAATTGGGCGAAGAGCACGCACACCTGATCCAGACCGTGCGCTCGGTGGGATACCGCTTCGGCCAGGTGGCCTGGCATCCCGGGCTGAACCAGCGCAACGCTGGGGCTGCCGGCAACGCGGCCGCCGGCAGTGGGACGGGCGACGGCTGACGTCAGGTCGTGGGGAACGATCCGAGGTAGGGCGCCGCGCCGAAGCTGTACACGCCGCCGGCCGAGCCGACCAGCCAATAGCCCGGTCCGGGTCCGAATGTCGCCATGCCATGGATCGCCTGGTGGGGGGGGTCAGCCCCGGTCGAGCCCTCGAAGGCGGCGTCGCCGAACGTGAAGATGCCGCCGTCGCCGGCCACTAACCAGTACCCGCCTCCATCGGCGGTCGTTGCCATGCCCGCGATGGGCTGGTTGAGCTTCATGGCCCCCGTCGACCCGTAGAACGCGGCATCGCCGAAACTGAAGATGCCGCCGTCCCGGGCGACCAGCCAGTAGCCCTTGCCGTCGGGGGTGGCCGCAATGCCCACGATGGGAGCGTTCAGCTTCTGGGCGCCCATTGAGCCGAAGAAGGCGGCGTCGCCGAAGGCGAAGACTCCGCCGTCGCTGGCCACCAGCCAGTAGCCCTTGCCATCGGAGGTGGCCGCCATGCCCACGATGGGAGCGTTGAGCCTCGTCCCCCCGGTGGACCCGCGGAAACCGGCGTCGCCGAAGCTGAAGACCCCGCCGTCGCCGGCCACCAGCCAGTAGCCGTTGCCATCAGGCGTGGGAGCCATGCCCACGATGGGCGCATTGAGCTTCTGGCCGCCCATTGAGCCGAAAAAGGCGGCGTCACCGAAGGTGAAGACTCCGCCGTCGCTCGCCACCACCCAGTAGCCGTTCCCGTCGGGGGTCCCGTCCATCGTGGTCGCGGGCGGTGGCCGGGCCGGCAGCGAGCCGATGGAGATCGGGACGCGCGCGACGTCGCCGGCCAGGTCGCCTGCTGCGATCTGGCAGACATCGCCCGCCAGCTGCTGGGCCGGCGTCGGGGGACAGGGGTACGCGGCGGCGTCGACCGAGGCCGGATTGCCGGCGCTGTCCGTGCCGGAGCTCGGTGGCCCCGTGACCCCTTGCGATACCTGGTACCGCAGGGAGAAGGTGCCGGTGGGGCTGGTCTGGACGAGTTGCGGCGTGGTGCAGCTCACAGCAACCGCGACTTCTCCGGCGTACTCGACCGTCGGCTGGGCGGGGTCGTCGTTGCACTCCAGGGCCCCGACCAACTGGTCAGGCAGATAGTTGGTGCCGGTGATCTCCGTGGTGCTCCCAGCGATCAGGCCGGCTGAAGGAGAGAGGGTGATCGCGGGCAGCGGGACGGCCCCGGTGATGGTGAGGGTGACCGAGGCCAGATCGTCCGCGCCGTCTTCGACCAGGACGACACACGAGCCGCCTGCGGCCAGGTTCGCCGCGGTGGGCGGGCATGGATAGGGCGCACTCTCGGTACTTCCCCCGAGGTTGCCCTCGGCAATGGAGACCGACGTCTGCATCGCCCCCGAAGCGTCGGTGACCGCGAGGCCCGGGCTCCCCCCGCCCAGCGGGACGGTGGTCGGCGTCGTGGTCGGCGTCGTGGGCAGGACCGGCGGAGGCGTCGAGGTCGGGGTGGTGGTTTGCCTGCATCCAATCGGAAGATTCGGCGTGCTCCCTTGGCCCGGCGGCTCACCCGGGGTCATGTTGCACTCGAGGGCCAGCCAGGGCGAATCGGGCGTGAACCCCGCGCCGCTCACCTGGACCATCTCCCCACTCGACAGGTTGGTCGACGGAACCGCGGTGATGGTTGGCGCAGCGGTGACAGGTGGCGCGAAGGTCAGGGGGACGGAGGCGTTGTTACCGTCGCTGTCGCCGACGGTCAGTTGGCAGATGTCGCCGTCCGCCTGCTGGGCGGGTGTCGGTGGGCAGGGGTACAGAGCGGCATCGGCGGCCGCACTGTGGCCGGCGCTGTCGGTACCGAGAGCAGGCGGCCCGACCACACCGGTGTGAACGACGAACGACGTGCCCAGGGTGCCGGTCGACGAGAATTCGTCAAACTGCGAGCTATTGAACGGGTACGAAGCGCCGAACGCGGGGACATCGCAACTGACCCGTACGGCGAAACCGTCGAGGGGGACGGTCGGTTGCCCGGGAGCATCGTTGCACTCGACCGGACCGCCCACCGTGTTCGCCGCGTAGCCCGACCCGGTCACGGCGAGCAGCTGACCATCCAACAACCCGGTAGTGGGGCTGACCTGGATCGAGGGTGTCGTCGCACTGGCCAGCGGTGCTCCGACGAAGACCAAGGCGGACAGCATCAGCGCGGCTGCTGCCCCCGTCACCACGAGACGTCTTTTCACGGCCCCCCACTTTCACGCACCACTCTCATGTCTTTGACGCACCACGCTCACGAATGGTTCACCGCACAACGCGAAGAACGTCGATCAGAGGCCGAGTGGTTCGGACTCCAACCCTTCGGGCACGTAGGCCCAAGCTTCGACTTCGACCCTCGCCCCCGCCGGCAACGCGACGACGGCCACGGCCGAACGGGTCGGCCGAACGGTGAAGTACTCGGCGAAGACCTCGTTGACCGACGCGAACTCGCCCATGTCGACCAGGTACAAGGTGGTCTTGACGACGTCGCCCATAGTGGCGCCCTCGGTGCGCAACACGGCGGCCACGTTCTCGAGCGCCTGACGCAATTGGGGCACGGTTCCCCCCTCCACCAGGGCCGACGCCCCACTGTCGTCGGTGGACAGGCCGATCTGCCCCGATGTGATCACCCAGGGCCCGGCGCGGCGGACGGGGGCGTACGGACCCAAGATCGGACTCATGTGCTCTCCTCCTGCTGACCCGGATGGGAAACTGTCGCGACCCTTCTACCCGCGCCGCCGCGCCGGGTCGGCCATTGCGGTGGTGCGCCGTCGGCGATCCACGCCGCGGCGGCCGTGGCCGCGAGGACTGCATCGGTGCCGTTGACGGGCCAGCGATCTTCGGCGTGGAGGACCACGTCGACCTGGGGCATGTCGCGGGCGGCCAGAATGCCGAAGGAGCGGACGGTGAGGTCCAGCGGCTCCCCCACCGCGTCGACCGCGATCCCCTCGGACCAGACCAGGCCCAGCGCCTGGTGGACCGCACCCAGCACGTAGGAGCGCAACGTCACCGGGTCGAGGATCTCCCCCGCCCACACCTCCACCGTGACGGTTCCCCGACCAAGGGGGCCGCCCTCACGCTCCAGGCGCACGGCGGCGCGCCCGCGGCCGGGGACGCGGATGTCGGCCTGGCCCCGGCCCGGCCCCTCCCCGCTCGGCGGGCGGCGCCCACCGAACGCGCGCAGCGCGTGCTGAGCCGCCACCACTTCGACCCAGCCCGCTCCCCGCAGCTCGTTCCCAACCGGGGGCCCGGGTATGTCGACCTCCTCGACGGCCACCCCGGGCGCGATGGCACCTAGTCTCGCCCGCACATCGCGCAGATCGGGCGATCCGGGCGTGCGGCCCATCCGCACGATGCCCGTTCCGTCCGCCCGCAACCCAAGGGCGACGGGAGGTCGTTTCGGCCCGAAGCGGACCACGTCCTCGCGGCACCACAGGACGCGCACCGGGAGCTGGAATTGCGCGGCGAGCGCACGCGCCAGCTCGGGGACCGGGCTGCGGCACTTGCCACCGAAGGCACCCCCGTTGGCCAGCGGCGTCGCCGGCCCGGCGCCGGGCAGGCACCAGCTCGCGTCCGGTTCGACATAGGCCGGTTCCACCCACGTGGTCTGCAGCGTGAGCGCCCAGTCCCCGTCGGGGATCGCCACGGGATAGGCCAGCGGCATGGTGCTGTGACGGCCCTGCACTTTTTTCGCCCCCGCTCGGGCTGCGTCCAGACCTCGTACGGGCGCCGCCTCCGCCGCTCCCAGTTGCACCAGGCAGCCTGCCGGGGCGCAGTCGTCCGCGAAGCCTCCACCGCCCAGGACGACATCGGGGCCGGACCTCTGCGACGTGGCTCCCTCGAGCTGAGCCCTCCATTGGGTCAACAGCTGGTCGGCGACAGGAACGGGTTGGACGGGGGTCGTACCGCCGCCCTCCGTCCCTCCGATACCGAGGGCGGCGCACCCGGCTTCGACGATGGACTGCCACCCGGTGCACCGGCAGAGGTGGGCCAACAAGGCCGATTCGACCGCGTGGCGGGTGAGGGGCCGGTTTCCGTGTTCGAGCGCGGCCAAGCGCAACATGATCCCCGGAGTGCAGAAACCGCACTGGCTGGCCCCGGCGGCCAGAAAGGCGTCGACCCAGCGGGTCTCGAGCTCGGGACCGAGCCCTTCAACGGTGGTGACGGAACGCCCGGCGACGCGCCGCACCGGAGTGACACAGGCGACCCGCGCCGCGCCGTCCACCCAGACGGTGCAGCACCCGCACTGACCCTGCGGACTGCAGCCGTCCTTGACGGAGCGGCACTGCAACTGCTCGCGCAGCGCGTCGAGGAGAGAGGTCCCACGATCGTCATGGACCTCGACGCCATGCCCGTTGAGGGTGAAGGAGACGGCTGTCGCCGTGGGGGTGTCGCTCAGCTGAACGAAGAGCCACAACCGCAGGTGCGGGTGGCGTTGGGGTTCACGATGTGGAACCCGGCTCCCTGCAGCCCGTCGCTGTAGTCGAGCGTCGAGCCGACAAGTAGCTCGGCGCTGGCGGAGTCGACCACGACCCGGACCGTCCCGAACTCGCGCACCACGTCGTCGGCCATCACCTCGGAGTCAAAGAACATTTCGTAGCTGTACCCCGAACACCCACCGGGCTTGACGGCCACACGGAGGGCCAGCGACTCGCCTTCCTCCTGGGCCAACAGCTCGGCCACTTTGGTGATGGCAACATCGCTGAGGGTGACCGGTGCTGGCTTCTTGCCGATGTTGACCGACGTGGTCATGGTGGTCACAGGGAGCCTCCTTGTCGCGCCGCTGGCGCTGGCCGCCCCGCCGCACTGTGCTGCGGGAATGCGACCATGTTACCGGTGTCTCCACACCGTCTGTCCATACGGGGCCGGCGGAAGGACGGCGAGACGAGCCCCGAAGTGCCCCGAGGATCGAAATTCACCTGCACGCAGGTAGAATGCTCCCATGAGTCCCGGGTCAGCGCCCACTCCCCCCACCCCCGCCCCCGAGCGTGAGGAAGAAGTACGCCGGAGTTTGCGCGCCGTGATCGACCCCGAGTTGGGCGACACCATCGTCGACCTGGGCATGGTGCGCGCCATCACCGTCACGGGCGACGATGTCGTGGTCGACGTCGCCCTGACCATCGCCGCCTGTCCCTTGCGCTCCCAGATCGAGCGGGACGTCCGGGGCCAGATCGAAGCCCTGGACTGGGTGCGCTCCCTCGCCATCCGCATCGCCACCATGGATGCCGCCGAGCGTGCGGCGGTAATGGCGCGGGCCCGTTGGAAGGCCCGCGAGGACGCCCCGGAGACGGCTGTCGCCGCCACGACCCGTGTCCTGGCGATCGCCTCGGGCAAGGGCGGGGTAGGCAAATCCTCTGTCACCGTCAACCTGGCTGTGGCCCTGGCCCGGAGGGGCCTCACCGTCGGCATTCTCGACGCCGACATCTGGGGTTTCTCCGTTCCCCGCCTCCTCGGAATGGAGGGCGGCGTCGAAGCCCGGCAGGGAAAGATGGTCCCCCTGGAACAGAAGGTGGGCGACGGCCTGGTGCGGGTTCTCTCCATGGGGTTCCTGGCCGACGAGGAGCAGGCCATCATGTGGCGGGGCCTGGTGTTGAACCGGGCCGTGCAGCAATTTCTCCAGGACGCACACTGGGGAGACCTCGACTACCTGCTGATCGACCTGCCCCCCGGAACCGGCGACGTGCAGATGGGGTTGGCCCGCCTCCTTCCCCGCACCGAGATGCTGGTCGTCACCACACCGCCTCTGGCGGCCCAGAAGGTGGCGGCGCGGGCGGCCGACATGGCGCGCAAGGGCTACCTTCGCGTGGCCGGGGTCATCGAGAACATGAGCGATTTCACCTGCGAGCACGGCACCACATACGCCCTGTTCGGCTCGGGCGGGGGAGCCCGCCTGGCCCATGGCCTCGGCGTCCCGCTCATCGGCTCCATCCCCCTGCATCCCGATCTGGCGGCGGCCGGCGATGCCGGGACGCCGGTGGCGGCCGGCGTCGGCGAGCTGGCCCCGCTGTTCGCCGAATTGGCCCGGGTGGTGGCCGAGGAAGTGGCCCCGCTCATCGAGACCTCGTCCTGCTCGGCCCGTCTCGTCGAGCGGGTGGAGGCCGCGGTGGCCAGCGGAGAACGCCAGCTCGACTGAGCCATCTCGGCTATGCCGGCACCACCCCGCACCGGCGGGTCGTCACCGCCGGCGGGATCACGCAGGGCCCTCGGTATTGGCGGCGCGGGAAACGGCCCGAATGGCCTCGTTGAAGTCGCCGGTGGCGCCGCTCAGTGCGCTGTCGTCGCCGGCGGCCACGTCGTCGTACCCTTCATCGCCCGGCAGCACGATCCGCACCCCGTTCCCGACACCGTCCCCGTCGGCGATCACCCGGGGCTCAATGGTGGGGACCGAGCGTGACGCCTTCTCGGCCGCCTCCAGCAGCTCGGCGCTCGTGGCGAAACGGCTGATGGCCTGGAGGTTGCGGATGGTCGGGAAGATCAACTCGAAGACACCCCTGCGATGACCCTCCAGAGCCCGACGCGGCGAGATCCACGTGTCGGCAATGGTCTCCCCGGCGTCGTGGGCCGCCTGCTGTCCCAGCGGGGCTGCAGCCACGAAGAACCGGGTATCGTAACGGCGCGGTGCCCCCCGGGGGGTGATCCAGTGGGCGAAGTAGTGGACGTCGCCCACCAGGAGCTGCAGTTTCTCGTCGCGACAGAGATCGAGGAAGCGCCGTTTCCCCTGGTTGACCAGGGCACGCTCGGCCACGAAGCGGTCCTCTTCCTCCTCGTCGCCGGCCAGTAACGGCGGGCCCGACGGGCGTGTGGCCAGCAGGAGCCCCGCCTCCTCGAATGTCTCGCGCAGCGCGGCCACCCAGTAAGCCAGGCCCCCAGTGTCGATGCCCAGCAAGATGCTGGCCTCCACGTCGCCGCGACCCTGCGACAGGGCTTCGGCCTCCGGGCCCCCGTCGAGAGGATCCACCGCGCCGCCCGGAAACACGTAGGCACCGCCGACGAAGTCGGACTGCAGGTTGCGCCGGACCATCAGCACCTCGAGCGCACTGTCGCCGCTCTCCGGATTGGCCGCGTCGCGCACCAGCATGATCGTTGCAGCAGGCCGGATGACCACCTCGTCGCCAGGCACCCGGGCCGCTCCGGCACCCGGACGGTCGGCGCGCTCGGGAGGGGAAGAAGCCACATGGCGAGGCTACTGGCACGCGGCGGAGCGCCTCCAGAAGAACCAAAACCCTCGTCTACGCTGATGCCTCCCATGAGTCTCGACCCCCCCGAGCAGGCGGAGTCGCCCGTCGTGCACACGATCCCCCGGCGTTACGTCGCCTTGGGGCTCATCGTGCTCGCCATCATTCTGGTGGGCGCGCTCATCGTGATCCGCAACGCAAATCAGACGGACGGGACGTCGGACACGGAGACCATCACGCCCGCCCCCACCTCGGTCATTGCGGCTCTCTCCCAGATCCCTGCCGCCACCACCAACGGAGTGGGGGTCACATCGCCCGACAACCCGATCACCCCGCCCACGGCCACGGGCAACGCTTCCTTGTGGGAAAGCTCGACGCAGGGCGCCGGCCCCAGGCCGGTCGTCTTCTTCTATGGCGCGGAGTTCGCGCCATACGCCGCAGCCGAGCGCTGGCCCGTCGTCATCGCGTTGGCCCGGTTCGGCACCTTCACCCAACTCGGGCTCATGCAGTCAAGCTCCTCGGTGGCCTTCTCCAACACGGCGACCTTCACGTTCTGGCATGCCCAGTACTCCAGCCTCTGGGTCGACCTGCAGGCCGACGAGCGCTACAGCTCGCTCGACCCGACCGGGGGTGGTTACACCGCATTGCAGGCTCCCACCGCCCGGCAGTCGGCCTCGGTCGCGATCTACGACACCTCCGCCCAGACGTTTCCCCTGCTCGATATCGCGAACCACTACGTGCTGATTGGATCGAGCTTCTCACCCACCGTCCTCGGCGGTCTCTCCCAATCCCAGATCGCCGACGACCTGGCGTACCCCGCCAGCCCTGTCACCCAGGCCATCATGGCTTCGGCGAACGAGATCACGGCTGCGATCTGCTCCGTGACCGGCGAACGGCCGACCGCCGTCTGCAGCGCCCACGGTGTCAGGGCGGCCGACGCCAAGATGAGGATCCGCCAAGCGGGGTAGGAACCCTCTCCACGAGGGTCAGTCAGCGGCTGCTCTCAGCTGGCCCGGCGGTCGAGCACCAGTTTGCGCTCCACCTCGTTGAGACCGCCCCATATGCCATGGGGCTCCCGAATACGGATGGCGTATTCAAGACAGTCTCCCCGCACGTGACACTCGTGGCATATCTCCTTGGCCCGGAGCTCTCGCGCAGCCTTCTCTTCCTTACGTTCAGCGTGAGACGGCGGAAAGAACGCCGACGCTTGCGGTCCCCGACAGGCTGCTTTGACCTGCCACGTGTCTAGTCCTTGGCGCATGTGACCCCCAGAATGGGTACTTCGTACCCCCCGCTCGTCAACATACTGCCGGGGTGCCACCGCATCAAGGGCCCTGAACTGGATCTTTAGTTCATCAGCGCTCCCTGGGACCAAAGCCCCAACTACGCTCGGCCGGACATGGACGTGGGGATTTTCTGTGCGCAAAGCCACGTTCTGATCGTGGCCGGCAAGGGAGGCGTCGGGAAAACGACGATGGCAGCCGCTCTGGCCCGGATGGCTTCGCAGACCGGTCGCTCGGTGCTCATCGTCGAGTTGGAAGGGAAGTCCGGCATCACGGGTGCCTTCGGCCTGGACCAGGACCTGGGCTACGAAGAGATGGAGCTCCAGCCGGCCCACCGCCCTGAGCAGGGGGCTGTGCGGGCCCGACGGATCACGCCTGACGACGCACTGGTGGAGTATCTCGAAGACCACGGGCTGCGGCGGGTCTCCAAGCGTCTCGTCAGTTCCGGGGTGGTCGACGTCGTCTCGACCGCCATCCCCGGTATCCGCGACGTACTCGTGCTCGGCAAGATCAAACAACTCGAACGCGAGGAGATCGCCGACCTGATCGTGGTCGATGCCCCCGCAACCGGCCATGCCATCACCTTTCTCACCTCGGCCAGCGGGCTCGTCAATGCCGCCCGGGGCGGACCGCTCCGCACCCAGGCCAGCGACGTGGTCGACCTCTTGGCCGACCCGTCGCGTTGCCGGGTGATGTTGGTCACGCTCCCTGAGGAGATGCCCGTGAGCGAGACGGTCGAGTCCGCCTTCACTCTGGAGGACAAGGCCGGCGTCCAGTTGGGCCCCGTGATCGTCAACGCCACCGACCCCGACCCGGTCGGTCTCGAGCGATCGGCCCAGGAGGCCGCGGCCGGGCTCGACATCGACCCGGCCGTCCTCACCGCCCTGGAAGAGGCGCGGGTCTTCCGCCTTCAGCGCCACGCTCTTTCGGCCTCCCAGATAGAGCGATTGGCCCGGGACCTTCCCCTGCCGCAGCTCCTCGTGCCGCGGATGGAGACCCAGGCCATCGGTCCGGCCGAGACCGACCGGTTGGCGGAGGCCCTGGCCCACGCCATCGGCCAACTCGCCCCTGAGGTCCCGGTCCCATGAGCGAGCCCGGTCCCATGAGCGAGGCAGTACGCAGGCTGAACTCGTTGGTCGCCGAACGCAGCGTCATCGTGTGCTGCGGTTCGGGCGGCGTCGGCAAGACCACCGTCTCCGCCATCTTCGCCCTGGCGGCCGCGCGCGCGGGACGGCGAGCCTGCGTGGTCACGGTGGACCCGGCACGGCGGCTGGCCGACTCGTTGGGCGTGCAGTCCCTTCCCAACACGCCGACCGAGGTCGAAGGCGACTGGCCAGGGCATCTCCATGCGCTGATGCTCGACACCAAGGGGACGTTCGACGACCTGATCCACACCTACTCCCGCACCCCCGAGCAAGCGGAGGGCATTCTGGCCAATCGGCTCTACCAGAACCTGGCCAGTGCCCTGTCGGGCACCCAGGAGTACATGGCCATGGAAAAGCTCAACGAACTGGTCGAGTCGGGCGCGTTCGACGTCGTGGTGGTGGACACACCTCCCACCCGCAACGCGCTCGACCTGCTCGACGCGCCGCGCCGGCTGACCCGATTCCTCGAGAACCGGATCTTTCGCGCCTTGCTCTTTCCCACACGCGTGTCGTTGCGGGCGGTGGGTCTGGCCACCCAGGCCCTCCTGCGCACGCTATCCAAGGTGGCCGGGGCCGAAATCGTGCAGGATGCGGTGGCCTTCTTCCAAGCGTTCGAGGGCATGGAAGAGGGCTTCCGGACCCGGGCCGGGGCCGTGCGCGAGCTCCTGGCCGATCCCATGACGGCGTACGTGCTGGTGACATCACCCCGACCCGACGCCATTGCCGAGGCCACGTTCTTCGCCCAAAAGCTGGCGGAGCGCGAGATCGCACCCGCCGCGCTGATCGTCAACCGCATCCATCCCCGCTTCGGACCCCCCGTCGCTCCAGCCCCGGTCGCTCCAGCCCCGGTCGCTCCAGCCCCGGTCGCTCCTTCCCCCGCCCGCCCCTCGGGGGCCTTCGCCGCGCTCGAGGCGAACCTGGCCACACTGAACGACGTCGCCCGGCGCGAGGAGGGCTCCTACGCCGCGCTGGCGACCGAGGTAGAACCGGCGGTGGTGGGGCGGATCCCGCTCTTCGGCCAGGACGTGCACGACCTGGGTGGGCTCCAGCGCGCGGCGGAAGTGTTGTTCGGCTGACCGTCGGATGGCCCGGTGGGTGGACCGACGCACCGGACCGTGACGGCCGCGTGGCGGCCGGGCGACCGGCTCGGGCCGAGCTACCGCACCCCGTCTGCGGTCCGATAGTCTGCGGCCGTGCAGACCATTCTGGTCGCCAGCGATGCGCCAACCCTCCGTCGGGAGATCGAGGCGGTCATCAGCGGCCCCGACGTGACAGTTGATGCCGTGACCTCAGGACCTGAGGTGGTGGCCTTCGTGACGCAAGAGTCGCCCGATCTGGTCATCGTCGACATGCAGATGGGCAACATGGGCGGCATGGCCGTGTGTCACGAGCTGCGGCTGCAGGAGTCGTATGACGCGCTGGACCACGTGGCCGTGCTCATGTTGCTGGACCGGCGGCCCGATGTCTTCCTGGCCCGGCGGTCCGGAGCCGAAGGGTGGCTGGTCAAGCCTCTCGACCCCCTGCGCCTGCGGCGAGCGGTCAACGCCCTCCTCGCCGACGGGACCTACGCTGACGATTCCTACACGCCTGTGCCCGTGCTGGTGGGCGCCGGACCCCAGCTCCAGGCGGGCGACGAACCCACGAGCTGATCCGACACCCCGTGTCGACCCCTCGGGAGACGCAGCCTGCAGTTGATCCGCCCCGCCGAGCTCGTCGGCCCTGGCGCCGAACGACGCGGCGGGGGGAAGTGCCGCAGTCCCCGAAGGACGCTGAGGCCTCCGAGCAGGAGCGGATCATCATTGAGGCCCTGGCCGACCTGCGGGACATGGATGTGCGCGAGGTCATGACCCCACGGGTCGACGTGACCTTCCTGACCATTCCCGTCCAAGCGGATGACATCGCCCGCGCCGTGCGGACGTCGGGCCACAGTTGCTTCCCGGTGGTCCACGATGACCTCGACGACCTGATCGGCATCCTCTTCGTCAACGACATCTTCCGGACCGGGAAGGACGGCCCGTTGAGCCGCGACGCCACGGACCCCAGTCCACTGGAGATCTCCCGCAAGGTGCGTCAGCCGTATCTCGTTCCCGAGTCGCTGGGCGTTCTCGAAGCCCTCGCCGACATGCGCAAACACCGCCGGGCGGTGGCCGTGGTGGTGGACGAGTACGGCGGCGTGGCGGGGATCCTCACCGTCAAGGACCTCCTCGAACCCTTGGTGGGCGACCTGCACGACGAATTCGACGAGGTCGAAGAGCCGATGATCGTCCGGGTCGACGGCACACGCTGGCTCATCGACGGCCAGACCAACGTCGACGTCGTCCGTGAGCGCCTCGGCATGGATCTGCCCGACGGCGAGTACGTGACCCTGGGCGGACTCCTCTTTGCCCGCTTCGGCCACATCCCGACGGAGGGCGAACAGGTCCAGGTGGGCGATTGGGACCTGCGCGTGGTCGAGATGGACAAGCGCCGGGTGGCCCAGGTGGTGGCCACGTCGCTCGGTCCGCCCCCCTCCGCACCGGACGCCGAAAGTCCCCCGGACTCAGAAGGCTAAGGTGACTGGCCTGCTTCCTTCGGGAGGCGGACGGGCTGTGGCGCAGCTTGGTTAGCGCGCTGCGTTCGGGACGCAGAGGTCCCCGGTTCAAATCCGGGCAGCCCGACCAAAAAGACCAGGTCAGGGCCTCAGGATTCTGAGGCGCCTGGCTCTTGAGAAGGGTTGGCGCGCAACTGGCGCGGAGATTTCGTGCCTGGAGCCTTTTGGCATAATTCTCCGAAAAACCTCTCGCCAATTGCGTCCGCTGCCGCCTTGTCTATTGCCGCCGGGGCGGAGGCGTAGATGGCCAGCGTCATCCGGGGATCGGCATGGCCAAGGCGAACCTGGGCCGTTTTCACGTCGATTCCCCCGACGACGAGGGTGGTGGCGTTCAGCCGGCGCAGATCGTGGAAGCCGGCGCCCTCACAGCCGGCTTCTTTGGCGGCCGGGAGCCAGACCCGCCGGCGCCAGTTCGAATATCGCAACGGGCCACCACCGTCGTCAGTGAATACCAGGGCGTCACCGTCGCTCACCGTCAGTCCGGCCTGTTCGAGGTGGGCCGACAGCATGGCGACGATGGCGGCGGGCATGAACATGGTGCGGTTGCCGGCCTTGGACTTCGGTGGTCCGAAGACGTTGCGGCCCCCGATCCCACGGACGATGGTCTCGACGACCGAAATCCGTCCGGCGACCAGGTCGAGCCGACCGACTCTCAGTCCGGCCACCTCGGACCAGCGCAAACCGAGTGCGGCGCCGATCCAGATCATGGGCCGGAACTCGACCGGGACATAGGAGGCGGTGCGGGCCACATCCTCGGGGGTGAGATCGTAGCGACGGGTCCCATCGACGGCCGGGAGCTTGACGTTGCGGCAGGGGTTCCGGGCCAACCAGTCGTTGCGCTCGGCGTAGCCGAACATGGCCCGTATGACTTCATAGTTCCGCTTGACCGTCCGGGGAGCGTGGCCGGTGCTCCAGGCGTTCACCAGGTGTTGGACATCCCGTGGCCCGACCTGCTCGATGCGATGCTCGCCGAACCCTTCCCTTCATCCGACATCGGGAGAGGGGTCCACGGTGAGACCCAAGTGGTACGGTATTTGGTACCAGTGGAGGAGCGATAGCGATGGCCATGACGGCAAGTGAGGCGAGAAAGAACCTGTTCCCGCTGATCGAGCAGGTGAACAACGATCGCCAGCCGGTGGGGATCACCTCCAAGCGTGGGGATGCCGTGCTGATGGCACGGGCCGACTACGAAGCACTCGAAGAGACGGCCTACTTGCTCCGGGTACCGGCCAACGCCCATCGACTGCTCGAGAGTCTGGATCAGGCACTCAAAGTTGAGCGCCACGAACACGATCTTTTGTAGTGCGGCTGGTCTTCACGCCGCACGGTTGGTCTGACTACGTCCATTGGCAGTCGTTCGACAAGGCGATGGTGAAACGCATCAACCGACTCCTCGAGGACACGTTGCGTGATCCCCTCTCCGGGATCGGAAAGCCCGAGCCCCTTCGCCATGTCCTGCAGGGGTGCTGGTCGAGACGGATCGACGGTGAGCATCGCCTGGTCTACCTGGTCCAGGACGACGACGTCGTAGTGCTGCAGCATCGGTACCACTACGAACGCTGAGCTCGGTGTTCCAATGGACCACCCTGTGACTACACTGTAGTCATGGTGACTCCAGTATCGATCCGCTTCCGCCGGCCCGAGGTCGTCGAACGGCTCAAGGCCGAGGCCGCTGCCCGGCACGTATCCTCGTCGGCCCTCGCAGAAGAACTGATCGAAGAAGGGCTGCGCACACGCCGCCACCCTCTGGTTGTCTTCCGGGATGGACCATCGGGTCGGCGTGCCGGGCTCGTCGGCGGGCCGGACGTTTGGGAGGTCATTGGCGGGTTGGTGGGCGGTGACGTCCT
>Ga0307373_10002484_pt1 | contig 33201 bp, 34 predicted proteins | sample OX2MG_FD_202534 | JGI IMG/M metagenome (GOLD analysis project Ga0307373, IMG submission 202534) | Soil microbial communities from Risofladan, Vaasa, Finland - OX-2 | ecosystem: Environmental > Terrestrial > Soil > Coastal area > Acid sulfate soil | place: Finland: Risofladan, Vaasa | collected...
GGCCGCCGGCTCTTCCATCGACGCGAAATGGCCGCCCGAGGGCATCACGGTCCAGCGCTTGAGGTTGTAGTAGCGCTCGGCCCATTTGCGCGGCATCAGGAAGACCTCTTTCAGAAAAATCGCAGCACCTGTGGGAGCTTCGACCATCGGATGACGATTGTGCGAGGGCTTCCACAGATTGTGCGCGGCCTCGTAGTAATAGCGTGCCGAGGTGCCGTAGGACTGGGTCGCCCAGTAGAGCATCATGGTGGTGCAGAGGTCGTCCTTGGAGAAGCGGCGCTCGACGTTACCGCCGCAATCGCTCCATGCGCGGCGCTTTTCCAGAATCCACGAACAGAGGCCGGCGGGCGAATCGTTGAGCGCCATCGCGACGGTCTGCGGCCGGGTCGATTGCATCGCCATGTAACCACTGCCTTCGCGCATGAACTTGCGGCTGTGCTCGAGCCATCCCTCCTCGCCGGGTCCGAAGTCCTCGGGCTTGGGGCCGCCGTCGCCGCCAAAAAAATCGAGATTGACCAGCAGATGCAGATGAATGCCGATGAGATGCTGGGCGTATTTGTGGCCGAGTTGCGCGGTGATGATCGCGCCCCAGTCGCCGCCCTGCGCGGCAAATTTGTCGTAGCCGAGCGTGTCGCGCATCAGCTTGACCCACAGATCGGCGGTGTTCCAGTAGTTGATGCCGGGCGTGGTGAGCGGAGTCGAGAACCCGTAGCCCGGCAGCGAGGGAACGATTACGTCGAAGGAGTCGGCCGGGTCGCCGCCGTGCGCGGCCGGATCGGTGAGCGGGCGGATGACCTTATGCAGATCCCAAAAGGTCCAGGGCCATCCGTGGCTCATGATCAGCGGAATCGGCTTGGGGCCCTTGCCCCGCTCGTGGATGAAGTGGATCGGGATGCCGTCGATAGTGGTCTTGAAGTTGGCGAAGGAATTGATCGCGCGTTCGGTGGTGCGCCAGTCGTAGCGATTGAGCCAATAGTCAATCAGTTCCTTGAGATAGGCGGCGTTGGTGCCGTAGTCCCAATTGTCGTTGGCGAAGTCGCCGGCAAAGCGCGTGCGGGCCAGGCGATCGCGCAGGTCGGTCAGGACGGCGTCGTCAATGTGGATGGTAAAGGGTTCGATAGGCATCGCGAGTTACCTCAGTCTGGTAATTGGGCAAATGGATATTATCCGAGAGTGCGAATAAGGCGGGCGTAAAATCAAGGTCCGCTGATTAGCAAGGCGCGCATCACGAGTGAGGTGGTGCCGACGCGGTTAGGGATTTCGGCGACGACGGCGAAGCCCAAGCGTTGATAGAGGCGGCGCGCCGGATTGGTCGCGCGGACGCGGGCGGCTCGCCGCTCTCGTCCATGTGGGCGGCGTAGTCGAGCATCTGCCAGAGCAACGGCGCGTCGGCGGCGAGCGCGGAGCGAATTACGTAGTGGGTCATTGGGAGGACTATCGCCAATAGCTATTTGGAAGCGGCGGCGGCGAAGTATTCACGCATCGGAGCGAAGTAGTAGTCACGCCATCCGACCTTGTACTGATCGGCCTGGCCGGGCGGCAGGTCGGTCTGAATGATCGTCAGGCGGGTGCCGGATTTGGCCACGTCGAAAAGCAGTTCGAGGCGCGAGTCGGGACTGCCGGCGGGAAACTCGGTAGTGCGCCAGGCTTGCACGATGCGGTTGGGCGGCGTGAGTTCGAGCGTGCGGCCGGAGATATAGCCGTTCCACGTGGTGAAGCGGCCGCCGACGCGCGGCTGAATGTGCGCTTCGGCGCCGGTGAAGGCGCCGTGATCGCGGGCGTTTAGCCACGCTTCATAGAGGCGGTTGCGCGCCACCGGGATGACGGCGGAGAGTTTCAGTGAAGTTTTCATCGGGTGGTCTCCGGTGAGCGGTGATATGCAAAGGGTCAACAGCAAAGGAGCGGATCATTCGGATGCCAGTGGGGTGACCATCGGACCGCCGCGATGGTGTCATGGTGGTGAGATTGATTCTTCGGAGTCTTCACCTTTGGAATTTATAATCAATTGCGGTTCGAATTCATCGGCTTCGCGCGAGGTAAGCAGCTTTCTTGCCAAAATCTTTGCCGCCTTAGCAAATTTGCCTTTGACTTGTTCTAAGTCAATCTGGGATTTTTTGATGATTTCATTAGCCCGGCCTGCGTACCGCCCGCTCCGAAATGTGGCCGAAAACGAAGGAGAAGAACTTTGGGCTACTTGAAAACCCTTTTCTCGCATAGTTTCTGCGATTGAATATCCGTGCATAGGCTCGGCCGCTAATAAATAGGGCTCCGCGACTATCTGGAGTTCCGCCCAATTCAATAGCGCCGCGACTAATGACAACTGCGTTTCCCAGATATTCTGGCTATAGCCTGCAGGTCGGTGGTCGCCCACATATCCTAGCGCAGTTAGATTACGGATTATTTCTGCCAACAATGCTCGTCCGGCTGCCTTTTGCTTCGATCGCTGATCGAGAAAATTCAAAACGTAAGAGCCCAAAAAGCCCAGCAACGAGCCAATAATGGCTCCGATGGCAGCCCCAATCAGGCCGTTTGAAAGGTTATTCCACTCGGTGGTGCTCACGCGCGTCCACGTCTGAGTATCACGCTTCGGCATCGAGTCAGAGGCCGCCGTCGAGCGGGGGCGAGGCGATAGACCTGGCCGCCGGGCGCCTGAAAGAAGAAGCGCGTGGCGTCGGGGAAATCGACCTCGCGGACGCCAAAGGCTTTGAGGCGCGAGGTCCACGCGGCAGTGTCGTCTACCTTGAGATCCAGCCATGTGGCCTTGAGCAGATCGGCCTCGGAGAGCGCCTCGGCCGGCTGGGCGAAGGACAGGCCGAGGACGAAGCCGCCCTCGAATTCGTAGAGGTCGAGGGCGTCGCGCGGACTGTCCAGGCGTTTGAGGCCGAGCAGGCCGGAATATAAATCGCGGGTGCGCGGGCGCAGATCGTGAGGGACGGTCATCTTGAGATGATTGCCGACCTGGACCATTGGAGTCTCCTGCGCGCCGCGGGGCGAGCCGGCGCCCGGATTGTGCCGGCATGCGTCGCCGCTCCCGGCCGTCGCGCGACCGGGGAGCGGCGCGGGTTAATCAGCGGCCGGCGGCCGCGAGCGAAAGTTCGTTGGTCGCGACCGTGCGATGCGGGTTGAAGTAGGGCAGCACATGTTTTCCCATCAGTTGCAGCGAACGCATGATGTTCTGATGGGGAATGCGGCCGGCCTGCTTGAAGCAGATAACCTGGTTCATGCCGGCGCGATCGAACTCCTCGAGCTTGCGGTTGACCTCGTCGGGATTGCCGACGACGACCATCGGATGGGACTTGAGCTGGGCGTCGGTGGCGTCCTTGGGATCGGAGTCCATGGCCATCAGATTGCGCAGGTATTCGTAAGAATAGAGCTTGTTCTTGGCCATCAGGGGCTCGAAGAGCTTGGCGACGTTGTGCAGGAACCAGCGCGCGCCTTCGATGCCGATAGCCTCTTCGCCGTGGTTCTCGGCGACGTGGCAGATGACCATGCCGGCGAACTGCTCGTTGGGAATCTTGGGCACCAGGTCGGTGCGATTGGCGGAGGATTTGCGATAGGCGACCATCGACTTTTGCACCTGATCCCAGTTGAAACTGAAGCTCAGGACGCCGAGGCCGCGATCGCCCGCCATCTCGTAGCTGTCGGGCGCGACGCAGGCCATCCACATCGGCGGATGGGGCTTCTGGATCGGCTTGGGGACGACGCGGCGGGGCGGAATCTTGAGCAGCTTGCCGTCGAATTCGAGGATGTCCTCGGTCCAGGCCTTGACAATGATCGAGAGCGATTCGCGGACTTCCTCGCGCGTGCGATCGTAGTTGACGCCGAAGCCGTCGAGTTCCTGCGCGGTGGTCGAGCGGCCGGTGCCGATATCGACGCGGCCGTTGCTCAGGATGTCGAGTACGGCGGCCTGTTCGGCAACCTTAATGGGATGGTTGAAGTTGAACGGGAGCAGGCGCACGCCGTGCGAGATGCGGATATTCTTGGTGCGCTGGCTGACGGCGCCGAAAAATACCTCGGGCGCGGAGCTGTGCGAATACTCCTCGAGGAAGTGATGCTCGACTTCCCAGACGTGATCGAAGCCGAGGCGGTCGGCGAGTTCAATCTGGGCGAGCGCCTCCCAGTAGGTGTTGAACTCGCTCAGCGCATGCCACGGCCGAGGCGTTTCCATTTCATAGAGCAGTCCGAATTTCATCAGGGTTCGTTCCTCCTTTGACGGATGGGCGACGCGGGTGACTACGGCCGCGATTGTGCAACTTTTCCTTGGCGTTTGCCAAGCGCAGGTGTGAGCGGCGAGACGATTCGCGCCGCAAAAATTCTAATGACCGCCGATCCGGGCGCGCGCCCGGATTGGCGGCGGCGGCCGGCGCGCGTTTGCGGCCGCTGGTTGGCTGGTTCGATGGACCGCGGCGGTTGAGCGCGGATGCGCGTAGTTGACATCCGGGGCGGGTACGCTTGAAACGGCGGAATCGGTAGGATTCAATGCCGCGACAGAGGCGTTGGCGGATGGCATCGGGGATAAAGCGGGGTAATCAGGCGCGGGCTGCAAGCGGCGGGCGTCGCGGGGCGCCGGCCGTCCTGGTGGTGCATGGGCCCAATCTGAACCTGCTCGGCGAGCGCGAGCCGGGGGTATATGGGCGCGTGCGGCTCAAGGAGATCGACGATCGGATGGCGCTGCTGGGGCGCGAACTGGGCATGACGGTGACGAGCTTCCAGTCGAACAGCGAGGGGGCAATCGTCGATCGGATCCAGGCGGCGCGCGGCGCGGTGGATATCATCATTATCAATCCTGCCGCGTACACCCATACCAGCGTGGCGATCCGCGATGTGCTGCTGGCGGTCGGGGTGCCATTTATCGAAGTGCACCTGTCGAACGTCTACAAGCGTGAGCCGATGCGGCATCATTCGACTATCGCGGACGTGGCGGTAGGGCGGATAATGGGATTTGGGGCGGAAAGCTATATGATCGCGTTGCGCGCCGCGCGCAGTGTGATCGATACGCCGCACGCGTGAGCGGACGGGTGCCCAGGTCGGCCGGAGCGGCGGACGGGCGCCCCGGGATCGCGGGCCGGGCGACAGCCGGTCGTGCGCAATCTGAGGCAGGTTCCAGGGTCATCGATGGAAGTAAGGGAATTAAAGACGCTGCTCGGCCTGATGCGCGATTACGAGTTGGTGGAGCTCGAAATCGAGGACAAGAAGGGCAAGGTGCGGCTGGTGCGCGCGGCGGCGTCGGTGGCGGGCGAACCGGCCGCGGTAGCCCCGACGGCGCCGGTGGCCCGGGTGATCCAGGGGCCGGTGGTGCGGACCGCCGCGAAGCCGGCGGTATCGTTCAATGGCCGAGGAGTGGCGGAGGCGCCCGAGCTGAGCGAGAATCAGAAGCTCATTGCGAGCCCGATGGTTGGGACGTTCTATCGCGCGTCGGGGCCGGACGCGGACCCGTTCGTTGAAGAGGGCGGTTCAGTGCGCAAGGGCCAGACGCTTTGCATCATCGAGGCGATGAAGATGATGAACGAGATCGAGGCCGACGCGAGCGGCCGGGTGGTGCGCATCCTGTGCGAAAGCGGACAGCCGGTCGAATACGGGCAGCCGCTGATGGTGATCGAAGCCGGCTAGGGCCGACGTAAGGGCGGCGAGCGCGGAGACCCAGGCGATGTTCAAAAAACTGCTCGTAGCGAATCGCGGGACGATTGCGATCCGGATCATCCGGGCGTGCCGGGAACTCGGGATCCCGACGATCGCGATCTACTCGACCGCCGACAAGGACGCGTTGCATGTGCGGATGGCCGACGAGGCGGTCTGTATCGGACCGGCCGCGGCCGAGGACAGTTACCTCAATATCCCGTCGATCATCAGCACGGTGCTGACCTACGGCGCCGACGCGGTGCATCCGGGCTACGGCTTCCTGTCGGAGAATGGCGACTTCGCCGAGGCCTGCCTGAAGTCGGGCGTGAATTTTGTCGGGCCGCGGGCGCGCCATATCCGACTGATGGGCGACAAGCCGCGCGCGCGGCGGATCATGACGCGGGCGGGCGTTCCGGTGCTGCCGGGCAGCGCGGGCAACGGGGTTACCGAACTGCGCAACGCGCAAGAGGATGCCAAGCGCCTCGGCTATCCGGTGTTGATCAAGGCGGCGGCGGGCGGCGGCGGCAAGGGGATGCGGGTGGTGCGCGACGCGCAGGATTTGGCGCGGCTGTTTCCGCTGGCGCGTGCCGAGAGCGAGGCGGCCTTCGGTTCGCGCACGATGTACCTGGAGAAATACCTCGAGCGCGCGCGCCACGTCGAGTTTCAGATCCTGGCCGACAACCAGCGCAACGTGATCCATCTGGGCGAGCGCGACTGCTCGATCCAGCGCCGCCATCAGAAGGTGCTCGAAGAGGCGCCCTGCCCGGTGATGACCAAGCGGCTGCGCGACAAGATGGGCAAGGCGGCGGTGCGCGCGGCCGAAGTGGTGGGCTACTCGAACGTCGGCACGGTCGAGTTCCTGCTGGCCGACGACGGGCAGTTCTATTTCATCGAGATGAACACGCGCATTCAGGTCGAGCATGGCGTCACCGAGATGGTGACTTCGATCGACCTGGTCAAGGAAAGTATCCGTGTGGCCGGTGGCGCGGCGCTTGGGATGAAGCAGCGGCAGGTCGAGATCGAGGGCGCGGCGATCGAATGCCGGGTCTACGCCGAGGATCCGGACACCCATCTGCCGTCGCCGGGCGTGGTCAGCAACCATCATGCGCCGGGCGGCCTGGGCGTGCGGGTGGAGACGGCGCTGTACGACGGCTATCGGGTGCCGGTGCAATACGATCCGCTGGTCGCAAAACTGATCGCGCATGCCGACGATCGCGGGCAGGTGATTGCGCGGGCCAAGGCGGCGCTGCGCGAATATCTAATCGATGGGATTCGCACGAATATCCCGCTCCATCTGAAGATTCTCGACGACCCCGACTTCCGCAAGGGTGATTTCGCGACCGATTTTCTCAAGCGCTACGAGCATGTGGCCGAGCCGCCGGCGGCGACCGCCGCCGCTCGCTGACCCGCGTGTGGGGCGCGGGCCGGCGGGTCGAGTGGCTCAAGTTGCCGCCGGCGGCCATTCGTTTCGATCATCATGATCCAATTAAACCGGACGATTCGGCCGATCAAAGAGACTATGTCGATCAAGGCAATCGGGATTAATGCGAGCGCGCGGCCGCCGCGGATCCGACGGGCCGGCGCGCCGCTCGCGATAGCGGCTGGATTGGTCCTTGCGCTCGCAACTGGATTGGCGCTGGCGACCGCATCGACCGCGCGCGCGCAGGCCAGCGCGCCGGCGGGCAACGGACTCTCGGCCAACGGAATCGGCGCGTCATCGGCTGCGGCGCCGTCCAGCGGCCTCGACGGCGTGGGCGGTGTGGCGGCGGGCGGCGTGCCGAACGCGCAGGTCGCCGAGCCGAATTACGATTTCGGCACCGCGATCAGCGGCACGACGGTGGCGCACGTTTTCAAGATTCGCAACAGCGGCACCGGCACATTGATCATCGGCGGCGTGCAGACCTCATGCGGATGCACGGCGGCGACGCCGAGCAAGTCCACGCTCGCCCCGGGTGAGGAATCGGCGATCGCGGTTTCATTCGATACGCGCTTCGACAAGGGCGCGGCGACGCGAACCATCACGGTCTTCACCAACGACCTCAAGGCGCAGAAAATCCTGATGACGCTCAAGGGCGTGATCAAGGTTGAAGTCGACGCCTCGCCTGAGCAGATTGCCTTTGGCGAGGTCAAGCGCGGCGCCGTGCAGAGCCGGCAGGTGCTGATCAACGACCTGATGGCGGGCGGCGATTTCAAGGTGACCGGCGTGGCCAACGCGAGTCCGGCGATCCGCGCCGCGATCGTGCCGCGGACCGACGGCAAGCCCGGTGCGGCGCTTAACGTCACGCTGCTCGGCACCATGCCGGTGGGTGAGTTCGACGACACGATCAAGGTCATGACCAGCCTGGCGCCGGTCGACGTGACGGTCTTCGGCACGGTCACTGGCGACCTTACCGTGAAGCCGGGCGAGGTCTCGTTCGGCATCGTGCCGCATCGCCAGGGCGTGATGCGGATTGCGCGGATGGTCAACGCGGGCGATCGCGCGGTCAACGTGCTGGGCATCACCAGCACCAATCAGAGTGTGAGCGCGGCGGTCGAGCCGGTGCGGCCCGGCCACGAATACAAGATCACGATCGAGTTGCGGCCCGACACCCCCGAAGGCACGGTGCGCGGACGGCTGGCGATCCGCACCGACGATCCGGAGCAGCAGACGGTCGAGATACCGTTCTCGGGGATCGTCGGTTCGTTCAAGGGCTGAGCCGCCAAGGCGATCGCGTTCGCGCAATCGCGGGAGGGCCGGGCGCGGACGAGCGGCCCCGAATGTGCGAATCCGCCCCGCGAAAAGCCGGTTGTTTTACGCGCGGGCGCGCCCGTATAGTCAGTCTCAGAGCCGGTGAGAGCGGCTGCTGAATGCGGGGGGCGTCGAGGTAATTGTGGCGAAACTCGCGCGGCTCAATCCCATCCCGTACATCTTGCGCCGGATGACCGACGCCGCGATTGGTCTGCTGACCAAGCCGGTTGCGCGCTACACGCTCACGATTCCGAACGATCTCCAGCGGCTCAAGCAGCACGTGCGCAAGGGCGACGTGATCCTGGTCGAGGGCAACGAGCGCGTCAGCGAGGTGATCAAGTACCTGACGCAGAGCAGTTGGTCGCATTCCGCGCTCTACGTCGGCGACGAACCGCTGCGGCGCGACCCCGAAGTCCGGCGGGCGCTGATCGAGCGCTGGGGCGAGGAGGCCAGCTATCTGGTGGTCGAGGCGCTGGTCGAGAGCGGCGTGGTGCTGTCGCCGATCGCAAAATATCGCGATTTCAACGTGCGCATCTGCCGCCCCTACAATCTGATGGCGACCGATCAGGCGGCGGTGATCGATCACGCGGTACGCACGGTCGGGCGCCAGTACGACTTCAAGAATATGTTCGATCTGGCGCGCTATTTTCTCCCGGTGACGATCGTGCCGGCGCGGCTGCGGCGGCGCGCGTTGCAGTTCGGCAGCACCGACCCGACGCGGGTGATCTGCTCGAGCCTGATCGCCGAGAGCTTTGCGCAGGTGCGCTTTCCAATCGTGCCGCAGTACGAGCCGATCCCCCCAGGACAGGACGCGCCGCGCGGCGGATTGCGCCCGCTGGAACGCTTTGCGCGGCGCGTGCGGATGCCGGATCGGCTGCTGCGGGTGGTCGCGCCGACCCTGATCACGCCGCGCGATTTCGATTTGTCGCCCTATTTTGCGATTATCAAGTACAACATAATCGAGGGCTCGAAGTTCGATTATCATAAGCTGGTGTGGGCCGAACAGCCGGCGCCGGCCGCCGACAAGCTGGAAAAATCGGCCTGAGCACGGGTTGGAGCGGTGGCGCGAATGCGCTAACTTCAAGGCGATGCGCGGATCGGGCCGATGGGCGCGACCGGCCGGAGGATCGCAAGTTGGCACAGAACGAAGAACGGACGGTCAACCAGCGCGAGTCGCTCGAAAAGACGATCGCCAAGATTCTTCATCGATACTGCAATTTCGGCTGGGCCAATTACTACATTCCGGGCGAGAAATTTCCCAGCCTGATCGAGGAGCTGGTCGAGGTCGCGAGTCCCGCGGGCGAGGCCGGGCATGGCGAGGTCGTGCAGTTCCTGCTGCGCACGCAGCGGCTCGCGTCGGCCCAGGATCGCGCGACCAAACTGCAGGACGAGTTCGCGATCTATCGCAAGGAGTGAGCGGCGCCGGCCGCGCCTGATTGGGCCGCGCCACGGCCGCCGGGAAGAGCCGCATGCAGCGCAAATCGATCCGCCGGACCACGCAGGGACGGCGGATTTTGTTTACCCGGCACCGGCGCGGCGTTCATAATAATGCGACGGCGGCAGGCCGCTGCCAGGCGCTCGCGGTCGCTACGGCGAACCGGCGCGAAGCCCGCGTTGAGCGGGCGAAAATCTAACTGAGGAAACAGCGAAATGGCGATCAAGCAGATCGAACCGCCGCAGGCCCACGCGACCTTGCAGGAGCATCCCGGCGCGATCTATCTCGACGTGCGCACCGAAGGTGAGTTCGCCCAGGGCCATCCGGCGGGAGCGATCAATATACCGGTCGTATTCATCAAGGGACCCGGCCAGATGGAGCCCAATCCGGACTTCGTCGCGGTCGCCGCGCAGGCGCTGGCCAAATCGGCCAAGCTGGTCGTCGGCTGCATGGCCGGCGGACGATCGCAGCGCGCGTGCGAATTGCTCGAAGCTGAGGGCTACGCCGACCTGAGCAACGTACGCGGCGGCTTCGGCGGCGCGCGCGACGCGGGCGGCGCGGTCGTGGTCCCGGGATGGCGCGACGCGGGCCTGCCGGTGACCACCGAACTGGGCGACGCGGCGTATGCGGCGTTGCGCAAGAAGGCGGGCCTCTGATGGCGATCCGCCTGACGCGAATCTACACGCGCACCGGCGACAAGGGGCTGACGGCGCTAGTCGGCGGCGCGCGCGTGCCCAAGGAGAGCGGTCGGCTGGAGGCCTACGGCACGATCGACGAGCTCAATTCGATCGTCGGGATCGTGCGCACCTACCTGCCGGAATATCGCGAGCGCTTTGGCGCCGAGTTCACCTGGTACGCCGAGATGCTGCGGCGGATTCAGAACGAACTGTTCGACGTGGGCAGCGAACTGGCCACCCCCGACGACGCCGAATACGCGGGGATGCATCGCATGGGCGACGGCGAAATCAAGCTACTCGAGCAGGAGATGGATCGGATGCAGAAAGAGCTGCAGCCGCTCAATTCGTTTACCCTGCCGGGCGGCGGCGTGCTCAACGCCTTCCTGCATCAGGCGCGCACGGTCTGCCGGCGGGCCGAGCGCGTGGGCTGGCAACTGGCACGCGGCGAACGGCTCAACGATCGGCTGCTCAAGTACGTCAATCGCCTGAGCGACCATCTGTTCGTGCAGTCGCGATGGGTGGCCAGGCGCCTGGGCGAGCCGGAATATCTGTGGGATCGCGGCCTGCGGATCGATCCGCGCGCGGCCCATGCGGCGCAGCGCAAGAGCGCGGGCGGTTCGCCGACGAGCGGCAAAGCCTGACGCCGGCGCGCGGCGATGGAAATCGATTGGTGCAGCGGGAATCGGGCGTGCCGGAAAACATTGATCCCGGGAGCGGGAACTGGACTGGCTAGCGCGAATTCGACTGAGTATCGAGGAGCAAGATGGCGATCGAGAAAATATATTTGCGCCAGGCGCAGATCGGTCCGATGGCGAACTTCGTCTACCTGATCGGCGACCCCGCGACGCATAAGGCGGCGGCGGTCGACCCGGCGTGGGACGTCGACGCGATTATCAATTTCGCCCGCCAGGAAGGCTACGAGATCGAGCAGATCCTGATTACCCATTACCATCAGGACCATCTGGGCGGATCGATGATGGGGCAGAATATCCAGGGCGCGGCCGACATGATCGGAAAGATCAAGGCCAAGGTCTACGTCAATCAGGAAGAGGCCGAGGGCGTGAAAAAAGTCGCGGGCCTAAGCGATTCGGATCTGGTCAAGGTGGCGGCGGGCGACGTGCTCAAGATTGGCGACGTGCCGATCAAGTTTCTGCATACGCCCGGCCATACGCCGGGCTCGCAATGCTTCCTGGTCGAGGGCAACCTGATCTCGGGCGATACGCTGTTCGTCAATGCGTGCGGGCGGGTCGATCTGCCAGGGTCGGATCCGGCGGCGATGTATCACAGCCTGAACACGACGCTCAAGAATCTCGACGACGCGACCGTGGTTTATCCGGGACACGCCTATTCGTCGGAATCGTCGAGCACGATCGGCAATCAGAAGCGGCATAATATGTATATGCGGTTTCCCACGCTCGATGATTTCCTCGACGCGATGGGCTACAGCCGGAACTGATCGCGCCGGTAGTGGCTATTCACTGACTATTGCCGAATCGGCGCGAAGCTCCGCGCGGCGGCTCCATGCCTAAAGCCTCGATCAAACTTCAAGCGGAAGCGGAGCGGTTGCGCGCGCGGATCGACCGCCACAACTATCGCTACTACGCACTCGACGATCCCGAAGTCAGCGACGCCGAATACGATCTTCTGATGCGCCGGCTCGAAGCGCTCGAGCGCGACTATCCCGCGCTGGCGACGGCCGCTTCGCCGACCCAGCGGGTGGGTACCGCGCCGAGCGAGAAATTTGGCGTCGTGGTGCATCGCCGGATGATGCTCTCGCTGGCCAACGCGATGGACGCCGCAGAGATGACCGAGTTCGATCGGCGGATCAAGCGGTTTCTGAAGGACGAGGCCGAGGTCGAGTACGTCGCCGAGGTCAAGCTCGACGGCCTGGCGATCGAACTGGTGTACGAGGATGGGCGGCTGACGGCCGGATCCACGCGCGGCGACGGGGTCAACGGCGAAGACGTCACGGCGAATATCCGGACGATTCGCAGTATCCCATTGAAGTTAACCAAGCCCACGCGCGGCGCGTTGCCCAGACTGCTCGAGGTGCGCGGCGAAGTGATCTTTCCGCGCCACGCGTTCGAGCGGCTCAACGCGGAGCGCGCGCGCGCCGGCGAGCCCGCCTTTGCGAATCCGCGCAACGCGGCGGCGGGTTCGCTGCGCCAGCTCGATCCGAAAATTACGGCGGCGCGTCCGTTGGATATCTTTTGCCATTCGCCGGGCCTAATTGAGGGCCTCGAGTACCGCTCGCAGTGGGAGTTCCTGCAGGGTATCAAGGCGCTCGGACTGCGGATCAATCCGCTCACGCGAATCTGCGCCGGCGTGGCGGAGGTGATCGCGTACTGGAACGATCTGACGGCGCGGCGCCATGGGCTCGACTACGAGGCCGACGGCGTGGTCGCAAAGGTCAATTCGTTCGCGTTGCAAAACCAGCTTGGCGAGGTCTCGCGATCGCCGCGCTGGGCGATCGCTTACAAGTTCAAGGCGCAGCAGGCCGAGACGGTGGTGCGCGAGATCGCCGTGCAGGTCGGGCGGATCGGATCGTTGACGCCGGTGGCCAAGCTCGCGCCGGTGGCGCTGGCGGGCGTGACGATCGCCAACGCGTCGCTGCATAACCTGGACGAAATCCGGCGCAAGGACGTGCGCGTTGGCGACACCGTATTGATCGAGCGGGCCGGTGACGTGATTCCCTACGTGGTGCGCGTGACCTGGCCGGCGCTTCCGCGTGCCGAGGAATTCACGATGCCGGCGCAATGCCCGGTGTGCGGCGCCGCGATCGTCCATGAGGAGGGCGAGGTCGGCTACTTCTGCGTTAACGCCAACTGCCCGGCGCGGATGCGCGAGTCGATTCGCCATTTCGCCTCCAAGGCCGGCGTCGATATCGACGGGCTGGGCGACAAGCTGGTGGCGCAACTGGTCGAGCGGGGAATCGTGCGTGAGCTGGATGATCTTTACCGATTGAGCCGCGAGCAGGTGGCCGGGCTCGAGCGGATGGCCGACAAGAGCGCGCAGAACCTGATCGACGCGATCGAGCGGTCGCGCCCGACGACCCTTGATCGCGTGATCAACGGACTCGGTATCCGGCACGTTGGGGAGCATACGGCGCGCCAGCTCGCGATCCGTTTTCGCACGATCGAGGCGCTGATGGCGGCGGGCGAGGACGAGTTGCGCGGCGTGCGCGATGTCGGCGACGAGGTCGCGCGCAGTATCGCCGAATATTTCGCCGAGCCGCGCAATCGTCAGGCGGTCGAGCGGCTGGCCGCACAACTCAAGATCGAACCGCCGCCGGAACCGGCCGAAGGGCGCGCCGGGTTGCGCGGCAAGAGCTTTGTGCTGACCGGGACGCTGGCCGCGCTGAGCCGCGACGAGGCCGAGCGGAAAATCCTGGCCGCTGGCGCGCGGGTGACCGGCGCGATCAGCCGCAAGACCGACTACCTGGTGGCCGGCGCGGAGGCCGGATCGAAGCTGCGCAAGGCGGGCGAACTGGGCGTCAAGACACTCGACGAAGAGGCCTTTATGAAACTCCTCGCCGGCGGTGAGCCGTGAGCGATCCGCGCGATCGATCGGGGCGTGGCCGAGCCGCTGAGGTTCACGCGGATCGCCAGCGATCGGATCAAGCGTCGCCCGCGAGCGGCGCGGCCGATCGGGCGCGCGTGCGATTGATCGTTTCGGGCCGCGTGCAGGGAGTGTGCTATCGCGTGGCGGCGGCGGATCAGGCCCGGACGCGGGCGCTTGGCGGATGGGCGCGCAACCTGGCCGACGGCACGGTCGAGATCGTCGCGGAGGGCCGGCGCTTCGGCCTCGCGCAGTTCGCGGCGTGGGTGCGCCAGGGACCGCCGCACGCGCGGGTCGACGAGGTGAGCGAGGAGTGGGGCGAATTCGCGGATGAATTTCGCGAATTCAAGGTGCGTTGAGGCGGTCGCGGAAGGCCGTCGCGACCCTTTCACTTACGGGGCTCATTGGCTATAGTTTTCTATTGACATCAAGTTTATTCGTCTTTGATAGCGAAGCATGGCGCTCGCTACCAAGGATTTTTCGCGCATAAGGAGCATTGATCGACCATGGCTCTACCACCTGAGGCGGCCGGACACGCCGCCGAGTCCTCCGGCCTGGGCGGGGGCGGCTCCGCTGCCAAACCGGGCCTACGGCGCGACAGCGTCGTAATCAGGTTCGCCGGAGATTCGGGCGACGGCATGCAGTTGGCGGGGATGCAGTTCACCGCCGAATCCGCGATGGCCGGCAACGACATCGCGACGCTGCCCGATTTTCCGGCCGAGATCCGGGCCCCTGCGGGCACTCTGGCCGGCGTCAGCGGATTTCAACTGAACTTTTCGAGCCGCGAGGTCTTCACTGCCGGCGACGAGCCGAACGTGCTGGTCGCGATGAATCCGGCGGCGCTTAAGGCCAATCTCGACGACCTGCCGCCCAACGGCGTGCTGATCGTCGATCGTGAGGCCTTCAGCGAGGCCAATCTCAAACGCGCTGGCTACGCCAAAAATCCGCTGACCGACCATTCGCTGGACAAGTACCAGCTCTTCCAGATCGACGTTAGCAAGCTGACCAACAACGCGCTGCATTCGACCGGCCTGAACAATCGGGCGGTCTTCCGCTGCCGCAATCTGTTCGTGCTCGGGATGCTTTCGTGGCTCTTTCAGCGGCCGGTGGCGAGCACCGAACGCTGGCTCGAGGGGCGCTTCAAGAAGACTCCGGAGCTGCTCAACGCCAACCTGCTGGCGCTCAAGGCCGGGTACAATTACGGCGAGACCACCGAGATGTTCGCCAGCTCTTATGAAGTCGGGCCGGCGCGCATCGTGCCCGGGCTCTACCGCAATATCACCGGCAACAGCGCGACGGCGCTGGGCTTCGTCGCGGCGGCGGTCAAATCGGGGCGTCCGCTCTTTCTGGGGTCGTATCCGATCACGCCGGCCAGCGACGTGCTGCACGATCTGGCGGGCTTCAAGAATTTTCCCGTGTACACGTTCCAGGCCGAGGATGAAATTGCCGGCGTGACCGCGGCGATCGGTGCGGCGTTTGGCGGCGCGATCGCGATCACGACGACTTCCGGGCCCGGAATGAATCTGAAGGCCGAAGCGGTTGGCCTGGCGGTCAAGACCGAACTGCCGCTGGTGATCGCCGATATCCAGCGCGCCGGGCCGTCGACTGGGATGCCGACCAAGCCCGAACAGGCCGATCTGCTGACGGCGATGTACGGACGGCACGGCGAATCGCCTATTCCGGTGATCGCGGCGTCGACGCCGGCCGATTGTTTCGACTGCGCGTACGAGGCAGTACGGATCGCGGTGACCTACATGACGCCGGTGATCCTGTTGACCGACGGCCAGCTCGCCAATGGCTCCGAGCCGTGGCTGCTGCCCGACCCCGACAAGCTGGCGCCGATCAAGGTCGAGCTGGCGACCGATCCCAACGGCTTTATGCCCTATATGCGCGACCGCGAAACGCTCGCGCGGCCGTGGGCGGTGCCCGGCACGCCCGGCCTGGAGCATCGCATTGGCGGACTCTCGACCGAGGATGTGACCGGCAATATCAGCTACTCGCCGGCCAACAATGAACTGATGGTGCGCACGCGGGCGCGCAAGGTGGCGGGAATCGCCCGCGACATCCCGCCGACGTCGATCTACGGCGACGCGAACGGCGGCGACCTGGTGGTGCTCGGCTGGGGTTCGACCTACGGATCGCTGCGCGAGGCGGTGACCCAGATGCGCGACAAGGGCAAGGGCGTGTCGCATATCCATCTGCGCTATCTCAATCCGCTGCCGAGCGATCTCGGCGCGCAGTTGCGCAAATTCAAAAAAGTCATGATCGCTGAAATGAACATGGGGCAGCTGCTCAAGCTGGTGCGCGCCGACTATCTGATAGACGCGATCGGCTGCAACAAAATCCAGGGGCGCCCGTTCAAGGTGAGCGAGCTGACCAACCGGATCACGCGGGCACTGGAGGGCTGAGAGAGCAATGGCTACCGCTCTGACACGCAAGGATTTCGTCTCCGACCAGGAAGTGCGCTGGTGTCCGGGATGCGGCGATTACGCGATTCTGTCCCAGGTGCAGAAGGTGATGCCTGAGTTCGGCATCCCGCGCGAGAATATCGTTTTCATTTCCGGGATCGGCTGTTCGAGCCGTTTCCCTTATTACATGAACACCTACGGGTTCCATACGATCCACGGCCGCGCGCCGGCCGTGGCGACCGGCCTCAAGGTCACCCGTCCGGACCTCGACGTGTGGGTGGTAACGGGGGACGGCGACGGGCTCTCGATCGGCGGCAACCATCTGATCCACGCGCTGCGCCGCAACGTCGACCTGAACATCCTGCTCTTCAACAACCGCATCTACGGATTGACGAAGGGGCAGTATTCGCCGACCTCGGAAGTCGGCAAGGTGACCAAGTCGACGCCGGCCGGGTCGGTGGATTTTCCCTTCAACCCGATCACGCTGGCGCTCGGCGCCAGTGCGACCTATGTCGCGCGCACGGTCGACGTCGAGCAGAAACATCTCGGCGACATGCTCAAGCGCACCCATGCGCATCGCGGCGCGGCCTTCCTGGAGATTTTGCAGAACTGCAATATCTTCAATGACGGGGCGTTCAACGATCTGAGCGACAAGGCGATCAAGGCCGATCACCAACTGGTACTCGAGCATGGCAAGCCGCTAATCTTCGGCAAAAATCGCGACCAGGGCGTGCGCATGAACGGCCAGCGGGCCGAAGTCGTGGCGCTCGGCAACGGCGTGACGGCCGACGATCTGGTGGTGCATGACGAGACCAACCTGGCGCTGGCCTTCATGCTGGCGAACTTCGAGGCGCCGCTGCCGACGCCGATCGGGGTGTTCTACGCGACCTCGCGGCCGACCTTCGACGGTGCGATCAACCAGCAGTTGCAGGACGCGCGCGCCAAGCAGGGACCGGGCGATCTGGCGGCGCTGCTCAAGCGCGGCGACACCTGGAGCGTTGGCTAGCCGGGCGCGCTACAATTGAAACCAAAGGCCCGCAGGCATCCGCCCGCGGGCCTTTTTTATTTGCCGCGCGTTTCGGCCGCGATCGCCGCGGCGCTGCGCGATCGCGTGCCCTATCCGGCGATATTGTAGGCCCGCCTGACGTTGTCGCCGAGCATCTTCGCCCGCGCCGGTTCGGGCAGCTTGTCGGCCAATTCCTCGAGCTCCTCCATGTAGTCGCCGGTATGGTCCGGATGGGGAAAATCGGAGGCCCAGAAGAAGCGGTCCTCGCCGCACAACTGCATCATCGCGGGCAGCGAATGCTCATCGGGATCGGCCGAGATCCAGACGTTGCGCCTGAAATACTCACTCGGCTTGCGCTTGATCGGCAGCGTGCGCCCGATCACCGTGTCGTAGACCGCGTCCATCCGGTCGAGCCAGTAGCTGGCCCATCCGGCGCCAACTTCGAGGATGATAATCTTGAGCTTGGGGAATTTCTCGAACGTGCCGTACTCCATGAAGCTGACCAGCGCGTGGCGGATCGAGTCCGAGGCCGTGACGTTGAGAAAGAACGGCTGCTTGCGGACGTAGTCGAGCTTGTAGCGGCCGGGCAGCGCCCATTGCGGTTCGAGCGACGGATGGATTCCGATCGGCACGCCGAGTTCCTCGGCCTTGGCGAACAGCACGTCGTGGTCCGGATGGGCGTGGGGCTTGCCGTTCATGACGAACTGCACGACCCATCCGCCTTTGCATCCGGCCTTGACCGCGCGCTCGAGTTCGGCGGCCGCGGCGGCCGGATCGCCCAGCGACAGATGCGCGACCGGAATTAGCCGGTCACTGGTGTCCGCGCACCAATCGATGAGCCAGCGGTTATAGGCCCGCGTCATCGCCTGCGCATAGGCGGCGTCGTCGCATTCGGTTTCCCAGCTAAGGCCCAGACTCGGATAGATGATCGCGGCGTCGAGTCCCTCGAGGTCGAGCCGGCGCACGCGATCTTTCGCGTCCATCGCACCGAGCGGAACCTCGTCGCCATACTTGAGGCGCAGGTTGACCGAGCCGTGCTCTCGCGTCACCTTGCCCATGTTGCCGATCGTGCTGAAGGGCTGGCCGCGGCGCGAGACCCTGGACGGAGTGCCGTTGATTTCGAAGTACTGGTAGCCCTCCGCGTCGGTCTTGACCCGGATTGCGGTCGGCTTGTACTTCGCCTCGCAGTACTGCTCCCAGCAATCGGCGGCTTCGAGAATATGGCCGTCGGCGTCGACCGCGCCGGGATACTTGATCTTGTAAATACGCTCCTGAAGTTGTGCCATTGCGATGCCTCGATTCAAATTGGATTCGTTAACCCGACTTTGTAACCTGGCCGAGCTTCACAAGTAGTGCGCCGCGCCGCGCGCCGTCAAGCGCACGGAGATCCTGGACGAATTCAGACGCTGAGGATGGAAAGCTAAGACACGCGATACGAAGTCAATTATTTCGCGGGAGGCAGGTGGAGCGCCGCGACAATTGTTGGAGCGAACCAATTGGCAAGAAAGGCGATAACTGGGACAGCGATCATCACGACGACCGTGGCCGCGTAGACGCGTTGACTGATGGATTCAAGTTTTGTCCCTTGTTTCTCGCTTTGCGTTTTTAGAGTATTAACCGCTTCGGTAAGTCCTCCGATGGTCTTCTGCAACTCCATCACCGCTTGTAGGGTAAAGCTGTAGTCGGTCATGGGATCGCGCGGCGGCGTAACGTCGGGAAAGCCTGACGGGGGCGCATCTGTTCGTTCGTTCGCCATCTTTTAAGGTTGGGCTATTTTCGCGGTCAGCCATTCCCAGACATTATTTGAAGACCGCCCAAAATATCCGGCAGTCGTGAAAACGATTGCCGAACCGCTGGTTCCTTCAGTTATTCCAAGCCTGTCTGACACGTCCTTAGCTGTCGCACCACGCGTCGCAATCAGCCATTCAGTCGGTGATATTTGAAGATAATCGCCAGGAAAAGTGCCTATGATCGCGGTTGACAGAGCGACCGGATTGCTAGCGTTGATGATGGCGAACACAGTCATGCGAGTCAGTTTGACCGGTCGGCTTCTTCTGGTCAAATCAGTTTTCAGCGCCGTTTCGTCATATTCCCGCTCCGAATCACGACCGGTCTGAACGGTTTGTAGACCGGCTTTAGCGCCCTTTCCTGGCGCCGGGCGGCGGCGGAGCGCGGCGCGTCAGAATTTGAGCTGTTTGAAGAAGCGCTCGGGAATCGCCTTGATTACGCCCATGATGAAGCGCCAGAAAAACGGCACGTAAACGACCTCGGCGCGGCGGCGCCACGCTTTATGAATCATCGTGGCGGCGCGCTCGGGTGCGACGGTCAGGAAGGCGCCTTCGCGGCCCCAGGTCATCCGCGTGTCGACCGTGCCGAGAATCACCGTCATCACGTGAATTGGCGTGCGGGCGAAGCGCGCGCGCAGCCCTTGCGTAAAGAGTGCGAGCGCGCCCTTGGCCGAGCCGTAAATGTAATTGCGCGGGCGTCCACGTTCGCCGGCGACCGATCCGATCACGATGATGAAGCCGGACCGCTGAGCTTCGAGATGATCGGCGGCGAGCGTCAGGATCGACACGGCGCCGGTATAGTTGTCGGTGATGATTTTGAGTGCGGCGGCGGCGTCGTGATGCGCCGTCGGTTCGTCGCCGAGCGCGCCGAAGCACACCGCGACGCCGTCGAGACCGCCAAGTGCCGCCGCCGCGCGCCTGATCAATTCGGGATGCGCGGCGGAATCACTCGCCTCGAACGGCCCGGCTTGCGCAGCGGCCCCGGTGCGCACGGCGAGATCCTGCGCGATACGCGCGGCCTCGGCGGTATCGCGCGCGGCCAGGTACAGCGCGGCGCCGCCGCGCGCGTATTCCAGCGCGAGGGCGCGGGCGATCGGCGAGGTCGCGCCGAGGATTAGCACGCGCGGCGCACCACCCGGCGCGATCCGATGAGCCGCCGCGGCCATCAGACCGGCACCATTTCGAGTCGGCGCGAGAGGCTCGACGAGAAGTGGTTGTTGGGATCGACGGCGGCCTTGACCGCGCGCCATTCGGCGAGCCGCGGATAGCCGGCGTGGAACATCGCGGGGCTCATCCGCGCGTCCTTGGCCAGATAGAGCCGCCCGCCGCGTTGGAGCACCATCGCGTCGAGTTGATCGAGAAACGGCCGCAGTCCGGGACGCATTGGAAAGTCCAGCGAGAGCGTATAGCCGGGCATCGGGAACGACAGGAGGCCGTCCTGCGCGCCGAATTTTTTGACCACGGCCAGGAACGAGGCGCGGCGGCTCCGCGCGATCGCTTCGAGCGTCTCGACCAGGCCGGCGCGGCTCTCGGCCATCGGCCATGCGCATTGGTATTGCACGAAGCCGCTGGCGCCGTACACGCGATTCCAGTCGCGGATCGAATCGAGCGGATAGAAAAAGCGCTCGCAATCGATCAGCGCGCGCGGCGTATCGCGATGCGTGCGGAAGTAGAGTTCGTTGAACGCCGTGACCGTGAACGGCCCGAGCGCGAAGCCCGGGAAATCGATCGGCACGCTGAGCGAACGGCGCGGCTTGAGGCTGAGCGGCGCGGCGCGGCGCTTGCCGTCGAGCTGATCGAGCGTCGCGAAATTGCCGAAGTTGATCACCGAACGGCCGAGCGCGCTGGCCGCGCTGGCGCAATCGATCCATCCGACCGAGTAGTCGTAGAGCCGATCCGAGCGGTCGAAGATTTCGATCGCGTGGTCGATATTGGCGGCGCGCACCGTCTCGCTTTCGATCCACGCCGTCGCGATGCGCCGCAGCTTGAGCTCCGCCTCGACGATCACGCCCGTCAGTCCCATGCCGCCGGCGGTGGCGTGAAACAGGCCGGCGTTCTCGCCGGATGAGCAGCGCCGGATCTCGCCCGACGCAAGCATCACGTCGACGCTGGCCAGATGCGCCGCGATCGACGAGTCGCGATGATGGTTCTTGCCGTGGACGTCGGCCGCGATCGCCCCGCCCACCGTGATAAAGCGCGTGCCGGGCGTGACCACGGGAAAAAAGCCGCGCGGCCTGAACGTGTCGATGATGTCGCCGAGCGTCACGCCCGCCTCGCAGCGCAGGAGACCGGTGGCGTCGTCGAACGCCAGCATCCGGTTGAAGCGGGTTACGTCGATCACGCGGCCGGGAGCGTTGAGCGCCGCGTCGCCGTAGGCGCGGCCCGCGCCGCGCGCGACCAGCTGATGCGGGTCGGCGGTGATCAGTTCGGCCAGTTCGGCGAATTTTTCCGGGCGGTAGATGTCGGTGAGGCAGCGCGGATAACGGCCCCATCCGCTGAGCGGCGCGCGCTTGAGCGGTGCTGCGACCCGCCGATCGTCCGCGACTGCCGCCATCCGCGCTGAGCGCTGCCCGTTCTCTGCCAACTCCCACACCTCCCTGATGCGCCGCAAGGCTAACAGGATGACGCTGATGTGGAAATGCGTTCCATGCGCGCCGGCGCGCGGGCGCTATTCGCTGACCACGTTGTCGGTCCTGGCGACGTACGGCCGCTCACGCATCGTCACCGGATCCCACGCGCTGCGATCGATCTTGAGCACGTTGCGCCCGTAGACGTGCAGCGCGACCAAATCGTCGCTGCGCGGATTCGCGATACGATGGATCGCGTCAGTACCCAGCGTCAGAATCTCGCCCTCGCCGACGCTGCGTCCGCCCGCCGGTTCGATCGCGCGCGAGTCACCGATCAATTTGTAGAAACTATTGTCTTCCTGTCCATTGTACACGCCAATCACCGCCCACGTGCGATGGTCGTGCGGAGGCGAGATGAAGCCCGGGCGCACCACCACGTGCAGCAGGGTCAGTCCGGGTTCGTCGTGCAGCACCTGGAAACGGGCCGGATCGGCGACGATCGGCGGTTCGGCGACCGCCCGGCGTACGATCTCTTCGACCGCGCCCGCGACGCCCGCGCGGCGCGCCTCGCGCAGTTCGCGCACCAGTTCATCGATTGTGTACATGCGCCTTCTCCTCCGTGCTATGGCGGAAGTCCATCGCGAAACTCCTGCGGGGCACCCCGCGCCGCGCCGCGCGGCAGTTTATCGCCGCATCGTCGCACGGACGCTTGCACTCCCGCAAAGCCCCGCCACCGGATGCGAAAACGCTTCGGCGTATGGCGTCACTCCGCACATTCGCGCTTTCATGGCTGGCCGCCGCCGCGTGGCACCATCAGATGCCAATCCACAGGTGCGATCGCGGCGATGTGCCGAAGGGTTATCGTGCGGTTTTATCAATCAGGGTCGGAAGCGGAAGTTCGGTTAGATCGAATCGAGCGGCGCGGCTAAACGCCACGATGCCCCCCACTTAAGAAGTTCCTGCGCAAGTCGCTTTGTCATTCTGAATGAAGTCTGCGCAGTGAAGAATCCCGGGATTCTTCGCTGCGCTCAGAATGACGCAATTGGCCTCGCGCCGAGCTTACCTGAGTCCGCGCTTGGCTCGCGAATTGGCGGGTAGCGTCGGCGCCGGAATCGCGCTTTCATTAGTATCGAAAAACGCGAGGGCGTAAGAATTCGGGAACCGGCGACGCGGCCGCGCGTTTGCCCCATGTCGGCCATCGCGACGTGGGAGGTAGGCAGCAGACGATGCCCGAAAGTCACGATCCCAGGTTCAAAGGCCGAAGCGAGCAGCCCCTCGCTATCCGCCTTGTCCATTGGTGCAACGCGGTTTTCATCGTGCTGATGGCCGGCAGCGGCTTGCAGATTCTCGCCGCCTATCCATCGCTCGGGCCGCGCGGCGCTCAGTACTGGTGGTATCCGTTTCAAGGGATGTCGCCGCCGTCGTGGATGCGGCTTGGGGCGTGGCTCGGCGGCGGACGCCACTGGCATTTCGCGATCGCGTGGTTCTTTGCGATCAACGGCGCGATCTACCTGGGCTATGTTTTCCTGAGCGGCGAATGGCGCCGGCGGATGTTTATCCCGTGGCGCGACGCCGGCGGCGCGCTTTTGCAATTCATGTATTACTTGAGGTTGCGCAAGACTCCCCCGCCCGAGGATTTCTACAACGGCCTGCAGCGTCTGGCCTATACTTCGGTGGTGTTCTTCGGCCTCGTGATGGTGCTGTCGGGGCTGGCCATCTACAAGCCGGTGCAACTGCATTTCCTGACCTTGCTGTTCGGCGGCTACGACGGCGCGCGCGTGGTCCATCTGGGCGGCCTCGCGCTTATCGCGATGTTCGTCGCGTCGCATCTGGTGCTGGTCGCGATGCATCCGCGGGAGATTGTCACGATGGTGACGGGAGGGCGGCATGAGTAAATTGCTGACCCGGCGCAAGTTCATCGCGGGCGCGGCGGCGGCGTCGATCCTGGCCGGCTGCGACAGCCATCCGATTAAGGGCTTTCTCGGCGCGATGAAGGACTGGAACCAGGGCTTCGAGAGCGCGATCTTCTTGCCCTCGCGGATGGCGCCCGAGCTGCCGCCGTCGTCGGCGACGCCCGAGGCGGCCTTTCCCGCCTACTTCATTTCCGACGAGATGCCCGACGTGCCCGACAACTGGTCGCTCACCGTCGGCGGGCTCGTGGACCATCCGATGACGCTGACGCTCGATCAGTTGCGCAAGCTGCCGGGAACCGCGATGTGCGTGCGGCATCATTGCGTCGAGGGCTGGTCGGCGGTCGCCGCGTGGCACGGCGTGCGGCTGAGCGACGTGGCGAAGCTCGCCAGCCTGCGGGCGTGCGTGCGCTATGTCGAATTCAAATCGTTCGACGAGGGCTACTGGTCGTCGTGGGATCTGGGCAGCGCGATGCATCCGCAGACCCTGCTCGCGTACGGCATGAACGGACACGATCTGGCGGTCGGGCACGGCGCGCCGCTGCGCCTCTACTCGGCGGTCAAGTTAGGCTACAAAATGGTGAAATATCTGACCGAGGTAAACTTCCTGGCGACTAACACCGGCGGCTATTGGGAGAATCAGGGCTACGACTGGTTCGGCGGCGTATAGCGATTCGGGCGCGCCGACTGCGCCGCCTGCTGCACGTCAGTTTGTCATTCTGAGCAGTCCGAAAAATCGGGTCGAGACGGTTGGGCTGCTCGCAGCGAAGAATCCCGGGATTCTTCGCTGCGCGGACTCCGTTAAGAATGACAAAGCGACAGGCCCGATGGGCTCTCCGGCGCGCCGGCTGCGCAAGGATGATGTGGTGCGCGGGTCAGCCCTTGGGTAATCCCAGGACGCGCTCGCCGATGATATTGTGCTGAATCTCGCTGGTGCCGCCGGCGATCGTCAGTGCGCGCGCCGAGAGCATCCGGTACGACCAGCGGCCGTTGTCGAGCGAGCGATCGGCGCCGTGCTCGAACTGGCTATACGGTCCGAGCAGCTCCATCGCATATTTCGCCATCCGGAGGTTCAGGTCGCTGGCGACCAGCTTGCCCGCCGATCCTTCGGGGCCGGGCGGCAGACCCTTAAGCCGGCGCGTCAACTGGCGCAGATTGTTGTAGCGCAGCGCGGCCGCCTCGCAGGCAAACCCTGCTACCTTCTGGCGCACGGCGCTGTCGTCCCACGCCTTGCCGCCATTGCGCGGCAGCCGCTTCGCGAGCGTGGCGAGGTCGCGCACCGGGCTCATCATATCGCGCATCGCGGCAATCGAGCTGCGCTCGAACATCAGGGTGGTGACGGCGACCTGCCAGCCCTGGTTCTTCGCGCCGACGAGATTTTTCTTCGGCACCCGCACGTCCTCGAAGAAGACCTCGTTGAAGCCCTTGCCGCCGGTCATCTGGACCAGCGGCCGGACGGTCACGCCGGGGCTGTGCATGTCGACCAGCAGGTAGCTGATGCCCTTGTGCTTGGGCGCCTCGGGATCGGTGCGGACCAGCAGGATGCACCAGTCGGCGCGGTCGGCGCCGGAGGTCCAGACCTTCTGGCCGTTGACCACGAAGTAGTCGCCGTCCTCGACCGCGCGGGTGTTGAGCGAGGCGACGTCGGAGCCCGAACCGGGCTCGGAGTAGCCCTGGCACCAGATTTCTTCGGCCGAAAGAATTTTCGGCACGTAGCGTTTTTTCTGTTCCTCGGTTCCCCAATGCATCAGCGTGGGACCGACCAGCATGGTGCCGAGGCCGTTGACGATGCCGGGGGCATGCGCGCGCATCATCTCTTCGTTGAAGACCACCATCTGTTCGAGGGTGGCGCCGCGGCCGCCGTATTCTTTGGGCCAGTTGACGCCAACCCAGCCACCCGCATGCATCTTGCGATGCCAGTCGAGGCTGAACTTCCAGTCGTCGTCGTTGGTCCGCACGAAGTCGCTTTCCATCGAGTCGTCGGCGCGATCGCGGTTGGGCATGTTGGCCACGAGCCAATTGCGAATCTCGAGGCGAAAGGCTTCGGCCTCCGCACTGTAGGTAAAGTCCATCTGCTGCTCCCCGACGCGGGATGCCCGGCGCGGCGGCTGGACGCGCGCGCCGCCGCGGCCCGGTCCGCCGCTCGACCTAGTTGAAGTCCTACTATAGCGGCGCGGGACGCCGGCGGAAAACCGCCGCGCGGATAAGATATTCGGCTTTGCGCGGGCGCCCGAGTATGCGAATATTTGCCCCCGACACCGTGCAAATCAGGCTCGACATTCCCGCCGGCCTCTTCGACGATCAATTCCCGGCCGACCAGTTCGAGGCGCGCGTGCGCGAATTCGCGATGCTCGAACTGATCCGCGCCAGGCGGCTGCATGAGCATGAGGCGGCGGCCATTTTAGGCCTCGAGCGCTGGGAGCTGGTCGCGCGGATGGAGCGCGCCGGTATCGTGCCGACCGAGCGGGAATTCGAGGCGATTTGCACGGCGCTGGCGGCGGCGATCGCGGCGCGCGGCAATCGATCCGGCGGCGCCGGCGGCGGATCGCGGAGTTGAACGCATATCATTCTTTGGGGAGTACAAAATGAATCGTTTGCTGCACACCATGATTCGCGTGAACGACCTCGATCAGTCGCTCAAGTTTTACTGCGACGCGCTGGGCATGAAGCTGCTGCGCAAGCATGACTATGCGGCCGGCGAATTTACCCTGGCTTTCGTCGGATACGAGGACGAGCGCGCCCATACGGTGATCGAGCTCACGCATAACTGGGGTACCAAGAGCTACGACCAGGGCAGCGCCTTCGGCCATCTGGCGGTCGGCGTCGACGATATCTACGCGACCTGCGCCGCGCTCAAGCAGCAGGGGGTCAAGGTGGTGCGCGACGCGGGACCGATGAAGTTTGGCGGCGCGGTGATCGCTTTCATCGAAGATCCCAACGGCTACAAAGTCGAGCTGATTCAGAACGGCACGGTGATCCAGGCCTGAGGCGCGAATCGGGCGCCGTCCGGCGCGATCGCCACGCGGCGGGTCCTGCATGACGCGCCGCCCGGTGCGTCATACGCGATTGCGGCGCGCGCGGCGCGATTCATCGCGCAAGAAATTCGCTGATTGCGGCGATCGATGCCGGCTCCGTCAGGGTCGGCGCATGGCCGACGCCGGCAATCTCGACGAGCCGCGTTCCGGGCAGCACGCGGCACATCCGCTGGGCGGTGTCGCCCGCCAGAATATCGCTTTCGCCGCCGCGCACAATCAGCACTTTGGCCTCGATGCGCGCGAATGGCACCCACAGGTCCATCGGCCGCGCGGCGGTGCCACTGCGCGGGATATTGCGCACCGCCGGATCGATCTTCCAGATCAGCCGGCCGCCGTCGCCGGGCTTGACCGCCCAGCGCACGAACTCGATCAGATCGGGCTCCGGGGTGTGCGCCAGGAACGGATAGTTGGCGCGATAGTAGGCGGCGACGGCGGCGAGATCGGCGAAGTCGGCCGGCGAGGCGGTGAAGTAGTCGGTGATGCGTTTGAGGCCCGCCGGATTGACCTCGGGGCCGATATCGTTGAGCACCAGGCGGGCGACCCGCGCGGGATAGCCGCCGGCGAAGATCATCGAGATGATCCCGCCCATCGAGGTGCCGATCAGCGTGACGCGATCGATCTTGAGCGCGTCGAGCATCGCGGCCAGGTCGCTCACATAGGTGGGCGGCAGGTATTCACCCGCCGGACCCCACGCGCTGTCGCCGCGGCCGCGCACGTCGACCGACATCACGTGGTAGGCGTCGCGCAGATGCGGCGCGAGGCCATCATAATTATGCGCGTTGCCGCTGAGTCCGTGGATACAGACCAGCGGCGGCATGGCCGGGTTGCCGTAGTCGAGGTAATGCAACCTGAGGCCGTTGGCGTCGAAATATCTGCTTTCGGCTGTCAATCTATGCTCCTTGAGCGCGGCCCGCGCCGATTGCGCACGATGGCGCGAGCGATCCGTAAATTCCATCGGCCGCGCGGTGGTGGCCGCAGACTATTCGATGCTCTGCGCTTGCACCAACTCACGCAAACGATCGAGCACGATTATCAGGCGGCGGCCGTCGCGCAGGATGATATGTTCGCTCTCGAATTCGCTGAGCTGCTCGGTGGTGCGCTGGCGCGAGGCGCCGACCAGCTCGGCCAGATCCGAATGGGTCAGCTTGAGGGTAAGCAGGATGCCGCGCGAATCCTCGACGCCGAACTTCATCGCGAGTTCGAGCAGCGCGCCGGCCAGCCGTTCGCGCACGCTCAGCCCGACGAAATTGGTATAGCGCTGGAGCATCATCCACCACCGCCCGACGGTGATATCGAGGGTGTGGCTCAAGCGCTCGAGCGGCACGCCGAGGACCAGTCCGACGAAGGTCTCGGGGCGCACCACGCCAACCACCGCGTCGCTGAACGCGTCGCAGCGAAAGGGGCGCGTCGCATGTGGCAGCAGCGACGACACGCCAAAGATCTCGCCCGGTCCGACCAGCCCGACCAGCACCCGCTCGTCGCGACTGATGAATGAGAGCTTGGCTACGCCCGAGATCAGGATAAAGACCCGGTTGGAGCTCTCGCCCTCGAAGAAAATCGTATCGCGGCGCTTTACGCTCTGCAGGGCTAAGCTTTGCGCAAGTCCCTGCAACTGGTCCTGACTGAGCCACGCCAGCGTTCGGAGCCGTCCCAACGCTCGCCCGTCAATTGCCGCTTTCGACACCACGCAAGATTCGTAGCACAGCCGATGGTAATGTCGCCAAGACGACCAATCGGCCCGATTGCATGGGTCAATCGGTGAGATTGGTCGCCGATACGACCGAGCCAAGCATAACTAATTCTTGATACGGCGGAGATATAAAATAAACTTTCCTACCGTAGAGTGCATGTGAAGCACGGACAGCGGTCTGCACAACCGGGTGGGGGTAATCAGATGAGCAAGCAAAAATCACCGATAATGGACGATCTGGGGAAGCTGATCGAAGCCACCTGGATCGACCTGCCGGCGGCGGCGGCGCGCCGCCTGACCACGGGTGACGATAAAGGGGCCGTCCACGAGGCCGGCTGGAAGGCCTACGACGCGCTCGTGCGGATCTCGAACGAAGCCTCCAACGCGCTTTACACCAATCGCGCCTTCGGTGAGGTGGCGGGACGTGGAATCGGCCTTGCGCTGCGCATGCGGCGGGTCGGTGACGCGGTCGCCGCGGCGGTCTTCGGCAACCTGTGGCCCGCGATCGGACTGCCCACCGGCAGCGAGATCCAGGCCTTGCGCAACGATGTCCGCGCGCTGAGCGGAGACGTTGAGGCGCTGCGCGAGGAAGTCCGCACGGCCAGCGTCCAGGCGAGTCAGCGGATCGAGGAGCGCGAACGAAGCGAAGACCGCGCGACGATCGATCGTGGCTACGCGGCGGTGCGCTCGGCCGAGTCGCAAGGCGCGACCCCGGCGATGGTCTGGAACGGCTTCAAGCCGGCGGCGCCGCGCAAGTCACGAAGGGGCAAAAACAGTGTCGCTCTTTAACGATATCGCAGGCCATTGGATCGACGGTGCGGTCCGCACTCTGGGCGCTATCGGCCGCGGCTTCGGCTCGGACATCTCGGCCGACCCGGCACCGGTCACGCCCTACGACGTAATCTATAAAGGCGGCAAGGTCAGCCTGCGCCATTACCGGGCGCGCAACCGGATTCATGCCACGCCGATCGTGCTGGTCTACGCGCTCATCAAGCGTCCCTTCATCCTCGATTTGCAACCGGGCAAGAGCGTCATCGAGACGCTGCTCAAGCAGGGCTTCGACGTCTATCTGACGGACTGGATTCCGCCGACCAGAGAAGATGCGTGGCGCGGCTTTGACGCGTATGTCAATCAGGATCTCGACAACGCGATCCGCGCCGTGCAGACGGCCGAGAATGTCGCGCAGGTCCATCTGATCGGCTATTGCCTGGGTGCGCTGCTCAGCCTGATCTACACCTCGCTCCATCAGCAGAACGTTCGTAACCTGATCACGGTGGCGGCGCCGTTCGACATGAGCGGACGCGACCTGCCGATTTACCATCTGATGGACCGCATCGATGAGAGCGCGATCGAATTGATTACCAGGATTCATGGCAACTGCCCGGCCTGGATGGTGAACTCGATGTTTACCGCGATGTCGCCGACCCATCATGCGCTCGACAAGTTCGTCGGCCTCTATCGCAACGCCGAGCGCGACGGTTACGCCGAGATGTTCGATCTGTTCGAGCGCTGGATGTCGAGCGACGTGCCGCTGGCGGGACGGCTGTTCACCGAACTGACCGGCGACATCTTCAAGCGCAACCTGATGGCCAAAGGCGAATTCAAGGTCGGTGGCCGGGTCGCCGATGTGAAGCAGATCACCTGCCCGCTGCTCAACGTGATCGGCGAGATGGACGATGTCGTGCATCCGAAATCGAGCCTGCCACTGAGCGAAAAGGTGGGCAGCGCCGATCGCCGCAACCTGACTTTTCCGACCGGTCATATCGGCGTCGCGGTTAGTGCCGGAGCGCTGAAGAAAATGTGGCCGGAGATGGGTGCGTGGCTCGCGGATCGCGGGCAGGTTGGGAATTGACGGAATTATCCGGGGGAAAACGGCCTTTCTGGTCGTCTCGGGGACAATTCCGGGCAGCTTCGAGGGCTTATCGTGGTTAATTTGAAAGGTAACCGGACTCGCGGGAAAGGCCCGCGTAATAAATCTCCCCGCAAAGGGGCTGGAGGATTCAAAGTGGCGGAAAAAGAAACTCGCGAAGGAATGTTCGAGGCGTTCAGCAAGCTCGGGGAATCGTTCTACTCGATGGAAGGGGCCAAAAAGGCGGCGGCCTGGTATATCGACACCAGCGAGCGGCTGGCGACCCAGGCGCTCGAATTGCAGGAAAAGGCCACCGGCTGGGCCAAGGAGACGCCGCTGGCGCCATTGTTCGAGGCGCAGCAGAATCTCGCCCGCAAGCTGATCACGAAGTCTACGGCCGCGGCCCGTAACCTTTGGCAACTGGAAGCCGCGAACTAAATAGATCTGCATCGCCGATCGAATTGCACCGCGCGCGGTCTCATTCCGAGGCCGCGCGCTTTTTTGTGTGCGGCGAATCGAATTCACGCCCGATCCGCTTTGCTTGCGCGCGATTCATGGCTACTATCCGGCGACCGTAATTTTTTCCGTGCATGCGGCCGTCGATGGCGCGGGCCGGGGGCGGTGACACAATCGATTTGATTGATGATCCGGCGGGCGGCGCCGCACTACGCCGCATCGATCGATTGCGCAGGATGCGGAGGCACGGGATCCGGTGTTGCTTGATCTGACGGCTGCGTCCCTCGATTACTTCGAACAGCTTGCCGCGCTGCTGCGCGCCCCGGTGCTTTACGGACGCGAGGTGCCGCGCGGCGACGGAGCCCCCGTGCTGCTGGTGCCGGGCTACTTCGCCGGCGACCTCGCGATGCTGCCGATGAGCCGCTGGCTCAAGCGCATCGGCTATCAGCCATATCCGTCGGGGATCGACCTGAATCTGGGCTGCCCGCGCGATCGGGTCGAGCAACTCGGCCGGCGGACGGCCGGGATCGCGCGCGAGTCGGGCCGCCGCGTCGCGATCATCGGCCATAGCCTGGGCGGGGTGCTGGCGCGCGCGGTCGGCCGTCAACGCCCGGCCGTGGTCAGCCGGGTGATTGGCCTGGGCACGCCAATCGATCATGAGTGGGACTCGCTCCATCGGCGCGTCGCGCCGATCATGCGCAGTCTGGCCGGCGTGTGGCAGACGCTCGCCGGCGCGCCTGCCGATTGTGGCACGGCGAGTTGCGCCTGCGGCTTTGCGCGCAGCCTGGCGCCGGGTCCGATTCGGGCGGGCGTTTTCAGTTCGATCTACACGCGCCAGGACGACGTGGTCGACTGGCGCGCATGCCGCGACCCGCAGGGCGGCAATCACGAGGTGCGCGGGCGCCATCTGGGATTGCCGGTCAATCGCGAAGTCTACCGGCTGCTCGCGGCGCTCCTGGCCGGTCGCGCCGGGCTTGGCGCGCTTGACGCCACGACCGAATTGGTCGCGTGATCGAATGATCCAATGACGCGGTCCGGCGATTGTGCCGGCGCCGCGCAAAAATCTTTGCCGGGGGCGTGCCGATGGCCGACGTGAGATTTTGCTCCGCTCGTGACGGGATAAAGTTGCGCTACGAAATCCGCGGCACCGGTGCACCGATAGTTTTGGTGATGGGCTTCAGCGGCTCGTCACGCACCTGGGGCGAGCCCTTCGTGCAGGAAATCGCGCGGCGCTTTCAGACCGTCCTGATCGACAATCGCGGGACCGGTGAGAGCGATCAGCCCGATCAACCCTGGACCATCGCCGACATGGCGGCCGACGTCGCCGCGGTCCTCGACCATGCGCGCATCGCCCGCGCCCACCTGTACGGCATCTCGATGGGCGGGATGATCGCGCAGGAGTTCGCGCTCAACTTTCCCGATCGCCTCGATCGGCTAGTCCTCGGCTGCACCAACTGCGGCCTGCACGACGCGGTGCTCGGTGCGCCCGAAGCGACTGGCGCGCTGCGTCCGACTCCCGGGATTACGCCGGCTGCGCAGACCCGGCGCCTGATGGAGGCGTGTTGCAGCCCGGCCTTCGCCGCGTCGCCGCAGGGGCAAGCCTTCATCGAGGCCCGCATCGCCGCGATGGCGAATTACCCGGTCACCCCGATGCATACGTACAAGCGGCAGTGGGCAGCGATTGAGGGTTTTGGCACGCTCGGCCGGCTCGCCATGATCAAGGCGCCGACGATGGTGATCACCGGCAGCGCGGATTCGATCGTGCCGGCCGCCAACGCGGATCTCCTGCAGCGCCACATCCCAGGCGCCAAGGCTCACGTAATCGAAGGCGCGGGCCATCTGTTTTTCTGGGAGGCACCGGAAGAGAGTGCGGAGGTGCCGGGCGATTTTCTGCTCCGCGCATGATTCGTAGTCGCGGCCGCGCCGCCGACCGGCGGGCGTGCGGTCGCCCAGCAACGGAGGAGTCAACGATGGCAACGTATGAAACCGTAATCTTTGAAAAGGTCGAAGAAAAAATCTTCCGCCTGACACTCAACCGGCCCGAGAAACTCAACGCCCTCTCGCCCAAACTGCTGACCGAATTCGACCAGGTGCTCGACGCCTTCGAGGCCGATCGCGAGGCCAGCGTGCTGATCATCCGCGGCGCCGGGCGGGCCTTTTGCGCCGGCTACGATTTGCAGGGCACCCAGCAGCCGGGGTCGCGCTTCACGGTGAGCAGCGACCGCGTGAACCTGCAGAAGCTGGTCGAACGTTGGCAGCGCCTGTGGGCGATCGGCAAGCCGACCATCGCACAGGTCCACGGCTATTGCCTGGCCGGCGCCACCGAACTCGCCGGCCATTGCGATCTCGTATTTGCCAGCGAAGACGCCCAGTTCGGCCATCCGGCCGGCCGCACGCTGGGCATTCTGCCGACGCTCTCGATGTGGCCAATCCTGATGGGGCCGCGCAAGAGCAAGGAATTCTTTTTTACCGGCGA